>Ga0209156_10001222_pt1 | contig 21083 bp, 26 predicted proteins | sample GraSoiAngelo_124_FD_185881 | JGI IMG/M metagenome (GOLD analysis project Ga0209156, IMG submission 185881) | Grasslands soil microbial communities from the Angelo Coastal Reserve, California, USA - 14_0927_05_20cm (SPAdes) (version 2) | ecosystem: Environmental > Terrestrial > Soil > Grasslands...
AACGTTCGGCTGGAATAACGGCCGCGCGCTTCTAGAGGTCGTGATGCGGCGCGGCGGAGGGCTCCTTCCACGTGCCGGTTGCCTCGGCCTCGGCGACGCGGGCGGTGCCGAACGCAAAGAACAGCGGCGCGCACGCAGCGCCCACCAGCGCCGACGAAATGGAGCAGTACCACAGCGGCGTGAGGCCCGCCGGAGCGAACACGTCGCCGACGCTCGGGTAGCAGACCGCGCCGCCGAAAGCGCCGCGAATCAATCCGGCGACCAGGCCGGTGGCGCCGCCCAGCGCAAAAATCCATTGCCAGGGATACTGGTGTCCCAGCCGGCTGTAGAGCGGCACCAAGCCCGCGGCGAACAGGATCGCGATCGGCAGCGCGAGCCAGGGCTCGAAAATGACGCCGTACAGCCAGATCGCCATGGGCACGGTGAGGTAGCCGAACACGCCGTGCGTGGACACCGTGGTTGGCGAGGCGATGGCGATCACGAAGCCGGTGCCAAGGGGAAGGAAAATCGTGAAGCAGATCGCCAGGGCGGCGGCCCTGCGGGAATCCGTGCCCAGCTTCAAGTCGACGTTTATTTTCATTGTTCTCTCCTGCGCCAGGGTCAGGCCAGCCGCTGTCCGGTCATTCGTTCCAGCACCCGGAGCGGCGAGGTTTCGGGAGCGCGCATCCCGCTCACCGCCAGCATGAGCGTCTCTTCCATCACGAACTGGCCGCTCATCGCGGCATGCAGCACCTGATCGGAAAACACGATCCAGGTCGAGCCGACCGGGAAATCGATCCGCTCCTGCGGGGCCTGGCGCTGATAGCCGGCATCGGCTTTGACCCGGTCGTGCAATTGCAGCATCAGGTGATCGTACGCACTGCGGCTTCGCTTGGTCACGCGCAGCGCGCGCAGCAGCCGGGCTTCGCCCGGCCACGCGCGGCGCGCGCGCGGCAGGAACCTGGCCGCCATGTCCGCGAACGGCTCTCCCACGCGCCAGGCGCGCGGCTTGCCCTGCGGATTGATGTTGGCGAACACGCGCAGGACGCGTGCGCCGCCGGTCGGATTGGAGGGAAAGGCATCGGTGTGCAGCCGCGCGTCATCCTTGCGGTAGGAGCTCTTGCGGCCGGCGACCTCGCAGGGGCGGAAGCTGGTGCTGGCGAGCGTGAGATGCGGCACATACCGCGGCAGCAGCGCGCCGATCAGCGTTGCGCATTGACTGGAAAAGCGCTCCATCATCGCCTGCATCAGGGCCAGGTCGTCGGCTCCGCCGCGTGCGCCGCGCAGCTTGCGCTCGCCGCCCCGCAAGTTGATGTTCTTCGTCTGGCCGTCGGACCATTCTGCCGAAAGGAAGCGCTGCTCGTGCGGCAGCAGGGCGAATTCGAGCCGCGGCAGATACAGAATGCGGCCCGCTTCCAGCGCGTCTGTCGCGGCGGCCTGCGCCGCCGCGGTGAGCGCCGGGTTCCAGATGTCGAGCTTCAGCTCTTCAAGCAGAGACGTGCTCATCGTTTGCGACGATCATACATCGGCCCCTGCGATCGATGCAGGCGCGGTACATGCCTTCGCTGTTGAACGGCATCGCGATGCGGCCGCCGCAGTCGACGGCAATCAGGCCGCCGCGACCGCCGAGGCGGGCGACCTGCGCCAGGGCGGCGGCGCCGGCCCGGGCGAGCGATTCGCCGCGATACCGCATGCGGGCCGCGACGTTGAACGCGAGCACCGAGCGCAGGAAGAGCTCGCCGTCGCCGGTGCCCGAGACGGCGCACGCGGCGTTGTCGGCGTAGACGCCGGCGCCGACGATCGGCGAATCGCCGACGCGGCCCGGGAGCTTGCCGGCGATGCCGCCGGTGGAGGTCGCCGCCGCGAGGTTGCCGGCGCGATCGAGGGCCACCGCTCCGACCGTGCCGTACTTTGATACTTTGTTCCTATGAAAATAAGAGGTGGAAATTATTTTCAGCCCGCGCTGACGCGCAAAGCGCTCGGCGCCGGCCCCGGCGAGCAGCACGTGCCGGCCGTGCTCCATCACCTCGCGCGCGGCGGCGACCGGGTTCCTGATGCGGCGCACGGCGGCCACTCCTCCGGCGCGCAGCGTCGCTCCGTCCATGATGCCGGCGTCGAGCTCGATCTCTCCGTCGCCGTTCGGCGCGGCGCCGCGGCCGGCGTTGAAAACGCCCGCATCCTCCAGCGTTGCGACCGCCGCGGCCACCGCGTCGAGGCTCGAGCCGCCGTCCTGCAGGATGCGGTAGCCGGCCTGCAGGGCACGCTCGAGCGCCGGGCGCTCGAGCCTCGTCGTGGCGCGCCGGATCTTTCCCGCGCCGCCGTGGATGGCGATCGCGCAGCGCGACTTCACCGTTTCTTCGCCTGGCCTTCGGCCGAGCAGGGCTGGTCGCTCGAGCAGCGATCGCCGATCACCCCCACGGCCTGGATCTCGATCTCGATGCCGGGGCGCGCGAAGTTGCTCACCGTGATCAGCGCGCTGCCGGGATAATTGCCGTTCTGGAACATGTCCTTGCGCATCTCGACGAAGCGGTCGCCGTAGCGCGGTTCCTTGATGAACACGGTCATCGTCACCACGCTGGCCAGGCTGCCGCCGGCGCGCTTGAGCACCTGGTCGATCTGCGAGAACACCTGCTTCACCTGCGCCTCGAAATTGTTGGCGATGTCCGCGCCCTGGCTGTCGCGCGTCGCCGTCTGGCCGGCGACCCAGACGATCTTGCCGCCTTCGGTCACCACGCCGGGCGAGAACGCCCGCGACAGCTGAAACGGCGTCTTCTCCATGTATTCCGCAGCGCCTGCGGCAAGCGGCAGCGACAGCAGCACGGCCGGCGGGACATTTCGCATCATTGCGGCGAGCTTCATGGCTTCTCCCTAAGAAACGACTGAGTGAAATTTCATGCTTTTTCCTGGGCCAGCAGCTTCTCGAAGCGCTGGTCCGGAGTCAGCCAGATCGCCGCGACCAGCACGTACAGCGCGCAGGCGATCCACGGCTGCACGAAGGCGAGCGGAATCGCGGCGACGTAGATGACCACGGAGATCTTTCCCTTGAAGTCCTTCCCCAGCGCCTTCGCCAGCAGGGAGTCGGTGCCGTGCGTGGCGAGCAGAGCGCGCGTCAGGATGTAGTAGGCACATGCCGCGCCGAGCAATACCACGCCGTACGCCGCGACCGTCACCGGCGCAAAGTGGTTCTCGTCCATCCACCCCGTGACGAAGGGCACGAGCGACAGCCAGAACAGCAGATGCAGGTTCGCCCACAGCGTCGCGCCGTTCACGTGATGGACCGCGTGGAACATGTGGTGGTGGTTGCTCCAGTAAATGCCGGTGAAGATGAAGCTGAGCAGATAGCTGAGGAACACCGGCACGAGCGGCGCAAGCGCGCTCGGGTCGGCGCCGTGCGGCACCTTCATCTCCAGCACCATGATCGTGATGATGACGGCGATCACGCCGTCGGTGAACGCTTCCAGTCTTCCTCTGGTCATGTAAATCCCCCACCGATGCCGGCGATGGCCTCGCCGATGAACTCCCCCAGCGTCTCGAGCAAGTAGAGCACGCCCACTGCGCCGAGCGCGTAAAGGCAGATGATGCCGCCGCGCTTCCAGCCGCGCGAGCGAACGAAATACACCGGGAGCGCGACGATCGCAAGCGCCGCCACGCCGACGTTGAGAAGCGGCCCGGCCCGGTACCCGGTCTGGTCCTTGTCGAGGTGGTACCACCAATAGATCGGCAGCAGCGAGAGGAAGCTGCCGCCGAGGTCGAAGTTGCTGAAAGGCTCGACGCGGCCGGTCATCAGCGTCTCGACAATCGGCGTAACGAGCGTGATCGCGGCGAGCAGTGCAAGCGCGTAGAGCTTGAGCTTGGAAATTGGGGTCTGTCCCTGATTTTCCTGCGGTATTCTAAGCACAGGGTCCATGCCATGAATCTCGAAAGCATCGTCGCCATCGACGTCCATACGCACGCCTGGAAGTCGGCGCTGCAGGTCGACGATGCTCCCACCGAGTCGCAGCAGGCGATGGGGCGCTACTTCCGCTACCAGCCGCAGCACCAGACCGTGCCCGAGATGGCGCAGATGTACCGCAAGCTGAAGATGGCCTTCGTGGTGTTCACTGTCGATGGCGGGAAGGGCTCGAGCCCCAAGATCACGAACGAGGAGATCGCCGAGCTCGCACACCAGCATGGCGACGTCGCGATCCCCTTCGCGAGCATCAATCCCCATCGCGGCGCAGAGGGCGTGCGCGCGGCGAAACGGCTGATCGCGGATTACGGCGTCAAGGGCTTCAAGTTTCACCCCTCGGTGCAGGAATTCTTTCCAAACGACCGCATGGCTTACCCGCTGTACGAAGCGATCGCGGAAGCGAAGCTGCCGGCGCTCTTCCACACCGGGCAGACCGGCGTCGGTGCGGCGACGCGCGGCGGGGGCGGCATCCGGCTGAAGTACTCGCAGCCGATGCTGCTCGACGACGTCGCGGTCGATTTCCCGGAGATGCCGATCATCCTCGCGCATCCGTCCTTTCCCTGGCAGGAGGAGGCGCTGTCGGTGGCGACGCACAAGCCGCAGGTCTACATCGATCTTTCCGGCTGGTCGCCGAAGTACTTTCCGCCGATCCTCGTGCAGTACGCCAATACGCTGCTCAAGGACAAGGTGCTGTTCGGCTCGGATTACCCCGTGATCTCGCCCGAGCGCTGGATGGAGGAGTTCGAGAAGCTGCCGATCAGAGCGGAAGTAAAACAAAAAATTTTCAAAGAGAACGCGGCCAAGCTTCTCAAGCTCTAAACTGGGCCATGCCGGTTCACACCGAGATCAACGAGGGCCGCGTCCCGGTCAAGGTCTATACCGGCGAGATCGAGCCGGTCGCGCGGCAGCAGCTCGTCAACATCTCGACGCTGCCCATCGTGCACCATCACGTCGCGGCGATGCCCGACGTGCATTTCGGCATCGGCGCGAGCGTCGGCTCGGTCATCCCGACGCTGCGCGCCATCATCCCGGCGGCGGTCGGCGTGGACATCGGCTGCGGAATGATGGCCACGCGTCTTTCGCTTTCAGGGAACCAGCTGGATGAAACGTCCTTGAGGAAAATATTCCATCAGATCGAACGCGATGTTCCCGTGGGGTTCGACCAGCACAAGGATCGCGATGTGCGCACGCATGCGGCGAAGCAGTTTCACAAGGGGCTGAAGGGAATCCTCGAGAAACACCCCGGCATAGAGAAGCGGATGGGAAAGCGCTCCAGGTGGACGCACCAGCTCGGCACGCTCGGCGGCGGCAACCACTTCATCGAGGTCTGCCTCGACGAGGCGGGCCGCGTGTGGGTGATGCTGCATTCGGGCAGCCGCGGCATCGGCAACGCGATTGGATCCTATTTCATAGAATTGGCGAAAAGCGATGCGCAGAGAAATCAAGTCCAGCTGCCCGACCGCGATCTCGCCTACTTCCCGGAGGGCGCGCAGCACTTCGACGACTACGTGGCGGCGGTCGGCTGGGCGCAGGACTACGCGCGCGCCAACCGCGCCGAGATGATCGACCTGGTGCTCGAGGCGATGCGCCGGCACCTGCCGTCGTTCGAGGCGACCGACGCGGCGGTCAACTGCCACCACAACTACGTCGAGCGCGAGTTCCACTACGGCGAGCACGTCTGGCTGACGCGCAAGGGCGCGATCCGCGCCGGCCGGGGCGAGCTCGGCATCATCCCCGGCAGCATGGGGGCGCGCAGCTACATCGTGCGCGGCAAGGGCGCGGCCGAGAGCTTCCAGTCCTGCGCCCACGGCGCGGGACGCCGCATGAGTCGCCACGCCGCCCAGAAAAGGTTTTCCGTTGCAGACTTGGAGCAGCAGACGGCAGGAGTCGTGTGTCGAAAGGACAAGGGCGTGCTCGACGAGATCCCCGGCGCCTACAAGGACATCGACGAGGTGATGGCCAACCAGGCCGACCTCGTCGAGCCGCTGCACACTCTCAAGCAGGTGCTGTGCGTGAAGGGATAGCCCGGCTCACGCTCGTGCTCGGGGCGGTCATGGCGACCGGTCCGCTCGCCCTGGACATGTACCTGCCGGCGCTGCCGACCCTGGAAGCGGAATTCGCGGCCAGCACGGCGCGCGTGCAGCACACCGTGTCGGCTTACTTGTTCGGCATGGGGCTGGGGCAGCTCGCCTTCGGCCCGCTCACGGACCGCTTCGGGCGGAAGCGCCCGCTCCTCGCCGGGCTCGGCCTGTTCGCGCTCGCGTCGGCGGGCTGCGCGCTCGCCCACAGCATCGACAGCTTCGTGCTGCTGCGCTTCGCCCAGGCGCTGGGCGGCTCGGCGGGCATGGTCGTCATTCGCGCGGTGATCCGCGACCGGTTCGACGCCCTGCAGTCGGCCCGCGTGCTGTCGCTCATGATGCTGGTCATGGGCGTCGCGCCGATCCTCGCGCCGCTCGCCGGCGGCTGGCTCCTGGTGAGCGGCTCGTGGCACTGGATTTTCTTCGTGCTCGCCGCGTACGCGCTGTTCTGCGTTGCGGTGGTATTCCTGTTTCTCGAGGAATCACACCCGCCCGACGCGCGCGCTCCCTCGGTCGGCCGCGCGCTGGCCGGCATCCTGCCACTGACGCGCGACCGGCGCTTTCTCGGGCCGACCCTGGTGTTCATTGCGGCGTTCGGCGCTTTCTTCGCCTACCTTGCCGCCGCCCCGTTCGTCTTCATCCGGTTCTTCAGCGTCCCCGCCGATCGGTTCGGCTGGTATTTCGGCGCGAACGCGCTCGGCTTCATCACCGTGTCCCAGCTCAACCGCAGGCTGCTGGCCGGACGCGGGCCGCGCCGGGTGCTGGGCTGGGGCGTGTGCCTGCTCGGCGTGGCGGCGCTGTTGCTCCTCGCCTGCGCGCTGACCGGCATTGCGGGGTTCGCAGGGGTGTTCGGGGCGCTGTTCCTCGCCGTCGCCAGCCTCGGCCTGATCGCCTCCAACGCCTCGGCGGTCACCTTGGCGCCTTTCGGCGATCGCGCCGGCGGGGCGTCGTCGCTGCTTGGGGCGAGCCAGGCGCTGACCGGCGTCGTGGCGAGCGCCGCGGTGGGCTGGATCCACGCGCGAGGCGCCGTGCCGATGGCGGTGGTCGTCGCCGCCTGCGCTGCGATATCTTTCGCCTCGTACGCGCTGCTCGTCAAGACCGAAAGGGCCTCTGCATGATCCTGTCCCACCGCCGCCTGCTGGCGCTGCTGGCGATTCTCGCGCTCGGCGGCTGCGCGGCCGTCGAGCCGATCAAGGCGTACGAAGGGCCCGCGCGGCCCAAGGCGGAGCTGGCGATCGTGGAAAGCGCCTTTGAGCGCGATTGGGTGAGCGTCGCCGACGTCCAGATCGCCGCCGTCGACGGCGTGGGCTATCCCGGACCGAAGTACGAGGCGAGGATGCTTCCCGGGCAGCACCGGGTGATCGTCAAGGGCACGTCGGTGATCGGCTCCCAGAAGCAGGAGCAGTTCTGTGCCTTCGAATTCGATATGGCGCGCGGCTGCGCCTACCGCCCGTATCCGCCCAGCTATCCGAGCCCCGCGCTCCTGCGCGGCGCGGAATCCGAGTGGCAGCTGAGCCTCGCCATGCAGGTGGGCGTCCGCTGCTCCGGCGTATCGGCCGATATCCGGGTGCCGGCGGACTGTGCCGCTCGCGCCGCGGCGCTGGCTCAACGCCGGCCGTCGTACCAGACCGAGCATTGATCGCGCCGGCGCAGCGTGCGGCCGGCGCTTGCGCAGGTCCTGAGCAGGAACGCGAGGTGCTCGCGCCGCGTGTAGAGGCGCAGCTTGCGGTCGCTGGTGTGCAACGGGTGGCGGTGGAGAATCACCACCGTGCGGGCCTTGCGGCGCGCCAGGCGCTTCAGCCTGCGGAACAGGTCGATTTCCTCGCCGGCGTAGAGCTGCTCGTTGAAGCCGCCCAGCTCCCGGAACGCAGCAGCCTCGCAGAAGACGAAGGAGCCCGCCGCCCAGCGCGTCATCCTGCTTACCGCGTTCCAAAGGGCGACCCATCCCCGGGCCACCGCAGAGCAGCCCGGGAACGCCAGCGTTGCACCCCCGGCAAGGCAACGGCCGCCTTGCATCGCCTCGGCGGCCTCGGCGAACAATTCCCGGCTCGGCTGCGAATCCGCGTCGATGAAGATGAGCCATTCGCCCGCGGCATGAGCGGCGCCCGTGTTTCGCGCACGCGCGATCTGGTTGACGGGCTCGAAGACGACGCGCGCGCCGGCAGCCCGCGCAATCTCTGCCGTGCGGTCGTCGGAATTGTTGTCGCAAACGATCAGCTCGGCCGGCCAGCCGCGCTCGGCGAAGGCTTCCATGGCGGAGCGCATGCTGCGCAGCGAGTCGGCAAAAAGCCGCTCCTCGTTGAAGGCCGGGACGACGATCGAGATGCGCACGCGAACCTAGTACAGGGCTGTCGCCAGCTTCCTACGGTACTCCGAAACCAGGTCGGGTTCGCCCGCTGCCAGAGTAAACAGCGTGAGCAATTGCCTGCGCGCCTCGCCGTCGCGCCAGTTCTTGTCTCTTTGCACGATCTCGAGCAGCTGGTCCATGGCCTCGCGGTAGCGCCGAGCGCCGGCATGGAGCTGCGCCAGCGTGAGCCGCGCCTCGTGGTCATCCGGATTGGCGGCGAGCTTAGCTTTCAGCTCGCCGTCGTTCGCCCCGGAGCGCGCGAAGCTCACCGCGGCGCGCAGCGCCTCGAGCCGCGTATCCCAGTCGATGTTCGGCGGCACCCCGGCCAGCAGCTTTTCCGCGTCGTCGACGCGCCCTTCCTCGATAAGCCTTTCCGCGCGGTCCATCACCTCGATGAAGGGCGAGGGCAGAGCCTGCTCGATGAAGGCGCGCACCTGCGATTCCGGCAGCGCGCCGAGGAAGTGCCCGAGCGGCCTGCCGTCGCGGAACGCGAACACGGCGGGGATCGAGCGCACCTGCAAGGCCTCGGCGAGCTCCTGGTTCTCGTCGACGTTGATCTTGACGAGCTTGAAGCGGCCGGCGTATTCGCGCTCGAGCTTTTCCAGCACCGGGGTGAGCGCGCGGCATGGCGCGCACCACGGCGCCCAGAAGTCGACGACCACCGGCTGCCTGGCCGACGAGTCGATCACTTCCTGCTGGAAATTGCTTATTCCCACTTCCATGACATGGCGAAAGTGGGGGCGCGGAATGCGATAATCAATGCATGACCTACGTCGTCACCGAAGACTGCATCAAGTGCAAGTACATGGACTGCATCGAGGTCTGCCCCGTCGACTGCTTCTACGAGGGCGAGAACATGCTGGTGATCCACCCCGACGAGTGCATCGACTGCGGGGTCTGCGAGCCGGAGTGCCCGCCCAAGGCGATCCTTCCCGACTCGGACCCCAAGGCGGAGAAGTGGCTCAAGATGAACGCCGATTTCTCGGTGAAGTGGCCGAACATCACGCGCAAGGGAACCCCGCCGCCGGATGCCGATGCCCACAAGGATGAGCCGGGCAAGTTCGAAAAGTACTTCACGGCGGAGCCCGGCAAGGGCGAATAGCGCTTGGAATTGACGGCCGAGGAACGCGAGATCCTCGCCGGCAAGCTTGGGGAGGCGACCAGGCGCGCGCTCGAGTACCAGGTCGAGGTCGGCCGCTTCTGGCAGGCAAAGCGCATGGTTCCGGTCACCAATGTCCACCTGATGGGCGACATCGAGGTGATGGGCGACGGCGGCCTCGAGTTCCTGCGCGAGGAAGTGCGCCTCGGCGCGCGCTGCCGCGTCGGCGCGACCACGAACGCGCGCTGCATCGATTTCGCGCACTGCGAGCGGCTGGGGCAGGACCCCGCCGAGGTGGCGAAGGAGCGCGAGCTCATCCAGTGCCTGCGGCGCATGGAGGTCGTCACCACCGACACCTGCATCAACTACCAGACCGGGTACCAGCCGCGCCTCGGCGAGCACGTCGCCTGGGGCGACACCGGAACCGTGATCTACGCGAATTCGGTATTCGGCGCGCGCTCGAACTTCGAGTCCGGCCCTGCGGCGCTTGCCGCCGCGCTGACCGGCCGCACTCCGGAGTATGGATTTCATCTCGACGACCACAGGAAAGGGACGTTTTCAGTCGAGCTGCGTGCAACGCTCGACGATCTGGCCGACTGGGGGGCGGTGGGCAAGCTGGTGGGCGAATCGCGCCAGGATTACTTCGCCGTGCCGGTGTTTCATGGCTATCGGCGCACGCCGACGGCCGATGAGCTCAAGCATCTCGGCGCCGCCCTCGCGAGCTACGGCTCGATGGCAATGTTTCATTTCGTGGGCGTCACGCCCGAAGCTCCGTCCGAAATACCTGAACAGAAATTCGCAGTTTCAGAAAAAGACATCCAGAACGTTTATGCCGGTTATAGCCTGGGGGACGGCGACGCGCGCCTGGTCGTGTTCTCCGGGCCGCAGCAGTCGCTGCTGGAGATGAAGGGGCTGGCGCAGCTCTTCGACGGCCGCAAGGTGAAGGAGGGGTCGTCGTGCTTCGTGACGACCAACGCCGCGGTGCTGGCGCGCTCGCGCGCGCTGGGCTACGCGAAAGTCCTCGAGGGCGCCGGGGTGACTATCCTGGAAGGCGTGTGCTTCTATATCCTGCAGAACCTGTCGTCCCTGCGCCGCGCGAACCGCTGGACCAACATGGTGTCGAACTCGGCGAAGATCGTGAACATCATCGGCGCGCACCGCTTCAACACGATCCTGCGCCGCACCGCGGACTGCGTCGAGATCGCCTGCAGCGGGGAGTTGAGGTGAGCATTGTCAGGGTCGGGCAAGCTTATGGCGCGATAGTGGAAGGCGAGGCGCTCATCTCCGAGGAAGGCTTCTCGCCTCGCTATGACTTGGATCGCTGGTCTGGAATAATCACCAAGCCGGGCCACAAGCTCGAAGGCATGAGCATCGTCGACAAGGTCTGTTTTTTTCCGACCGCCAAAGGCGGCATCGCCGCCGGCTGGGCTTTTTACGACATCAAGTGGAAGAAAATCGCTCCCAAAGCGTTCATATTCGGTGTGACCAATCCGGTGATGGTGCAGGGCGCGGTGTTCGCCGGCATCCCGATCACCGCAGGCTGGACGCCGCATCCGGGCGAAGTGTTCCGCAGCGGCGACTGGGTGCGCGTCGACCCGGCGCGTAAGCTGATTGAAGTGGTCCGGAGACAGGCATGAAAACGATCATCGCCGCGGTATGCGTGGTCCTGCTCGCCGGGTGCGCGAGCTATTCCGGCCGCGGGCTGGCGCCCGGCCAGTCGAGCGCAGCCGAGGTCGAAGCGGTCATGGGCCCCGCGGCGGCCAAGCGCCCCGGGCCGGACGGCGAGACCGTGCTGTGGTTTCCGCGGATGCCTTACGGCGACGGAAGCTACGCGGCGCGCGTCGGCGCCGACGGCAGGCTGGTTGCCATCGAGCAACGGCTCACCGAGGAAAACATCGCCAGGATCGAGCGCGGCAAGACCACCGCCGATCAGGTCCTCGACCTCGTCGGGCCGCCGTACCGGGTGGACCAGTTTGCCCGCATGGAGCGCGAGATCTGGACCTACAAGATGCAGGTGTTCCCGTTTCCCAAGGCGCTCTTCGTTCAGCTCTCGCCCGACCGCGTCGTGCGCGAGGTCTACTATATGGACGATCCGGAAATTCCGCGGCTTGGCACCGGCCACCGCACGAGCTTCAGGAGATGAGCATGAAATTTCTGCTGACGGCAATTGCGGTGCTAATCGTTGCGGGCTGCGCGAGCTTCGACGGCCGCGGCCTCGCGCCCGGCACCCCCGCAGCCGAAGTCGAGCGCGTGATGGGTCCTGCAGCCGACAAGCGCGTCCACGACGGCGAGACCTGGCTTTACTTCCCGCGGCAGCCCTATGGCCAGGCAACCTACGTCGCGCGCTTCGGCTCGGACGCACGCCTGGTCGCGATCGAGCAGCGGCTCACCGACGAGAACCTCGCGAGGATCGTTCCCGGCAAAACGCGGCTCGACGAAGTGCGCGAGCTTTTCGGCCCGCCGTATACGGACACGAACTTCCAGCGGATGCAACGCGAGATCCTCGAGTACCGCATGCGCAGCGTTTCGAGCCCGGTTCCCTATGCGGTGTACGTGCAGGCCTCGCCGGACGGAATCGTGCGCGAGGTCTACAAGATGAGCGACCCGGACTACCGTCTGGGCGACTGCTGCAATCCCTAGGCAAGCTGCGCGCGCAGCTCGGTCTTCAGCACCTTGCCGTAGTGGTTCTTCGGCAGGCTGTCCACGAAGCGGTACTCGCGCGGCCGCTTGAAGCGGGCGATATTCTCCCTGCACAGCAGATCCAGGTCCTCGGGGCTGACTTGGGCCGTTGAAACAATGAAGGCCACCACTTCCTCGCCCCATTCGGGGTGCGGCCTGCCGACGACCGAGCACTCGGCGACCGCCGGGTGCCTGAGCAGCACTTCCTCGATCTCGCGCGGGTAGATGTTCGAGCCGCCCGAGATGATCATGTCCTTCGAGCGGTCCTTGATGGTGAGAAAGCCCGCGGCGTCGAGGCTGCCGAGGTCGCCGGTATGCAGCCAGCCGCCGCGCAACGTCTTCGCGGTGGCGTCGGGGTTTTCCCAGTAGCCGGCCATCACGCAGTCCGAGCGCGTGACGATCTCGCCCACTTCCCCGGCGGGCAGCTCGTGCTCCTTGTCGTCGAAGATCTTGACTTCCACGCCGCTGCGCGCGAAACCGCAGGTGGAAAGGCGCTCGACAGAATTCTTGCTGTGAAGCTCCTGAGGAAGTCCGGTGATGGTCATAGGCGCTTCCCCTTGCCCGTAGAGCTGGTAGAGGCGCGGCCCGAACAGGTCGATCGCGCGCAGCGAATCGGCGACATACATCGGCGCGCCGCCATAGATGAGGGTCTTCAGGTGGCGCGGCGTGCGCGCGCCCGCGCTGGAGAGCAGCCGGACGATCATCGTCGGCGCGGCGAAGAACGACGTGTTCTGCCAGTGATCGAGCAGGTCGAAAATCTCCTGCGGCTCGAAGTGGCCGCTTTCCGGGATCACGTTCACCGCGCCGGCGGCGAAGTGCGGCAGGCCGTAGAGGCCGGAGCCGTGGGACAGCGGCGCCGCGTGCAGCACCGCGTCGCGCGGCCCGAGCTTGTCGATGTCGGCGAAATACGCCAGGGTCTGGGCCCACAGGTTGCGGTGCGTGAGCACCGCGCCTTTCGGCACTCCCGTGGTGCCGCTGGTGTAGAACAGCCAGGCGGCATCGTCAGGGCGAACATCGGCCGGAACCGCTTCTTCATCCGACTCCAATTCGCTCGCCAGGATGCCGCGCGGAATCGCCGCCTGCAGCTCCGGGCTGACGACGCAGAGCCGAGCGCCTGCATTCTCGAGGATGTAGGCGAATTCCCTGGCGTGGAGCTTGGCGTTCATCGGCACGGCGGCCAGGCCGGCGTGCCAGCAGCCGAAAAGCACCTCGTAGTACTGCGGGCAGTTCTTCATCGCCAGCGCGACGCGCTCGCCCTGCGCGAGCTTGAACCTGGATTTCAGGGAGAAGCTGATCCCGCAAACGCGCGCTGCCAGGTCGCGATAGCTGCGGACCGCCTGGCGCCCTGCGGCGAGCGCGGGCCGCTCAGGCAGCCGGCGGGCGCTTTGCAGCAGAAGATGAGCCAGGTTCATCGATGGCGAAAAGCGTACGCGCATTGCGCGAGGTCTCGGCGGCCACCTCTGCCACGGGGCGGCCGACCGCGCGGGCAACAGTTTGCGCGATGTGCGGCAAAAAAGCAGGCTCGTTGCGCCGACCTCTGGGCTGGGGCCTGAGATCGCGCGGCGTGAGGTACGGCGAGTCCGTCTCGAGAAGCAGCCGGTCGCGGGGAATCTCGCGCACCAGCTCGAGCAGGTGCCGGCCGCGCCTCTCGTCGCAGATCCAGCCGGTGATGCCGATGTAGAGGCCGAGGTCGAGGTAGGCGTGCAATTCCTCTTTGCCGCCGGTAAAGCAGTGCGCAACCGCTTTTTTCACCTTGTGGTGATCGAGGATCTCGGCGAATCGCGGATGCGCGTCGCGTGAATGCAGGAACAGCGGCCTGCCGAGCTCGATGCCGAGCTCGAGCTGCGCGATGAAGCATTTCTCCTGGTCGGGACGGGGGGAGTAGTTGCGGTTGAAGTCGAGCCCGCATTCGCCGATCGCCACGACCCGCGGGTGCTTCGCCAGCGCGCGCAGCACGAGGATGGTTTGCGCATCGCATTCACGGGCGTGATGGGGATGGACGCCTGCCGTAGCGTAGAAGCCATGCTTGTCTGCGACTTCTTGCGCGGCGCGGCTCTCCTCCACGGTGGTGCCTGTCACCACGACGGGCGCGACGCCGGCAGCGCGCGCGCGCGCGACGACCTTGTCGAGATCGGCGCGGAAGGCGGCGTGCGTCAGGTTGGCCCCGACGTCGATCACTGCAGCTTTTTCAGGCGGTAAAGGAGCTCGAGCGCCTCGCGCGGCGAAAGCTCGTCGGGATTGAGCTTCGCCAGCTCGTCGCGCAGCGCGTCCGGGGAGGGTTCCGGCTCCTCGGGCTTGCTGCGTGCAAACAGGTCTCTCTGTTGCGACGACGCCAGGCTCGAATCCTCCAGCACCTGGAGATAGCGTCGCGCCTGCCGGAGCACCGACTTCGGCACTCCGGCGAGCCCGGCGACCTGCAGGCCGTAGCTCTGGCTGGCGGGTCCTTCCTCCACCGCGTGCAGGAACACCACGCTGTCCTTGTGCTCTACCGCGTCGAGATGGACGTTGGCGACCTCCTCGTAGTCGAGCGCAAGGCGCGTCATCTCGAAGTAGTGTGTGGCGAACAGGCTCAGGGAGCGGTTCTTTTCCACCAGGTGCCTGGCAATGGCCCAGGCGAGCGCGAGGCCGTCGAAGGTCGAGGTCCCGCGCCCGACCTCGTCCATCAGCACCAGGCTTTTCTCCGTGGCGTTGTGCAGGATGCTGGCGCTCTCGGTCATTTCGACCATGAAGGTCGAGCGCCCTCCGGCGAGATCGTCCGCAGCCCCGATGCGGGTGAACACCTGGTCGATCGGGCCGATACGCGCGGCTTGGGCGGGAACGAACGAGCCGATATGCGCCATCAGCACCGTGAGCGCCACCTGCCGCATGTAGGTCGACTTGCCGCCCATGTTGGGGCCGGTGATGAGCAGCAGGCGGCGCGCCGGCGACAGCCGGCAGTCGTTGGCGATGAAACTGTCGATCTGTCCCTCGACCACCGGGTGACGGCCGGCCTCAAGCTCGATCAGGCTGTCCTGCACGAACGCCGGGCGGCTGTAATTGCGTTTCGCCGCGACCGAGGCAAAGCTGCACAGGACGTCGATTTGCGCAAGGCCGCGCGCGATCCGCTGCAGGACCGGCACATGGACCTGCAGCGACTGAAGCAGCTCCTCGTAGAGCGATTTCTCGAGCGCCAGGGCGCGGTCGCGGGCGGACAAGGCCTTGTCCTCGAACGCCTTCAGCTCCGGCGTGATGTAACGCTCGGCGTTCTTCAGCGTCTGCCGGCGGCGGTAGTCGTCCGGCACTTTGCCCGCGTGCGCGTTCGTCACTTCGAGGTAGTAGCCGTGCACCTGGTTGTAGGCGACGCGCAGGTTTGGAATTCCCGTGCGCTCGCGCTCGCGGACCTCCAACGCCACCAGAAAGTCCCCGGCGTTGGTCTGCAACTGGCGCAGCTCATCGAGGTCCGCGCTGTGTCCGTCGGCGATCACGCCGCCGTCGATCACGCGGGCCGAGGGCTCGATGTCGAGGGTTTTCTCCAGGAGGCCGACACAAGCGCCGGGCAGCGCGAGATCGGCTCGCAGCTCGTCAAGCAGGCTCGAATGCGGTATCGCGGCGACCAGCTCCGGCAGCAGCTTCAGGCTCTCGCGCAGCCCGGCGAGCTCGCGGGGCCGCACGCTGCGCAACGCGACCCGGGCGGTGATCCGCTCGACGTCGGACATGCCGCGCAGGATCTTGTGAAGACCCGTATCGTGCAGCGTTGCGACAGCCTCGTGCCGGCTCGCCAGCACGGCGCGGTCCCTCAACGGGTGATGCAGCCAGAGACGAAGGAGCCGGCTGCCCATGCCGGTCGCGCATTCGTCGAGCAGCGAGAACAGGGTCGGCGCAGGCTCGCCGCGCAATGTCTCGGTGAGCTCGAGATTGCGGCGCGTCGCCGCATCTAGCCTCACGTACTCGCCGGCGCGCTCGGCTTTCACTGCGGTGACGTGCGCGAGCGCTTGACCTTGCGTCTTGCCGGCGTACTCGAGCAACGCGCCGCACGCGCCGATCGCGACCGTAAGATCCTCGCAGCCATACCCGGCGAGCGTCGCCGCGCCGAGCTGCTGCAGGAGCTTTCTCTTCCCGCCGTCTACGTCGAAATGCCAGGCGGGGAGCCGCGTGACGAAGAATCCGTCCAGCGCGAAGTCGTCCGCCGCCAGGACCTCGGCGGGTCCTATGCGCCTGAGCTCGTTGGCGAGCGCCTGCGGCGCGACTTCGGCGACGCGCAGGGCGCCGCTCGCGAGCGACAGCCAGGCAAGCCCCACCGTGGACTTGTCTCTCGACAGCGACAACAGGATGTTGTCCGACTTGTCCTCGAGCAGCGACGCGTCGGTCAGCGTTCCCGGCGTGACGATGCGCGTCACCTGGCGGTCGACCGGCCCCTTCGCCGTGGCCGGGTCGCCGATCTGCTCGCAGATCGCCACCGACTCGCCGAGCTTCACCAGCTTGGCGAGGTACTGCTCCACCGAGTGGGCGGGCACGCCGGCCATCTTCACCGGCGTGCCTGCCGACACGCCGCGCGAGGTGAGGGTGAGGTCGAGCAGGCGCGACGCCTTTTCGGCGTCGTCGTAGAACAGCTCGTAGAAATCGCCCATCCGGTAGAACACCAGGATGTCGGGATGCTCGCCCTTGATGCGCAGATATTGCTGCATCATGGCAGTGGTCCCCGGAAGATCCGCTGAAGGCCGTCCGCTTTCGCTGATCGCTCCGGAACTTACGGCGTTTTGACGCTGGGTGTGGCTCATTGGTACTGGTTGACGCTTCAACCGCCATCTTCGGGTACGCACGGGCGCCCTGCAAGCGAACACGGCAAAATAGTCCCATGAAGCTTGGGAGCTTCGATGCGCTCGTGCACGCCCTCGACAGCGCCGGCGTTCAATACCTCGTGGCCGGGGGCCTGGCCGTGAATGCGCACGGGTACCTGCGCTTTACTCGCGACGTGGACATAGTGCTGAAGCTCTCGGCCGAAAATATCGAATCGGCGTTCTCCGCGCTCACCGGAATCGGCTATCGGCCGATTGTACCCATCACGGCACGCGATTTCGCGGATCCGGCGAAGCGGGCGGTGTGGATTCGCGAAAAGGGCATGACCGTCCTGAATTTCTGGTCCGAGCAGCATAGGGACACTCCGGTGGACGTGTTCGTTGCCGAACCGTTCGATTTCGAGACGGAGTACGGCCGCGCGCTTGTCAAGCCTCTCGGACCGCTCGCGGTGCGCTTCGTATCGATTCCCTCGCTCATCCGGATGAAGGAGATCGCGGACCGGCCGCAGGATAAAATCGACATCGAGTACCTGCGAAAGCTGGCCGATGCCGGGAAGTGACGAGAAAGCGATCGACTGGAGCCTGACCACCTGGGAAGGCGCCGAGCGCGAGCAGCTGCGCCGCTGGGCGCAGCTTTCGCTCGAGGAGATCGTGCGCGCGCAGGAAGAGATGCAGAGCCTCGCGGAAAGGCTTCGCCGGCCGGCGCCTGCGGGCGGAGCGAAGTGAAACGAAGATCCACAAACGCCAGCAAGGAGAAAGGAGCGAACGCATGACGTAGCTATTCCGCAAAGGAGGCTTCGTCATGTCACGCACCTGTCGCCGCCGCAGCGAGCAGCACGAATACGACTGCGTACTCCGCGATTTCCGTTGGGTCGACGGCGCGCTGGTCCCATTTCTCATTGACGCGCGTTCAACGCAGGGCCGGCGCGCGATTGCCCGCTTTCACTCCGACGCATGCTGGACGTTGCGCAGCACTGCGCCGCGCTGGTACCGCCGCATCGTCGATCATCGCTTGCGCACGCTGAATACCAGACAGCTTCGCCACTGGCTCGCCGATCCCGACTACGACCCGGTATTCGAGGGGCGACACCGGCACAGCGCGAATTGGGGCTGGTGGTAACCGGTACCCGGCTCGAACGGGACGGTTTCCTGGTGGCGCTTGACAGGCCCTATGGTTCAGAATATGATGAACGTCATATGGCGATCAAGGCCGGCTCCAAGAAAGAAAAAACCCGCGAGCGGATTCTGCGCGCGGCGGCGCGCGCCATTCGCAAGCACGGCTACGACGGCGTGGGCGTTGCCGACGTGATGAAGGAGGCAGGCCTTACGCACGGCGGGTTCTACGCGCACTTCGAGTCGCGCGATGCGCTGCTGGCGCAGGCCGCCGAGCAGGCAGGCGCGGAGTCGACCGAGAACCTGTCGCGGGCCATTGCGCGGGCGAAACCAGGCGAGGAGCTGATGGCCGTCGTAGATTCCTATCTCTCCGACGCGCACGTCGAGGCGCCCGAGCAGGGCATGGGCTGCGCGCTCGCCGCCGCGGGCAGCGAGGTGCCGCGTCAGCAGCAGGAAGTTCGGCGCGCCGTCAAGCGCCGCATCAAGGACATGATCGGGCTCGTTGAGCGCCAGTTCCCTGATTGGGGAAAGCAGGCCGCGCACGACAAGGCCATGGCCGTGGTGGCAAGCATGGTTGGTGCGCTTATGGTCGCTCGCGCGGTGGACGATCCGCAGCTTTCCAGGGAAATCCGCAAGGCCGCGCGCGAGCTCATCCGTAGCGCAATCGGCTGATTTTTTTGGCTAGCAATATGACAAACGTCATATTTATGCAGCCGTCATGAGCGCTCGCATGGACCCGCGGACGCGCGCGCTGCTCGAGGCGCCGATCGCCGCCACCCTGCTGCGGCTCGCGGCGCCCAATGTGCTGGTCATGGTGGTGCAGGCGGCGGTCGGCCTCGTGGAAACCTATTTCATCGGCAAGCTCGGCACCGACGCGCTCGCCGGGGTTGCGCTGGTATTTCCCGTAGTGATGCTGATGCAGATGATGTCCGCCGGCGCGATGGGCGGCGGCATCGCCTCGGCCATCGCGCGGGCCCTGGGCGGCGGCCGCCGCGCGGAGGCCGATGCTCTGGCGCTGCATGCGCTCGTGATCGCGCTTGCTTTTGGCGCCGCATTCATGCTCGGCGTGCTCGGCGGCGGCCGCGCGCTCTACCAGGCGATGGGCGGCAGCGGTCCATCTCTCGCAGCGGCGTTGACATATTCCAACTGGGTTTTCGCCGGCGCGGTGCTCGTGTGGCTCTTCAATTCGCTCGCCGCGGTCATCCGCGGCACGGGCAACATGGCGTTGCCGGCCTCGGTGATCTGCGTCGGCGCCCTGGTCGTGATTCCGCTCTCGCCGGCGCTCATCTTCGGCTGGGGACCGTTTCCGGCGCTCGGGATCGCGGGCGGCGCGCTCGCGTTCATTGCCTATTACGCATTGGGTTCCCTGGCGCTCGCCGCCTATCTCTGGTCGGGCAGGAGCGTGCTGCGTCCATCGCTGCGTGCGACGGGCTTTCGGTGGCCACTCTTCAGGGAGATCCTGCGCGTCGGCGCCGTGGCCGCGCTCGTGACGGCGTCCACCAACCTCACCATCATGATCGGCACGTCGCTCGCCGGCAGTTTCGGAGCCGCCGCGATCGCGGGCTACGGAACCGGCTCGCGCCTCGAGTATCTGCTCGTGCCGCTGGTCTTCGGACTGGGCGGTCCTCTGGTGGCGATGGTCGGCACGAGCATCGGAGCGGGCAAGCGCGAGCGCGCGCTGCGCACCGCGTGGATCGGCGCCGCGATCGCCGTGGTACTCACCGAAGCGATCGGGCTCGCTGCCGCGGCGTTTCCGATGGCCTGGCTCTCGCTCTTCGACAGCAATCCCGACATGCTCGACGCGGGCGCGCGCTACCTGCGCGTCGTGGGCCCGTTCTACGGCATGCTGGGGCTCGCGCTCGCGCTGTATTTCGCTTCGCAAGGCGCCGGCCGCTTGCTGTGGCCCCTGATCGCCAATCTGACGCGCCTCGCGATCGCCGCGCTCGTCGGCTCGCTCGCGCTGCGCTGGAGTGGCAACCTGTCGCATGTGTTCCTCGCGCAAAGCCTGGCGCTGGCAGCCTTCGGACTCATTAATGCCGCGGCTGTCGCCGGCGGCGCGTGGTTCGGCCCGCTGATGTGGCCGCTGCAAAGGAGATCGCTGACGTGAGCGAAAAATATCTCGAGGACTTCGCCGCGGGCCAGGTCTACGGCTCTGGCCGGATCACCGTCGGCAAGGAGCGCATCAAGGCGTTCGCGGCGGAATTCGATCCGCAGCCTTTCCACCTCGACGAAGACGCAGCTCGCCGCACCATCTTCGGCGGACTGGCCGCGAGCGGCTGGCATACCGCGGCGCTCACGATGCGCCTACTCGTCCAGAGCGAGCTCAAACCCGCCGGCGGCATCGTCGGCGCCGGCTTCGACGAGTTTCGCTGGCCGCTGCCGGTGCGGCCAGGCGACGAGCTGAGCGTCGAGAGCGAGGTGCTCGAAGTCCGGCCTTCGAAATCGCGCCCGAATCAGGGAGTGATCAAAGTGCGCACCACGACCCGCAACCAGAAGGGCGAGGCCGTACAGGTGTCGGTCGGCAACCTCATCGTGCCCCGCCGGCAGAGCTAGCTTTTACAAAGGAACGACATCATGAAGAGCAAGATAGCGCTCGTTACGGGCGCCTCATCAGGCATCGGCGAAGCCACGGCGACGCGGCTTGCGATGGCTGGCTACAAGGTCTACGGCACGAGCAGACGGGCAGCCCTGGCGGGCCAGCGCTTGTTCGAGATGCTGGCCCTCGACGTGACCAGCGACGAATCAGTCGAAGCCGCTGTCAGGGAAGTAACGCGGCTGGACGGCCGCATCGACCTGCTCGTGAACAACGCGGGCTTCAGCGTCGCCCCCGCCGGAGCGGAAGAGAGCTCTATCGAGCAGGCGCGATCGATCTTCGATACGAACTTCTTCGGGATCGTGCGGATGACGCGAGCCGTTGTGCCCCACATGCGGTACCAGGGGAGCGGTCGCATCATCAACATCGGTTCCGTGCTGGGCTTCTTGCCGGCGCCGTACATGGCGCTTTATTCCGCGACCAAGCATGCGGTCGAAGGCTATTCGGAATCGCTCGACCACGAGCTCCGGA
>Ga0209156_10001224_pt1 | contig 21062 bp, 23 predicted proteins | sample GraSoiAngelo_124_FD_185881 | JGI IMG/M metagenome (GOLD analysis project Ga0209156, IMG submission 185881) | Grasslands soil microbial communities from the Angelo Coastal Reserve, California, USA - 14_0927_05_20cm (SPAdes) (version 2) | ecosystem: Environmental > Terrestrial > Soil > Grasslands...
ACGCGCCGAACCAGGCACCCGACCCCGCATTGATCGCGAGCGGGAGGGTCCGGCCACCGCCCGCCCCCTGCGAGATGCCGTAGGCGGTGGGGGCGCCAAAGAAGCGCGCCGCCCCGAGCCGCGCGCCCTTCGCCGGGTTGAGGAAGGCGTCGAGCAGCGTGTCCGCCAGGGCGATCGACACGCTCCCCATACCGAGATTGTTGGACGGGAAGATCTCGAACTGATCTCCCTGGGCGATCGGGACGGTTTTGATCGAGATGAGCTGCGCTGCGGCTGGCCCGGCCAGGGCCAGGAGCAGACTCGAGAGGCGGACGGCCCGCTTGGTCATAGACACCTCGCTCGGAAGGGATCCCTACAAACGGGATACCTCGCGAGCCGAGCGTGGCGTCACGTCGCTCGAGCGGCTCCGATGCGTGGCGTGCGTGCTACAGCGGGCTACGACCGGCAGAACTCAGCGAATCGCCTGGACCACCGGCACCCGAGCGGCGCGGCGGGCGGGGAAGAAGCCCCCCAGCACGCCCATCACCACGGCGAAGACCAGGCCCGACAGCAGCAACCCCGGCGTCACGCGGAAGCTGAAGGCGATTTCGCTGAAGCTCGCCCAATTGGTGGTGCTCGTCACGATGCCGTTGATGGGCAGGGCGAACAGGCACCCGGCCGCGCCGCCGGCGGCGGCGATGATCGCAGACTCGACCAGGAAACTCGCGAGGATGCTGCGGGGGTGAAATCCCAGGGTGAGGAGCACGCCGATCTCCGGCGCGCGCGACGCGACGGCGGCGTACATCGTATTCACGGCCCCGAACACGGCGCCGATCGCCATGATGCTGGTGATCAGGAACGCCAGGATCCGGAGGATGCGGCCCAGCAGCTGTGACTGCTGCACGTAAAAGTCCGATTCCCGGTGCACATCCACGGTCATGCGCTTGTCTCCCTCGAGCAGGCGCTTGGCGTCTTCGAACGCGCCCGGATCGCTCAGCCGCAACGTGACCGACTGGAACACCTGCCCGCGGAACACGGGCATGAACTGCTCGTTCTCGCCCCACACTTCCGACTCGAACGCCGAGCCGCCGGCGGCGAAGTGACACACCACCGTCCAGTCCCTTCCGGCGAAGCGCATCGTCTCACCGATGCCGGTGTGCGGGAACCGCGCCACGAGACGCCGGCCGACGCAGATCTCCGAGCGGCCGGTCTCGGGTTTGCGGCCCTCCAGCACGCGCACGTTGGATCGCACGGTCCACGCCTGGTCCCCGACTCCCCGTGCCACGACGTTCGCCACCTGCGTGGTATCGAAGATCTTGGGAAGCGGGACGAGGACGTACACCTCCGGGCTCACCAGGGGCTTCCCATCGGCGCCGGTGGCGATGTGGGGCGAGGCCGCGAGAATGCTGGCCGTTTCGCGCGCCAGGCCGCTCGACAGCTCGGAATCGGCCCCGCGCCGGAGCACCAGCACGTTCCGATCCGACCCGGTGCGCACGAGGGCCGTGCGGAAACCGTTCGCGAGCGCCAGCATGCCGATGAACACGGCGACCACGAGCGCGATGCCGAGCGCCGTCAAGGCAGTCGACACCGGACGTTGCAGCACGCTGCGGACGTTGTAGACGAGCGGGATCTTCATTCGACGTGCCGCAGCGCCTGCACGACGGGGAGGCGCGCCGCGCGCACAGCGGGCACAACCCCGCTCGCGAGCATCAGCAGCAGCGCGATGACGCCGCCCAGCGCGAGCGTGGGGCCGCTGACGTCGAAGCCCGGCAGGAAGCCAGCGCCGTTGAAATTGGTCGCGCGATACAGCAGCTTCGCCCCTCCCAGGCCGAGCACCGCGCCCGCCAGCGTGATCACGCCCGCCTCGAGCATCACCAGCCCGAACAGCCGGCGGTCGGAGAAGCCGATCGTCTTGAGCACGGCGACCTCACCGGTCCGCTCGCGCGCGCTCATCATCATCGCGTTGGCGGTGACGAGCAGGATCGCGAACACGACGGCCATGCCGATCGTGTTCATCAGCAGGCTCACGTTGCCCCACATGGTGGCGAAGCTCGCGTTGAACGCCTGCTCGGTTCCGGTCTTGGTCGCGGCGCTCGAGTTCCTGAACTGATCGTCCACGAGCTTGGCGATCCCCGCTGCGTTATCGGGAGTGTCGATCTGCAGGATGTACCAGCCCACGATGCCGGCGCGCTGGATGCGCTCGTCGAAATAGTCGTGCCGGAAGATCAGCATGTCGTCGTTGATCACACGATCGGACGGCGTGTAGACGCCCCGGATCGTGAACGTCCAGTCGCCGCCGAAGATCGTTCCCTGGATCGTGACGTCCTGGCCCAGCCGCCATCCGAACACGTCGAGCAGTCGCTTCCCCACGATCGCGGACGTGCGCTCCCGGAGAAACGCCTCGCGCTGGTCCGGCGGCAGCTGGATCTCCGGATACATGGCGAGGTACGACGCCGGATCGACGGCGAACGTGGCGAAGAAGCGCTTGCCGTCGCCGTAGCGCCCGCCGAACCAGTTGGCCCAGCTCACCGCCTGCACCCCGGGCAGCGTGCGCAGGCGGCCGGCGTAGGCGATGGGCAGCGGGAACACGATGCCGGTGGCGTTGGTCACCACGAGCCGGCGCGCGCTGCCGAACTGCGCCCCCGCGGCGATCGTCGTGACGACGGTACGGAGCGACGCAAATAAGAAGAGCGCGAGGGCGACGCTCACTGCGGTGAGGAAGGTGCGGCGCTTGTGGCGACCGAGGTTCGCGAGCACGAGCGGCAGGTACCTCATGAGCCCACCGCCGCCGCGCGCTCGATCAGCACGCCCTTTTCGAGGTGGAGTACGGTCTTGGCCTGCTCCGCCGCGTGCGCATCGTGCGTCACGATCACGATCGTCTTGCCGAACTCACCGTTCAACCGGCGCAGCAGCGCGAGCACCTCCTGGGAGCTCTTGGCATCGAGCTGCCCCGTCGGCTCGTCCAGCAGGATGAGCGTCGGATCCGCTACGATCGCCCGCGCGATGGCCACGCGCTGCTCCTGCCCGCCGGAGAGCTGGCGGGGGTAATGGTGGATCCGGTCGTCCAGGCCTACCACGCCGAGCGCGACGCGCACCCGCTCCTCACGCTGCGGCTTCGAGAGCCGGGTGAGCAAGAGCGGCAGCTCCACGTTCTGGTACGCGGTCAACACCGGCAGCAGGTTGAGCTGCTGGAACACGAAGCCGATGTGCCTGGCCCGCCACGCCGCGAGCTGGCCCGCCGTCATGGCGTGCACCGCCGCTCCCGCCACCTGGACCGTACCGCTCGTCGGCCGGTCGAGGCCGGCGATGAGGTTGAGCAGCGTGGACTTCCCCGAGCCCGACGGGCCCATCAGGGCGGTGAAGCTGCCTTGAGCGACGTCGAGCGAGAGGCCGGTGAACACGTCGATGCGCTGTGTGTCGCGCTGGAAGCTCTTGTAGACGTCTCGGATTTGGACAAGGGCCATGCAGGGGTCAGTGGTCAGGGGTCAGGGATTATGGAGTCGTGGCCTGTACGCGCAGGCCCGCCCGGGGGGTTTCAACGCCACCCACCAGCACCAGCTCGCCTCCCGAGAGGCCGGAACGGATCTCCCGGAATTCGCCGCTCACGGGGCCCGCCTGGACGACGCGGGGCTCGAGCCGGCCGTTCCGCACCAGCCACACCACCGTCTGCCCGTCCCGCTCGCGCACGGCGGCGGCCGGCACGCGGATCCGCAACGGGGTGGTTGGGGCGGCACCACGCGCCGCGGCCGGGCGCTCCGGCTCGAGGAAGTCCACGCGCGCCCCCATCTCCGGGAGGATGCGGGGGTCATGGTCCAGGATGCTCACCTTCACCTGCACCGTCGCCCGCTGCCGGTCGGCGGTGGGCACGACCTGGCGCACCTGGCCGCCAAAGGACGTATCGGGATATGCGTCGAGCGTGATCTTGGCCGGCTGGCCGTGATGCACCCGGGCAATGTACGCCTCGTTCACGTCCACTTCGACCTCGAGGGTACGCAGGTCCGCCATCGTCACCACCGCGCCGCGCGTCAGACCGCCGCCCACCGACGGCGCCACGACCTCGCCCACCTCGGCCTCCTTGCGCAGCACCGTCCCGCTGAACGGCGCTCGGATCAGCGTGTTCTCGAGGCTCGCCTGCGCGAAGCGCAGCGCGGCTTCGGCCGCCTCGATCCGCGCCGCGGCCGCGCGGGCGCGCGCATCGGCCTGGGCGGCGCGGCTCTCGGACGCGTCGACATCCTGCTGCGACACCAGTTGCGCGTTCTGCGCCCGGATCTCCTGGACCCGCTGCGCCTCGCGCTGCAGCTGGTCGCGCTCCGCCTGCGCCTCGATGAGCTGCGCCCGGGCATTCGCCACGCCCGCCTGGGCCTGCGTCACCTGCGCCTCGTAGTCCGCGTTGTCGAGCCGCGCGATCACGTCGCCGCTCTTCACGTCCGATCCCTCGCTCACGGCCAGATAGGCGAGCCGGCCCGGGACCTTGGAGGACACCGACGCCCGCGTGCGCGCGACGACATAGCCGTTCGCCGTGACCGCCGTGGCGCCCCCGGCGGCGCCCGCGCCGGCGTCGAGCGGGGTGACCACCACGGTCTGGACCGGCACGGCCGAGCCGCGCCGCACCACCAGCACGGCCGCGGCGATCAAGCCGGCGGCCACGGCGGCGAGGATGAGGCTGCGGCGGAATGCGCGCCGCACCCCCGGCGGGGTATCCCGGTCGAGGCGGAGCTTCCCGAGGTCGTGCACGGATGTGGTCATCGAGCCCGGAGAATGTAAGAGCGCGGCGACGGCGCGCCAAGGCTTGACGCGCGCCCCTCGCCGCCGCGTATTCGTGCACGTGTTGACTCCGCGGACCCGGTTCATCGCCGCCCGCCTGGCGTACGTGGCGGTCGTCCTCGTCGCTACGGTGACGCAGCTCGAGTTCTCAGCCGATCTCGCCGCCGCCGCTCACCGGCTGGCGCGCGCGTTCACGCCCTCCCTCGGTTGGCGCGACGCGATCGACGGCTTGCGCAACGCGGCGCTGTTCGGAGGCCTCGGCGTCGTGTGGGTCGTCACCTCCCCGTCCGGCAGAGTGCGCGCCGAGATCTGGCGGGCGACGCTGGTCGCGTTCGGGCTGAGCGTCACGGTCGAGGGGCTGCAGGTCTTTTCGCCCGTGCGCACGGCCAGCATCGTGGACGTCACGACCAACACGCTGGGAGCGCTCGGCGGCGCCATCGCCATGGCGGTGCTCGTCACCGCCGTGGTGCGGGCCAGGGGAGGACACTTCCTCCTCGGCGTGCCGACGTTTCTGCTGGCCGGCGCGTACGCCCTCGCCACCCTGTGCGAGGCGGTGACGCCGTTGTTCCGGTCCGATCGGCTCCCCGGGATGGAGGGAGGGCCCTTCAGGATGTTGGACACGGCGCTCGATCGGTCGGTCCCGCTACGGCTGGGGGAAGTACCGCTGCTCGACGTATTGCTGTTCGCTCCCGCCGGATTCCTCGTCGTGACGCTGCTGATCGAGCGGATGGGGAGCGGACGGCGCATCTGGCCCGCCGTGGCCGGCGCGGGCGCGGGACTCGCGTTCGCGGCGGAGCTGATCCACGGAGCGTTTGGACTCTCGATCCGGTGGGAGGCGACGGCGACCCACGCCCTGGCGGTGGGTGCGGGCGCCTGGGCGGCCCAACGCTGGCTCCCGTCGCTGCGAGAGGCGCTGCGCGGCTGGGCGCGGGCGCGCGCCGCCATTGCAACGTACGCGGGGCTGCTCGTTCTCTGGGGGTGGCGCCCCTTCTTCCCCCGGACCGATGTCGGCGCCATCGCCGAGCAGCTCACCGCGGATCACCTCGTGCCGCTCGCTTCCCTCGCCGGTCGGGTGGACGTATTCAGCGCGCTGCACGTGGCGCAGCAGTTTTTGCTCTATCTGCCGCTCGGCAGCCTGCTCGCCGTCTGGCCGCTGCGCCGCTCGTGGCGCCTCTGGCCGGCGGTAGGGCTCGCGGTGGCGATCGAGGCGGGACACATCGTGATCGCCGATCGCTTCTTCGACGTGACCAATGCGATTGTGTCGTGCGCCGGGCTGGGAATCGGATGGCTCGTGGTGCAGCGCTCGGGATTCGCGCCGCACGGGGAGGCGTCAACGGCCGCTCGCCGGCCCTGAGTGCGCATCACCACCCCATGATTCCTCCATCCCACTTCATCGAGGGAGAACCTGATGCGACGCGTGCGTTATTCGGTGGCCGTGAGTCTCGACGGCTACATCGCGGGCCCGAAAGGGGAGTACGACTGGATCGTGATGGATCCGGACATCGATTTCGGCGCGCTCTTCAAGGAGATGCAGGCCCATGCGGTCGAGATTGCCATCATCCCCGTGCTGCTCGGCACCGGCGTGCCGATGCGGCCGAGCCCGGCGAAGCTCGCAAAGCTCAGGCTCACAAAACACCGGGTGTACGAGAAGACAGGGACGGTGTTGCTGAATTACGTGGTGACGTAGCCGGGGGGCCCTGGCTACAGTACGACCAGCTTCCCCCCGCCCGTCAACACAATCGCGAGATTCATCACGAGCAGCATCAGGTCGTAGTGCCAGCCGTGGCCACCCCAGAAGCCGCTCTTCCACACGAAGATCTTCTTCTGTATCGCGCCGAGCATGATCAGCATGAGCCCGATGGCGGCGAGCTGCGTCAGGATCCCGAGCGCCACGCCGGTGCTGCCGAGCACCTCGGTCGTACCGAGAAACACCGTGAAGCGGGGGCTCGCGCCGATGCTCTGGGCGCGGGCCACCGGGTCCTTCAGATGATTCAGGCCGCTCGCGAAGAACACCACAGCCACCATGAGCCGCAGCAGCAGCAGCCCGACGTCACTGAATCGCAGCAGCGCGGGAAACAGTACGTGCATCAGGCGTGCGCGTGCGTGCGGGCGGCGCCCTCCCCGTGGGCCTCGACGAACCACAGCCACTTGTCGACGCCGCGGGAGATCTCCGTGCAGATGTCGGTCGAGTCCGCGTCCCCCAGCTCGTCCGTTTCGTCGATAGCGCGGCGGATGCGCTCGCCGAAGCTCGCCAGTGCGTTCGACAGCGCCCAGACGTGCTCCTCGCCGGTCGAGATGTTGATGGGGTACTGGGGCAGCTCGGACCGCTCAGCCACGATCGCGCCGGTCCCTTCCGCGATGCCGCCCAATTGGATCACGCGCTCCGCCAGCAGGTCGACGTACTCGAGCGCGGCGTCGTGCAGCTCATCGAACAGCTTGTGGAGCGCGATGAACTGGGGCCCCTTCACGTTCCAATGCGCCTGCTTCGTCTGCAACTGGAGGTCGATCGCGTCCGCCAGCCGCTGGTTCAGGAGGTCGATCACCTGACCGCGGGTCGATTCGGGGATATCGTTGAGCGTGGGGTGCGTTGCGCCGGCCATGGCAGAACTCCCGTCTCTCGTTGAAGTGTGGTGTGCACCGTCAGTCGGGACGCCGCGGGTGCCGCCGCAGGCTCGCGGTGGCCTCGTCGATCCGGCCGATATAGGCCCGGATCACCTCCCCGTGCTGTCGGCGCGGGACGACATAGTGCGGATCGTCGGGGCGCGAGCTCCGCAAGTCATCGACCATCAGGTCCCCGCCATGCGCTTCCACTGCCAGCTCGAACCGCTCCACCGCGGCCAGCAGGTTCGCGAGGTCGTCCGAATCCTCGGCGCCGGTCACGGCGATGCCGCGCTGCCGCAGCCGGCCCGCCACCTCGGCGACCGCGGCGTCCTGCTCCTCGGCGCGGTGGGGGTCCAGGCTGCGCTCCAGGTCCTCGTATTTGTCCATGCGTCTCCTCCGTGTTTCCAAGCGTCGGGAATGCTCCGGGTGTTCCCGACGGATTAGACCTCCATGTCGTCCACGAAGCAGTACCGCCAGTCCTCACCGGGCTCGAACGACTGGACGATCGCATGAGCTGATTTCCCCGCGTGTTTGCGGGCGTGGCGATTGGGCGAGGAATCACAGCAACCGACGTGGCCGCACGCCAGACACAGGCGCAGATGAACCCACTGCCCGTTGGTCTTGAGACACTCCTCGCACCCGTTCGGCGTGCGCGGTGTGACATCCCGAATCTGATCGAGGTGCGTGCATGCCGCCACCATACCTTCCCCTCCCTCCCCTTGCGCCTGATCACGCCTGCAGGAATGTTCGGAAAGGTAACTCGGATGCCAAGCCTCTGATTGGCAAAGGAGCGACGCATGATCCCCTCGCAAGTCGCCGCTGCGGTACAGCATCACTGGTGGCTGTTCCTGCTCCGTGGCGTCGCCGCGTTGGCGTTCGGCGTGCTCACGCTGGCATGGCCCGGCGCGACCCTCCTCGTCCTCATGGCCTTCATCGCGGCATACGCACTGGTGGACGGCATCGTCGCTCTCGTCTACGCATTCCGGCTGCGCGCCATGTTCGATCGCTGGTGGGTGCTGCTCGTCCAGGGGCTCATCAGCGGCGCCTTCGGCGTGTTGGCGTTCATTTATCCGACGCTGTCGTTTGCCTACATCGTAGTATCGGTGTCGCTGTGGATGCTGATGGCGAGCATCGTGCAGTTCCTGCTCGCGCGTGCCCAGAGGGCCATGGGCGCATCGTCGGGCTGGAGCGTGCTCGGCGGGTTCCTCAGCCTGGCGCTCGCGGCGGCCGCGGTCGTCTACCCGCGCCTGACCGTGACGACCGTGCTGGCGCTGATCGCGTGGTTCGCGCTGGTAGTGGGCGTCGTGCAGCTCGTGGTAGCGTTCCGCGTCCGGTCGTTCGCGCGCGCCCTCACGACTGCTTGAGCAGGCGCCGCTCGCCCGATAACATTCGCGCTGTGAGCATTCGCCTGGTGGTCTTGCTGACGCTCGGTGCGCTCGCCGGGTGCCGCACCAGCACCGCCGCGCCCACGAGCGGCGGGCCCCCGCCGCCGCCCCCGCCGCCCGGCGCCCCCACCGTGCACGTACAGGGCACCCGACTGGTGGACTCCGCCGGACGGCCCATCCGGCTGCGCGGGGTGAACCGCTCGGGGACGGAGTACGCCTGCGCGCAGGGCTGGGGCATGTTCGACGGACCGTCGGACTCGGCGTCGGTGCAGGCGATCGCATCCTGGAAGGCCAACGTGGTGCGCGTGCCCCTGAACGAGACGTGCTGGCTCGGCATCAACGGCGTGGCGCCCGCCTACTCGGGCGCAAACTACCAACGTGCCATCGCCGACTACGTCACGCGCTTGAACCGCGCCGGGCTCGCAGTCATCCTGGACCTGCACTGGAGCGCCGATACCGGCAAGGCGCTCGGCCAGGCCCCGATGCCGAACCGCGACCACACCCCAGAGTTCTGGAGACAGGTCGCTGCGGCGTACAAGGGCAACGATCGCGTGATCTTCGACCTGTTCAACGAGCCGTTCCCCGACAACAATGCCGACACGCCGGAGGCGTGGCGCTGCTGGCGGGACGGCGGCACCTGCAGCGGCATGACCTTCCAGGCCGCGGGGATGCAGGAGCTGGTCGACGCGGTCCGCGGCACCGGCGCCACCAACGTGATCATCGTCGGTGGCGTCCAGTACGCGGCCCGGCTGTCGCACTGGCTCGCGAACAAGCCGAGCGATCCGCTCAACAATCTGGCCGCGTCGTGGCACATCTACAACTTCAGCTGGTGTAACACGCAGACGTGCTGGGATGCGGATGCGGCGCCGGTAGCGCAGCAGGTACCGCTCGTGCTCGGCGAGCTCGGCCAAAACGACGGCGGCAGTGCGTTCGTGACGGCGCTGATGGACTGGATGGACGCCCGGCAGGGGAGCTACCTCGCCTGGGTGTGGGACGTCTGGCGCACCTGGTCGGACCTGATCGCGACTTACGATGGGACCCCGACGGCGTACGGCCAGACGTTCCGGACGCGCTTCGGATCGTAGACCAATACCACCCACCAGGAGGTCGAGGCATGCACACCCGGTACGGATTCGCCATGACCACCGTCTTGCTCACCTTATCGGCGGGGAGCCCCAACGTGAAGACGCGTGAGATCGAATACCGCCAGGGCGACACCGTGCTGCAGGGCTTCATCGCCTGGGACGACGCCGCGCCGGGCAAGCGCCCCGGCGTGCTCGTCGTACACGAGTGGTGGGGGCACAACGACCACGCGCGCAACCAGGCGCGGCGCCTCGCCGAGGCCGGGTATGTCGGCTTCGCGCTGGACATGTACGGCAAGGGCAAGGTCACGACGCATCCGCAGGACGCGCAGGCGTTCGTCGCCGAGGTAACCAAGGACCCTGCGGTGCTCGCCGCGCGGTTCAACGCCGCGCTCGAGCAGCTGAAGCACGATCCCCGCGTCGACACCACGCGCATCGCGGCGATCGGCTATTGCTTCGGGGGCGCGGTAGTGCTCGACATGGCGCGCGCGGGCGCCCCGCTGGCCGCCGTGGTGACGTTCCACGGCGCGCTCGCCACCAAGACGCCGGCGCAGCCCGGCAAAGTCAAGGCCCGCATCCTCGTGCTCGCAGGGGGTGCCGATCCATTCGTTCCACCCGAGCAGATCGAGGCGTTCAAGCGGGAGATGCAGGCCGCGGGCGCGCACTTCGAGGTGATCGCGTACCCCGGCGCCAAGCACGGATTCACCAATCCGAACGCGGCTCAGTACGGGATGGAGCAGCTCGCCTACAACGCGGCGGCGGATAGAGGGTCGTGGGCGGCGATGCTGAAGCTGTTCAAAGAGGTGTTTTGAGCGATCACGGTGCTTTCTCGATCCAGATCTCCAGCGTTGCGCGCTTCTCGCCGACCCAATTGAGCAGGCGCAACTGCCGATGTGTCTCGCCCGTGGCCTGGATCAGCGTATCGACCTGGAAGTAGCGGCAGGCCGGTAGCGTCCGGCCGCGACGGAAGGAGAAGCAGATCAACTGCCGCCGCCCCGTGTCTGCATAGACCCGGAACGGTCCAAACGGAATCTCTCGCAGTGCTTGTGCAGGTTCGATCTGGACTTGCACCAGCTGTCCGTCAGCCGCGAAGCGCCACAGCGTGGTGTCCACTCGTCCCGAGCTCACCGGACCAGTCCACTCACCGAGCAGCCCGCTGGCGACGGGGGACACGCGCGGCCCTCGTGCCCACGGGGCGCAGGCGGCAACGCCGGGGTGGTTCTCTTCACAAACGCGTCAGGCGGTCCCGACACGGCGACCATCGCGAGTGCCGGCGACTGGAGCAGCACGCTCATCGTGACGACCGTGCCGGCGGGTGCCGCAACGGGGAATCTGGTGGTGAAGACCTCCGGCGGCACGAGCACTCCGGTCGTGTTCACGCTGGCCGCGAAGGTGGCGTTCAGCCCGTCCACCGTCGCGTGGACGAGTACTACGGCCCTCCCGGTCGGCTTGAGCGGTCACGCGGTGGCAGCGGCCACCCTCCCCGGCGCCACGCCGACGACCGTGGTGTACGTCGTTGGCGGAGCGGACAGCAGCAACACGCCGCGCGACAGCGTGCTGTACGCGACGGTCTCGAGCACGGGGGCCCTCGGCAGCTGGACCAAAACCACCGTGTTGCCGGCGCCGATCGCGTTCGCCGCGGCGGTCGTTCTGACCCCCGCGAACGCGCCGGTGACGAGCTCGTATCTCCTGGCGCTCGGCGGCGACAGCACGGCGAGCGGCAAGCCCGTCGCCACCGTCTACCGCGGAACGTTGGGTGCGAGTGGCGCGGTCGCTGCCTGGAGCACGACGACCGCCCTGCCCGCCCCGGTCCACTCGCTGGGCGTCGTCGTCTTCAATGGATCGGTGTACGTCGCCGGCGGGTCCGGCTCGGGGAACACCCCGGTCGCGACCGTTTATCGGGCCCCGATCAACTCGGACGGCACGCTCGGGGCGTGGGCGCCGCTGGCATCGCTCCCCTTCCCTCGTAGTTACGTCGGGTTTGGGGTGAACGGCACGTTCCTCTACGCATTCGGTGGCGACAGCTCCAGCGTCACGCCCAACGATTCCTCCAGTCTTAAGACGACCTCGCTGAGCGACGTGGTGTACGCGCAAATCGACATTCACACGGGCAATCTCACAGCGGCGGGATGGACGGCGGGCGCGAACAAGCTGAAAAAGGCCGTGGCCAAGCACACGGCGGTCGTCGCGGGCGGGAATGCGCTCATCACTGCCGGGCTGTACAACGGAGCCGCGACCGGCTCAAGTGAGGAGAGCTACGCCGGCCTCAACGCCGACGGCACCACGACCAGCTTCAACGGGGCGACGGGCGCAAACACGATCTCGTCGGCGGGCGGCGGCAATCTCTTCAACCACGCGGCGACCGGATACTTGGACGCCACCGGCGCATTTCACATCCTGGTCGCCGGCGGTGACGACGTCAACACGCCGACCAAGAAACACAAGGGCGTGTTCTATTACTGATCATTCCGGCTGCAGCTGCACCTCCGCTGCCCCCGTGGCGTCGTACCACAGCCGCACCCGCCACGGGCGGCAGCACACCTCGCAGTCTTCGACGTAGTCCTGCGCTCGCCCGCCCGCTGGATCGAGAGTCAGTCTGACCGTCGCGCCGCAATGGGGGCAGGTGACGTCGGCCTCGGTGTCGAGGTCCGCTGCGTCCTCCGGGCCCTGATCGTCGTAGGCCTCGGCATCGTCATCCATCATTTGCCCTCCATTTGACTTCAAAGGTACACTCCACTAGCGTTCCGCGGCGTGAAGGGCGGGACTTGGCCAATGCGCTGGTCCCGCCTTTGCTTTGCAATGCCGGTCGCGGACGGAGGTAACCGATGCCCAAGGAAGAAGCCATAGAAATCGACGGTATCGTGCAGGACGTGCTGCCCAATACCATGTTTCGTGTGCATTTGTCGAACGGCCACTACGTGCTCGCGACGATCGCGGGGAAGATGCGTCGCTTCCGCATCCGCGTGCTGGCGGGCGACCGGGTGACGCTCGCCGTTTCCCCCTACGACTTGACGCGCGGGCGTATCACGTTCCGACACAAGTGAACCGGTCGCGCCTGAGGCTGGGACGCGCCGGGTTGGTGACCGACGGCGGTGCGCCCTGTTGTCCCGCGTGCCACCGGCCCCTCCAGTTCGGCAGCGACCGCCAGGGCCGGACGACAGAATCTTGCGCCTGCGGATACGGCGGGGACAGGTGCCAGCCCCGCTGCTTGACCCGGTGCGATCTCACGGCACGGGGTGAGTCCGCAGCAAGCCGCGGCGAGGGTCCTTGACGCCACCGGGACCGCGCGGTATGTCACTCTTGTAGCTAGCAGCGCCTGCAGCGCCAAAGGCAAACCCGGTGAAAGCCGGGGGCACAAAGCCACGGGTCCTCGCCTCCTCCGCGACGCCGGCGTAGTTGACGCCACGAAGGACCCACGACCGCCGAGCTACCGCACCGGGTGGCTCGGCAGTTGTCTTTTCGGGGAGGTGAACCCTTTCGTGCGGAAGGAGGGTCGTCCGATGACGAATCGCAATGGCACCATGATGAGCGTGGCCGACTTCCGGGTCGAGCTGGCGAAGGCACCCGAGAAGCTGTTCGCGGTGGCCGGCGACGAGCGGTTGCTGGCGCAGCTGCCGAGGGGCAATTGGGTCGGAGGCACTATCCCCTACCTGATGACCGACGAGGAAGGGGGGCTCACGACGCGTGACTCCCTAATGGTGCAGGAGTTGCTGACGGACGAGCGAGCGGCGCCCAGGATCGCGGTCTACGACCGGAAGACGGTCGCCCGCGTCACCGAGGACGCGCCGACCAACGGCTACACGTTCCTGATGATGCCGGCCTTTTCCGAGGTGCATCTGGCGTACGGAAAAGACGCTCCTCACTTCAAGGACCTGTTCGCGCATCCGATCATCGGCTGGGTCACCGGAATCCACCTGAATGACCTGGGCAAGGAGAAACCCAAGGTGTTCAACGGGAAGACGGGTGAGGTCTTCGCCGACAAGGCGCTCGCCTGCCACGTGTCGCTCCCCGACGCGAAGGTCGCGGACGTGGAGATCGTGAACATTTTCGAGCGCTCCGAGGGCCCGGATATCCGCTTCGAGACGGATGGCTTTGGGCCGATCACGGACTGCTGGATCGACGGCAAGAAGACCAATTTCGCCCGTTGGCTGACCGACAACGCGGTGGATACGAAACTGCCGCTGATCGCCGACTACAACGGGGCGCTGATCAACGTCAGCATCCAGACGGTGGACCCCAAGGCCGGCACCGTCTCCCTCTACGCGCCGGTGTTCGCGGACCGGATGTACCGCCTGGCCAAGCCGATGCCGGACTATGTGCAGGGGTTCAGGTCGATCGCGGCGAGCCCGACTCACGACCTCGCCTTTGCCTGCAACTGCACGCTGAACTACGTCTACGGCAAGCTCGACGGAGCGCGGGTGGGTCTGGCGGGGCCCTTCACGTTCGGCGAGATCGCCTACCAGCTGCTCAACCAGACGATGGTCTACTGCGATGTCGTCGACGCGGGCATGCCGCACCAGGGAGGGCGGTACTTCGCTGAGCAAATGGCTACGGCACATTAGCCGTGGGCCCTGAGGAGCTCGTCAACCTCCGCGTACCCTGACGGATAGGGGACACCGTTCGGGGACGCTCCTGCCTCGAGCAGCGCTCGCACGGACTCGGGCGAGCGCCGCTCGATCCAGTACGAGTCCACGCACGCCTTGACGGCCAGGGCCAGCGGGGTCCGCCCTTTGCCGTCCTTCACATTCACCGGCGCGCCGCGCTCGATCAGCAGCTGCACGACCGCGGGCCGCGCGCGCCAGGCCGCGACGTGCAGCGCCGTGCTGTCCGGCGCGACGTCGAAATAGCCGTCGCCCCGGTGGAACACAGCCCCCACCTCGACGCCGAGGTCGATGAGGTGGCATACGCCGTCGGCGTTGCCGACGCCCGACTCAGCGAGCAATCTCCCTCCCTCCGCCACGACTTCGCGCACCAGCTGGACCTCCTGCGTAGCGATGGCGCGGACCGCGGTGGCGTCGTTCCTGGCGCACGCGGCGAGCAGCCGCTCGACGCCCTGCAGCTCGATCGCACAGCCGCGCCGCGCGAACAGCTCGAGCACGTCACCCCGCCCTCGGCGCGCCGCCATCGCGACGGCCGACTTGCCCGAGAATGTCCGGTCCGAGCGGTCGGGCCGATCAGCGATGATGGTCGGGTCGGCCCCGTGATCCAGCAACACCTCGAAGATCTCGATGGCGTTGTCGCTCAGCACGGCGTTATGCAGCGCCGTTTTCCCCCACCGGGTCCGCCGATTCGGATCGACGCCCCGCCCCAGCAGCCATTTGATTCCTTCATAATCGTGCCAGTCGGTCTTGCGGAGCAGCATCATGCCGAGGCTGTCCGCGTTGAGCTTGCCGCTCTCCACCAGGACCTTCAGCGCCGCGTTGTCGTGGGTCTCGGGGGCGTGATAGGGAACCTCCTCGTCGTTGGGATCCGCGTCCCGCTCGAGCAGCAGGCGTGTCAGCTCCGCGTGGTGTGCGACGCCGGCGGCGCCGTACAGCGCGCTCTCCCACTCCGGGTTGGGCTGGTGGTTCATCTCGTACCAGCCGGTATTGGCGCTCGCGCCGGCGTCGAGCAGCGCCCGCGCCGCGCGCACGAAGCCTTCCGAGCGCGTGCGATCGAGCCGGAGGTACTTCGAAAAACACAGGTACGTGAGCGCATCCCAGACGCGGGGGCCTCCCTTCGCCGTGGCGTTGGCGGGATCGCGCTCGAGGAACCGCTGCACGGCGGCGGCATCGCCCTGGACCGCGGCCGTGTAGATGTCGCTGCTCGCAATCTCGGGATGCGCGCCGAGGACGGCCTCGGCACGCTCCAGCGTCCCGTGCCAGACTGCGGCATCGAGGAAGGCCGCCCGCTGATCCGCTGCTTCGTTCATCCGCGCCACACCGCTTCCGCGTTCCGGCCGTCCGATTCCATCTGTCGCAGGACCATGCCGTAGTAGGCACCGCGGACGGTCATGAGCTCCTCGTGGGTCCCGCGCTCGGTCACACGCCCGTCTTCCATCAAGAGAATCATGTCGGCGCGGCGGATGGTGGAGAGACGATGCGCGATCACGAACGTGGTGCGGCCGGCCAGGAGCGCAGCCATGGAGGCCTGAATGAGCTGCTCGCTCTCTGTGTCCAGGTTGCTCGTCGCCTCGTCCAAGATGAGGATCTGCGGTGATGCGAGAATCGCTCGGGCAATGGCCAGGCGCTGCTGCTGGCCGCCCGAGAGCTTGACGCCCCGCTCGCCGATCGATGTCTCGTACTGCTCCGGTAGCCTGGCGATGAACTCGTGAGCATTGGCGCGCCGGGCGGCGTCCTCGATCTCGGCGTCGGTCGCGTCGCGGCGGCCGTAGGCGATGTTCTCCCGCACCGATCCGTCGAACAAGAACACGTCCTGTTGGACGATGGCCAGTAGGTCGCGATAGGTCCGGAGGCGGAAGTCCCGGATGTCGCCGCCATTGAGCAGGATGCGGCCCCGCGTGGGGTCGTGAAACCGCGCCACCAGGTCCGTCACCGTGGTCTTCCCGGCGCCGCTGCGGCCCACCAGGGCGACCACGGATCCCCCAGGCACGGCGACGCTGAAGTCGCGCACCACCGGTTGGCCCTCGCGATAAGCGAATTCGATGTCCTCGAAGCGGAGCTCGCGTACCACGCGGGGCGCATCCCGCGCGCCGGGCCGGTCCGGCTTGTCGTCGTCCATCGCCAGCACGTCGAACACTCGCTCCATGGCCGCGAGCGAGCGCTGCAATTCGGAGAAGGAGTTGACGATCTGCCACACCGGGCCCAACAGCAGAAACGTGTACCACTGGAAGGCCATGATGTCGCCGATCGAGGCGCCGCCGGTGATGTTCATGTACCCGCCGTACCACACGATCACCACGTTCACGCCCGCCTGCATCAGGCCCCAGGAGGTCCACAGCACCAGCTCGCGGCGGTGCGCGAACAGCTCCTTGCGGAGCACGGTGTGCCGCCCCCGCATGTAGTTGAGCAGCTCCTGCAATTCCCGCCGGAACGCCCGCACGATGCGGATCCCGGAGAACGTCTCGCCCACCCGGCCGTCGATGTGCTCCACGTCCCGCCGGAGCGAGCGGTAGATCGGCCGGATGCGGCGCGCGGCCGTGAAGCTGATCAGGATCGCTCCGGGAACGACGGCCATGGCCGTCAACGCCAATCGCCAGTTCAGCACCAACAGCACCGACACGGCGACGGCGAGACGGATGAGGGAGACCGTGGGCGAGACGAGCGCCATCTGCAAGAGGCCGGTCGTGGTCTCCACGTCGCCCGACAGCCGCGAGAGGATGCCGCCCGTCTTCATGTCCCACAACCTGGACAGCGGCAGGTGCAGCAGCCGCTCGAACAACGAGCGGCGCAGCGACATCATGACGCGCACGTTCAGCAGGCGCTGGCGATAGTCCCGCAGCGCGTCGATCACGTTGGACAGCACGACCACGGCGACGAACGCCCCGCCCGCGAGCTGCAGCCGGGCGAGGCGCGTGGCGGTGTCCAATCCTGTCTTGAGCAGCACCCGATCGATGATGAACCGCATGAACAGCGGCTCGACCATCTGCAGTCCGGTGGTCAGCAGGGCGAGGACGAGGAGCGCAAGGGCGGCGTAGCGATAGGGCCGCAGCCAGCGCAAGTACTCGCGCACATATGCCCGCCGCTCGCCGCGCGCCGGACGGGGGGACTCGCCCGGCTCCGCGGCGTCGTCGAGGCGCCGCTGCTTGTAGTCCTGGACGAAGCCGCGATAGCGTTGCCGCGAAGAGCGGGCCTGGCTCATCGCTTCGCGGGTGCAAGCGGGCCGAGGGACCGCGGCGGGCCGATGCGGCGCGCTTCGATCTGGAGCCAGTTCGCCGTCCACGTCTTGCCGCCGTCGGTGGAGCGGTCGCCGGTCCAGGAGAACCGATCCGGTCGGATATCGTAATAGCGGATGCGCCAGAGCGACGGAGTGGGGCTCATCACGCCGAACTTCTGCTCGATGTGCATTTCCGCCCCGACCTTGTGTGCCGTGCCCACGTTCTGCAGGCCGGTTGCCTGCTCCGCCGAGACGAGCTCCCACTGGTCGAGCACGGCGTTGTACGCGCGCAGCGTGGAGGACGCGTAGTAGGTCTGGCCGCTGTCACCCACGACGCGGTACTCATCGAGGACCTGCGCTCCCTCGGCGAGGCGCACCGCGCTCCAGTAGCCGCCGCCCTTTCCGAACTCGCGACTGACCGAAGTGAATTCCCAGTCGCCCAGCAAGTAGTCGAAATCACCCTGATGTGCGGCGTAGGACGCCTTGATCTGCTCGGCGGTGCGCTTGGGCGGGGCCTGCGCGAGAAGCGGCGGCGCAAGCGTCGCGAGCGCGACCACTATTGCCGCGGAGAACGAACGAACGGAGTGACGCATGACGACCTCACGTGTTGAAGGGCGGGCACCGCCCCGCAAACGTGAGCCCTGCGGATCAACCGGTCAATGGTGCCGGCTACATGGGACCCTCAGAGCCTGCGCCGCAGCCACCGTACGCCGGTAACGATCGCTTCGGTCGCGAGGTAGCCCGCCAGGCGCTGGTTGAAGTCGCTCCATTCCCACCCCGAGCTGTCGAAATACCGCTCGTACATGAACGATCCGAGCGTAAAGACGGCGAGCCGGGGGAGCGGGCGACGCCAGGCCGAACTCATCCACGGGCCGCGCAGCAGCGCGTTCGCGCTGGCGCCCGTCACCAGCTCGTCGCCGGGAAAGGAGACGCGGCAGCATTGCGCCGCACTCGGCGCCGCGCTGCAGAGCAGTACGGCGAGGAGCGCCCAGTGCCGCGCGACGCGCGCCGGCGCTCGAGAGACATCGACGGATCGGTTGTGCGACATGAGGCCCGTCCTAGGGTTACGTGCCTTGCGTAGCGCAACCCCGGGCGTGAGGGACGGTTCCTCGAGCGTTTCATCTCGCGTGCAGCGGCTGCGCCACGCGGCCATGTGATGCAGCGCACAGGAGTGTTGAGGCAGCGGATGTGCGCAGGGCGCCGCGGTTTGCAGGGCCGGGTTGCTCCATCTAGCCGCAGCGCCGCTCCCTTGCGCGTCAGCGCGCCTTGGGGGGATATAGGGCCGCCTGTCCACCAGAGGATGCCATGGCCGCCGTTTCCCGTCGTCGCGCACTGCTGCCGCTCTCGCTCCTCGTCGCCGTATCCACGGTGGTGCACGCTCAGACCGCGGCGCCTGCCCCATCCGGCGCCACGGCGGCGTGGACCCTTAAGATGAAAGGGGACATCCGCTGGCAGCAGGTGACGCCGGCGGGGGCGCTCCTCGTCTCGACCGACGCCGCGCTCTCGGGCGTCGATATCGAGCGCGGCCAGGCCGGGTGGGAGAAACCCGAGCTCGGCGGGTTGCCGGCCGACAGCGTCCGCATGGTCGAAGGGTCGCTCCTCGCGGAAGCGGCGCGTCCGGGCCTGTTGGTGATCTTCGATCCGGTGACCGGCGCGACCGTGTTCGACTCCCGGCGCCTCAACCTGGCGCAGATCGTCACCCGCCGTGTGCTGCCACAGAGCGGCACCCTGCTCGTGCATGGGCGACGTGCCGCCGGGCCTCCGGTGGTGGCGCTGTACGATCTCGCGACCGGCGAACAGCGCTGGGCGAACGAGGGGTTGTTCGAGCAGACGGAGCCCCAGAAGAAGGGGCTCGGTGGCCTGATGCAGCGTCTCGTGACCGCGGCCTCCGAGGCTACCGCGCTCGAGGTGTTGCAGGCGGGGCCCGAGATGATCGTGGTCCACACCCTGATGGGCCTGCGGGCACTGGACGCGCGGTCGGGCGCGGTGCGCTGGTCCGCCGTGCTGCCTACTGCGCGCGCCGGCAACCCTGCGCGCCACGTGCGGCTGTTCCCATCGCTCGACAGAACCGACCGCATCTACGTGGGGTTCGACGACCGGCTCATGGCGTACCGCCTCGCCGACGGTCAGGCTCTGTGGACCAAGCCTCCGACCATCGACGGCTGGGTGCACGGCATCGTGCAGCATCCCAACGGGATCATCATCCTCCCGGAGTCACCGCCCGCCAATCAGGCGACGGGGAACGTGCGCATCGTGAACGGCGTGGTGCAGACGGGGCTGAATGTGGCGCGCTATGAGGATGGCACGACCATCGCCGACAAGCCGCTCCGCATGCGCGGCACGGTTACCGACGCGTTGATCACCGGTGGCTCGGCCGTGCTCGCGGTGGACGCCGAGTCGCGCACCTTCGTGAACGTGCTGGACGTGGCCACGGCCAGCGTGCGTCTCAAGAAGGACGTGAAGATCAAGGGCCAGCTCGCCTATGCCGAGCTCACGCCTGCCGGCCTGCTCTACATCTCACGCCCCGATGCCGCGACCAACGCCGAGGTGAACGTCATCGATCTCGCCTCGGGGGAGCCCAAGTTCAAGGACGCGATCGAGAGCGGTAAGCCGCTGAGCTCGGGGGACTACAATGCCGCGCGGTACTCCCTGCACCATGTCGTCGAGGGGACGACGCTCTACGTGTTCGCGAGCCACGACCACAAGCTGTATGCGGTGGACCGCACCGCCGGCACCTTCCGCGCCTTGGGCGGCGAGATCAAGCTGCAAGGCGACGAGGACCCGGTCGACATGGAGATCCGGCCCGCGGGGATCGTCCTCGTCGCGCCGCAGAACCTCGTGGTCGTGGCGCGCGACGGGCAGGTGAAGCAGCAGGTTTACTACCCTGCGCCGCAGCTTCCGGGACTGCTGCGCGCGCTGTACCGGATCAATGCGGTGCGGGCCGGCCTGTACGGCGCCGCCGCCTCGGCGTATGGCGACGCGTTCGCCCAAGCGTCGCGCAACGCCACCGACTCCACCGCGCGTCGCATCACCGGGCAGCTGGCGACCGCCTACTCACAGGGCGGCGCGCAGCTGGCGGGCTACTCGCATCAGGCGGCCACGCTCGCGACCAAGCGCTTCAAGGCCTCGCTCGCCGTCCCGGGATCGGTGTTCATGCTGACCCGCTCGCCCGACGGCAACGGCAACGTCCTGCTGCAGATCGACAAGGACAGCGGGCAGCCGCGCTCGCGCGTGGACCTGGGCAAGGAGCGCGAGCCGGTGTACGCGGTGGACGACGTCGCCGGGATGCTGTTCCTGCGCACCGCTTCGGGCACGCTGGTCGGCTATCGGCTGTGAGCGATTCCTAGCCGGCCTTCTTAACGTTCATCTTGTCCAACGCGGCGCGCAGCCCGTGCGCCAGCTTGACGGCGTCGTCGTTCGCCCAGTAGTGCATAAA
>Ga0209156_10001225_pt1 | contig 21055 bp, 18 predicted proteins | sample GraSoiAngelo_124_FD_185881 | JGI IMG/M metagenome (GOLD analysis project Ga0209156, IMG submission 185881) | Grasslands soil microbial communities from the Angelo Coastal Reserve, California, USA - 14_0927_05_20cm (SPAdes) (version 2) | ecosystem: Environmental > Terrestrial > Soil > Grasslands...
CTCCGCACCGGCGCCGGCCGCCGCCACAACCACGGCCGACGCATCAACGGCCGCGACGGTCAACTCGACACCGGCGCCGGCTGCCTCGACAGCCGCGGTCGACGGCTCAACACCTGCGCCCCTCGCTTCGGCTGGGGCAACGGACCCCGAGCCGACTCCAGCCTCCTCTCCGGGGCCGGCACCCGCGCTGGACGCTGCAGTGAGCGGCGTGCCCTCTGCACCGGCCCCACCCGCGGCGGCCCCAACCGCGGCGGCCGCCGAAGCGCCGACGCAGCTTGCCGGACTTGCGCCGGATCAGTACGGGGACCTGTTCGATCGGATGCGCGCGGGCTTCAAGCTCGAGGACGGGACCGATCAGCGTGCGGTCGATCAGCAGCTGCGCTGGTACGCCTCGAACCCGGATTATCTGCAGCGCGCCTTCGGGCGGGCGGACCTGTACCTCTATCAGATCGTCACCGAGCTCGAGCGTCGCGGCATGCCACTCGAGCTGGCGCTGCTGCCGGTGGTGGAGAGCGCGTTTGAGCCGTATGCCTACTCGCGCGCGCGGGCTTCGGGACTGTGGCAGTTCATTCCCGGTACCGGCTCGCGCTTTGGCCTGAAGCAGGACTGGTGGTACGACGGCCGGCGCGACATCGTGGAGTCCACGCGCGCAGCGCTCGACTACCTGCAGCACCTGCACGATGAATTCGACGGCGACTGGCTGCTGGCGATCGCCGCTTACAACTGCGGCGAGGCGATGGTGGAGCGGGCCGTCAACATGAACCGCGCCGCGCACCGTCCGGTGAACTTCTGGGAGCTGTGGCTGCCCGGGGAGACGCGCGCCTACGTGCCCAAGCTCCTGGCGATGAAACGCCTGGTGCGCGACCCGGAGACCTATGGGCTCGAGTTCAGCCCCATTCCGAATTCGCCCTACTTCGCGCGCATCGCAACGCACGGGCAGGTGAACCTCAAGCTCGCCGCGGAAATCGCCGGGGTCAGTCCCGAGGAGCTCTACGAGCTCAACCCCGCCTTCCATCGCTGGGCGACCGACCCCGCGGGTCCGCATTACCTGCTGCTGCCGGTGGATGCGGCGGACGTTTTCAGCGATAACCTCGCGCAGCTCTCCCCCGATCAGCGTCTCGGGGTCAACCACTACAACGTCAGGCGCGGTGACTCGATCGCCTCCGTCGCCCGCAAGTTCCACACCAGCGTCAACGTCATCCGCGAGCTGAACGAGATGCCGACCGGCGGGCTCACCGTGGGGGATGACTTGCGCGTGCCGAGCGCGGTCTCGGAGCTGCCCGCCAAGGTCATGCTGGCCGCCGCGCGCGTCGATGGGCACGGCCGCTCGCTGCGCCGCGCGCACGTGCAGGTCGTGCGACGCGGGGAATCGCTGTGGACCATCGCCCGCCGCAACGGCATGAACGTGAACACGCTGGCGAGCCTGAACGGCATGCACCCAGGCGACACCCTGCGCGCCGGGCAGCACATCCGGCTGACCTCAGGCTCCTCCGGGGGATCGGGGCGCTCGGGATCACACCGGCGTCTCTTCTACACGGTGCGCGAGGGCGACACCGTCACGCAGATCGCGCGGCTCTTCCAGTGCAGCGTGCCGCAGCTGCTGGCGTGGAATGGCCTCTCCTCGGGCTCGCGCCTGCACGCCGGGCAGAAGCTGCGCATCCGTCTGCACACGCGCCACCACTAGCGGCTCACGGCCCTGGCGGCGCGACTTCCGGCATAATCCGCGCCGGGAGGCTCATATGGGATTTCTCGCCGGCAAGCGTGCCTTCATCGTAGGCGTCGCGACCGATCGCTCCATCGCGTGGGGCATCGCGCAGGCCATGCACCGCGAGGGTGCCGAGCTTGCCTTCTCCTACGTCAACGACAAGATGAAAGAGCGCGTCGAGCCGCTGGCGCATTCGCTCGGGTCGAGCCTCACCATGCCGCTCGATGTCACTATCGATGAGCAGTGCGATGCCGCCTTCGAGCAGCTTCGGCGCGAATGGGGCGAGCTCGATATCCTCGTGCACGCGGTCGCGTACGCGCCGCGTGAGGCGCTCACCGGAACCTTCCTCGAGGCCACCCGCCGCGAGGGCTTCCGCGTGGCGCACGAGGTCTCGAGCTACAGCCTGACGGCGCTGGCGCAGCGGGCGCAGCCCCTGATGGCGGGCCGGCGCGGAGCGCTGCTGACACTGACGTATCTCGGCGCCGTACGCTCGATTCCCGGCTACAACGTCATGGGTCTCGCCAAGGCCAGCCTGGAGGCGAACGTGCGTTTCCTGGCCGCGGACCTGGGTCCCCACGGCGTGCGCGTCAATGCCATCTCGGCTGGACCGATCAAGACCCTCGCCGCGGCGGGCATTCCCGGGTTTCGTAAAATGCTCACCCGTGTAGCGGAAGTCGCCCCGCTGCGGCGCAACGTCACCCTCGAGGATGTGGGCAATGCCGCCGCCTTCCTGTGCTCGGACCTCGCGGCAGGCATCACCGGAGAGATCCTCTACGTCGACAGCGGCTTCAGCACGGTCGGCATGAGCTTCCCGCTCGAGGCCGAGGGCTGAGGGGCCTGCCCCGCCTCCCGCCTCGCTACTCGAAGGCCTTGGGGTTCTTGCGCACGTCCGCCGTGCGCCGCATTTCCTCGACGTAGGCCGTGGCCGCATCCGTTCCCAGACGCTCGGCTTCCTGCAGAGCGCGGTCCCCCAGTGTCTTCGGATCGCGCGCGGCGGCGGTGCGCACCCCCATCACCGCCACCACCGCCGCTCCGCCCTCCCCGAGCGCGAGCGCGCGGTACACCGGCTTGCCGGCCGGGCGCGGCGCGGCGAAGACGGCATCGCGCACCGGCGCCGGGATCGAGGGATCGCGGCGGCCGACGAAGTGCGCAGGGTCCGCGTGGACCTTGAGCTCCTGCGCGAGAGCCTCGAAGGACATGCCACCCTCGAGCTTCGCGCGTGCACCTTCCGCGGCCGCGAGAGCCGCCTGCGTGCCGCGTTCGCGGGTGAGGGTGGCGGCGATCCCCTCGCGCACCTCGGCCAGGGCCCGGGGCTGGGGCTTGCGGTGCTCCAGCACTTTCACGATGACCAGACGGTCATCCCCGACCAGCACCGGTCCCCCGAGGCGCCCGACGGCGAGCGGCGGATCGGCGAACAAGAGCTCCTGCAGCGCCGGCGCGAGCCCAAGCGGTGGCCCGCCCGCGCCCTTCACGAAGCTCGCCACATTCCCCGTCAGCAGACCGTATTGCTGCGCGAGGGAGCCGAGATCGGCGCCCGGCTCGGCCACCTTCGCCTGCAGCTGCTCCTGAACCTCCCCGAAGCGATCGGTGGCGCGGTCGCGGCGCAGCTGCGCCTCGAGATCGCTCCTCGCCTCCTCGAAGGACTTGCTCTTGCCGGGCTGGATCTCATCGAGTCGGATGATGTGATAGCCGAACTGCGTCTTCACCGGCCCCTTGATCTCGCCCACACGCATGCCGTAGAGCGCCTCCGCGAACGGCGCGACGAAGCTGCTGCGTTCGGCCCACCCCAGATCGCCGCCGTTCTTGGCCGAGCCCGGGTCCTGGGAGTACTGCTTCGCGAGCTCGCCAAAGTCCTTGCCCGCCTTCGCCTGGGCGAGGACCTGCTGCGCCTGCGCGAGGGCTGCGGCGTCGTCCTTGCCGGTGATGAGAATGTGCCGCGCGTGGCGCTTCTCGGGCACTTCCAGCCGGCTCCGGCTCTTCTCGTAGGCGGCGTGCACATCCGCATCGCTCACCGACTGCTGCGCGGCGAGGGCCTCCAGGCGCAGCTCCGCGTACTGCAGGCGCGCCGACTCGCTCGTCATGTACTGCCCCTGGTGAGCCTGGTAGTAGGCCTGCACGGTGGCCTCGTCGACGAGCGCGGCGGACTTGAACCGCTCCAGCGGCAGCACGAGGTAACGCACCTCGCGCTCCTGGTCCTCGAGGTCGGAAAGGCGCGCGAGCTCGAGCGGGGTGAGAAAATCCGACGCCCGGATGCCGCCTTCGAGCTGCACGCGCTGCACCTGGGTGCGCAGGTCCTGCTCGTAGGCCTGCAGCGAGATGCCGGCCTGGGCGAGCGCCGCCTTGGCGGCCTCGGGAGAATACTGGCCCGCGACCTGGAACGCCTGCTCGCTGTGCACCGCCTCGCGCAGCGCGTCCTGACTGACGCGGTAGCCCAGATCGCGCGTGCGCTGCGTGAGCAGCGCCCGGCCGATCAGGCCCTCGAGCACCTGGTCCTGCAGCTTCTCGCGCAGGGGCGGGGGAATCTCCGCCCCGCCCAGGCGCTGCTGCCACTGCGTCTGCTGGCGCAGCCACGCATCGCGCGCCTCCTCGAGGGAGATCTTGCTGCCGTTCGCCTCGGCGGCGTAGTTGGAGCCGCCGAAACTCAGATTCACCACCCCGTAGGCGCCCCACGCGGCGAACACCAGCGCGAGTGCGCCCAGCACCAGGTATGCAAGCCACTTCTGGCCCTTGAGGGCATCGCCGATTCTTTGAAGCATGTTTGAGAGTCGCTGACTCGGACGTCATGGGGAAACGTGAATGATATCAAAGCTCCAGGCGGCGGCTCTCCCCGATGCCGCCGATATGCCCTCTCTATGAGGGAATGACGGCGCGCACCATGGCCGTGGCGCGCGGCGTGCGGCGCATCCCGTCGAGTGACCCGAAGGTCTGGTTCACCTCTACGGAGTCCTTCGCCAGGGTCTTGTCGGCCGGCAATCGCGAACTGCAGCGCGTCATCGCCGAGAAGGCGCCCGGCTCGCTCGAGGAACTGGCGCGTATCACCGGCAAGGCGAAATCCAATCTGTCGCGCACCTTGAGGACGATGGAAGGCTACGGCCTGGTCCGCCTCGAACGCGGTGAGCGCGGGCGGATCACGCCCAAGGTGATGCATGAGCGCGTCGAGCTGGACCTGCCGCTCACTCTCTCACGGAAGGCAAGCTGAGCCATGACCCACCTGGACGCGAGCAGGCCCGACCGACGACGCTGGAATCACCTTGAGAATCATCCCGGAAGCCACCGTGGTACAATCCTTACCTCAAAGTAAGGAATTATCCATGGCATCCGCCACCCTCACCAGCAAGGGCCAAGTCACCCTCCCGAAGAGCGTCCGGGAGCGATTGGGCATCGAGGCCGGCGATCGGCTCGAGTTCATCGAGTCGGAGCAAGGCTTCCTCGTTGTCGCAGCCACTCGCGACATCCGGACCCTCAAAGGAATCGTCGGACGACCGAAGAAGCCAGTGACTATCGAAGACATGAACACTGCCATCGAAAAGATGGGCCGAACGCCGTGATCGGCCTTGATACGAACGTCGTCATCCGCTATCTCACACAGGACGATCCGAAGCAGTCGCCAATTGCCACACGGCTGATGGAGAAGACCCTCAGCACGGACGACCCCGGTTTTATTCCGCTCGTCGTGCTGGCGGAAGTCGTGTGGGTGCTGGTGTCCTTGTATTCCGTGGACAGGGCGGGCGTCGCGGAAATCGTTAGCGGACTCCTGACCACCGAGCAACTACGCGTCGAATCCGCCGAGCTCGTATGGCGCGCCAAGCGCCGGTACGAGGCGTCGAAGGCGGATTTCAGTGACGCTCTTATCGCTGAATGCGCAGTTGCTGCCGGCTGCAAGCGCGCTGTCACGTTTGATCGAACGGCCGCTGCGACATCAGGCTTTGAGTTACTGACCTGAAGCTCGTTGGCCGTCGCTGTCACACATAAGGCTCAGCGGCCGGCCTCGTCCACATCTCGCTTCTGTCGGCCCCTCTTCTGACGGGAGCACCGGTCGACCAACATTGGCCACTGCCAAAGCGCTGACAGCCGCCAAGACACTGAATTGAAATGCTGGCGGAGCGGACGGGACTCGAACCCGCGACCCCCGGCGTGACAGGCCGGTATTCTAACCAGCTGAACTACCGCTCCGAATTGGGGGGCGAATCCTAACGGATTGATCAATAAGGCGACAAGCGGTTTTCGCTCCCGCAGGTGGCCCCGAGCTTGACGCCCTCGGGGCGCAGCTCCTGCCGGGCGATGGCCGCCCGGCGAAGGCGGCATGGTCCTCGCCTGAACCGGCGCTGAACCGGTCAACCGATGCGCGGTCGTGCGCTCATGCACTGCATGCCCGCCACGCGGACATGGGTTAGGTCGTCGCCAAGCTAAGACACGTCGCGCGGGCCAGCCGCTGAGGCACAATGACACTGGTTGTGTGAGGATGACATTCATGAAGCTGACCCGCACCGTTCTCGGTTCAATCGTAGTGGCCGTGAGCGTCGCCGCGCCCGCGTTTGCGGCACTGGGCGGCGATGCCACTTCCGTTCAGTTGGATCTCGCCAGAATGAAGGGTGCGCTGCGGACCACCTCGACCGCGAGATTCACCGTGCACGAGATCACGACCTCCTACGGCACGGTGGTGCGCGAATACCTCACGCCCGCCGACAAGGTGTTCGCCGTCAGCTGGCACGGCCCGGTGATCCCGGACCTGCGCCAGATGCTCGGCCGCTACTACGGGCAATACGAGCAGGCCGCGAGCGCACCCCACCCCGGTGGCCACCGGCACCTCGCCATCGAGCGACCCGGGCTCGTCCTGCAGTCGGGCGGACGCATGCGGGCATTCTACGGGCGCGCGTGGGCGCCGGACCTGCTGCCGCAGAATTTCTCCCTCAGCGACATCAATTGATACACCCTCTGATAAACGCCACCGGCAGCGAGGAAAACCCGTGCGCAAGTCTGTTGCTCCAGCTCTAGCGTTGATCCAACTCGGGTTCCTGGCCGCGTGCGGTGGCGGCGGCTACGGCAGAGGCACCACGACTCCCCCGCCTCCCACGCAAATGATTGCCACCCCGGGTCCGCCCAACGTCGAGACTCTCACGGTCGATGCTGGTCCCACCGGCGGGGTCAACACGGCCTTCGTCAGCGTCCAGATCTGCGTGCCCGGTACCATGACCTGCCAGACGATCGATCACATCGAGGTCGACACCGGCTCGACGGGGCTGCGGATCCTGGCCGACGTACCCTTCACCCTCACCCTGCCGCAGGCGACCAACGGCAGCGGGGGCCCGCCGATGACCGAATGCCTGCAGTTCGCCGACGGCTCGTCCTACGGCTCGCTGCGGGTGGCGGACATCACGCTGCCCGGATCGGGCGAGCACGCCGCGAACGTAGTCGTTCAGCTCATCGGCGATTCCACCTACCCCGTTCCGACGGGAACAATCACGGGCCAGTCCGCCTGCCCTGGAATAGCCGAGAATTCGGTGCAAGCGTTCGGCGCCAACGGGATACTCGGCGTCGGCCCGTTTGCCCAGGACTGCGGTGGCGGCTGCGCCGCCCCGAATCCCCCGCTGGCGGGGGTGTACTACAACTGTGCCTCGCCGAGCACCTGCGTTGATGCGAATGCGAGCCTCACCGAGCAGGTCGCCAACCCGGTGAGCATGTTTACCACCGACAACAACGGCGTGATCGTCGAGCTGCCGGCGGTCGGCGCCGCCGGCATCACGACCGTATCCGGTTCGCTGGTGTTTGGCATCGGCACGCGGACCAACAACGCACTGGGGATGGCCACGGTACTGCCCGAAGATCCCAACAGCGGATTCATCACCGCGACCTACAAGGGCATCGCGTATGCGGCCGGCTATATAGACAGCGGCTCGAACGGCAATTTCTTCACCGACAGCTCGCTGACGCAATGCACAACCGCCACGGGATTCTACTGCCCGGCCTCGACCATGAGCGAGAGTGCGACGCTGCAGGGCACAACGGCCACCATGCTGGCAGCGGATTTCAGTGTGGCCAATGCGGAAACGCTGTTCTCAAACGCGAGTTACACCGCCTTCAGCAATCTTGCCGGCACGATCCCCAATCCGCCCCCGCCACCGCAAGCGCAGCCGTTCGATCTGGGGCTCCCGTTCTTCTACGGTCAGAATGTGTTCACCGCCATCGAGGGCAACACCGTCTCGGGCACCATGGGGCCTTTTTTCGCTTACTGATCGGCGCGGCTGACTTCCTCACCGCACGCCGCTTCGGCCGCGCGCGGCCATCGCGTGGCATCATAGCCGCATGAGCGGATTGCAGAAGGCGGCCGCGGCGGTTCTCGTGGCTCTGCTCGCCGCCGTCGGCTACGGGCTGTGGACCACGAGTCCCACTGTGAGCTCGGTGCGCGCGCAGCGGGCCGCGGCCAAGGCGCCCGCTGCCAGTGCGATGCCCGTCATCGACCAGAACACCTACCTGACGGCCAAACGCCTGGCGCGCCTCGCCACCACCGCCGAGGAGCAGCCGCTGGCACAGGCGGCGGTGCAACTCACCGATCACGAGCTGGACCTGGCCTTCAGCGCCGCGATCCGCCACATCGAGGCGCATCCGCCGGTGCTCGGCCCCGAGGCCGTTCAGATCCAGGAGCGTCTGCTGAGTGCCCAGAAAGAGCAGGAGCGTGACGCGCAGGAGGTCAAGCGCCTCGCCGCCGCGCTCGCCCAGGCTGCGGATGCCGACAAGGCCGCCATCCAGGACCGGCTCGATCTGGCCCAGTCGCAACTGGAACTCGCGCAGGACGAAGTACAGGAAGCGGACAACGATCTGTTGCAGGCCGGCGGCAACGTACATCAGCGCATCCAGATGATGCAGCAGGAGCACGACGCCACGGAACGCAATGCCGCAGCGACCCCCGTGGCGGCTGCGCCGAGCCGGCTCGGCAGTCTGCGCGGCCTGGTGGGTCAGGTGCGCAGTTGGTACGCCGTGCGTGAGAAGCGCCAGGCGCTCGCCGACGCGCAGCAGCACGCCGCCGACAGCGCCAGAGAGCTGGCGGCGGAGCGGACGCAGATCGCCGCCGAGCTCGCCGCGAGCAAACAAACTGTTCCCGAACTGGCCGGCCGCGCCGCGCGGCGCGCCCCGGGCGCGGGCAGCGCCGCTGTGACCGCGGCCGCGCCGAATCCGGCATCGGCAGCGCCTGCCGCCAAGGCCGCCGCCGGCGCGGCCCCCGGCGTCACGGCAGGCGCCGTGGCGCTCACCGGCGGCGCCCCGACGCTCCTGAACATCACGCGCCAGATCGCAGCCGAACAGCACCGTCTGACGCTTCGCGACCAGCGCATCAGCGCGCGCCGGCGCCTCGCAGACATCTACGGACGGTGGGACGCGATCGTGGCCGGACAGGAGCGCGTCATCCTGCACGCCTGCCTGATCAGCGTGGCGATCGTGCTGGCGGCGATCCTGCTGCTGCTGTTCGCGGAGGGCTGGCTGGAACGGCTGCTCGAGCGGGCGCGTGTCGACCGCCGCCAGCTCGCCACGCTGCGCAATGTGGCAGGCGTCGCGCTGCAGATCGTCGGCGTGGTGGTCATCCTCCTGGTAGTGGTAGGAGTACCCGGGCAGCTGGGCACCATGCTCGGTCTCGCCGGCGCAGGCCTCACAGTGGCGCTCAAGGACTTCATCGTCGCCTTCATCGGCTGGTTCGTGCTGATGGGCAGGAACGGCATGCGGATCGGCGACTGGGTCGAGATCAACGGTGTGAGCGGCGAGGTGGTCGAGCTCGGTATGTTTCGCACCGTACTGCTGGAAACCGGTAACTGGACCGACGCCGGCCGCCCCACCGGCCGGCGCGTGACCTTCGCCAACAGCTTCGCCACCGCAGGTCACTACTTCAACTTCTCGACCTCCGGCCAGTGGCTGTGGGATGAGCTCTCGGTGATGGTGCCGTACGACCGCGACCCGCACGCGGTCGCGGACGCGATCCAGAAGGAAGTGACGGCGGCGACGGCGCCAAGCACTGCCCAGGCGGAGCAGGAATGGCGGCGCGCGGCGCGCGGCCAGGGCGGGGCGGCGTTCTCGGCGCAGCCCGGAATTGCCGTGCGGCCCGCCACCGGCGGGGTGGAGATCGCGGTGCGGTACGTGACCCGCGCCAGCGAACGCCTGGCGCTGCGGGCGCGCCTCTACCAGGCGGCGGTGCAGCTGCTCTCGCAGCGCGCCTGACACATGAGCGCACGCCTGCCAGCGCTGTTCCTCGGACACGGCAGCCCGTTGAACGCCCTGCGTGCGAACCCCTGGACCCGCGCCTGGAGCGCGCTCGGCGCCGCTCTGCCACGCCCGCGCGCGGTGCTCGCGGTCTCGGCCCATTGGTATGTGCCAGCCACCGCCGTGACGGCCATGGCGACGCCGCGCACCATCCATGATTTCGGCGGCTTCCCGCGCGAGTTGTACGAGGTGCGCTATCCGGCGCCCGGAGAGGCCACCCTGGCCGCGCGCGTGCAGCAGCTGCTCGCGCCGCTCGCGGTGCTCGCCGATCACTCCTGGGGGCTCGACCACGGCACCTGGTCGGTGCTGCGCCACATGTTTCCGCAAGCCGACGTTCCGGTCGTGCAACTGAGCATCGATGAGACCCGCGCCGCCGCGTTCCACCATGAGCTCGGCGCGCGTCTGCGCCCGCTGCGCGATGAGGGTGTTCTCATCCTGGGCAGCGGCGATGTCGTGCACAACCTGCACGCCTACGCCTGGGGCGGACATCCGCAGGAGCCCTACGACTGGGCGCTGCGCTTCGAGGCCGCGGTGCGCGCGCGGCTCGAGGCCGGCGAGCACGCCCCGCTCATCGACTACGGCGTGTTGGGAAAGGATGCCCTGCTCTCGGTGCCGACACCCGAGCACTACCTGCCGCTGCTGTACGTCCTCGGCGCGAGTGTCCCGGGCGAGCCGGTCACGTTCCCGGTGGAGGGGATGGATGGCGGGTCGGTCTCGATGCTGGCCGTGCGCTTCGGCTGATCGGGTCTCTATGGTGCCGCCAGCGGATTTCGGGTTTTCAAGTCGCTGAAGCGGGTGAAGTCCCGCTCGGCGCTCAACAGCTCCCGTACTCCGTGGTGAAGGCAGAGGGCAGCGACCCGCGCATCGTGCCCGCGGGGTCCGGTAGTCTTTGCCCGTTCCGCCACTCGCGCCAGCACACCCCAGTAGCCGGCGGTCTCAGCGAGAACGACGAGCGTGGGCGATTCCAGCCATCCGGAAGACCCGGACGCATCCTCTCTTCTCACAATGGCGCTTTCTGCCTACGAGGACGCGATGATCGAGTGGGCGGCGGCTGCCACTCACTGAGTGCCATGACGGATCCCGGCTCCGAAACCTGATTGACATACCGGGTATCGGCCGCCACGAATAGCCCGTTGTGCAGGAGCGCGACCGCGTGATAGGCCGCGTCGTAGAAGGACACGTCGAAGCGGCGGGTCAATTCGCCGGTTTTCGCAAGCCAGGGATGAGAGGCCGGTGCCTCCTCGAGCCCAAACTTCATCAGTGCAGACGGCCAGTCCAAAGCGTGCGTCGGGAAACGCCGTGCGATCGTATTGCCGACTTCGTAGAGCCACAGCGCGGGCAAGAGCGCGCGTACCGCGTCATCCACGATCGCAGTGCGTAGAAGTAGCGCCTTGTCCGCGTCCGGCTCGTCATCCGGTGGCAGCACCCATTTGAGCAGGACCGACGCGTCAGGCACTACGAGCGGAATCGGCATCTTCAGTGGCCGTGCTGCCGATCCTCCCGAATCCACCTCGTCACTTCGTCCGTACTGATTTTCGGCAGCCGTGTACGCAGGGCCTCCATCTCACGCACCGCATCGTTGCGCCGGCGCCGAGTGACCCAGGCGCGTAACGCCTCGTTGATGGCGCGGCTACGCTCGCCGGCCGGAACCCGCTCGAGGAACCCCCAAGTATCCTCATCAATCATCACATTGATGCGTTTGCTCATTGCAGCGGGCGCTCCAGGTTTAAACGCGTGTGTATGATTACACACTGACGCGCCCACGCGGAAATCGCAACCAACCGCAGGGCCGGCGCGCTCACCCGCGCCGGCCCGATACCCACCCCGTGTTCGTTATTCGCAGGCCCTCGATGCTCGAGGCGCCGCTTCCGATGCACCTCGATATCCCGAACACCCCCTACAGGTGATGCAGCGCCTTCCTGGCCTTCGCACTCGCGGCCTGGTCGGGCGCGGCTGCAGCAGCTGCTCCTGCAACAGCAGCCGTCCCTTGAACAGGGGACGACGACGCGGCCGGTGCCCCTGACTGCGACTGATCCTCGCCCGCGGCGGCCTGCTGCAGCGCGCCCCTGATATGGTCGAAAGGCGCCGTCGCCGCGAATGTCGGCAGGTTGTGCGCGCGCGCCTGGGTTGCCGCTTCGTAGCCGGACGCGAGCCTGATCAGCGTCGGCTCGCTGAAGGCGGTGCCGAAGAAGCTGATACCCAGGGGTACACCGAACACCGCGCCCGCAGGCACCTGCACGATGGGATATCCCGGCCCGGCTGCGAGGCCCGAGGTTCCGAAGATGAAGTGATCGCCGTAAACCAGGTCAGTGGACCATGCCGGGTTGTCGGTCGCCGACACCACCGCGTCCAGATGGAACATGCTCAGCGCCTGGTCCATGCTGACGCCGGCTGCCTGGTCCAGGTCGAGCGCGATGTTGTAGGAGGCCATGCCGGCGCTGTTGCTGCCGAAGAGACCGGGATCCTGCGGCGCGTCAGGGTCGGTGGTGTTGAGCGAGTTCGCCAGGTCGAAGATGTCCTGATTGAAGAACGGCATCTCGACATCCGCGTGGGCGTTGTTGAAGTCGATGGCTGTCTGCAGCGTCCCGCGGGCAACCGGAACGCCGACGCGGGTGGCAAAGTACGCAGCGAGGTCGTTCTTGAAGTCATAGAGCAATATCCCAAACTCGCCAGCCGCGGGCGCGAAAGTGAATCCTGCCGCGTCCAGATCGATGACGGTCGCGCCGGCGTCGCTGAGCGCCTTGAAGGCCGCTTCAATCGCCGCGGTCACGGGGGCGGGAGTCGTAACATTGGTGAATCCCTTGAGCCCCACGCGCGTGATGCCGATCCTCGCTCCTCTCAGTCCGTCAGGGTTCAGGAACTGCGTGTAATCGGTGGGGATGTTGGTCGGGCGGGTAAAGCGCCCGCGCCAGCCCAGCGGTACGCTGCCGGTTGCGGGGTCTCGACCGTCATAGGTGCGGCTCTGGATCACGCTCAACACCGCTGCGGCGTCGGCCACGGTGCGCGTGTGTGGACCGATCGTGTCCTGCGTGTGCGAGATGGGCACGACACCGGCTCGGCTCGTGAGTCCGACCGTGGGTTTGAGGGCCACCACGCCGTTCGCATTGCCCGGACAGACGATGCTGCCGTCGGTTTCCGAGCCGATCGACACGGTGGCGAAGTTGGCCGAAGCCGCCGCGCCCGAACCTGAACTGGAGCCACAGGCATTGTGGTCGATGCCGTACGGGTTATGAGTCTCTCCGCCACGACCCGACCAGCCGCTGCTCGATTCGAAAGAACGGAAGTTCGCCCACTCCGACAGGGTGGTCTTTCCGAGGATCACGGCACCCCCGGCGCGCAGGTTGGCCGCGACCGTGGAATCGCGCACCGCGGGCCTTCCCACCAGTGCGAAGGAGCCGGCGCTGGTCTGCATTCTGTCGCCAGTGTCGATATTGTCCTTCAAGAGTACCGGGATGCCGTGCAAGGGTCCGAGCACCACGCCGTGTCGGCGCTGCTGGTCGGCCTGCCGGGCTGCCGCCAGCGCGTCCGGGTTGAGCTCCATGATGGAGTTGACCCCGGGACCGCCTGAGTCCAGCGCGTGGATGCGCCCGATGTATGCACGCGTCAGCTGCTCCGATGTCAGACGGCCGGAGGCCATCTCAGCCTGTAGCTGCGCCACCGTGGCCTCGAGAAAGGGGAATCCGTCGCCGGGGGCGGCTCGCGCCGCGAGCGGCGAAAGCAACAACGTTGTAACCAGAATCCGTCCTGCCATGCGGGATGTCATGTGGTTTCCTCCTCTGCGAGCGTGAGCGGAGCAGGAAGTGCAGTCATCCGGAGCCTCCCTGCCCCGAGTCTTTTTGTGGTTTCGGAAGATCTGTCGGTCAACCGTGAGCGGGCGGATGCTACGCGCGCGATATTCCAACCGCAATCAACCGCGCGTGGGTGTGATGTTATCTCGGCGATGTTGAGCGTTCCCTGCGCGCTCGAGGTAGGGCTAACCCCACCGTAACCCCGCTAGCTCCCGTCATATCGAGACCCTGAACCGTCTCTATCAGCAATCGACAATTTCTCGAACCCTGGACAGCGAGCCTTCAGTGCAGGGAGCTCATGAGCTCTGCGGGCGTGAACTCGTGCCCGTTCCTGAACACGAAGCTGGCGTGACTCAGGTTCGCGACATCCACGAGAGGGTCGGCATCCAGCACCACCAGGTCGGCAAGCTTGCCGGCGGCGACACTGCCGAGGTCGCTGAGCGCCATGGTCGCCGCACCGTTGACGGTGGCGGATCTTAACACCTGCAGCGGCGTGAGCCCGGCGCGTTGCATCAGCTCCATCTCGCGAAACACACCTGGCCCGTGCAGCGTGCCGATGTTGCCGGCGTCCGTGCCCATGACCACGGTGATGCCGGCATTCCACACCTTGAGCAGGTTCTGCATGGCCACCGTCGGCGCCGCCACCTCGCGGTGCTCGCTCACGAGCTTCGCGACCCGTTCAGGGAGCTTGTCGCGGGGCACCTCATCGAGCCGCAGGCCGGCCAGAACCTGTGGGTCGGCGAGGCGCCGCTCCGCCTCGGTGGCCTGCCAGGTGCCCGAGAGCGCATAGAAATAGCCCATGCGCACGAAAAGCGTCGGGCAGTAGAGGATGTGGCGCTCGCGGGCCAGCGCAAGGAATTCCTCGTCCACCGGTTCGTCCTCGACGGAGTGTACGAGGTAGTCCGCGCCGGCGTGCAGCGCGGACTTCGCCACCAGCAGCTCAGTGGCGTGTACCGCCAGTCGCAGGCCCGCCGCGTGCGCCGCCTCCGCGGTGGCGCGTACGATCGCTTCCTGCGCGGCGAGATCGTCGCCCGCGCGATGAATGAACCACACCTTGATGTAATCGGGCTTGTGTTCCAGTTCGCGTGCCACCAGCTGCCGTGCCTCCTCCCCGGAGTTGATCCGCACGATCGGTGGATCGCCCAGGTCCAACTTCGGATCCTCCACCATCGAGATGAGCGGCCCGGTGACCGCGACGCGGGGCGCCGCGGCGCTGTTGCGGGCGGCATCGCGCACCTGGAAATTCCAGAAGGGTCCGCCCACATCCGCAACACTGGTGACGCCGCTCGCCAGCCAGACCCGAAAAGTCTGCGGCAGCCGCGCCTGGTTGCGCTGCACCTCGGCTGCATACGGCCGCCACGCGCCGAAGTCGGCGGCGTCCGGCCGCGTGTAGAGATTGCCCGACTGGAAGAAGTGCACGTGGGAATCGATCAGGCCGGGAATGACCCACCTGCCGTGGCCGTCGATCACCCGGGTGCCACGCGGCACGCTCGTCGTGGCCGCAGGCCCCACGGCCCTGATGCGGTTGCCGGCGATGATCACGGTGCTGTCGGATGAGCTTGCGGCCGCACCCTCGAGCTCCGGATGCACGACCGTCGCGCCGACGATGGCCGTGAGCGTGCCGTCGGCAGGACTCCCAGCGCGCGGCTCCGCCACGGACACTGCCGCCGCGGCACCCCAGAGCGCAGCCGCAAGCATCATCAGGCAACCGCGGTATCGGGACATGGCAGGCGCCTCCCTCGGATAACGCCGCCGCCAACTGTAGCGCCCGCCCGCCCGGTTCGTCATTCCATCGCGCGTTACCCCATCGCTCATGTTCGCGATGATGTCCCGCAGCGATGCAGAGTGCCTTCTCGCGGGGGCAGCTGCCTTTAGATTTGGATCGGTGGGTGCTGACGGGCTCGGACCGCCGACATTCGCCTTGCGCGCGAGGTTGCAGTGGATGACGCGCTCCAAGTACGGCACTCGGCCGCGACGCCAGTCTTGGAGGTGCTCACCGGTGGTGCCGCTGGGTGTCACGGTGACGAAAGTGGCTGATGCGCTCGGGGTAACCCGTAAGCACGTCTCGGCGATCGTCAACGGTCGGGCACCGATCACTCCGGATATGGCGGTGAGGCTCGCGGGGGTGTTCGGCACTGAGCCGGAGATCTGGGTCAATCTGCAGGCTCAGTACGATCTGTGGCTCGTGCGACAGCAGGCGAAACCGAAGGTGAAGCCGCTGCATGCGGTCGCGTGACGACAAACGCGGGGACCGTTGTGCCCCTCGTAAGCCCATTTGTTTAGATGGTGGGTGCTGACGGGCTCGAACCGCCGACACTCGCCTTGTAAGGGCGACCCGGCGGGGTAAGCGGACCCGGTCATTCGCCGCAGGCAAGCGGGTCAAGGCGTTCGGCGGAATTGCTCGGAATGCGGAGATGCGACTCGACCAGCTCGAAGCTGCTACTTCGCTGCGCGACCTCAACTTGCCAGGAAACCGGCTTGAGGCACTCAAAGGAGACCGGAAGGGTCAGTACAGCATCCGTATCAACGATCAGTGGCGGGTCTGTTTTGAGTGGCCGAAGGGTGGGAAGGGTCCGAGCAACGTCGAGATCGTCGACTATCACTAGGAGGAGACCATGGCGCGCACAGCAATTCATCCGGGAGAGCATCTTGCCGAGCAGCTTGAAGCGCTCGACATGAGTGCCGCGGAGCTCGCCCGCAAGCTGCGCGTGCCGGCGAACCGAATTACTGAAATTCTGAATGGTCGGCGCTCCGTAACGGGTGACACAGCGCTGCGGTTCGGACACTTCTTTCACACGAGCCCGGAGTTCTGGCTGAATCTGCAGGCCATTTATGACCTGCGCATCGCCCGGCAGAAATTTGGGGACGCAATCCGGTCATTGCCCACCTTGCCAGGCGGGGGTAAGAGAGGCCGCGAGGGCTATCATCCGCAGCCGGCCTGAGTCAGGGAACGGTGGCGCGGGTGTGTCCTTCGAGGACCGCCAGGACCTCCCCGGGGCACCGGTCCACGCGGGTCACCACGGACTACAGCGCGGCGGAGCTGCGGAACCTGCTGGATGCCGCCGCGGCGTGGTCGACAGAGAAGAATGCAGACATGAAGAGCTGACAGCGGGTTAGCATCTCAGGCAGCCTGCGCGGTGAACTTCAGACCGAGTGCGCGCATGACCTTAAGCACAGTGCCGAGCCTCGGATTGCCATCCTTCGACAGCGCCTTATAGAGCCCCTCGCGGGTCAAGCCCGTGTCCTTCGCAAGCTGCACCATGCCGCGGGCGCGCGCGATGTCACCAAGCGCCTTTGCCAGCAGCGCCGCGTCATCAGGCGCTTCCTCGAGACATGCCTCGAGGTAGGCCACCATATCGGCTTCGGATTTGAGGTAGTCAGCAGCGTCCCAGCGAGAGAAGGTTTCTTTCTTACGCCGTCTTGCAGTTCGCCGTCTTGCAGTTGCCATGTTTTCACCTCTTCCAGTCTTTCGCGATTTGGATCGCTCGCCTGATATCCGCGTCCTGCGTCCTCTTGTCGCACAGAGCCCGGCAACAAGCCCTGATGACCGCGCTCGGGATGCGGGGCACCACGGCGTGCTCCGCGCCAGTACCGCAAAATTCCCTCACGAACTTCGAGTGGGTTCGAGGAATGCGATCGAAGGTTTTGGTGGGTGCTGACGGGCTCGAACCGCCGACATTCGCCTTGTAAGGACGACGCTCTACCAGCTGAGCTAAGCACCCACGGTCTTTGGCAGGCGTGAAATTCTAACCCGGTGCCGACCGCGAGTCGGCTGCGATCGTCCTCGCTCGGGGGGCAGGGGGTCGTGAGCGCCGCTCAGTGCGCGGGCGGTATGACCTGCTTCAGCCGCCGGCCGTTACGCCTCGAGCGCTTGTCCTCGGCCTCGGCGGCGGCGGCGGCCACCTCGGGCGCCGCGGCGGCCGGCGCGTCCGCCTGCTGGTGCGGAATCGGAAGTTGAGTCAGTGCGAGCGCGAGGACCTCGTCGATCCACTTGACCGGCCTGATCTCGAGATTTCCCTTGATGTTGTCCGGGATCTCCACCAGGTCCTTCTGGTTCTCGTCCGGAATGAGCACCGTCTTGATGCCGCCACGGTGCGCGGCCAGCAGTTTCTCCTTCAGGCCCCCGATCGGCAGCACTTCCCCGCGCAGCGTGATCTCCCCGGTCATCGCCACATCCGAGCGCACCGGGATCTTGGTGAGCGTCGAGACCAGTGCGGTGCACATGCCGATGCCGGCGCTCGGGCCGTCCTTGGGCGTTGCCCCTTCCGGGATGTGCAGGTGCACGTCGTGCTTCTGGTAGAACTCGGGCTCGAGCCCCAAGCCCTGCGCGCGGCTGCGCACCACGGTCATGGCGGCCTGGATCGACTCCTGCATCACCTCGCCGAGCTGGCCGGTGTGCTGCAGCTTGCCCTTGCCGGGCACGACCGCGGCCTCGATGGTGAGCAGCTCGCCCCCCACCTCGGTCCAGGCGAGCCCGGTGACCTGGCCGACGCGGTTCATGTCCTCGGCCTTGCCGTAGCGGAAGCGGCGCACGCCCAGGAACTTGTCGAGATTGCGCGGCGTCACCGCGACCGACTTCTGCTCCTTCTTGTGCATCAGCATCTGCTTGACCGCCTTGCGGGAGATCTTGGCGATCTCGCGCTCGAGGTTGCGCACGCCCGCCTCGCGGGTGTAGTAGCGCACGATGTCGAGCAGCGCGGTATCGGAGACCTTCAGCTCCTCGGGCTTCAGCCCGTTGCCCTTCTTCTGCTTCGGCACCAGATAACGGCGCGCGATGTTCATCTTCTCGTCTTCGGTGTAGCCGGGCAGACGGATGACTTCCATGCGATCGAGGAGCGGGGGCGGAATGTTGAGGGTGTTCGCGGTGCACACGAACATCACCTCCGAGAGGTCCAGATCGACCTCGAGGTAATGATCGTTGAAGGTGGAGTTCTGCTCCGGGTCCAGCACCTCCAGCAGCGCCGAGGAGGGATCGCCGCGGAAATCCATCGACATCTTGTCGACTTCATCGAGCAGGAACAGCGGGTTGTGTACGCCCGCCTTCGACATGTTCTGCACGATCTTGCCGGGCATGGAACCGATGTAGGTGCGCCGGTGACCGCGGATCTCGGCCTCATCGCGCACGCCCCCCAAGGACATGCGCACGAACTTGCGGTTGGTCGAGCGCGCGATGCTCTGACCGAGTGAGGTCTTGCCGACGCCCGGAGGACCCACGAGGCACAGGATCGGCCCTTTGAGCTTGTCGACGCGCTGCTGCACGGCGAGATACTCGACGATGCGCTCCTTCACCTTCTCCAGCCCATAGTGGTCCTCGTCCAGGACCTTCTGCGCGCGGGTGATGTCCTTGATGATCTTGGTGCGTTTCTTCCACGGCACCTTCAGCAGCCAGTCGATGTAGTTGCGCACCACGGTGGCTTCGGCGGACATCGGCGACATCATCTTCAGCTTGTTGAGCTCGCCTGAGGCCTTGTCGCGCGCCTCCTTGGGCATGCCGGCCTTGGCGATCTTCTGCTCGAGCTCGCTGATCTCGTTGCCGCCCTCGTCCATCTCGCCGAGCTCTTTCTGAATGGCCTTCATCTGCTCATTCAGGTAGTACTCGCGCTGGCTCTTCTCCATCTGCGCCTTGACGCGGCCGCGGATGCGCTTCTCGATCTGCAGCACGTCCATCTCGCTCTCGATGGCGACCAGCATGTGCTCGAGGCGCTTCTTGACGTCGAGGATCTCCAGCACCTTCTGCTTCTCGGCGAGCTTCAGCGACATGTGCGCCGCCACGGTGTCGGCCAGGCGCCCGGCCTGCTCGATGCCGGCGAGCGCGGTGAGCACCTCGGGCGGCACCTTCTTGTTGAGCTTCACGTACTGCTCGAACTGGGAAATGACCGAGCGCGCCAGCACGTCGAGCTCCTTCTCGTCGTAGCTCTCCGCATCCGGCAGCAGCGTCGCATCCGCGGAGTAGTACTCGCCGGCGTGCAGTTTCTCGATGCGGGCGCGGTCGACGCCCTCGACCAGCACCTTCACGGTGCCGTCGGGAAGCTTGAGCAGCTGCAGAATCGTCGCGACCGTGGCGATGCGGTACAGGTCGTCCCCCTTGGGATCGTCGACATCGGCCTGTTTCTGCGCCACCAGCATGATGCGCTTGTCGGTGCGCATGGCCACATCCAGCGCCTGGATGGACTTCTCGCGCCCGACGAACAGCGGAATCACCATATGGGGGTAAACCACCACGTCGCGCAGCGGCAGCACCGGCACGTTTTCGAGCGCGGCGGGAATCGGAGTCGCAGGGGTAGTCGGTTCGGACACGCTCAAGCCCTCGGTGACGGTGGGACACGGCCGGGCGTCTGTCAGAACCCCGGCCGACGGCGTTTATGGCCTAGTGTAGCGGGAAATGAGGCTGCGGGACCGCGTTTCAAGAGTGACGCGCCTCACAGGAGCGGCGCGCTGGCGGCAACGCGGGCCAGGCCGGGTCAGTGATGGTTCGAGCCGGAGGCGCGGCGCGGCTCATCGACGCTCGCCAGCCGCCCGTCATCGGAGCCGTAGACGACGTAGGGCTTGGTCTGCCCCTCGATGACCGTCTCGTCGATCACGATCCGGGAGACGTTGCGCATCGAGGGCAGCTCGTACATGGTATCGAGGAGCACGGTCTCGAGGATGGTGCGCAGGCCCCGCGCGCCGGTCTTGCGCTGCATGGCGCGGTGCGCCACCGCGCGCAGCGCCTCGTCGCGGAACTCGAGCTCGGCTCCCTCCATCTCGAACAGGCGCCGGTACTGCTTGGTGAGCGCGTTCTTCGGCTCGGTGAGGATCGAGACCAGGGCCTGCTCATCGAGCTCATCGAGGGTGGCCACCACCGGCAGACGCCCGACGAACTCCGGGATCAGGCCGTACTTGATCAGGTCCTCGGGCTCGACGTCGTGGAACAGATCGCTCCCGTGCGGGCGGTGATTGATGTCGCGCACCTCGGAGGTGAAGCCGATACCGCTCTTCTGAGTGCGGTTGAGGATGATCTTCTCGAGGCCCGCGAAGGCACCGCCGCAAATGAACAGGATATTGCTGGTGTCGACCTGCAGGAATTCCTGCTGCGGGTGCTTGCGGCCGCCTTGCGGCGGCACCGAGGCAATCGTGCCCTCGATGAGCTTCAGCAGCGCCTGCTGCACGCCCTCGCCCGAGACGTCGCGGGTGATCGAGGGATTGTCCGATTTGCGCGAGATCTTGTCGATCTCATCGATGTAGACGATGCCGGTCTGCGCCTTCTCGACGTCGTAATCGCACTTCTGCAGCAGCTTCTGGATGATGTTCTCGACGTCCTCGCCGACGTAGCCGGCTT
>Ga0209156_10001227_pt1 | contig 21032 bp, 15 predicted proteins | sample GraSoiAngelo_124_FD_185881 | JGI IMG/M metagenome (GOLD analysis project Ga0209156, IMG submission 185881) | Grasslands soil microbial communities from the Angelo Coastal Reserve, California, USA - 14_0927_05_20cm (SPAdes) (version 2) | ecosystem: Environmental > Terrestrial > Soil > Grasslands...
ACTCGCGCGGCGGTTTGCGCTTATGTAGCCGCGCAATGAGCGTGCAGGTGAAAATTCCCGCCGTCGGCGAATCGATTTCCAGCGGTGTCGTTTCCGTCTGGCACAAGAAATCGGGCGAGCAGGTAAAGAAAGGCGATCCACTCTTTACCCTCGAGACCGACAAAGTTTCGACTGAAATCGTTGCCGAAGCTGATGGCGTGCTCAAAACCAAAGCCGCCGAAGGTCAGGAAGTAAAAATCGGGGAAGTCGTGGCAGAAATCGAAGAGTCCGGCGCGGCAGTCGAAACAGCGCCTGCAAAAAAGGAAAAGAGCGCGTCAGAGCAAGCTTCTGTAGCCGCGGTCGCTGACCGCGGCCGGTCGGAGTCGCCGACTCCAGCTACAGCTGCGGCGCTTTCGCCTGCGGTCCGTCGCATTGTCGATGAAGAGAAACTCGATTCCTCAAAGATCTCTGGGACGGGAAAAGGCGGTCGCATTACCAAAGGAGACGCGCTCGTCGCCGCGCAAGATCGCGCCGCGTCAGAACGAACAGATACCGATTCGGGTACGGCTACCGAGATGGCCAGGCCGGTAGAATCGCTGGCGCCGGCTACGAAAGATGGTCGCGTCGTTCGCAAAAAAATGTCGCCATTGCGGCGCAAGATCGCGCAGCAATTGGTCATGGCGCAGCATACGGCTGCGATCCTGACGACCTTCAACGAATGCGACATGAGCGAAGTGCAGGCATTGCGTGCTCACGCCCAGGAACAATTCACTAAAAAGAATGGGTTGAAGCTTGGTTTCATGTCTTTTTTCGTCAAAGCCACGGTAGCGGCGTTGAAGGCGGTGCCCGCGATCAATGGGCGAATCGAAGGGGACGATTTCATTCAAAATAATTTTTACGACATCGGGGTCGCCGTCGGAACAGAACGCGGGCTGGTCGTTCCAATCGTGCGCGATGCTGACAAAAAGTCCTTCGCGGACTTGGAGCGGGACATCGCCGATTACGCGAGGAAGGCGCGTGAAGGAAAATTGAAAATCGAAGAGCTCCAAGGGGGTACATTTACCATTTCGAACGGCGGCGTTTACGGCTCGCTCTTAAGCACACCAATCTTGAATCCGCCGCAGAGCGGGATTCTGGGAATGCACAAAATCATGGAGCGGCCCATCGCAGTAAACGGCGCAGTTGTGGTGCGCCCGATGATGTACCTCGCCCTCAGCTACGATCACCGCATCATCGATGGCAAAGAAGCGGTCGCATTTCTCATTAAAGTGAAGGAAGGAATCGAAAACCCGAAAACATTGCCGATTGATTTTTGAATTGTGGTCATGTCGAGCGGAGTCGCCTGCCTCGCCGGAGCTTTACGCGAAGGGGGAAAATGCCGTCATGTTACCTGAAACCTTTCGCCACGGGATTCCTCGACCAGCTTGCGATGACGATCTGATTTTATGGAAAAATTTGATGTCGTAATTATTGGCTCCGGGCCGGGCGGGTACGTTGCTGCCATTCGCGCGGGCCAGCTCGGGCTCAAGACCGCGATTATCGAGAAAGATAAGGAACTCGGTGGGACCTGCCTGAACATTGGCTGTATTCCGAGCAAAGCGTTGCTCACTTCCAGCGATCATTTTTCTTTTGCGAAAAAGGAAGCGGCCAAACACGGAATTGTGATCGAAAACCCGCGCGTCGATCTGCCGACCATGCAAAAGCGCAAGGACAAGGTAGTGAAAACGCTTACCGGCGGCGTGCGCCAGTTAATGAAGACAAATAAAGTGATGGTGCTGGAAGGAATGGGCACGATCATGGCGCCCGGGAAAGTGTCCGTGAAATCTTCGGCCGGCGAAACACAGGAGATTGAAACTAAGAACATTGTTATCGCCACTGGCAGCGTACCGATCGAACTGCCGTTCGCGAAATTCGATGGCGAAACCATTGTCAGCAGTACTGAAGCTCTCTGCTTTACGGAGGCGCCAAAGAAATTTCTCGTCATCGGTGCGGGCGCGATCGGACTTGAGCTCGGCTCGGTTTGGAACCGCCTTGGCTCCGAAGTGACGATGCTGGAATTTCTGCCGCGCATTGCCCTCGGCTTTGATCTCGAGCTCTCGAATTTGCTTCAGCGCGCTCTTACCGCACAAGGGATCAAGTTTCATCTCGAAACGAAGGTGACTGGCGTGAAAGTTGAGAACGGCGGCGCCATTGCTTCGGCCGACAAAGCTAACGAGAAATTGACCTTTGAAGCGGACAAGGTGCTTGTGTCAGTCGGGCGCCGTCCATTTTCCGAAGGTCTCGGCGCGGAAAAAGTCGGCGTTGAATTCGACGAGAAAAAACGGATCAAAATCGACAAACATTTTCGGACGAATATCGAAGGCATTTACGCGATTGGCGATGTCATTGCCGGGCCGATGCTGGCGCACAAAGCCGAAGATGAGGGCATCGCCTGTGTCGAGATTATTGCCGGCAAATCCGGTCACGTGAATTACGACGCCATACCGGGCATCATCTACACTAATCCAGAGCTGGCTGGCGTTGGCATAACCGAAGATCAGGCGAAAGAAAAAGCGATGAACGTGCGAATTGGGAAGTTTCCGTTTCGTGCTAATGGCCGCGCGCTGGCCAACGAAGATGTTGAAGGAGTAGTAAAGTTCATTGCCGACGCCAAAACCGACAAAATTCTCGGCGCGCACATTCTGCAACACGCCGCTTCCGAATTAATCGCCGAACCAACCTCCGTGATCGAGTTCGGTGGCAGCAGCGAAGACCTCGGCCGGACCTGCCACTCGCATCCAACCCTGAGCGAAGCGGTCAAAGAAGCTGCGATGGCGGTGGAGAAACGCGCATTGCATATCGTGAATCGTTAGTGGAAGACAAGACCGCTGCGACGCTGGGGTTGTGGCTGCAGCGGCATCTGGGCGGCGCAGTGCCGCAGTTTTCTAAGTTGATGCCGCCGCTTCGCGGCGCGCGATCGAAATTCGCGTAACGACCGCCGCGACCAGGCAAATGATCGCTCCAAAGCCGAGCGCGAACGGAGTTCCCCAAAAATGTGCGACAGCGCCTGCTTCTAGGCTGCCCAGTGGAATCATCGCGCCGAAGATGAGCGACCAAACACCCATCACGCGGCCGCGCATGTCGTCCGGCACGATTGTTTGCAAAGTTGTGTTCGAAGTGGCGAAAAATAGAAGCATTCCGAACCCGGCGAGGAACAGGAAAGCTAAAGCCGGATAAAAATTTATCGCGAAAGCAAACGCTGTCATCGCGACGGAGAATGAATAGACACCACCAAAGGCAAGTTTGCGCGGGTTCACCAGATGCCCATAGGCGGCCACGATCAACGCGCCCAATAACGCGCCCGCCCCGCTCGCTGCAATAAGAATTCCATATCCGTTAGCCCCGCGCCCGAGTACGTCGCGCGCGAACGCAGGCATCAGCACCGTGTAAGACCAACCGAAAACGCCGACCACAAAAAAGAGCAGGAGAATCGTGCGCACGCGCGGATGTCTTACTGAATAAACGATCCCGCTCCATGCATGTTCCAGCGGAGACGCGTGAGTAGCTGGCCGGATTTGCGGCGGCAATTTCATCATTATTAATCCGGCGATGACAGCAATGAAGCTCACGCCGTTTAGAAAAAAACAAATGGCGATGCCGACTGTCCCGATCATCAGTCCGGCGACGGACGGGCCGATCACGCGCGCGGCGTGAAAGATTGAGCTGTTAAGAGAAATGGCATTGAGCAAATCTTCACGGCTCGTCATTTCCACGGTGAATGCTTGCCGCGCTGGAATATCAAAGCCCATCGCGATTCCGTTGAGCGCCGCGATTACGATAATGAAGCTGGCGTTCGCGAATCCCAAATGCGTGCCGGCAGCGAGGACGAAAGCGCACAACATTTGCGCCGCTTGCGTCCCGATCAGGATGGACCGTTTGGGGTAACGGTCCGCCAGCGAGCCGCCCCAAAGCGAAAAAATCATCATCGGCGCAGAACCGACCGCCGAAACGGCGCCGAGCAGAAATTTCGAGCCGGTAATTTCATAAACGAACCAGCTCATGGCGGTTTGTTGTAGCCAGGTACCGATAAGTGAGACGAGTTGGCCATAAAAGAACAGGCGGTAATTACGATGACGCAGCGCTCGAAAAGTAGTTCGCCAACTGATTTCGCCGACCGGCACACGCCGGGCTCGCCCAGTGATGTCCTCGGGAATGCGCGCAGTTTCGGTCGTGGCCACGAAGCGACATTTTAACCGAATGCGGTTTACGCGCTCGGCGAATTACGTTAGTCGGGAGGGCAGGCTGCCAGCCTGCAACCGGCGGCAGTTGCCGACGGAATTATCATTTCGGCTGGCAGCCGAAACGGGCAGGCGAGCTGCCTGCGCTCCCCAGAGTTAAGAGCGGAAAGCCTAACGACAATTGGAGAGCGCAGCTCTGCGGTGGTACTTAGTCCTAATAGAGGCTGGGTTCGCCGGATGGTCGGGTTTTCCAGCGGCGATGGATCCAGATCCATTGCCCGGGATAGTCGCGGATGAATTTTTCGATCTCGGCCGTGTAGAGCGCGGTGGTATCGATGATGTTTTTCTTGGCGTAGCTGGCGCTGCGAACGGCTTCCACGGGTTCGCCAACCAAAATGCGATAGCGGTTTGTATTCCACACGCAACTCACCGGAACGATGAGCGCGTCGGTGCGCAAGGCCAGCATGGCGACGGAACGGGTGGTGCAGGCAAGGTGACCGAAGAAAGGAACAAAGACCCCATCGCGCTGCAATGTATTTACGTCGGCGAGAAGGCCGAGGTTACCGCCGCCGTCAAGGATGGCAAGACCTTGCAAAACCGAATCGCGCTTGTTAATGGGACGGTTACCGAACCGGCTGCGGACGCGCGAGGTATAGCGATCGAGGAGAGGGTTATCGAGGGGGCGAGCGAGGTAGGCGATGGGCTCAAAGATGGCCGACATAGCTAGGGCGAGCATTTCCCAATTGCCAAGGTGTGGCGTGACAAAGATGACGCCGCGTCCAGCCACCTTGGCAGCCCGGTAGCGTGTTTCCCATGCTTGAGGGAGCGAGCTTTCAACGCGCGCGGCAAGATCGGTCGGAGTCGAGCGTGGGAAATGAGCGAAGTCGGCAATAATACGGCCGAAGTTTTCGAAGGATTGTTCTAGCAATTGGCGACGCTCGGTTGGGGAGAGGTCGGAGAAAGCGAGTTCGAGGTTCCGCAAACCAATGCGGCGCAAACGCGGCAGGCAGGCAAAAAGCACGCGGCTCCCGGCCACCGCAACTCGCCTCGCGAACGAAAGCGGCAACAGCGCAAGTATCGCCAGAAGGGCGCGAGCGACGAGATACTCGAGCAGGTAACGCGCGAATTTCATCGCGCACGGCTACTCTGTGACACGGCGGAAAGCGAGAACGGCGTTCAGGCCGCCGAAAGCGAAAGAATTCGAGAGGGCAGCTTCGATTTTCGCGGCACGCGCTTCGTTCGGGACGACATCGAGGTCGCAGGCCGGGTCGCGTTCGAGAAAATTCGCGGTCGGCGGAATGAAATTGCCGTGCAGGGCAAGGACAGTCGCCGCCGCTTCCAGGGCTCCGGCCGCGCCGAGCGCGTGACCGTGCATGGATTTCGTGGAGCTGACCGGAAGCTTGTCCGCGTGCGACCCGAAGACCTGGCGGAGCGCGCGCGTTTCGGTGGAATCGTTCGCTGCCGTGCCGGTGCCATGGGCATTCACGTAATTGATTTGGTCGCGGGAAAGCCCGGCATCATCGAGGGCGTCGTTCATGGCACGGGCAGCTCCTTCAGGGAGAGGATTGGTGAGATGATGGGCGTCGGCCGACATGCCGAATCCGGCAAGCTCGGCGTAAATTTTCGCACTGCGCGCGCGCGCATGTTCTAACGTTTCTAGGACCAGCATAGCAGCGCCTTCGCCAAGAATGAGGCCCCCGCGATTTTTCGAGAAAGGACGGCAGGTGTCCGGCGCGACCACCCGCATCCCCTCCCAAGCCTTTAAGTGACCGAAAACAATTGGCGCTTCGCTGCCGCCGACGAGCGCGCAATCCAGTGTACCCTGTCGGATCAGCCAAAATGCCTGTCCGATTGCGTGGTTCGCGGAGGAGCAGGCGGTGGAGGTGGTAAAGGTTGCGCCAGTGAATTTCTGTTCCATCGCAACGTGGCTGGCGACAGCGTTGCTCATGATGCGCGGGACAGCGGTGGGCGAAAGACGCGACTTATTTTCATGATAAAGATCAAAGTAAAACGCGTCTTCGGTCCCCATGCCGCCCAGGCACGATCCAGTAATAACGCCAGTGCGCGCGCGCAGTGCATCGTTCCACGTCAGCGCCGAATCGGCGATGGCATCGCGCGTGGCAACAATGCCGAGCTGGGCGAAACGATCGAGCCAGGTAACATCGGAAAAATGATCAGTGGGTTCGAATCCTCGGATCTCGGCCGCATTATGAAAACGCAGCCTCGAGGTATCCACTTGAGTGATTGGGCCGATACCCGAACGGCAGGCGCGCAAAGATTCTTCGAATTGTGCGACGGTATTGCCGATGCTCGAGAGCACCCCAACGCCGGTGACGACGACGCGGCGCATCGCTAGTTGGAGAGCGAACTTTTCGCTTTCAGCAACTCCTCCACGCCGTGAATCGCTTCTTCGACGGATTTCATTTTCACGGCTTCCTCATTGGGAATGTTGATGTCGAATTCTTCCTCGAGCGCGAAGATCATGTTCAAGGCATCAAGCGAATCCATCTTTAGGTCTTCGAAACGGGTGACGGGAGATAACTCTTCCGGCGCCATTTTCTTGTTCTTGGCGATGACGCGAATGACCCTTTGCGCGATAGCTTCTTCACTCATGCGCGCGCACCATAAACGCCGCCGGCGCGTATTTCGACTTTGAATTTTGGGATGCCCGCTTGTTAGAATATCGAGGCAATCCTGCAGTTACAAATTATAAGCCTTCCACCAGAATCATCCGGGTCTTGGCGGTGCGGTGGCGCATTTTGCGCGGCTCGGCATATTCGGGACAATTGAGCCAGGCCTTGGCGCGTTCCATATTTTCAAATTGTAGAACTACGATGCGTTTTGGTTTCCAATCGCCTTCCAATGTTTCGCACGCGCCACCGCGGACAATATATTGGCCACCGTGTTGCGCGACTGTTGCGCCCGCGCGCTTTTTGTATTCTTCGTAACCGACGGGATCGGTGATTTCGATTTCAACAATGATGTACGCTGGCATGTCTTAAGGTGTTGCCAAAGGCGCGCGGCCCGCAATGACAATTAAGTGGGAGCGGCGAGAATGCTCTTTTCTTTCGTCCGGATAGCGCAGGCTGCCAGCCTACCGGTTTCGGCTGCTAGCCGAAACCTTTCTGAGAAATTTTCGTCGGCAAGCTGCCGACGATTGCAGGCAAGCTGCCTGCGTCCCCAGACCGAAGAGTGAGTCGCGAAATCGAACGACAATTGGAGGGGCGAGCTGCTGCGAGCCCTTTCCTCGCGGCATGGCAGAGCTCCGCCCTCCAACTTTTACCCTTCCTTCATGATCGCATCGATCCGGGCCAGGTGGTCTGAAGTCAGTTGCCAATTTGCCGCTTTCGTGTTCGCGCGAACCTGTTCGGGCTTGCTCGCGCCCGCGATAACCGATGCGACTGGTTTGTACGAAAGCAGCCACGCGAATGCCAGCTCGAGAATGGTGTGATTGCGCGTTTCCGCGAATTCGATCAACGACTCGACGATTGCTAGATTTTTCTCCGTAAATACTTTCGGTCCCCAGGCGTCTTCGGCGCGACTTCCTTCCGGCGGTTTTTGTCCTTTCCGATATTTCCCGGTGAGCAATCCGCTGGCTAACGGGAAATAAGGAAGAAATGCGATGCCACGTGCTTCGCATTCGGCTAACACGCCATCCTTTTCCGGCTCGCGATGAAACAAACTAAACTCGTTTTGCACACTAACAAAATGCGCGCGGCCTTTGGCTGCATCTGCTGCTTCCCGGATTTGCGCGACGGAAAAATTCGAGCAACCGATCTCGCGCACTTTTCCGGCATGCACCAGTTGATCGAGCGCACCGAGCGTGTCGGCAATTGGCGTCTTGGGATCAGGCTGATGCAACTGATAAAGATCGATCCGATCTGTCTTTAACCGGCGCAAGCTCGCTTCGATCGCTTCCCGAATATACTGCAGTGACGCGCCTTGCTTTCCTTTCTCCATTTCCATTCCGAACTTCGTCGCCAGAATGATTTGATTTCGCCGGGCTCCGAGCGCGCGTCCGAGGAAATCTTCGCTCTGGCCTTTGCCGTAACGATCGGCCGTATCGAAAAACGTAATGCCCGAATCAATCGCCGCGTCAATGACCTTCGCGCTCGCGTCTGCATCGATGCGCCAGCCGAAATTATTGCAGCCTAGTCCGACCACGGAGACATCGAGCGACCCAATCTTGCGCGTTTGCATTATTCAAAATGTGGAAGCGACGTTGAATCGCAAGCGACAACCGATTTGCGAACCGTGTTGCTTCAATTTCCCGGTAGCGCGCGCGTCTCGTGTATTGGTTTCGGCGGCTCGCCGAAAAGATTGTTTCCGGCAAGTTGCCGGAAACTGCGGGCCGGCAGCTTGCGCTGCCCAGAGAAACGCCACGTAAAATTGTAGGTGCAGCGATTCCTCGCTGCCGATCCGTAAATAGCGACCAGAATGGTTGCCCTACAAAAGGTGCGGTGTGCGTTTAGTATCACGCGTGAACGTGGCCACGCGCGGAATCCTTTTGCGCAAACGAAAGCTGAGCGATACCAGCCTCATCGTTTCGTGGTGCACCGACTCGCTTGGCATTATCCAAACCGTTGCCCGCGGTGCCCGACGACCGAAAAGTCCGTTCCGCGGACAGCTCGACTTGTTCTTTGAAGCCGAGTTATCAATCGCGAAAAGCCGCAAATCGAATTTGCATACCCTGCGTGAGGTTGCGCTGCTCAGTACATTCGCCGGAATTCGAACTGATCATCGGCGCACCCAGGCCGCATCGTATTTTGTCGAGTTGATCGAAGTCTGTACCGAGATCGAACATCACGAACCCGAGATTTTTCATTTGCTCGAGCGCGCCTTCGGCTATCTCGATCAGCATGATCCCGACGAGCGCGCGATTACTCATTTTGAAACAGAACTCGCCCGTATCACCGGGGTGCACGGAGCGAAACCAAGTCCAGCAATGGCGCTCGGACACCTCTTTGGCCGGTTGCCGTCGTCGCGTCCAACGTTGCTCAAATTACTGGCGCGCGATAAGGATAAGTCATGAAGGTTCTCCGTTTTCTTCTCGCCCTGCTGTTATTGGCACCGTTCTCCGCGCCAGCTGAAACTTACAAGATCGACAGCGGGCATTCGCAAATCGCTTTTAGCCTGCATCAATTTGTCAGCAGCGTACGCGGCGAGTTTCATCGCTTCAGTGGAACGATCGAAGTGGATCGCGACCATCCCGAGCATTCATCCGTTACCGCCAGAATTTCTGTCGGGAGCATCGATACCAAAATTGAAAAACGCGATCATCATTTGCTCAGTCCGGAATTTTTTGATACTGCAAAATTTCCCGAGATCACATTTAAGAGTCGAAATGTAAAACGTATCGGCGAAAACAGCGGCGACATCATTGGCGATTTCACCATGCACGGTGTGACCAAGCCGATGACTTTGCATGTGAAATTGGCCACACCTCCGAGCGGTGAGTCCCTTCCAGAGCGCACTCGATGGATCGTCACTACGAATCCGATTAATCGCAAAGACTTCGGGCTAATGTTCAGCGGTGCTACCGAATCGATCTCCGGGATCAGCGGCAACGTCATGCCGACGATCGAGATCGAGGCGGTGCGCGCAAAGTGATGCACGCTTTGATTTCGCCAAAGTGCAAGGCCCGGTGAAGAATGGCGTTGGCCAAGGAAAATACCGAACACAGACTTGGACGTCTGTGTGGCGCACAGGCGAGCACGCCTGAGTTTCCTGCCGCTCAGCCTTTCATCCCGGTTAACGCGACGCCTTGGAGGAAGTAGCGTTGGGCGAAGAAGAAGATTGCGATTACCGGCAGCATCATGAGAAGTGAACCGGCCATTAACATGCCGATGCCGGCGCTGGTGCCGGGCTGGAGCGATTGAATTTGGAAGGCGTAAAGGCCGAAGGAGAGGGGATAGAGCCGTTGATCGGCTAGATAAATGAGAGGTCCCATGAAATCGTTCCAAGTGGCAAGAAAAGTGAAGATAGCGATGACAAGGAGGGTGGGACGTACGAGGGGCAGCATAATATGCCAGTAGATGCGGAGAAAACCGCAGCCATCGAGACGCGCGGCATCTTCCAGGTCGCGGGGAATGCCTTTGAGAAATTGGCGTAGGAGAAAAATGCTGAAAGCGGAGCCAAAGAAACTCATCACCCAAAGCGGCTTGAGCGTATTGTACCAGCCAAGTTTTTGCATGATCAGGAACTGCGGAATCATGGTAACCTGCGCCGGAATCATCATTGTCCCGAGAAGGGCGGCAAAGCAGATACCGCGGCCAGGCCAGGGCAGACGGGCGAAAGCATAAGCGGCGAGCGAACAGCTGAAAAGCGTGCCAATGAGGTTTAATATAACGAGAAATAGACCGGTCCCGACATAACGCCAGAAGGGAATGTAATCGAGGGTCAGACGATAGTTGCGCCAAATTTTTGCCACCCACGCGCCGAGCACGCTGGTGCGATGTAGTTCCAGCGTAATCCTAACTTCGTTCGGGCCGCGAACCGCCGATCCACCGGCATCCTTTAGGAGTGTCCAGGTTTTGATTTTGGTAAGCGAGTCGTCCGCGCTCCGTTCCTGCCAGGTAGCAGCTTGCCAGTTGTAATCGGCGAGATAAACCGCGCGCTCGCTGACAAAGCGATGGCCGAGTTTCTCCACCGTCATACGCAATGTGTGCCAAGTGTCATCGGGCTGGAAATAGAATTGCAGGCGGCGTAAACGGTCGATCGAAAAGCTGGTGGTGAAAGTTTGTGACAAGATAACCTTGTTGGCAGAAGAAAAATCGTAGGAGAATTCGGCGCGATCGGCTTTCTGGGAAAGCACTCCTGGCCCGGCAATACTCCATTTGGTTGCTGCGTCCGACGCCGAAACGAGTTGATCTTCCTGCAACTCCGTGGAACGAGCGCGCAGTTGTCCGATGGCAAAGACACGTCGCAATTCCCCAACTACGCTATCGATTAAATCCGGAGTGATCGCGTCGTTCATCGTGGCGCGCAATTGCTCGCTCGAGTCGCTCCACTTTTCGTGTGGAATCGACATCAACAAACGCTGATAAATTCCGCGAGCCGTTTGCTTGCGTGCGAATTCCGGATCGATATTCGACGGCCAAATATGCCCGCGCAGTTGCTCTTCCAGGATCGCAATGGCTTTCTCCCGATGAGGTCCACCTGCTTGAGAAAACATGCGATCGTCGAGGTAAGGCGATCTGCTTCGCGGAATGGGCCGCTCTGGTAAGACAGCTGAGCGATTGGAGAGAACTTCGCGCTCGAGCTTAATCGATGTCCCGATCATCCAAATGAAGGGCCAGGCGAAGATGAGCGCGCCCAGCGCGAGTGTGAAATAAATGAGGACGTGGCGCATCATATTGCTGGAATAATGGAACAGTGGAGTAAAAGAGTGGTAGAAGAGGTCGTTTGTTTCATTACTCCGCTACTCCAACACTCCATTCGCTTACTCTTCATAATGCACCCAGCGCTTTGAGAGTTTAAGTTGCGCCAGCGTTAAGAAGAAGACGGCGAGAAAAAGGAACCAACCAAGCGCACTGGCATAGCCCATCTGTAGAAAACGGAACGCGTTGTTAAAAAGATGGTAGGCATAAAAGAGAGTGGAATCTATCGGGCCGCCTTGGGTCATGATGAATGACTGAGTGAAGATTTGCAGGGTTGCAATCAAGCCCATGATGAGATTGAACAAAATGTAGGGAGTGAGTAAGGGCAGCGTGATGGTGCGAAAGCGTTGCCAGGCATTGGCACCATCGAGTGCGGCTGCTTCGTAGTAGCTCGCACTAATTCCTTTTAATCCCGCCAGCCAAATAATCATTCCGCCGCCGGCCGACCAAAGTCCCATCAAAATCAGCGCGATCTTGCTGGTGTGTTCGTCTTGCAACCAGTTAGGTCCGTGAACGCCGAAAGCAGCGAGCACATTATTAAGCAGTCCGATCCGCGGATTGAAAATCCAAATCCACAAAATACTGGATGCGACTACCGGTACGATTGACGGCAGATAAAAACATGTGCGCCAGACCGCCACCCCCCGCACTTCAAGGTTGAGCAGAAGAGCGATAGCCAGACTCAACGCCATGCCGAGTGGAATACCGATGATCATGAAAACAGTATTGCCGATCGTTTTCCAAAACAGCGGGTCCCGCGTGAACATCCAGCGATAGTTGGCGAGACCGACAAAGCGCGCCGAATTCAGAATATCGTAATCGCAGAAGCTGACGATGATGGCGAAGAGAATCGGGCCGCCGGTGAAGAGGGTAAAACCGATAATCCATGGCGAAGCGCAGAGCCAGCCACCGGCCCATTGCGCGCGGAAGTAGCGGCTGCGGGTTCCTTCGATTAGGGGCTCGTGCTCGTGCGCGTAATCGTAATCGATTCTCCTCTTTCGATTAGGAGCACGATTACGATCGCGAGCACGATGAGTGCGCGTCTCCCAAAGATAAATTCCGATAGCAGCGGCAGCTATTAACAAGAAATAGACAATCAGAAAATACTTCCACCGCACAACCACACCACGTGGCGGACTAAGAACGCGATCGAGCGCACTCTGGACGACTTGGGCGCTTTGATTGAGCGCCTCTTGGACCGTCATTTTGTGAAAGATCGCGTTCTCAGTCGCTCGCTTCTGTTCGTTAAAAAGTAATTGACCGACCGGCGTCACTGGCCGGAAAGGCGAAGTGTCGATCAGATCGTTTAGCAGTTTAACGCCGTCCCGAAGCTTAGTGGGAATAGTTGGATCGGACGCGATATATTTTTGGTAAGCCCATTCGTTGATGTGTCGGTTGGCGTTTTGCGTCGGCACATAAATGCGGCCGATGCTTTGCAGCCGGAGCCGCTCGCTTTCGCCGATGATTTCACGTGCCTGCTGGCTGCACAGGAACCTGAGCAATTCCCACGCGGCTTCTTTTTGTCGTGCAGTGGAAGGGATAGCATAACACCAGCCGCTGACCCAACTGTATTCGCGGTTCTCCTTGCCCGCGGCGCTGGCGGGCAATGGTGGAAGCGTGACTGCATAGTTCAAGTTTTGACCGTATTGCGCCAGCACTTCTGGAAAGGTCCAATAACCGTCGATCTTCATCGCAACTTTGCCTTGGACAAAGAGATCGAGTTCGCCGGGCGGCGCGCTGCGCTGGCCGGATTGCGCCGTCCCCTCAAAGGCAAATTCCTTTTGCGCCCCGCCTAACGAATCATATACACGGGTCATCCACTCGAGTGCCCGCACATTGGGGGGTGTGTTCAGAGTGCAGCGACGGCGATCGTCGCTCAGGAACTGTCCGCCATTCATCCAGGCGTAGAGATAAAGCCAGGCGTTGCCGAAATTCGGGGCGAAGCCGAGCTGGGTAATGCGTCCGCGGGCGTCGTGTTCGGTCAATTTGACCGCCATTAGCTCGAGCTCCTCCCAGGTGCGCGGCGGCTGCGCTTCGCCGCTTGCATCGACAAAGCCGGCGCGCTTCAACAAATCTTTATTGTAAAAAAACGCGCGATCGTCCACTCGCTCCGGGATTCCGTAAATGCCGCGCTCATGTGTGGTCGGATTTTCATAAATGACTTCGTCCCAGCACGACTTGTAAAAATTCTCCGGCCGAATTGCGTCGGGCGCAGGATTGGTCGATTCGCGTGCGACAAACTCATCCAATTTGGTGAAAGCACCGCGGGCCCCCCATTCGCTCACCGCGTAACGATCGAACAAGATCAGGTCGGGCGGCATCCCCCCCGCCACGCTAACAAGAAATCGAGTTGGATCAGCGGTCGGATCGCGCGAAGCGGTCTGGCCTTTAATGATTTTGTAAATCGGGTGCCCGGGATCTTTTCCGTGCGCAGCCCGGCTTTGAGCCTCGAACTCGCGCATCGCTTCGTCGACCGAAGCGGCTTCCGGTCCGCTCTCGCCGAGATAAGCAATTTCGACGATGCCAGGTTGGTTGCGTTTGATTGAGCGTTCGGGATTTAGGAACCAAAGCAAGGCAACGCCAGCCAGCGCGATGAAAAGAAATTTCCAGGTTCTCATCGCTTTCCTGTCATGTCGGGCCGAGTCGAGACATCTCTATCTATTTTGAAGTTGGTCTTTGCGTCGCATAAAAAGAGGAATAGTCAGAGATTCCTCGACTTCGCTCGGAATGACAAATAACACGCGTGCCGCGTGCGCAATCGATACGCCGAAAGCTTTCGCGAGCAGTCAAGCTGACTCTACAGAAACTGATGCGGAATTCACCGAACCATTCGACTATGCTCAGGGCGGCCTTCGCTCGAAATGAGAGGATTAAGTAAATGACATTTCATCCGCTGGGTGATTCCGCACTCACTATTGATTTTGCCGATGAGTCTCCCGATCGCGAGCGATTATTGGCGCGCGCACTGTCCGTGGCGGGGGCCCTCGAGGGGGCGAACATTCCAGGAGTAATCGATGTTACTTCCGCTTACGAATCGGTGGCGGTGTTTTTTGATCCAGCACGAATTGAACGAGACGTTGAAGAGAAGATTCGCGCCTTCGTGGCATCGGCTGGTATTCGCGTGTCACGAAAGAGGCGAAGGATTGAAATTCCAGCGTGCTACGACGCCGACTTTGCCCTCGATCTCGCCCGCGTCGAAGCGGAAACAAATTTACTCGTCGACGCCATCATCGCATTGCATTCATCAAGCGAATACACCGTAGCTTGCATCGGGTTCGTGCCCGGATTTCCGTTTCTCGCGGGGCTATCGGAAAAGTTGCGGGTGCCACGACTGGAAAGTCCGCGGACGAGAGTGCCGGCTGGTTCCGTCGCCATCGCTAATGCTCAAGCTGGCATTTATCCATTTGAATCGCCGGGTGGTTGGAATGTGATCGGCCGCACGCCGCTGCGTTTGTTTGATGCGAAGGCGCAATCGCCAGCGTTGTTGCATGCGGGCGATCGAGTGCGTTTCCGGCGAATTACGCGGCAGGAATTCGAAATGCGCGTAAAAGAGAACTCGAAATGAAAAGCGCGTTATCCCGAGTGAAAACGCCAGTCCGGCTCGGACCGAGCGATCCCGACGAAGTTGCCGTAAAGGTTTCGCAACGGGATCCCTCGACTGGGCTCGGGATGACGACTGTTTTTCCATGATTGCGTCAGTCACTTCCGGCGGGTTTCAGACTACGGTGCAGGATTGCGGGCGCACCCGACTGCGGAAATTTGGCGTAACGCCCGGCGGTGCGCTCGATTCCGTTTCCTTGCGGCTGGCGAACCTTGTCGTCGGCAATTCCGAATGCATGGCTGGTCTGGAATGCACCAGCGGTCGCCTCCAGTTACAATTCGATTGTGAGCGTTTGATCTCCTGGGCGGGCGATGAATTTAAAGTTCAAGTCGGCAAGGAACTAGTTCCGAGCTTGCATTGCGCACGAGTATCAGCGGACGCGATTCTCGAGATTTCTCCCAAACGCGCCGGCCGCATTTGGCTAGCCGTATCCGGCGGGATTGATGCTCCGGAAATTCTGGGTAGTCGATCGACTGACTTGCGTGCGCACTTCGGTGGATGGCAGGGTCGCGCCTTACGCGAAGGGGATGAACTTCCCCTCGGCTCCGAATCAAAACTTTGTGCGCGCATTCGTGCCGCACTTTTAGAACGCGTTTCCGATTGGAGCGCACCGCGGTTTGTCTCGCGCAAAAGATTTCTGCGCGTTATTCGCGGGAAGAATTGGGATGATGATACCGGAGCCAAATTGCTCGCGCAAAAATTCCGCGTGGCGATGAATTCCGACCGTATGGGTTTGCGCTTGGAAGGCGGTGAGCTGGTATCGACTAATCCGCCCGAGCTTGTTTCTGAAGCAGTGGTGCCCGGAACGATTCAACTTCCGCGTAGCGGCGCGCCGGTCGTGCTTCTTGGTGATTGCCAGACGATCGGGGGGTATCCGAAGATCGCGCACGTGATCACGGTCGATCTCGGCTACGCGGCACAATTGCAGCCGCTCGACGAAGTCCGGTTCGAATTGATTGAGTTGGAACAAGCGCGCGATCTTTTGCGCGAACGCGAATGCGACGTCGCGCTTTTTCGCGCCGGTTTGGAGGCCCGCTTCGGATGAAAGTCGATTTAAATTCCGATCTCGGGGAAGGGGCAGGTCACGACGATGAAATTCTAAGCCTCGTTAGCTCTGCGAATATCGCGTGCGGGTTTCATGCCGGAAATCCGGCCTCAATTTTCAATTCCATTTCCGCGGCAAAAGAAAAGGGCGTCGCCGTGGGAGCGCACCCAAGTCTCGACGATCGAAAAAATTTTGGGCGAACCGAAATGCAATTGAGTGCAGCGGAGGCTTACGCGCTCGTTGCCTATCAGGTCGGGGCCTTTCACGGGCTTTGCGCCGCGGCGGGGATGGAGATGAACCATGTCAAGCCGCACGGCGCTCTCTATAATATGGCGGTGCGTAACCGCGAGTTATCCGACGCGATCGCGCACGGGGTCCTCGCCGTTAATGCCCGCGCAATCCTGTTCGCGCCCGCCGGGACCGAGCTGTTTAGGGCGGCGCAAGAGTTGGGGCTGCAAACCGCGGCAGAAGTTTTCGCGGACCGCAATTACAATAGCGACGGCACGCTCGTTTCCCGAACAGAGCCGGACGCGCTGTTGCATGATCCAGCCGCGGCCGCAGAGCGTGTTGTGCGAATGTTGATGGAAGGAAAGATTCGCGCCGTCGACGGCAGCGACGTTTCGGTTAAGGCGGAAACTATTTGCCTGCATGGGGACAAGCCTGACGCGGTTGAGTTTGCGCGGACGCTGCGAGCACATTTGGAACGAGAAGGAATTATCCTCGCCGCGCCGGAAAAGAGCTAGAAGGCACCGTCATCCGGAGCGGGGTCGAGGAATCCCGTTGCGAATCTTTAAGGTAACTTTGCGGGATCCATCGACTCCGCTCGGGATGACGGTGTAATGATACCGAGATGAGCGTGTGATCGCGTCTGCCCATGAATAACGAGCGCGCCCAATCTTCTTCGCTTGTCCGCGGTCTTGGTTTGCTCGACGCCACCATGATCGTGATTGGGTCGATGATCGGGTCGGGCATTTTCATTGTCTCGGCGGAATCGTCGCGATTAATCGGTGCTCCGGGCTGGTTGTTGCTGGCGTGGACCGTTGCCGGATTGCTGACGATCACGGGGGCACTTTGCTGCGCCGAACTGGCGACGATGATGCCGCGCGCCGGCGGTGTTTACGTTTTCCTGCGCGAAGCGTACGGACAAGCGCTCGGATTCTTATTTGGCTGGACCCTGTTTCTGGTCGTGCAAACCGGAACGATCGCTGCGGTGGCAATCGCATTTGCGAGATTTCTCGGCGTGTTCGCGCCAAGCGTTGCGGGCGATCATTATCTGATCGCGCCAATCGTTCTGTTGCCCGGGTATGCGATCAGTCTTTCAACCGAACAACTGGTTGCAATTCTTTTGATCGCGCTCCTCACGTTTTCGAATACACGCGGACTTCGCGTCGGCAAGATTGTGCAGAACAGTTTTACATTTACCAAAACCGCGGCGCTCATCGGCGTCATCGTGATTGGGCTCATCTTCGGATGGAAAGCGAATTGCGCGGCGCTGGCATCGCACTGGTGGGACGCGACGGCTAACGGCTGGAGCGCACAAGCGGCGCAACCGGGATTCGCCATCGCTGGCGGACTTGCGGTCGCCTTACTATTTGGCAAAGCAATGGTCGGACCGCTGTTTGCCCAGACGGCATGGACAAACGTCACTTTTATCGGCAGCGAGGTGCGTGAACCGGGGCGGAATCTTTCGCGCGCATTACTTTACGGTTGCGGAATTGTGGTCGTGCTCTACGTCCTCGCGAACGTCGCCTACATCGCCTCTCTGCCATTGGCCGAAATTCAAAACGCGCCACAGAATCGCGTCGCGGTCGCAATGATGCGCGCCATTTTCGGAACCCCCGGGGTGCTGGCGATGGCGGCGGCGATCATGATCTCGACCTCCGGTTGCAATAACGGGCTCATCCTCGCCGGCGCGCGGGTTTACTACGCCATGGCACGAGACAATTTATTTTTTCATAAGGTTGGAACAACAAATCGCTTTCACGTGCCGGCAGTCGCTTTGGTGGTGCAGGCGATCTGGACAGGCTTGCTCACTCTCCCGCGTACGGTAACGACCAACGCGCAAACCGGGACACTCACGTTCGGCAATGTCTATACGCAATTGCTCGAATACATCGTCTCGGCGGATTTGATTTTTTACGTGCTCCTTGTTGCTGCCGTCATGGTTTTGCGCAAAAAAAATCCGGCGGCTGAGCGACCGTACCGTACCTGGGGTTATCCCATTATTCCGATTATTTCCATTGCTTTGGCCGCGATTGTAATTTTCGACTTGGCTTATCTCGCTCCAAGTACATCAGGAATCGGAATTCTGATCGTCCTCACCGGGGTTCCTGTTTACTTTTTGTGGCGACGCCAACCGGCGTGACTATTCTGCGCGCAACGCAACCATTGGATGGAGGCTAGGTCGTCTCTCCATCGCCACCGGCTCGCTCGCTTATCGACTTCGCAAGGACATCACTCGTATCGCAATGCGACCATTGGATCGACCTGAGTGGCCCGGCGTGCGGGGACGAAACAAGATACCGCTGCGACGAGAGCGAGCATTCCTGCAACTGCGAAATAAATGAACGGATCGAGGGTGTTGACCTTGAAGAGAATGTTTTGCAAAGCAGCGGCGGCTAGAACTCCGAGCAGCAATGCGGCGCCACCGGCGCCAAGGACAAGCCCGATGCCCAACTGCCAGGCGCCTTGCGTCATTACCATGCGAAAGATGCGAGCCGCATCCGCGCCCAGCGCCATACGGATGCCAAATTCCTGCGTCCGCTGAGTAACGGAAAAGCTCATCACGCCGTAAAGACCAACTGCCGAGAGCACGAATGCGACCGCTCCGAAAATGCTGAATAAAGTCGCGACAATGCGGTTGCCGCCGAGAATTTCATCGTGGAACCGCGCTGGCGTTCCGGCGAAGTAGGTCGGCAAATTTGAATCGAGTTCGGTAACTGCCCTGCTGAGGGCCGAACCGAGGGTATCGGCTCGCTGTCCCGGACGCGGGCGAACAATGATTGTGCAAAACTGCGTGGCCGGCTCGGCGCCGAGTAGCGGCATGTAAAAGCCTGCGGTATCGGCCTGCTGGTCGAATGGACCCTGCATCAATGTGTCTGGAACCACTCCGACAATCGCCCGCCACGCCTGCGGTTGCCCGGGATTGTAGATCCGGATGCGACGCCCAATCGGGCTTTCGTTACCGTAATACTTTCGCGCGAAGCTCGTGTTAACGATCGCCACCGGTTGTTTGGCATCGGTGTCATCAATGGTGAAGTCACGGCCTTCCAAAATCTTTAGACCGAGCGTCGCAAAATAGTTATCCGACACCGACTCGAAGTTACCCCGTGGCCGATCGCGGTCCGTGGTGTAATTTTGACCGTCCACTTCATATTGACCTTGGCCGGCAAAGGTCATGCGAAAGCGATCCGTCATCGCCGCGGATTCGAATTGCGGATTGGCTCGCAATGCCCGCACCGCGTGAAGGAAAAATCCACGGCGGGCGTCCTGCGTCGGGTAAGCGCCTTCCATCAGGGCCATGCGTGCCGTATAAATGCCACTCTCGTCGTAGCCATAATTGAGCGTGATCTGATTTCGAATTGATTTGATTTGCAGCGTCGCCGCAATCAGGAGCGCTGCTGTCAACGCGATCTGCCCGACCACGAGCACACGAGTGATAATATTGACCAACCGGCTGCTATTGCCGCGGCCGCCTTCTTTCATGATCTCGGCGGCATTGCCTTTCGAGCTGATTAACGCCGGGACCAAACCAGAAACAATCGTTGCCACCAAAGTGATTGCGATGGTGAAGACGAGAACCGGACCGTCTATCCTATATTGAATCCAATAAGGTGGCGGAAACGGCAGCGAATTCGTCGCCCGGACCAATAGGTCGACCGCCCAATACGCCAGCATCACGCCCGCGACTGCGCCGAATGTCGCGACCACGAAACTTTCAGTCAACATCTGGCGCACGATTCTCCAACGGGTGGCGCCAAGCGCACCGCGAATCGCCAGTTCCTTTGCCCGCAAGGCGGCGCGACCAAATTGCATATTCATCACGTTCACGCACGCGATCAGCAAGACCAGGATGACCGCGCCAAGCATTCCCCAAACCTGCTGACGTAGTTGCGGTCCTGTCATTGCCTTCAAAAGGGGCTGGACGCTCGCGGACGTGAGCGTGCTATTGGTTTTCGGATTGTCCTGCGCCAACCGACGCGACAGGCCGACAAACTCCGCGTTCACCTGATCGATGCTGACGCCCGGCTTAAGCCGGCCCATGACCGCGGGTGCGGCGTTATTAGCACCGATCACGAGCTGACCGCGTGGTATTGGAGGAAACTCATTGTAAAGGGCAACCCAAAGTTGTTCGGAAAATGGAAATTGAAAATTTGGTGGCATCACGCCGATGATCGTCGCGGCCTTGCCATTAATCCGAACGCTTTGTCCGACAATGTTCGGGTCGCCATTGAAATCGCGCTTCCAAATCTCGTGACTTAAAATGGCGACTTTCTCTGCGCCGGGCTTGTTGTCGTCAGCGGTGAAGTCGCGGCCCATGATCGGCGAAACGCCGATAATCTTAAAGAGGTCCTCGGTAATGTAGGCGCCAGTGTAACGCTGCGGATTATTTTTGTAACTCACGTTGATTGTCGATCCGCTCAAATAACCGGCCATCTGCGCGAACGATTGCTGGGCCGCGCGCAAATCCTCGTAGTCCTGAGCCGTCGGGATGTTGCCGAGACCGAAATTATTGTTTTGCGCACTGGCCTGGGGATCAATCAACCCCACGTTCATCAGCTGTTCTGGATGAGGAAACGAAAACCCGCGCA
>Ga0209156_10001229_pt1 | contig 21029 bp, 16 predicted proteins | sample GraSoiAngelo_124_FD_185881 | JGI IMG/M metagenome (GOLD analysis project Ga0209156, IMG submission 185881) | Grasslands soil microbial communities from the Angelo Coastal Reserve, California, USA - 14_0927_05_20cm (SPAdes) (version 2) | ecosystem: Environmental > Terrestrial > Soil > Grasslands...
CGACCACCGCGCGATCACGACACTCGTCGGGGCCGCGCCGCCAGGGAGCATCTCACGGTCACGTCGCTCTCACTGAAGGCAGGACGTCGCGGCCGAACAGCTCGACGGTGCGGAGCGGGTCGGCGGCGAGGCTGACGGTGAACATGAGCCGCTGGGCGCCCGCCGCGAGCGCCGCCCGGACCTGCGCGAGACAGTCGGCCGGCGTCCCGGCGACCGCGAGGCGGGCGCGGAGGTAGTCGAAGAGCCCCAGACGCCTGACGAGGTCGGGATCCATCCTCGCCCGCCGGGTGGTATACGTCGCGCGCAGCTCGCGGATCGCCGGAACGAGCGAGGCGGGGACACCCCGTTGCTCCGGCGCGGGCCCGAGGATGTAGGCTGCGACGAAGCCGAGGATGCTGCCGAGTTTGGCGAAGGCTGCCTCTCGTTCCTCGGCGCAGTCTAGGCAGGCGATCCACCAGACGTCCAGGTCGCCGGGAGGCCGCCCAGCCTCGTGCGCCCCCTCCTGCAAGAGGGCGCGGGCACGCGCGACGTGTTCGACCTGCAGACCGTAGTTGACGAACGCCCCGTCGGCCACGGCGCCGGCGGTGCGCAGCGCCGCCGGCCCGGAAGCGGCGGCGTACAGCGGGACGCGACGACCGCCCGGCCACCCCCGCGCCCCGCTGCCGTCCGGCCCTGCCGCGTGCCCGGCGAGCAGCGCGCGCGCGGTGGCCAGGCCCTCGCGGAAGGACCGGGGACTCGAGGCGCGGGCGTCGACGTTCGCCACCCCGCTGTGGCCCGTGCCGACACCAAGGATGAAGCGGCCACCGGACACGGCATCGACGGACGCGGCGGCGGCGACGGTCACGGCCGGGTGGCGGCTGACGAGGTTGGTGACACACGCGGCGAGGCCGATGCGCTCAGTCCGCGTGGCGGCGAGCGTCAGGGCGACCCACGGGTCCATGGCGTTGCCGGGGGTGTCCGCGATCCCGACGAGGTCGAACCCGCAAGCCTCGCCAAGGACCGCCATGCGGGTCGTGTAGTCCGGCGTGTCGGGCCAGAAGAAGAAGCCGAAGCGCGGCGCGCTCACGGACGGGCCGGCGGGTAGTCGCGCGAGTAGGCCGGGTTCTTGAGGAACTCGTCCGGCTTGTACGTCCAGAATTGGGAGACCGACGGGTACGTGTGGACGACGGTCGCCTGCAGCTTGCCGCCGACACGCTCCACCTTGAGGATGTAGACGTTCTGCGTCGGGTTCCCGAAGTCGTCGAGCTTGATCGGGCCTCGTGGATCTTCGGTGGCTTCGATGGCGCGGCGAATGGCGGCGAGGAACTTCTCCCGGTCCTCGACCTGGCCGTTGACGAGCTTCGCGGCCTCGACCACCCAGCGTCCGGTGCTGTACATCACGGCGTGGAAGTATGCCGGCGTGTGCCCGAGCTTCGCCTCCGCCAGCCGCATGAAGGCGTGGTTCGCCGCGCTCTGCAGCGTCGGACTCCAGATCAGCGCGCCGGTCACGCCGAGCGCCTCGTCGCCCATGGTGCGCAGCACGTGCTCGTCGATCATCACGCCCGAGCCGATCAGCGGCACCCGCGGCCCCTGCTCGCGGTACTGCTTGACGTAGCGCGCGGCCTGGGCCGCGACGAATACCGACACCACCGCCTCCGCCTCGCGGTTGATCTGCGACAGGTAGGGCGCGAAGTCGAGGGTGTTGAGCGGCACCCAGAGCTTCTGCACGACCCGGCCGCCGTGGTCCTCGAACACCTTCTGGAAGCCGGCGATCTGTTCGTGGCCGAACGGGTTGTCCATCGCCACGGCGACCACGCGCTTGTACGTGAGGACGCGCGCCGCATAGTCACCGAGCGCATGCATTGGCTGACTCGCCGCGAAGTTCGAGCGCACGATGTACTTCACCGGCTTGCGTTTGGTCAGATCGTCGGGGGTCGTGAGCATGAGCGTGGGCAGCCGATCTCGCTCGATCGGACCGGCCAGCGCGTAGCCGATGTGGGAGAGCAGAACGCCCGTGAGCACGTGGATCTTGTCGTGCGAGACGAGCTTTCGGTACTTGGCTTGCGCGACGGCGGGGTTGCCCTCGGTGTCCTCGTCGATCAGCTCGATCCTGCGGCCGGCGGCCTCGTAGCCCGCCTGCTCCAGTGAGAGCTTGAGGCCGTCGAGCATGTCCTTGCCGGCCTGGGCGAAGACCCCGCTCAGCGGGCCGAGGTAGCCGATGCGGATCGGCTCGGCGGCCTCCGCCCGCCCGGTGGCCAGGGTGAGCGCCAGCGACAGGGCCACGTGGACGCCGAGGACGAGGCTTCGCATAAGTCGCCTCCTGAATTTCGCGGCACCGGGCGCAACCCCGGCGGTACCCGCAGGCGAGCGCTCCGTCCAGCGCGAGTCGGCGATCAGGACGCTCGGCTGATTCGCCCCGGCTCGCGGCGCGTGCCGCGTCGCACGAACTGAGGTACCCTCCCAACCATCTTCGCCCGCGAGGTGACCGGGATGGACGACACCAAGGCTCAGCTCCTGCGTTGGATCGACGAGGACCGTGAAGAGATCGTCGGATTCCTCTGTGACTTCGTTCGGGCCAAGAGCCCGAACCCGCCCGGGGACACGACCCTGGCCGCCGCCCACGTCACGCGGTTCCTCACGCTCCACCAGCTCCCGTTCCGGGTCATTGCTCCCCAGCCGACCATGCCTAACATCGTCGGCTCGTTCGAGGGAGCGCGGCCTGGCCACCACCTGGTGCTCAACGGTCACATCGACGTGTTCCCGGCTGACGAGCTCAACGAGCGCTGGACGCACGGCCCGTGGAGCGGGGTGATCGCCGGGGGCAAGATCTACGGCCGCGGGGTGGCCGACATGAAGGCGGGGACGTCGGCCTCGATCTTCACCTATCGCTATCTGCACCGCCTGCATGAGCGCCTCGCCGGGCGCCTGACGCTCACCGCCGTCTCCGACGAGGAGACCTTCGGCCCTTGGGGCGCCCGCTACCTGATGGAGCATCACCCGGAGGTTCACGGCGACTGCCTACTGAACGGCGAGCCGAGCAGCCCCTTGACCATCCGCTTCGGCGAGAAGGGCCCGCTGTGGCTCCGGTTCACCGTGCGCACGCTCGGCGCCCACGGAGCGTACACGCACCTGACGCCGAGCGCCACCAAGATCGCCGCGCGGATCATCGTCGACCTCGAGGACCTGACCACGGTCCAGGCGGCCGTGCCCATCGACGTCGCCGACGCCCTGGCCGGCGCCGCCGCGGCCATCGACGAGGCGCAGGGCCCCGGGGCCAAGGACATCCTGCAGCAGGTGACCGTGAACATCGGGGTGATCCACGGCGGTCAGAAGGTCAACATGGTCCCCGGCACGTGCTGGTTCGAGGCGGACATTCGCCTGCCGCCCGGGGTTGGCAAGGACGCGGTGATGGCGCGGGTGCAGGCGATTGCAGCGCGCTACCCGGAGGCCACGATGGAGGAGATCAACTTCTCGGCGCCCAGCGTGTGCGATCCGAACCATGCGATGGTGCGCATCCTCCGCGCCAACGCCCGGGCGCTGGGCCGGCCCGAACCCGCCCCCATCGTCAGCCTCGGGGGCACCGACGCGCGGCTCTGGCGCCAGCGCGGCATCCCCGGGCTCGTTCACGGCCCGTTTCCGCGCGGCATGGCCCAGGCCGACGAGCACGTCGAGATCGAGGAGTACCTGCACATCGTCCGCATGCACGTGCTGTCGGCCTTCGACTACCTCTCGGGGTGATCGGGGTCATGCGCCACCAGAACCTGCTCGCGCCGAGCTACTCTGGCACCCCGGCGCGAGAGCATTCCTTTCTCAATCGCCACCTGGGTCCTGGGGGGAGACGGCCCGAAGCTCACCCGAAGCCGAGGTCGCCGTGCCGGTCCATGTCGGCGACGAAGCGGACGAGTAACCGTACCGCGGTGGCGGCGTCGTTGAGGTCGACCATCTCGTTCGGCGAGTAGGAGTAGCGGCGGGGCACCCCGATGCTGATGGTCGGGATCCCCTCACGCACGAGATGGATCGAGGCCGCTTCCGTCGAGCCGCGCCCGAGATGGGTCGCGAGCTGCACCGGGATGTGCGTGGCCGCCGCCGCGGCGAGCAGGTGGCGCTTCATCGCGGGGTGGGCGATGCTGCCGCGGAAGGCGCCGGTGGAGGCAGCGAGCAGGACGACCGGTCCGCGTCCCATGATCACCGCGATGTCCTGGGTGGGGCTCGAGTCTGGCGTGTCTCCCGCTGAGAGGCCGTCGATGGCGATGGCGTAGTCGGGCTCCAGGCGGAAAGCCGCCATGATGGCGCCACGCAACCCGACCTCCTCCAGCACCGTGCCGACCGCCTGCACCGTGCCGTACGGCGTCACCCCTCGCAGCTCGGCGAGGACCTGGAGCAGGATCGCCACGCCCATCCGGTCGTCCATGGCCTTGCCGCATACGCGGTCGCCGCCGCTGAACTCGGCCAGCTCGCCGATGAACGTCACCGGGTCTCCGACCCGGATGCCGAGGTCGCCGACCTCGGCAGCGCTCGCGGCGCCGACGTCGATGTAGAGGTCGGTGGCCGACACTGGCCGTGCCTGCTCCAGACCGGACTGAAGATGGCCGGCCTTGGAACCGATGAGGCCGAAGTGGCCGTTGACCCAGACGCGACGGCTTAGCAGGAGCGCGTCGGCGGTGCCCCCGAGGCGGTCGAAGCGAAGGAAGCCGGTCGGCTCGATGCCCTTCACGATGAAACCGATCTCGTCGAGGTGCGCGCTCAACATCAGGCGAGGGCGGTCGTGCCGACCGCGCTTGACCGCCGTGACGTTGCCGTAGCGGTCGACATCCACCTGGTCGGCGAGGCCAGCGACGCGCTTCTGGAAGTAGGCGACCAGGGGCTGCTCGAATCCCGAGACGCCGTGCAAGGCCACTAGGTCGCGCAGGGTCGCGCGCAAGCCGTCCTTGGTGTCTGACGCGTTACTCATGCCCTGATCCTCAGTTCGCGACGAGCCCGCGCGGGGCATGGGTGACCGGCTCGGACGCCCGCGCCGTGATGATCGACGTCTCGCCCAGTGACATGGAGAGCCCCGTGCGACTGTTGAGCAGGATCATGTGGATGAAGAAGACCATGCCGGGTGCCAGCACTTGGGGATGATCGGCGTAGATCATCGGCTCGTCCATCCAGGTCGGCGGGTAGGTCGCTCCGAGGGTATAGCCGCACGCGTTGAGCATGTGATCCTTGTAGCCCGCTCGCGCCAGGACCCGGGCGTGGGTGGCAAAGATGTCGCCGACCGTGCGGCCGGGGCGAAGCGCCGCTTCACAGGCGGTGAGCGCCTCACGGCAGGCGTGGAACATGTCCCGATGGCGTGGATCGACACGGCCGATGGCGACCACGTTCATGAGACAGGCGTGATAGTGGCGGTAGGCGGCCGCGAACTCGAACGTCACCTGGTCGCGGCGGCCGATGCGCCCGTGACCGGTGTGGTAGCGGACCAGCAGGGCCTCGCGGCCGCTTCCCATCGGCCACCGGCTGGCCGAGGGGTCGCCGTCGCCGGACAGGATCGTCTTCATCATCTCCCCGTAGATCGTGCCAGGCGCCGCGCCCGGCACCGTGAGCCGGTTGGCCACCGCCAGCGCCGCGTCCGCGAGCTGACCGGCGCGCCGCACGTACTGGAGCTCGGCCGGGCTCTTGACGAGGCGCAGCAGCCGGATGAGGTCGCTCGCATCCTCGGTGCGGCAGAAGCCGTGGAGGGCGGCGTCGACCATTTGGCCTCGCTGCGCGGTCAGCCCGTAGGCGTGGTACTCCACGCCGAGCCGCTTGCCGCGGCACCCGTGGTTGTCCAGCATGTCCCGCAGATCGTCGCCCGGGGTCGCCCCCTGCCGGTCGCGCCAGATCCGTACGTCCTCGACCACGGATGTGATGCGCGCCTGCCGGAGGTCGGCCGAGCGCGTGCACAGGGCCAGCGAGCCGTCCGCCCCCAGATACATGCCCTGGAACATGCTGTAGCCGCTGGTGTCGTAGCCGGTCAGGTAGTACATGCTCTCCTGCCGGAAGAGCAGGAGCCCGTCAAGGCCGCGCGCGATCATTGCCCGGCAGGCGCGGCGCCGCCGGTCTGCCAGTTCCCTGGTGCTGAAGTGTAAGGCCATGGGCCGGACCTCAGGTCCCCGGCGTCTCGCCGTGCCTCCGGAGCAGGGCGCTGGCGCCGAGGACGGTGATGGTGACACCGATCAGGAAAGAGCTGACCGCGGCGATGGTGGGATCGACCTCCAGGAGGAGGCTGTTCCACACCCTCACGGTCAGCGTCTGGACCTCGACTCCGGAGAGGAACAGCGGGATCAGCAACTCGTCGAACGAGGTGAGGAACGCGAAGAGCGCCGCCGAGAGTACGCCGGGCATGATCAGCGGCAGCGTCACCCGCCGGAGCGCGGTGAACCGGCTCGCCCCGAGGCTGAGCGCGGCCTGCTCGAACCGGACGTCGAACCCCTGCAGGGTGGCCGCGATGATGATCACTACGACGGGCAGCGCCAGCACCGTGTGGCCCAGGGCCATGGCCAGGATGCTGCCGGTGGCCTTGAGCCGCGCGAAGAAGAAGTAGAGGCCGATCGCCGTGATAATCGTCGGCACGATCATCGGAGAGAGCAGGAAGGCGTAGATCGCCCCCTTGCCACGGAATCGGCCACGCACCAGCGCCAGCGACGCGAAGAACCCGAGCATGGTGGCGAACACCATGGTGAGCAATGCGACCTGGGTGCTGACCCCGATGGCCTGCCGCCAGGCCGAGATGCCGAAGAAGCGCTGGTACCATCGGAGCGACAGGCTGGGTGGCGGGAAGCGCAGGTAGTCGGCGCCGCTGAACGAGACGATGAGGATGATGACCACCGGGGCAATGAGGAACAGGAGTACGGCGCCGGCAAGCGCGGCTACCGCCACGGCGCCCGGCCCCGTCCGCTGACCTTCTTCGCCCATCAGTCGTGAGCCTCGAAGACACGCTCGAGGCGGACAATGCGGTTGTAGCCGACGAAGCCGATCAGCGTCAGCACCAGGAGGATCACCGCGAGCGCCGAGGCGAAGGACCAGTTGAGGGTGAACTCGACCTCTCGCTCGATGAGCATGGCGATCATCACGTCGGAGGGCCCGCCCATCAGGGCCGGTGTGATGAAGAAGCCCAGGCTGAGGATGAACACGAGGAGCGTTCCGCCCGCGATCCCGGGGAGCGACAACGGCAGGGACACCCGCCGGAAGGCCTGCCAGCGGGAGGCCCCCAGGCCGTGGGCCGCGCGGATCAGCCCGGGCTCGATCCCGCGCATGACGCTGTAGACCGTCAAGACCATGTAGGGAAGCAGCACGTAGGTCATGCCGATGAGGACGCCGCCCTGGTTGTAAAGGAGCGGCAGGGGCGTGTCGGTGAGGCCGAGCCGCGTCAGGTACTGGTTCACGACCCCGTTGCGCCCGAGCAGGACCATCCAGGCGTAGGTTCGGACGATGATGCTCGTGAAGAACGGCAGAACCACCACGATCATGAGCAGGCGGGCCGCCCGCGGGCGCAATGTGGCCAGCAGGTAGGCGAGCGGATAGCCGAGGGCCAGGCACATGAGCGTCACCAGCGCGGAGGTCCGGAATGTCCGCCCGATTACGTGGAGATAGACAGGGACCCGCCAGATCTGGCCGTAGTACTCCAGGGTGTATCCGGTCTTGGGCGTGTAGGCGCTCCGCTCGACGATGCCGAGGAGTGGGTAGACGAAGAGCGCCAGCAGCACCAGGACCGCCGGGAGCAGGATGAGCAGATAGCGGACGGCGTCACGGCGCTCGGGAGCGAGCGACGCATCGACCGTGGCCACCGCGTCGGCCGCCGCCACCGGCTCGGGGCTCATGTCTCGCCGCGGGGGAAGAGCCGCGTCTCGTCCGGCGACCAGGCAAGCGCCACGGCCTCGCCTTCGGCGGGCTGGCGCAGGCCTAGGCGGTTCGGCACCTTGACCGTCACCGCGCCGTCGGCACCCAGGACAACCCGGTACCGGGTCGCGTCGCCCACGTAGATCGCCTCCTCGACCGTGCCCTTGCAGGTGTTGACCGCACCAGTCTGCAATGCGTCGGCCGGGCCCTCCACCGGCACGAGCTTCTCCGGCCGGATGGCCGCGGTCACCGGCTGGCCCGCTTGAAGCGGCACGGCGCCGACGCCCCGGAACTCGAGCCCGCCGCCCGAGCGGACCAGCCAGCGCCCTGCAGTGGGCGCGCCGACAACCACGCCGTCCACGAAGTTCGACTCGCCGAGGAAGTCCGCCACGAATCGACTGGCCGGCGCCTCGTACAGCTCGGCCGGTGTGCCCACCTGCTCGATCCGGCCGCTTTGCATCACGGCCACGCGGTCGGACATCGTGAGCGCTTCTTCCTGGTCGTGGGTGACGTACATCACCGTCACGTGCAGGTGCCGCTGGATGTGTTTCAGCTCGAGCTGCATGTGAGCCCGCAGCTTCTTGTCCAGCGCGCCGAGCGGCTCGTCCATCAGGAGCACGCGAGGGCGGAACACCAGCGCGCGGGCCAGCGCCACGCGCTGCTGCTCGCCGCCCGAGAGCTGGCGCGGCAGCCGCCGGTCGTAGCCTTGGAGCCGCACCAGCTCCAACGCTTCGCCCACGCGCTGGCGGATCTCGGCCCGCCGCGCGCGCCGGATCTGGAGGGGAAACGCGATGTTGTCGAACACGGTCAGGTGCGGGAACACGGCGTAGCTCTGGAACACCATGCCGAGCTCGCGCTTCTGGGGCGGCAGCCCGGCCAGCGGCTTGCCGTCCACGAAGACCTCGCCCTGCGTGGGGTAAGCGAAGCCCGCCACCATCATCAGGGTGGTGGTCTTCCCCGAGCCGCTCGGGCCGAGCAGCGTGAAGAACGACCCGCGGTCGATGGTCGCGGAGACGTCGTGCACCGCGACCACCGACCCGAACGTCTTCGTCAGCTCGTGGAGTCTTACCTCGGCACCGGGGCCTACCCCTTCTGCAGGAGCCACTGCGACCAGCGCTCGCTCACTGTCGACCGGTTGTCCGCCCACCACTGGGCGTTGTGGAGGAACGCCTTCGGCTTGTTCTCTGGGCTCGACGGGAGCCGCGCCGCCACGTCCGCCTTGATGTGCTTGAAGGCCTGGCGATTGGTGGGCCCGTAGGGGATGAACCCGGCGTGGGCGGCCTGGATCTGCGGCTGGCAGGCGAAGTCGATGAAGCGCTGGGCGTTGTCCCCGTTCTTCGCGCCCTTCATGATGCCCCAGAACTGCACCTGAAGCGCGGCCTCGTTCCACTCGATCGCCAGAGGAGCGCCCTTGTCGGCGATGGCCTGCAGGCGCCCGTTCCAGATCGACCCCAGGACCACCTCCTTGTCCGCGAGCATCTGGGCCGAGAGCGCGCCGGTGTCCCAGAACTTCCGGATCGACGGGCGCACCCGGTCGAGGGACTTGAACGCGCGGTCGAGGTCGATCGGATAGAGCTTGTCCTTCGGCACGCCGTCCGCGAGCAGCGCGAACTCCACGTCGATCACCCCCGCGGCCAGGTCGGTGAGCATCCGGGGGCCAGGGAACTTCTTCGCGTCCCAGAACTCGGCCCAGCTCTTCGGGTGCTTGCCGGTCGGGAAGACCTCGGTATTGTAGGCCAGGACCGTCGAGAAGTAGATGTCGGCCACCATGGTGTCCCGGCGGTGGTCCATGTCCTCAGGGTTGGTGAGCTTCCAGGCCTTATAGTTAATCTTGTCGAGCGCGCCCTTCTGGTTGAGCGAGAGCAGGCCCAACTCGCCGGCGTCGACAACGTCCAGCTCGATGTTCCCTGCCTCGAACATCGCCAGCAGCTTGCCGAGGCTGGCCGGGACCTTGACGACCTCGATCCCCGTCGCCTTCGCGAAGGGCTCGAAGATCGCCTTCACATTGGCCTCCTCGTAGGCGCCGCCGATGGTCCGGATGACGACCTTGCCCGCCGCCCCCGCCCGTCGTGTCCAGACGAACGGGCCGGTGGCCGTCGCGGCCGCGGCGGCTGCGCCCATCAACCAGGTCCGCCGCGTGAACCGCGCGCCCGATCTACAGCCGGCCCCGAGGGCTGGTCTGCCGCCGTGTTCCTCGCTGCGATCCGTCATCCTGTCCTCCTTGCGACTGATGATGCTTCGGCCCGCGGCCGGACGTGCGGGCGCCGGTTGCCTACCACGCAGGCAGCTCGCCGCGCGTGCAGCTCGGATGCACTCGGCGTCTCGCATGCAGCCTCATTCGCGCGGAACGGGTCCGGGACTTGCTCACGGCCTCGCAGAGTGTGTCCGGTGCTAGCATGCCGCTTCGCTCGGTGTCAAGCCGACGTCCCGACAGTGGCCCGCGCGTTCCCGCGCGATGGGACGGCGAGTCCCGCGCTGGCGCGCTTGCGACGAGCGAGAACGCCAACTATTCTGGCTGCGCCGTTGGCATGGCTCCGACACTGGTCGAGAGGCGAGGTGCAAACGTGAGTGACGACGCACGGCTTGTCTTCTCGCGCGCCGAGTACGAGGGCCGTCTACGGGCGGTACGCCAGGAGATGGCCGCCCGTCGCATCGACGTCTTGCTCGTGGACGAGACGGAGCACCTCGCCTACCTCGCGGGGTGGCACGCTTCGGGGTCGCGCTACCATGGTTGCCTCCTGCCATCGGACGGCGATCCCGTGATGGTGTTCCGCCGCCTCGACGAGCCGGCGTTCCTAGAGCGGAGCTGGCTGCGCGACCGTGTCTGCTTCCCCGACACCGAGGACCCGGTCGAGGCGGTGGTCCGAACCATCACCGCTCGGGGCTGGGCGGCCGCGCGCCTGGGGGTCGAGACCGACTCGCACTACCTCACCGTGCAGACCTACGAAGCGCTGCGGCGGGGGCTGCCGCGCGCCACGCTCGTGGATTTCGCAATGGTGCTGCGCGAGCTGCGGCTCCGGAAATCGCCGCGCGAGATCGAGTACCTCCGCCAGGCGGCAGGCATCGCCGATTGCGCGATGCGCGACGCCGTCGCCGCGGTCGGGGAGAGCCTGAGCGAGCGCGAGGCCGCGATCGCGGCCAGCCAGACCTTTCTTCGCCTCGGGGCCGACACGGCACGCACCGGCCCGATCACCGCCGGCCGCCGCTCGGGAACGCTACACGGTCTCCTCGGCGACCACCGGCTGAGCCGGGGGGACCTCCTCCACATGGAGTTGGTTCCTTCCGTCAACGGCTACAGTGCCCGGCTGATGCGGCCGACGGTGATCGGCCCGCCTTCGACCGAGCAGGCGGACACGGCGGCGCGACTGGTCGAGATCCAAGACGACCAGATCGCGGCCATGAAGCCCGGTGCGGTGGCGCGGGACGTCGATCGCGTGTGTCGCGCGCGGGTCCTGGGCGCGAGCCTCCGCGAAACCTACGACAACTTCACCGGCTACACGCTCGGCTACTACGGCGCGACGCACCCACCGCGGACGAGTGACTTCACCCGGGCCTTCGTGCCCACCGCCGAGTGGGTGCTGGAGCCCGGGATGGTCTTCCACATGTACACCGGCGCCCGCGGGATGGCCTTCAGTGAGACCGTCCTCGTCACCGAGGGCGGCGCCGAGCGCCTCACTCGGCTCGAGCGGCGTCTCTTCGCCCGGTGAGCGCCGCAGACGGTCACGCGGCGAGCCGCCGTTCGAGCCAGTCGCGCAGACGGTAGTAGCTGCCAACGACGGGCAGAAACCACGGATCGCCGGTATAGGTCGGGCGCGTGGGGAACGGCAGCGCATCGAATGCGGACGGCGCGACCGCCTTCCCGGCGATCTTGAGCGCGGTCTGGTGGCCCAGGTAGGTGGCCATCGCAACGCCGCTGCCCTGGCACCCCGCCGCGTAGTGCACGCCCTCGTGGACGCCCATGTGCGGGACGTGGTCGAACGTGAACGCGACGTTGCCCGTCCACGCGTGGGTCACGCCCGTGCGGGCCAGCTCGGGCCAGACGCTCACCATCATCGCGTGCAGGCGCGGCGCGGCCTCCCGGGCTGTCGCGCGACGGAAGCTGGCGCGTCCCCCGTAGAGCACGCGCGTCCCGTCCGGTGACAGCCGGTAGTAGCTCAGCACCCGGTTGGTGTCGACGATCATCCGACCGCGCGGGATCAACCGCCGTGCCGTCTCGGGCGGCAGCGGCTCGGTCGCGATGATGTAGCTGCCGAGCGGGATGAGGCGACGCCGGAGCCAGGGCGTGACGGCGCCCGTGTAGCCATTGGTCGCCACGATGACCTCGCGCGCCTCGACGACGCCGCGCGAGGTGCGGAGCATGAACCCGCTGGCTCCCCGCGTGATGGCGTCGACCGGCGTCTCCTCGACGACGAGAGCCCCCGCGCGGCGCGCGGCATCGGCCAGCCCGCAATGGTAGAGGGCGGGATGCAATGCCCCCGATGCCTCGGCCACCATCCCGCCGTGGTAGTGGTCGGTATCGATCTCCTCGCGCTGCCGCTGCCGCGGCACGAGCCAGGCATTCGCGCCGGTGAGCCTCTTGATCGTCTCCACCCGGCTCGCGAGGCCAGCGTACGCGGACGGGCAGTGGGCGCCGACGAAGCGACCGGTGCGCCGGTAGTGACAGGCGATCGCCTCGCGCTCCAGCAGCTTCTCCAGGAAGGGCAGGCATCGCGCGCTCTCCTCGAGGAGCGCGGTCGCCCGCTCCGGGCCGAACGCTCGCGCCAGCTCGGCGTGGCCGACCTTGAGGCTGCCCGCTACCATCCCGCCGTTCAGCGAGCTGGCCGCGTGCCCGATCCGCACGGCGTCCACGACCAGGACCCCGACGCCGTGGCGCCGCAGCTCGAGCGCGGCCGAGAGCCCGCAATACCCGGCGCCGACGATCGCAACCTCGGCACGATCCGGCAGCGCTGGCACGGCCGCCTTCGAGGGAGGCGCGGCCTCCCACCAATACGGGGCCTCCTTGAAGTCGGGCGCGGAGATGTCTACCGCAGCCATCATTCGCCTCCATGGGGACGGGCCGGGCATCGCCCGCCGCCTCCGGGACGTCTTGGGTCGCGTCGCGAATTCTCGCACACGATCCAGCCCAGCGGTGACAGAGGACGCGGCCGGCTCCCGGCCGGACCTTCGAGCAGCACGCGGCCTTCCCTTGACCCGACGGCTGTTGTTGGCGATGCTCCGGCCTGACATGGAGACCGCCAAGCTGGCCCAGGCCGCGGCCGACGCCGTCGACACCCGCGAGCTCGTCTCCCTGCTCCAGCAGATGGTCCGCATCCGCAGCTACTCTGCGGGGGGCGAGGAGGGCACCATCGCTTGCTTCATGCGCGACTACCTCATCACGCTCGGGCTGGAGGTCGAGCTCCAGGAAGTTCAGCCCAACCGCTTCAACTGTATCAGCCGGATGCCGGGGGCGGGCGGCGGCACCAGTCTCATGCTCAACGGCCATCTGGACACCAACCCCGTGGGCGAGGGCTGGACGAAAGATCCTTTCGGCGGCGACGTCGACGACGAGTGCATCTACGGGATCGGCGTGTCGAACATGAAGGCGGCGGACGCGGCCTACGTGGCGGGGCTGCGGGCGGTGCAGCGGGCGGGGATCCGGCTCCGGGGAGACGTGATCCTGGCCCACGTCGTCGGCGAGCTGCAGGGCGGCGTGGGCACCGTGCACATGCTGCAGCAGGGCGTGCGCGCGGATCGGTTCGTCGTCGGGGAGCCCACGGACAACTCGGCGCTCACCATGCACGCGGGATCGCTCGAGGCGGAGCTGACCGTTCACGGGCGGACGCGGCACCTCTCCAAGATGGAGGAAGGCGTGGACGCGATCGCCAAGATGCTCAAGATCATCCCCGCGCTCGCCACCATGGCCTTCTCCGGGCCTGATCGCCCGGACTATCGCGGGCTGCGGCGCGTGGGCATCGGGGTGATCCGCGGCGGGCTCGGGCCCGAGTATCAGGACTGGCGGCCCTCGCTGCTCGCGGATCGATGCTCGATCAAGTTCTCCGCACGCTACGGCCCGGGACAGACGCCGGAGATGGTCGCCGAGGACATCCGGGCGCTGATCGCGCGCATGCAGCGGGACGATCCCGATCTGGTGGCGGAGGTGCGGCTGAACCAGGGCGGGCAGCGGATGCTCATGGGGCCCTTCGAGGTCGCGCGGGAGGCCGACATCGTGCAGACCGTGGTGCGGGCGCATCGCGAGGTGGTCGGGGAGGAACCGAAGATCGGGGATGTGGCACCGTACAAGTTCTACGGTACTGACGCGGCGCACCTGTCGCGCGCCGGGATGACGGGGCTGGTGTACGGGCCCGGAGGCAAATACAACACGATGCCGGACGAGCGCGTGGAGCTGCGCGACCTCTGCAACGCGGCACGCGTGTACGCGCGCGTGATCGTCGAGACGTGCGCGTGAGCTCTGAGCGGGAGGAGCGACCATGACCTGTACCCGGCGTGACTTCCTTCGCCGAACCACCATCGGCGCCGGCCTCGCGGCCCCCCTCGCGCAGACGCTGGCGTTCTCCCGCGTCGCGCGAGCTCAGGGTGACAAGCACGGCGGCACCTTGCGCATCAGCGCCACCTTCGGACTCAGCACCATCAGCCCGGTGGCCCACATCAGTGGGGCGGAGTGGATGGCCACGCGCTGGCTCTACAACAACCTCACCCGGCTCAGCGTCAAGCGCGAGGTGGTGCCCGACCTCGCCGAATCATGGGCGGCCTCCGACGGCGGGCGCGTGTGGATCTTCAAGCTGCGGCGGGGAGTCCAGTTCCACATCGGACGTGAGGTCGTCTCGGATGACGCCGTGGCGACCATGCAGACCATCCTGGATCCCAAGACGGCCTCGCCGTACCGCGGCGAGATCGGCCCCATCGAGCGCGTCGACGCCATCGACAAGTACGCGGTGCGCTTCACGCTGCGGGCGCCATTCGCCGACCTTCCAGCCATGATGACCCTGCCCGTGGCGCGCATCGTGGCTCGCGAGGGGCTGGGCGACCTCAAGGCGCTGGCGGCCAAGGAATTCGGCTCGGGGCCGTTCCGGCTGCGCGAGTTCGTGCCGGGCGACCGCGTCACCGTGGAGCGCTTCCCGGGCTACTATCGCAGCGGGCTGCCCTATCTCGACGCGGTGACCCTCAAGATCTTCCCCGAGCCGACGACCGAGCTGACGGCCTTTAAGGGGAAGGAAACCGACATGATTTGGGACGTGAGCCCGGATCTGTTCTCGCAGGTCGCCGGCACGGCCGGGGCGGAGGCAATGGCCGTACCCGGCGGCACGTTCGCCAACGTGATCCTGCCGTCAGACAAGCCGCCCTTCAACGACAGCCGCGTGCGGGAGGCGCTCAAGTACACCGTCGATCGTGCGAAGCTGCTGGCGGCCATCCACGGCTCGCACGGCGAGCTCGCCAACGACCATCCCGTCTCCTCCGCGTACGCGTTCTATTCACAGCTGCCCCTGCGCACTCCGGATCTCGGCAAAGCCACGTCCCTCCTCCGCGAGGCCGGCCACGGCGGCGGGGTTTCCTTCAAGATCTCCGTGGCGGGCTCGCCACCCATCCGCGAGCAGACGGCCGTCATCCTCAAGGAGATGGCGAGGCCCGCGGGCTTCAACATCGAGGTCGAGGTGCTGCCGTACGATCGCTATCTCGCCCAGGTGTGGAACAAGGGGGTTCCCTATGTCGGCTTCTACGCCACCCGGCCGACGGCTGACACGATCCTCATGAAGCTCTTCCATCCCAAGGAGGGGCTCGACGAGGGACGGTGGGCGCCGTCGCACGCGGAGGCCGTGAGGATGCTCGAGCAGGCGCGCGAGACGCTGGATGTCGCGCAGCGGCGACGGCTGTACGCGCAGTTCCAGAAGGTCACCCGCGACGACGGGCCGTTCATCATCCCCTTCTTCCGCAACGAGCTGAGCGGCAAGTGGGCCTACGTGCGGGATTTCCGGTTGAATGCGAGCAATTTCGAGATGGACCTCGAGGAGGTCTGGCTCACGGCCGACGCCCCGCGGAAGAACGCTTAGCGCCGGGAGCTCGTGGCCTCCTACGTCGTGCGACGGGTGCTGTCGATCGCGCTCGTCCTCGTCCTCATCTCGCTGATTGTCTTCGTCGCCATCCACGTGCTGCCGGGAAGCGCGGCCACTCTCATCCTCGGCGAGTACGCCACCCCGGAGAGCCTGCGCGTGCTCGAGCGCGAGATGGGCCTCGACCGCCCATTCGCCGTGCAATACGCCGCGTGGATGGGAGGCGTGGTGACGGGCGACTGGGGATACTCGCTGGCCATGAAGCAGCCGGTGACCGCCATCGTCGGGCTGCGACTGCGCAACTCCGCCCTGCTCGCCGGCTTCGCGCTCCTGGCCGTGGTCCTCATCGCGATCCCTCTCGGCACGCTCGCCGCCCTCCGGCGCGGCCGCTGGCTCGACCTCGCGATCCTCACGGGCTCATACATCGGGATCTCCGTGCCCGAGTTCGTCACCGGCATGGTGCTCATCCTCGTGCTCGCGGGACCGTCCCTTCACCTCTTTCCGACGGGTGACTACGCGCCGCTGGCCGCCGGGCTGCGCACGTGGCTCTCGCACCTGGTGCTGCCCGCCATGACGCTCACCCTCGTCCTGCTCGCCCACGTGGTCCGCCAGACGCGCTCCGGCCTCGTGGAAGTCCTCCAGTCCGCCTACGTGAGAACGGCGCGGCTCAAGGGCGCGACCGAACGCCGCGTCGTCGTACGCCACGCCTTGCGGAACGGGTTCCTGCCCGCGGTGACGGTGATCGCGCTCGACCTCGGCTACCTCATGGGCGGCATCGTCGTCGTGGAGGAGGTGTTCGCATACCCGGGGATGGGGCGGCTCATCCTCTACGCGATCCAGAACCGCGACGTGCCGCTCCTGCAGGTCTCGATCCTCATCGTCGCCGCCACGTACACCTTCGCCAACTTCGCGGCGGACCTGGCGTATGCGTGGCTCGATCCGCGGATCCGATATCGATGACCGCGCTCGCCCGGGCGAACCCACCCCTGACCATCGGCATCCTGATCCTCGGCTGCGTGCTCACGTTCGCCGTGCTGGCGCCCCTGGTCGCGCCGTACGGTGTCGCGGAGCAGAACATCCTCGATCGTCTCCAGCGACCGGGCGCGAAGCACCTGCTCGGAACCGATCAGTACGGCCGCGATCTCCTGACCCGCACGCTCTTCGGCGGGCGCACGGCGCTGCTCCTGGGCCTCGGCGCCGTCGCCCTCGGGCTCTTGCTCGGGGTGCCCATCGGCCTGGCCAGCGGCTATGCGGGCGGGCGGACCGACGAGGTGATCATGCGCGTGGTGGATGCGTTCCTCTCGTTCCCCGCGCTCCTCCTGGCCCTCATGATCGTCACCGCGCTCGGGGCCAGCACCATGCACGCGCTCCTCGCCATCGGCTTAGCCAATGCGCCCGGCATCGCCCGCATCGTGCGCAGCCAGACCCTGGCCGTGAAGCACGAGGAGTTCGTGCTGGCGGCCCGCGCGCAAGGTGACGCGCATCCTTACATCATGTTCGGCGAGATCCTGCCAAACCTCCTGCCCCCCATCGTGATCGAGGCGACGATTCGCGTGGGCTTCGCCATCCTCGCGTCGGCCAGCCTGTCCTTCCTCGGCCTCGGCGTCCAGCCGCCAACGGCCGACTGGGGATTGATGATCCGCGAGGCGCGCCAGCATATCTTTCTCTCGCCCTGGCCGCTCCTCTGTCCCGGCCTCGCTCTCGCCCTGACCATCGTGGGCTTCAACCTCTTCGGAGACGGTGTCCGCGATCGCCTGGCGGGGCGTGCGTGATGTTGCGTCGAGCGAGCGGGGCTGTTCTTCAGATCGAGCGTCTATCGGTGAGCTTCGCGACGCCGCGCGGCGAGATCCGCGCCCTCCGCGACGTCAGCTTCGACATCGCGGCCGGCGAGGTCTTCGGGGTGGCGGGCGAGTCGGGCTCGGGCAAGAGCACGCTCGCCTACGCGATCATGCGCGACCTGGCGCCCAACGCGCGGGTGGTCGGCGGCTCGATCCGCTTCGCCGGAGAGGACCTCCTCCGCCTGGCCCCGGACGCACTCCGGAGCATTCGGGGCCGGCGCATCGCCATGGTCTACCAGGACCCGAAGTCCGCCCTCAACCCGTCGATGCGCGCCGGCCAGCAGATCGCCGAGGTGCTCGAGATCCACGCGCTTGCCTCCCGGGCGGGCGCGGCGGCGCGCGCGCTCGAGCTGCTGGCGCTAGTCAACATCCCCGACCCCCCGGCCGTTGCCCGCGCCTATCCGCATCAGCTCAGCGGCGGCATGCAGCAGCGGCTAGTCATCGCCATGGCCCTCGCGGGCGACCCTGGCCTGCTCATCATGGACGAGCCGACCACGGGGCTCGACGTCAGCACACAGGCGCGGATCCTCGAGCTGGTGGCCGGCCTCAGACACGATGTCGGCGCCGCCATCCTCTACATCAGCCATGACCTCGCCGTCATCGCCCAGGTGAGCGACCGGGTGGGTATCCTCTATGCCGGCGAGCTGGTGGAGGTGGCGCCGGCCAGGCAGCTCTTCCGTCGCCCCGCGCACCCTTACGCGCGCGGCTTGCTCGACGCCCTGCCCGACATCGACCTGACGCGCGCCTTCCGGCCGATCCGCGGCCGGCTCCCGGACCTTTCGCGTCTGCCCGATGGCTGTGTGTTCGCGCCCCGCTGCGACTTCGTGGAGGATGCGTGCACACGCGGCCAGCCGGCGATGGCGACCGTCGGCCCGGCACACGTGGCGCGCTGCCTTCGGTGGGACACGGTGATCGCGACGCCGCCCACGCCCCGGGCGGGGCCCGGCGCCCCTCCATTACCCGAGATCGCCGCGCCGGTCGCGAGGGTCGAGAGCCTCACCAAGCATTACGAGGAGCCGGGCGTTCTCGCGCGGTGGCTGGGGCTCGCGCGTCCGCCGGTGCACGCCATCGACGACGTGACGTTCGACGTCCGTGGAGGCGAGGTGTTGGCGCTCGTGGGCGAGAGCGGCTGCGGCAAGACCACGCTCGGCCGTCTCCTGCTGAGACTGCTGCCCCCGACCTCCGGCGCCCTGAGCATCCGCCGTCGGCAGTCCGGCACGGAGATCAAAGACGACGCCGAGTTCCGCCGGGTCGTCCGAATCGTGTTTCAGAACCCCGACTCATCGCTGAACCCCACGAAGCGCGTCGCGGCCATCCTCGAGCGCCCGCTTGCCATCCAGGGCGTGCCACGCCCGGCGCGCCTGGCGAGGGTCCGCGAGCTGCTCGAGGCCGTGCGCCTCGACGTCGGCTACCTTCAGCGTTTGCCTCGCGAGCTGAGCGGAGGAGAGAAGCAGCGGGTGGCCATCGCGCGCGCCTTCGCCACGGGGCCCGAGCTGGTCGTCCTCGACGAGCCGCTCTCGGCGCTGGACGTGTCGAGCCAGGCCTCGATGGTCGATCTCCTGACCGAGCTGCGAAACCGGCTCGACGCGACGTACGTGTTCATCTCGCACGACCTGAGCCTCGTGCGCCATCTCGCCGACCGCATCGGCGTCATGTACCTCGGCCGGCTGGTGGAGCTGGGCACGGTGGACGAGATCTTTCGCCCGCCCTATCACCCCTACACGCGCGCACTGCTCTCCTCGATCCCCGTGCCCGATCCGGCCGCGCCGGCGAGCACGGTGAGGCTCGAGGGCGCCGTGCCGAGCGCCCGGCGCCCGCCATCCGGCTGCCGGTTCCACACCCGGTGCGCGAGCAAGATCGGTCGCATCTGCGAGGAGGTCGAGCCTCTCCTGCAGCGCGTGGACGGCACTCATTGGCTGGCGTGCCATATCCCGGTGGAGGACCTGCGACGCGAGCGGCCCATTCGACCGGCACCCCGCAGCACGTAGCGCCGTGAGAGCGAAGGCGATTCGGCGACCGCGCTCGGATGGCCAGCGTGGGGCAGCGCCGCGTCCAGAAGTCGGCGGGACGCCTTCTCAAAAGGTGGAACTTGGAGAGCGCACACCCTCGGACGATGTTCTCAAGCTCATCGCCCGCGCTCTCGGCGTTGGTATCGTGTTCGATCGAGAGGCAATATTTTTGCGACTCCCGGCGAGGCAAGCAGAAGGGAAGGGTCTTCAAGTGGAGAAGTACCGATGAGCACTCGGACTAGGCACGATTGCGAGATCTGTACATGGGCCGACGAAATGCTCGGGCAAGAGGCGACTGATCCAGCGATGGCGGAATCTACGCTGGCTCACGTCGGCATTGGTCTTTAGGAGCACCTAGCACAGATCCAACAACGTCTACGCGAAGTGGACCGGAGATACCTTGCGTCACGCAGGGCCGGGCAGCGAAACGGCGCGTGGTGGCTGTACATCGATCAAAGGCTACCGTCGACATCTACGGCCATCTGGTCCCCGGATCGAACAGGCAACCGGTCGATCGGCTCGACGTAACCGGCCGCAACCCCTGCGCGACCGGCGGAGCGGATCAGATCGAGGGTCGTGTGGTAACTGTCGGAGAAGAATTATTGGTGGAGCTGAGGGGAGTCGAACCCCTGACCCCAAGACTGCCAGCCTTGTGCTCTCCCAACTGAGCTACAGCCCCACGCGAGAGGTCACGTTACAGGGTGGCGCGGAATGTTGTCAAGGAATGGTGCCGGGGGCGGGATTCGAACCCGCACGCCCTTACGGGCATCCGATTTTGAATCGGACGCGGATGCCTGGTTTCGCCACCCCGGCACCTCACGTGACCGCCGTATTGTACAGCCATCCGACCCTCGGCCGACCTGTTGGGCGTAGCGGGCTGTAGCCCAGAGGCAAGAGGAAACGTTCAGCTTTCGCGCGCTTCCGCGCGAGACAAGGGACGTTTGGCGCATAGTACATCCAGCCGATCAGCCGGATCGAATCCGCTTTTGCGTAGCGAAGCCTCCAGAGCGAGCGTCGTCCTTGCGTTCTCCGCTCGTCGATGACGCCGTCAACTCCAACGAGCGTGGAGATCTTGGCACAGATCCAATGTAGGAATGGCCGACTCGCAGAGACGAGCGATACGTACAGACGCTCGTAGACATAGTGCTCCCTCTTGGCTGCGTGATAGCGGTCCGTGTACACGAGGACGGTACCATCACCGTCGATACAGCCTCGGAAAAAGTCGGTGAAGTATTCGTCTGGAACGATAAGTGGACCAAGCGTCAAGCTCTTCGCTGGGGTCAGGCCGAGCTCGACGAGCC
>Ga0209156_10001232_pt1 | contig 21008 bp, 20 predicted proteins | sample GraSoiAngelo_124_FD_185881 | JGI IMG/M metagenome (GOLD analysis project Ga0209156, IMG submission 185881) | Grasslands soil microbial communities from the Angelo Coastal Reserve, California, USA - 14_0927_05_20cm (SPAdes) (version 2) | ecosystem: Environmental > Terrestrial > Soil > Grasslands...
GAGCCGTTGTCGTCGCTGTACTGGATGCCGCCGACCTGGTCCTGGTGGTACTGATCGAAGAGCAGCGCCCCCCCCGCCTCGTAACGACCGTTGCGCGTGGCACCGCTGAACACGAGTCCACCGTCCTCGTCCCCCTCTTCGTTGTAGAAGATGAGGCCCGCCGAGTTTCCGCCCTGCCGTTTGAACGTCTTGCCGCCGAGCACCGCGTCTGGGGCGCGAGTCTTGTTGGAGATCACCATCCGGATCTTCCCGTCCGGCTCGACGACGTTGATGCGCTGCACGTCGATCTCACCGAACCGCGACTTCTGGACGAAGCCGGCGAAGGCGAGCATGACGAGCACTGGGACGGTCAGGAGACAGTACACCCTGAGGATGCGCACCTCGCGCTCGATCGCGTGCATGGGAATGCCTCCTGGCGGCGACCTCGATGTCAGCCCAGCACCGTCTTGGGGTCGGTATGCGGCAGCCCGAACGTCTCCGCCACGGCGGGATAGACGACCTTCCCCCCGACCACGTTCAGGCCCAGGAACAACCCCGCGTCGTCGCGGCACGCTTGCTTCCAGCCGCTCTTGGCCAGACGCTTGGCGTACGGAAACGTGGCATTGGTGAGGGCCAGCGTGGACGTGCGCGGTAGACCGCCCGGCATATTGGCGACGGCGTAGTGGATGATCCCGTCCACCACGTAGGTCGGGTTGTCGTGCGTGGTGGGCCGGCTCGTCTCGATGCAGCCGCCCTGGTCCACCGCCACGTCCACGATCACGGAGCCGGCCTTCATGAGCTTCAGGTCGTCGCGGCGCACCAGCTTCGGCGCTTTCGCGCCGGGGAGCAGCACCGCGCCGATCACGACGTCAGCCTTGCGCAACTGCTCGAGCAGATTGTGGCGGTTGGAGTACAGCAGATCGACGTTGGGGGGCAGCACGTCGGAGAGGTAGCGCAGCCGGTCGAGCGACAGGTCGAGCAGCGTCACATGCGCGCCCAGGCCCGCCGCCATCTTGGCCGAGTTGGCGCCGACCACCCCGCCCCCCAGGATCAGCACTTCGGCGGGGAGCACGCCCGGCACGCCTCCCAACAGGATGCCCGACCCGCCGTACACCTTCTCCAGGTACTTGGCACCCTCCTGGACCGCCATGCGTCCCGCCACCTCACTCATCGGCGTGAGCAACGGCAGCTCTCCCGAAGTGAGCTGCACCGTCTCATAGGCGATCGCGGTGATCCCCGACTTGAGCACCGCCTGCGTGAGGGCTTCGGACGCCGCGAAGTGGAAATAGGTGAAGACGACCTGGCCCTTGCGCATGCAGGGCCACTCGGGCTCGATCGGCTCCTTGACCTTGACGACCATCTCGGCCTTGGACCACGCGTCCCCGGCCCGCGGGACGAGCGTCGCGCCGGCCGCCCGGTACGCGTCGTCCGAGAAACCCGACCCGAGCCCCGCGCCCTGTTCCACGAGCACCGTGTGGCCGTCGCCGACCAGTGACTCGACCCCCGCCGGCACCAGCGCCACGCGGTTCTCGGCAGTTTTTATCTCTTTCGGGACACCGACGATCATGCGGTCTCCGTTCCACGTCCCTCGTTGCACGTCACACGCCTTCCCGTGACGTCTTCTTGTGACGTCCCTTCGTGACGCATTTCAGCTTTCGGGTCCGAGTTGCACGACCGTCTGGCGTTCCGGATCAAAGAATTCGGCCGCGACGGCCGCGACCTCGTCCTCGGTCAGACCCGCCACCGTCGCCAGCACCTGGTCGAGACTCTGATACGGCTCGCCGTACACCGAAAAGCCCGCCAAACGATACATCCGTGCGGAGGGACTCTCCAGAGAGAGCATCAGCTGTCCCTGCGTCTGTTGCTTGGCCTCGGCGAGCGCGTCTCCGCGCAGCCCCTCGCGCGCGAGCTTGGCGTACTCCTCGCGAATCGCGGCGACGGCCTGCGCCGCGGTCTGCGGCTGCGTGCCGACGTACACCCCCGCCACCCCCATCTGGCGATAGAAGCTCGTGAACGCGTAAATCGCGTAGGCGAGCCCGAGCTCCTCGCGGATCCGCTGGAACAGGCGGCTCGACATCCCGCCGCCGAACACGTTCGCCAGGACGAGCAGCGCGTACTTGCGCGGGTCGGCGTACGGGACCGTGTCGGTGGCGAACACGATGTGAGTTTGGGCGGTGTCCTTGGGGTGGCGGGCCTCCGCGGCGTGGACGGCGGGTGCAACGGGCGTGACCGAAGGCGTCACACGTTGCACGTCGCTCGTCGCACGATCGAACCAGCCGAGCTTCGCGAGCTCGTCGAGCAGCGTCTCGTGCGTGAGGTTCCCGGCTGCCGCGATGACGCAGTTCGCGGCGAAATAGGCCCGGCCGTGCAGCTGCTTCAGATCGCCTGCCGAGAGCGCGCTGACGGTGTCGCGGGTGCCGAGGATGGTGTAGCCGTACGGATGCTGGGGCCACAGCGTCTCGTAGGAGAGGTCGAACACCTGATCGTCGGGGGTGTCTTCGACGGTGTTGATCTCTTCGAGCACCACCTTGCGCTCGAGCTCCAGGTCGCTGGTGCGCAACACGGGATTGCGGACGAGGTCGGTGAGCACGTCGAGGGCGCGCGGCAGGTCGGCGTCGAGCACGCGCGCGTGAAAGGCGGTGGTGTCGCGCGATGTGTAGGCGTCGAGCGAGCCGCCGCGGGTCTCGAGGGCGAGCGCGATCTCCTGGGCCGTGCGGCGCTCGGTCCCCTTGAACACCATGTGCTCGAGCAGATGGGACACGCCCATCTTGGGACGCGGCTCGTGGGCGCTGGCACTCCGCACCCAGATGCCGACCGCCGCCGAGCGCACGCTCGGCACCCGTTCCGAGAGCACCAGGACGCCGCCCGGCGCGGTGGTTTGGTGGATTTCCCGGTCGAGCCGGACCGTCTCCATTACCGCGAGCGGGCGGGGGCCGTCTCCGGTTTCTCGAGCAGCGCCTTGCGGGAGAGCCGCATGCGACCGCGCTCGTCGACTTCCAGCAGCTTGACCCGGACCTGGTCGCCCTTCTTCACGACATCTTCCGTACGCTCCGTGCGGCCGTGCTGCAGCTCGGAGATGTGCAGCAGGCCCTCCACGCCGGGGAGGATCTCGATGAACGCGCCGAACGCCGTCGTGCTCTTCACCACGCCCTCGTACACCTTGCCGACCTCCGGGACCTGGACCATGCCGGCGATGATGTCGCGCGCCCGCTCCCCGCCCTCACCGACCGCGGAGATGGTCACGAGCCCGTTGTCGTCGACGTTGATCTCGGCCCCGGTCTGCTCCTGGATCGACCGGATGGTCTTGCCCTTGGGGCCGATGATGTCGCCGATCTTGTCCGTCGGGATCTGGATCGTGATGATGCGCGGGGCGTACTTGGACAGCTGCGAGCGCGGCTGCGGCATAGCGCGGTCCATGATGTCGAGGATGTGGACCCGGGCCTGCTTGGCGCGGTCGAGCGCTTCGGCGATGATCTTGAAGTCGAGCCCCTCGATCTTGATGTCCATCTGGATGGAGGTCACGCCCTCGCGCGTCCCCGCCACCTTGAAGTCCATGTCCCCCAGGTGGTCTTCGGTGCCGAGAATGTCCGTCAGCACCGCCACCCGCGTGCCTTCCTTGATCAACCCCATCGCGACCCCGGCGCACGACGCCTTCACGGGGACACCCGCCTCGAACAGCGCCAGCGAGCCGCCGCACACCGTCGCCATGGACGACGAGCCGTTGGACTCGAGGATGTCGGAAACGATGCGGATCGTGTAGGGGAACTGGTCGTAGGGGGGGAGCAGCGCCTGCAGCGCGCGCTCGGCCAGGGCGCCGTGCCCCACCTCGCGTCGTGAGGTGCCGCGGATCGGCCGCACCTCCCCCGTGGAAAACGGCGGGAAGTTGTAGTGCAGCATGAACGACTTGGAGGTCTCTTCGGCGACGTCGATCGAGTCGATGCGTTGCTCGTCCGACACCGTGCCCAGCGTGACGGACACGAGCGCCTGCGTCTGGCCGCGCGTGAACAGCGCAGAGCCGTGGGTGCGCGGCAGCACGCCCACCTCGCAGGTGATCGGCCGTACCGTCGCCAGATCCCGCCCGTCGACCCGCTCGCCGCGCGCCAGCACCTGCTCGCGCATCGTACGGTACTCGATGTCTTCGATCACCGCCGCGACGTCCTTCAGGTTGTCGGGGAACTCCGCCCCGAGCTGCTCCTGGATCGTCGACTTGAGCGCGGCGAGCGCCTGGGCCCGCTCCGCCTTCTCCGGGAGGTTCAGCGCCTCGGCGATGCGCAGCTCGGCCAGCGCCTTCACCCGCGTGACCAGCTCCGCGGGGGCCTCGACCTTGGTCCACTCCATCTTCGGCTGCCGCACGTCGGCCACCAGCTCGCCGGCGGCGTCGAGCAGCTCCCGGATGCCCTTGTGCGCCAGCTCCAGCCCTTTCACGATTTCGGGCTCCGTCAGCTCGAGCGCGCCCCCCTCGACCATGACGATCGAATCCGCGGAGCCGGAGACAACCATGTCCACGTCCGAGAACTCGAGCTGCTGGAACGTCGGGTTCAGGATCCAGGCGCCCTCTACCCGCCCCACGCGGACCGCGGCGATGGGGCCGTTCCAGGGCACCTTGGACATGTGGAGCGCCGCCGAGGCCGCCGTCACGCCGAGCACGTCGGCATCGTTCTCCTGGTCCGCCGAGAGGACGTAGATGAAGACCTGGATCTCGTTCTTGAACCCCTCGGGGAACAACGGCCGGATCGAGCGGTCCGTCACCCGCGCCGATAAGATTTCCTCGTCCGAAGGGCGGCCCTCGCGTTTCAGAAAGCCGCCGGGAATCTTGCCGGCCGCATAGGCCTTCTCGCGGTATTCGACTGTGAGGGGGAAGAAAGGGAGCGTCGAGACGTTGTCCGACACGGTCACGGTAGCGAGGACCACGGTCTCCCCGAACTGCAGAAGGCAGGCCCCCGCCGCCTGCTTGGCGAGTCGCCCGGACTCGAGCTTCAGCGGGCGACCCGCGAACGTGCGATCGACGTGCTTCACCATGGTGCCTGTCTAGAGCACGAAGAGATACGCGAGGCGTCCCGGTGCTCTTGCCGGGACACCCAGCGCGACGCCCGCTGCATTAGTGGCGGAGACCCAGCTCGTCGATGAGCTGCCGATAGCGCTCCAGGTCGGTGCGCTTCAGGTACTCCAGCAGGCGCCGGCGCTGGCTGACCATCCTGAGGAGGCCGCGCTGCCCGTGGTAGTCCTTGGCGTGGACCCGGAAGTGATCGGTGAGGCTGTTGATCCGCTCGGTGAGCAGCGCGACCTGAACCGGGGCTGACCCCGTGTCCCCCTCGTGCAGCCCGTACTTCCTGACCGGCGTCGTCTTGTCGTACATCTGGTCCTGTTCCCTAATTCTTGAGAGCGCAGTAACTTAGACCACCGATCCCGGTTTGTAAAGCCCTAGTGACCAACGCGCTCCCCGCGCCCACCGACTTGGTCGGCCGCACCGTCGGCCCCTACGACCTCGAGCGCCTGCTCGGCCAGGGCGGGTTCGCCTGGGTGTACGCCGGTCGCGAGCTCGACGGGACCCCGGTCGCCGTCAAAGTGCTGATGCCGCGCTACGCCGGCGACCCGCAGTTCGAGAGCCGGTTCCGGAACGAGGCCGAAACCGCCGCGAAGCTCCGTCACCCGAGCATCATCCGGATCCGCTTCGTGGCACGCTCCGGGAGCTACGTGTACTTCGCGATGGATCTGTGCGCCGACAGCCTCGGGGCGCGCATCGCCCGCGAGGGCCCCCTTCCCGAAGCGGACATCGTGCGCGTCGCGAAGGACGTCGCTCGGGGGCTGGGATTCGCGCACGGCCAGGGCGTGATTCACCGCGACTTGAAGCCCGCCAACATCCTGCTGCGCGCCGACGGCAGCGCGCTCATCACGGACTTCGGGATCGCGCGCGCGGTCTCGGGCTACGTGGCGTCCACGGGGGTCAACATGACGATCGGGACCCCGCAATACCTCTCCCCCGAGCAGGCGCAGGGACGCGCGCTGGACCAGCGGGTGGACTTCTATGCACTCGGCGTCACGCTCTTCAAGGCCGCCGCGGGCGAGGTGCCGTTCGTCGCGAGCGACTGGTTCGAGCTTGCGCGTATGCACGTGGAGCGGCCCCCTCCGGCCCTGCGCAAGAAGCGGCCGGAGCTGTCCAAACGGTTCGAGCGGATCGTGCTGAAGTGCCTCGCCAAACATCCCGACGACCGCTACCGCGACGGGGCCCAGCTGCTCGCGGACCTGGAAGCGGTGGACGCCAAACCACCTTCCCGTCCCTGGTGGCGCCGGTGGTCAGGCTGAGACGCGCAACAGGCGTCGGATCAGGCCGGCAAGCCGGGCGATGAGGCCGGACCTGGCGCTCTGCGCCCTTCCCCCTTCCCCGGCCGTTTCCCGTCCCAAGTAGGCCGCGACCGCTCGGCGCAGGTCGGGCTCGCACCGCTCCGGGAACGGGCGCTCCACCGGCCGCACGGCGAATCCCGCGCCCTCGGGTCTCCCCGCCAGCTCCACGACGCCGGGCGAGGCGCGCTCGATCACGTCGAGCACGGGCCGCAGTGCTTCGCGCCTCCTGCCTCCCGCGCCACGGTAATACGCCGCGGTCACCACCGCGACGAGGTGGTCCGCGTTGACCCGCCCCGCCACATACGCCGTGAGCGTCTCCCTAACGGCGGAAGACATGCCCCAAGAGGCGCCGGATATCGTTGGACGTGGCGAGGATCATGATGGCGACCAGCACCACGAAGCCGATCTGGGTGAGCCGCAGGCGCAGCTCGAGCGGTAACGGCCTGCGGCGCACGGCCTCCGCCAGGAGAAACACCAATTGGCCGCCGTCCAGAATCGGAATGGGCAGGACGTTCAGGATGGCCAGATTGATGGAGAGGAACGCCATGAACCCGAGAAACGTGGCCGGACCGATCCGCGCCGCCTGGCTCGAGATCTGGCCGATCAGGATCGGTCCACCGAGCTCCCCGAGCGACGCCCGGCCCGTGACCAGCTTCGCCAGGAAGTCGAGGATCATGCCGCCGCGGCTCCGCGTCTCGGCCCATCCGACCCGGATCGCTCCCAGCACGCCGGGCCGGGGGAGCGTCGGGTACGCCGCCCCGACGCCCACGAACCCGATGACGTGCGTCCGCTTGGTCACGGGATCGGTATCCTCGCGACGATCCGGCGTCACCGTCAGGGAGCGGTGCGCAGTGCCCTGCGCCACCTCGACTGTGATGGGGTGCTCGGGATTGCGCCGCGCCACGCGGGCGAAGTCCTGCCACGACACGACCGTGTCGCCGTTGACCTTGAGGATGCGGTCACCCGGCTTCAAGCCCGCCTTGCCGCCCGCACTGCCGGACGTCACGCTGGAGATGACCGGCTCGAGATAGGGGCTGAGCGCGAGCACCATGGCGACCCGCGCGGCCGTGTCCCCCTGGGCAATGGAGAGCACCAGGGAGTCCGAGCGCCCCGCCAGGCGCACCGTCACAGGGGGTGGGGCGTTGGCGAGCTTGAGCTGCAGGTCGCCCCAGGTGCGTACGGAATCACCGTTCACCGTGGTGATGCGATCGCCGCGTCGCAACGCCGCGAGCGCCTGCGCCGCCGGCGGCAGGTCGCTCACGACCACCGAGTCCACGCGGGTCGTGGCGATGTTGTTCGGCTCGAGCGTTCCGGTGTAGGCGAGTCCCGTATAGACCAGGACGGCGAAGACGGCGTTCATGGTCACGCCGGCCAGGATCACGACGAGCCGGGCCCACAGCGGCTTCCGGTCGAACGCCCGGTCGGGATCGATCGGCTGGGCGCTCTTGCCACCTTCCAGCTCCCCGGCCACCCCTTCGTCCTCGAACCCCGCCATCTTCACGTAGCCGCCGAACGGAATCCACGAGATCCAGTACTCCGTCTCGCCGCGGCGCCAGGCCAGGATCGGTCGCCCGAAGCCGAGCGAGAAGCGCAGCACCTGGATGCCGACCGCCTTGGCGGCGGCGAAGTGGCCGGCCTCGTGCACGAAGATCAGCACGCCGACCACGACGATGAGGGAGATCGGCGTCAGGAGCACGCGGCCTCCCGGGCCAGCCGGCGGGCGGTGGCGTCGGCCGCGAGCACGGCCTCGAGCGTGTCCGCGCCGGTCGGCGCCGTCGCGTCCAGCACCCGGGCGATCGTCGGGGCGATGCGGCCGAAGGGAATGGCGCCCTCGAGAAACAGCGCGACGGCGATCTCGTTGGCGGCGTTGAACACCGTGGGAGCCGTGCCGCCGGCGCTGGCCGCGCTGCGGCCGAGGCGGTAGGCCGGATAGAGCTCCGCGTCGACGGCTTCGAAGGTGAGGCTGCCCGCGGCGACCGGATCGAAGCGCCGGGTTCCCGCATCCGGCACCCGCGCCGGATGCGTCAGCGCGTAGAGAATCGGCAGCTCCATCGTGGGGAACCCGACCTGCGCGAGCACCGATCCGTCCACGAATTCCACGAAGGCGTGGATCACCGATTGGGGATGCACGACGACTTCGACCGCCTCGTACGGGAGCCCGAACAGGAAGTGCGCCTCGATCACCTCGAGCGCCTTGTTGACGAGCGTGGCCGAATCCACGGTGATTTTCTTTCCCATCTTCCAGGTGGGGTGACGCAGCGCCTCTGCCACGGTCGCGGCCGCAATGCGCTCGCGCGGCCACGTGCGAAACGGGCCGCCCGAGGCCGTGAGGATGAGGCGCGCCAGCTCGGCCGGCGCGCGGCCGGCGACGCACTGCAACACCGCGCTGTGCTCGGAGTCGACGGGGACGATCTCCCCGCCCCCCTCGCGCGCCGCGCGCGTCACGAGCTCGCCGGCCATCACGAGGGTCTCTTTGTTCGCGAGGGCGACGCGCTTCCCGGCCGCGAGCGCCGCGAGCGTCGCCTCGAGCCCGGCCGCGCCCACGACACCGTTCACGACGATCCGCACGTCCGGATGCGTCGCCGCCTCCACCAGGCAGCCGACCCCCGAGCCCCGGGCCCCGGGCCCCGAGCCCCGCTTGCCGCCGTTCACGAGCCCCACATACGCTGGCTCCCACTCCGCGGCCTGTCGCTCCAGGAGGCCGGCATTGGAATGCGCCGTCAGCGCCACGACCCGAAACCGCTCGCGCTGGCGGGCCAGGACCTGCAGCGTGGAGCAGCCGATCGAGCCCGTGGACCCGAGGATCGCGACGCCGACGCTCATGCGATCCCGAACAGGCGCAGCAATCCCGCGGTTGCGGGCAGCACGAAGTAGAGGGAGTCGAGGCGGTCGAGCACACCCCCGTGGCCGGGGATGAGGGAGGACGAGTCCTTGACCCCCGCCTCGCGCTTGAACAGCGACTCGGCGACATCGCCCACCTGCGCCGCCAGCGCCACCACCACACCCACCGTCACAAGTTGCCAGACGCTGAGTTGTAAGCCGAGGCGATTGAGCACGAGCGGCCCGTAGAGCAACGCGGCGATGAGGCCGCCCACCACGCCACCGACGGCTCCCGCCCACGTCTTGTGCGGCGACAGGACCGGCGTGAGCTTCGGCCCGCCGATCAGCGTCCCCGCGAGCATGGCGGACGTGTCGCACACCCACGTGACGACGAGCGGCAGCAGCACCAGCGCCACCGAGCCGCGGGGGTGCGCGTCCGCGTGCGGGCCGTGGCGGATCGCGATGGTGAAGGCGAGCAGGGCGGAGGCGTACAGGCTGCCGAACACGGTCACCGACACGGTGGTGAGCGGGCGCCGGGTCGGTCCGCGCGTCATTGCCACGACCAGCACGGCGAGCAGCCACAGCGCGGCGACGTACAGCACCGGCTCCCAGTCGGCGAATCCCTTGACCCAGAAGGTGGCGAACGGCACGGCTGCCGCGGCGAGGAGCCCCAGGCGGTTGAACGGCTCGATCCCTTCACGCCGGGCCAGGTCGTACACCTCGCGGGTGCCGAGCACGCCGAGCACGGCGAGCGCGGTGGCGAGGACCCAGCCCCCCAGCCACAGCAGCGCCACGGAGACCGCAATGGCCGGCACCGCGACGGCGATGCGGACCAGCAGGTTGCGGGACATCAGGGAGGGGCCGAGACCTTGCCGAACCGACGCTCGCGCCGCTGATAGTCGAGGATCGCCTGGAAGAGATCGCGTCGCGTGACGTCGGGCCAGAGCACCGGCGTCATGTACAACTCGGTGTAGGCGAGCTGCCACAAGAGGAAGTTCGAGATCCGCAGCTCGCCCGAGGTGCGAATCAGCAGATCGGGGTCGCTCCAGGGGGCGGTGTACAGCTTCTCGCGCAGCGCCTCCTCGTCGATGTCCTCGAGCCGCTTCGTGCCCTTCAAGACTTCCTCGGCGAGCAGGCGCGCCGCGCGCGCCAGCTCGGCGCGGGACGAATAGGAGATGCACAGATTGAGCGCCAGGCGCCGGCCGCCACGCGTGTCCCGCTCCACGCGGTCGACGGCGGCACGGGCGCCCGGCGCGAGGCGGGCCCGCTCCCCCAGCACGTGCACCACCACGCCCTGCTCGCGCAGCTCCTCGGCTTGCGTGGCGATGTACTCCTCGAGCAGGCTCATCAGCGCGGAGATCTCGGTGGGGGGGCGCTGCCAGTTCTCCTCGGAGAAGGCGAACAGGGTGATCACCTCGACGCCCGCCTCGATCGCGCCTTCGACCACCTCGCGCACCGCCTTCATCCCGGCGCGGTGCCCGAACGGGCGTGGCAGATTGCGCTCGCGTGCCCAGCGACCGTTGCCGTCCATGATCATGGCGACGTGGCGGGGCGCGGCCCCATTCGAGCGGATCTGCTCGAGCAGGTCGTCGGACACCTAGACCTCCATGATCTCCGCTTCCTTGGCCTTGACCGCGGCATCCACCAGCTTCAGGTGATCGTCGTGCAGCTTCTGCACGTCCTTCTCGGCGTGCTTCTTCTCGTCGTCGGAGACGTGCTCGGTCTTCTTGATGCGGCTGATCGCGTCGGTCCGGGCGTGGCGCACCGCCACTCGGCCCTCTTCGGCGAACCTGTGCACCACCTTCACGAGCTCCTTGCGGCGCTCCTCGGTGAGCGCCGGGATGGGGATGCGAATGAGCGTGCCGTCGCTGGCCGGCGTGAGTCCCAGGTCCGACGTGAGGATCGCCTTCTCGATCGCCTTGAGGAGGGTTTTGTCCCAGGGCTGGATCGTGAGCAGCTTCGGCTCGGGCGCCGCGACACTCGCCACCTGGTTCAGCGGCATCTCGTTGCCGTAGGCGTCGACCCGCACCAGATCGAGCAGCGCCGTGGTCGCCTTCCCCGTGCGCACCGTGGCGAACTCGCGCTTCACCGCTTCCACCGCCTTGTCCATCGCCTGGCGGGCCTGCTTGACGCTGTCGGCTAAACTGGTGGCCGTGGTCATGTGACGATGGTGCCGACGCGCTCCCCGGCCAGCACCCTGGCCGTCGCGCCGGGCTGGTTGATGTTGAATACTACAATGGGAAGCTTGTTCTCCTTGCACAACCCGAAGGCGTTCGCGTCCATCACGGCGTAGCCGTTCACGAGCGCGTCGCGGAACGACAGCTCGGCGAGGAATTGCGCCTTGGGGTCCTCCTTCGGGTCGGCCGTATAGACGCCGTCGACGTTCGTCGCCTTGAGCAGCACCTTGGCCTCGACCTCGAGCGCCCGCAGCACCGCCGCGGTGTCGGTCGAAAAATACGGGTTGCCCGTCCCGCCCGCGAAGATCACCATGCGCCCCTTTTCGAGGTGGCGCACGGCGCGGCGCCGGATGTAGGGCTCGGCCAGCTCCTCCATGCGGATCGCCGTCATCACGCGCGTATCCACGCCCTTCTTCTCGAGGATATCCTGCAAGGCGAGGGCGTTGATGACGGTGGCGAGCATCCCCATGTAGTCGGCGGACACGCGGTCCATTCCCTGCGCGCTCGCCGCCGTGCCGCGCAGAATGTTGCCGCCGCCGACCACGAGGCCCAGCTGCACCCCCAGGGCCGCCACCGTTTTCAGCTCGTTCGCGAGGCGGTCCACGATCTCGAAATCGAGCCCCCCGCCCGCCCCGCGGTCCCCCGCGAACGCCTCGCCCGACAGCTTGAGCAGGGCGCGCGGGTAGGCGAGGCGGGGCCGAGCGGGAGGCACGGGAGGCACGGGAGCGCGCGCCGTGGCCAACTCAGCCCTCCCCGACCTTCAGCCGCGCGAACCGACGCACGTCGACCTTCTCCCCCGTTTTGGCGGACAGCTCCTTGACGAGCTCGCCCACGGTCCGCGTGTCGTCCCGCACGAACTTCTGCTCCAGCAGGACGTTCTCCTCGTAGAACTTCTTCAGCATGCCGTCCACGATCTTGCCGCGGATGGCTTCGGGCTTCTTCTGCTCGGCGACCTGGGCCTCGTACACCTGACGTTCGCGTTGAATCAGCTCCGGGGGCAGGTCCTCGATCCGCACGGCGAGCGGGTTCGTCGCGGCGATGTGCACGGCCAGGTCGCGCGCCAGCGCCTTGAAGTGCTCGGTGCGAGCCACGAAGTCCGTTTCGCAATTGAGCTCGACCAGCACGCCGATCTTGCCGTCGTGATGCAGGTAGGTGCCGATCAGCCCTTCGGACGCCGCGCGCCCCGCACGCTTGTCAGCCTTGGCCGCGCCTTTTTGGCGCAGCAGGTCGACCGCCTTCTCCAGATTGCCGCTCGACTCTTCGAGCGCGCGCTTGCAGTCCATCATCCCTGCACCGGTGCGGGCGCGCAGCTCGGCCACGAGCTTCGCCGGAATATCTTTCACGGTCGCCATCGCGTCACTCCTCACAAAAAACGCCGCCCTCGCGCCGTACGGCCGGAGAGGGCGGCGATTGGTTATCCAACGGTCGGCGGTGCGGGCGTGTTAGCCTTCGCCCCCGCCGCTCGATTCGGCCGGCGCCGGCGCCTCCTCTGTCTTGAGCCGGGCCGCGATCGCCTCGGGCTTGGGTCGCCGCTTGCGGCGGGCCAGCTTCTTCTTCTTGTCTCCCTCGGCCTCCGCCTCCACGCCGGTCTCGGTGGAGTACGTCACGCCTTCGCCCTCCTCGGCCGGCTCGCGCAGCGGCATCTGGCGCCGTGCCTCCCCGATCACGTCCGAGACGGCGGCCGTCATGAGCGACACCGCGCGGATCGCGTCGTCATTCCCGGGGATCGGCACGCTGATCAAGTCCGGGTCTGCGTTGGTGTCGACGATCGCCACCACCGGAATGCCGAGCTTGTTCGCCTCCGCGACGGCGATGCGCTCCTTCTTCGAGTCCACGATGAACAACGCGCCCGGCAGGCGGCCCATGTTCTTGATGCCGGAGAGGTACTTCTCGAGCTTCAGGCGCTCGCGGTCGAACAGCAACTGTTCCTTCTTGGTGTGATGCTCGAACTCCCCTTCGCTGATCCCCTGCTCCAGGTCCTTGAGCCGCTTGATCTGTTTCTTGATCGTCTGGAAGTTCGTGAGCGTACCACCCAGCCAGCGCTCGGTCACGTAGAACGCGCCGCAGCGTTCCGCCTCCGCCTGGAGGATGTTCTTGAGTTGCTTCTTGGTGCAGACGAACAAGACGCCCTCGCCCTTCAGCACCACGCCGCGCAGCAGCTCCTGCGCCACCTCGATCTGCCGGAGCGTCTTCTGCAGGTCGATGATGTAGATGCCGGAGCGTTCGGCGAAGATGAACCGGCGCATCTTGGGATTCCAGCGCCGCGTCTGGTGGCCGAAATGGACGCCCGCTTCCAGCAGGTCCTGCAACTGAGGCTGCGCCATGCCCTTCCTTTCTTGGGTTCGATCCGCCGCCGCTCTCGCTTCCGGTGCCGCCCCGGCTTGCGGGGACCCAGGACCGGATCAAGCGGCGTGAGTGATAGACTGCGCTTTCAGCTGTCAGCGATCAGCTCAAGCTGAGAGCTGACAGCTGACCGCGCCTTATCTCTTGCTGAACTGGAACCGCTTGCGCGCTCCGGCTCGGCCCGGCTTCTTGCGCTCGACCGCACGGGGATCCCGCGTCAACAGGCCCTGCTCCCGCAGCTTCTTGCGATGCCGGTCGTCCGCGAGGCACAGCGCCCGCGCGATCGCGAGCCGCAACGCCCCGGCCTGACCGGTTTGCCCGCCACCCGATGCGATCGCCCGGACGTCGAACGCGCCCAGCGTGTCCGTCGCCGTGAACGGCTGCTGGATGTGGGACACCAGCGACGCGCGCGGGAAGTAGTCGCCCAGCGTCCGACCGTTGATGTTCCACTTCCCCGACCCGGGCGTGAGATACACGCGCGCCACGCCCACCTTGCGGCGACCGACCGCGTGCCAGCGCAGCTCCGGTGTGATCGCCGAGCTCATGACGCCCGTCCCACCCCCGCCGTCAGGCTGAGGGGCTCGGGCTGCTGCGCCGCGTGCGGATGCGTCGGGCCGGCGTACACCTTCAGCATCTGCTTCACATGCTGCCGGGACAGCGTCGTCTTCGGGAGCATTCCCCACACGGCCCGCTCGATCACCCGGTCGGGGTGCTTGGCGAGCAGCACCTTGAGCGGCGTGAACCGCTCGTGCCCCATGTAGCCCGTGTGCCGGAAGTAACGCTTCTGCTCGAGCTTGCGACCGGTGAGCATCACCTTTTCGGCGTTCACGACCACCACGAAATCGCCGGCGTTCAGGTGTGGCGTGAACGTCGGCTTGTGCTTGCCCCGCAGCACCTGGGCGACGCGACTCGCCAGCCTGCCGAGTGGCTGCCCGGCGGCGTCCACGACGTACCAGCGACGTGTGATGTCCTCTTTGCGCAGCGAAAACGTGTGCATCGTCACAGGGCCCGGAAAAAGACGCGTCGTTGTTATAGCCGCGAAGAATACCCGGGGCGTAAGGCCCTGTCAACCAGAAGGTTCCGGGCTCGCGAGGGTGACGAGCGGCGCGCCCCGTTCCACCGCCTGACCGACCGCGACGTGCACGGTCGCGACCACACCCGAGTGAGGTGCCCGGAGCTCATTCTCCATCTTCATCGCCTCGACCACCACGAGACCCGCGCCCGCTTCCACCGGCTGCCCGGCGGCGACCTCGATCCGGACGACGAGACCGGGCATCGGCGCCGTGACGGTACGGCTCCCCGTCGGACCGGCACGCGGCGCGGCGGCGGGCTGGCGCTGACGGCTCTGTTCGTCCAGCGCTTCGACCGCCACGCGCTCGCCCACCACGCCCAACGCCCAGCGCCCCGGGCCCTCGCCGGGCTGGACGGCCACCGTCCAGGAGTCGCCTGCCAGCAGCAGGAGGTAGAGCGGCGTGCCGGGGAGCGGGGACAGCTGCGCCTCGAGCCCCTCCCCGCCCACGGTCACACGTGTGCCATCGACCTCCACCTCCACCGTGCGATCGCCGATGCGGACGGAGTATTTCACAGCACCCCCACCCCGATTGCGGATTGTGGATTGCGGATTGCGGATTGTGCCCGGGAGGGTCGGTCAGCGAGCGACCTTCCATTGCAATTCCGCAATCCGCAATCCGAAATCCGCAATTGGTTCACGCCCCCTCCAGCACCACCACCGTCTCCACGTACGCCGTTTGCGGGAACAGGTCGAACGCCCGTACCGCGCTGATCCGGTAGTTCACGCGCAACCGATGGAGATCGCGCGCCAGGGTCGCGGGGTCGCACGAGAGGTAGACGAGATGCGCCACGGGCCGGCTCGTGAGCCGCAGCGTCACGTTCCAGTGCAGCCCGGCGCGCGGCGGGTTCACCACGACGCTGTTCGGGTCCGGGAGCGTGGGCAGCACATCCTCCGCCCGCCCCGCGATGAAGCGGATGGGGCGCTCCGAGGCGCGGCCTCGTGCCCATTCCACGGCCTGCTCGTCGGCATCGACGCTCACGACTTGCGCGCCGTGTGCCGCGAGATGGACGGCGCTATCGCCGATGCCACCGTACAGGTCCCAGGCGACGGCGCCACGCAGGTCACCCAGCTGATCGACCGCCCAGCGGCGCGCCACCAGCCCCATCTCCGGGTGGACCTGCTCGAACGCGGTGGCGGGGAAGCCGGTCGCCGGTCCGGCGACCACGCGGGCGGCGCCGTCCGCCGGCTGCCACCAGCAGACCACCGTGTCGCTCTGCGGCAGCGCCGCCCGCAACCGCTCGGCGTCGAGCCATGGCTCCCCACTTGATTCCGCGATGATATGCCGGCGCCCGTCGCGGTCGAGCCGCAACGTCAGCCGCGTGAGTGGCCATGGCAGCAGATCGAGCCGTGGCTTGAGCTCGCGCCACAGCGCCATGAGCCGGAAGTCCGTGATGTGGCAGTCGACGAGCGAAAAGACTGCTCCCGGACGGTCATAAGGGTGCAGTCCCACCGTCCGACCGTCCGACTGTCCGACCGATTTCACCGCGAGACTCACTTTCGCCCGATACCGCCACTCCTCGACCGCTTCGACGATCTCCGGGTCGGGGACGTCGAGCTTGCCGATGCGTCGCAAGGCGTCGCCCACGATGGCCCGCTTGGCCGCGAGCTGCGCGTCGTAGCTCAGGTGCTGCAGCTGGCAGCCGCCGCAGCGGTCACTGACGTAGTGCGGGCAGGATGCGGCGACGCGGGCAGCGGCAGTGCCGACGACTTCGGCGAGCTCGCCGCGGGCGAAATGCTTGTGGAGCTGCACGCCGTCGCGCAGCCGGACGCGTTCGCCGGGCGCGGCTCGGGGAACGAACACGGCGCGGCCGTCGGCCAGGCGCCCCACGCCGTCGCCCCCCGTAGCGATGGCGGTGATCGTGACCAGCTCGCTCACCCGCCGATGCTCTCCCGGCGGGCCGCGAGGGTCCAGGCGGACGGGCGATCGGGGGGCCGGGCGGCCGGCGGCGGCGGCGGCGCCGCCGCGCGCTGCTCCTCTGCCAGCAGGGCGGCCGCGACGGCGAGCGGCTGGGCCAGCTCGGGCGCCAGTTCCGCGGCCAGAAGTCGTTGGCCCACCCGCTCGAGGTAGGTCACGTCGACGTCGCCGCGCTGGAACTCAGGATCCGTCATCACGCGCAGATGGAAGGACTGCGACGACGGAAGGCCCACGATCACGAGCTCACGCAGCGCCCGCCGCATGCGCTGCAACGCGGTGGTCCGGGTGTCCCCCCAGACGATGAGCTTGGCGAGGAGCGAATCGTAAAACAGCGTCACCTCGTTGCCCGCCTCCACGCCGCCGTCCCAGCGGACGCCCGGGCCGGAGGGCGGCTGCAGGTGGCGGATGACGCCGGTGGCCGGGAGGAAGTCGTTGAACGGATCCTCCGCGGTGATGCGACATTCGATGGCATGGCCGCGCGGTTGCAGCGCACCGGCGTGCACCCGCAGGGGGTGGCCCTGCGCGACGCGCAGCTGCTCGCGCACGATATCCACCCCGTACACCAGCTCCGTGACGGGGTGCTCGACCTGGAGACGCGTGTTCATCTCGAGGAAGTAGAACTCGCCGGTCGGAGCGAGCAGAAACTCGATCGTGCCGGCGCCGAGGTAGCCCACGGAGCCGGCGGCGGCGGTCGCCGCCTCGTTCAGGCGGCGGCGCAGCGCCGGCGTCACCGCGACCGACGGCGCCTCCTCGATCAGCTTCTGGTGGCGCCGCTGGATGCTGCATTCGCGCTCGCCCAGCGCGACCACCCGGCCGTAGGTGTCGGCGAGCACCTGGACTTCGATGTGGCGGGGGCGCTCGAGGTATTTTTCGACGTACAGCTCCCCCGCCCCGAACGCCTTCAACGCCTCGCTCGCCGCCGCCTCGAAGGCGGACTCGATCTCTCCTGCTTCGTGGATGAGCCGCATCCCTTTGCCGCCGCCCCCGGCGACGGCCTTGAGGAGCACCGGAAGCCCGAGCCGCTCCGCTTCGCTCTTCGCCTGCACATGGTCGGCGACCGGCCGCGTCGAGCCCGGCACGATCGGTACGCCGGCGGCCTGCATGCGGCGGCGCGCTTCGGTCTTGTCGCCCATCGCGCGGATGGCGGTGGCGGGCGGCCCGATGAACGTCAGGCCCGCCTGCGTGACGGCTTCGGCGAATGGGGCGCGCTCGGACAGGAAGCCGTAGCCCGGGTGAACGGCCTGGCAGTCGGTGGCGCGCGCCGCCTCCAGGAGCTTGGCGATGTCGAGATAGGACTCGGCGGCCGGCGCGGCACCGATCGGGACGGCGCGGTGGGCGGCGCGCACGTGGGGCGAGAGCCGGTCTGCGTCGGAATACACGGCCACCGACTCGAGCCCTTCCTCGTGGCAGGCCCGCACGATCCGCAGGGCGATCTCACCGCGGTTCGCGACGAGGACGCGCGTGAACTGAGGCATCAGATGTCAGACATCAGACATCAGAAGGGTGTGCTGACGTCTGACGTCTGACGTCTGACACGTCAACGTCGGCAGCTCGGTATTTCATTCGTCAACCTGAACGTTTTGAGCGCCTCGCACAGGGCCGGCGTCGCGCGGGCGGCGCTGGCGTACAGCGCGAGGGCGGCCAGGAATCGTTGTCGTCGAGCGCGAGGCGCAGCGCGGCGAACACGAAATCGCGCGGCGGCACGCGGTCGTCCTTCAAGTGGGGACCCGCCACCCAGACCAGCGGCCGCTTGGACCAGCCGATGCGCGGCCCCGGCGGCCGCTCGAGCGTTACCGTCACGCAGACCGGGCGCCGCTTCGCCAGCTCGGCGAGCGTCGCGTCCGGGTCGCGATGGCGGGGGAGCTTCAGGTCGGCGGCGATGCGGCCGCGCAGCACGGAGTCCCTGCGCCACGCCGCGAGCGGCACGGTCAGCAGGTCGGGCCGCAGCCCGCGCGCGAAGCGCATGTACCACGCGGCGTCGGATTCGACCGCGTTCGCGGTGAGCAGCACGCCCCACATCGGGCAGGCGCGCAGCAGGTTCTCGCCCAGCTCGTCGAGCACCGGCGGCATCTTCAGGTCCAGCGGGACCGGGCCCCATTCCTGCGGGCCGACGTTGATCCCCCGCTCCTCCCAGGCGAGGCGGGAGCGCGCGCTCCACGCCTCCACGCGTAGCACGCGGGCGCTGTCCCCGTCGGGGGTCGAGCCGGAGGGCGCGAGCCGCTGGCCGGCCCGGTCGAGCGCGTCGTCGGCCGTATCGAGCAGGGCGCGGACTCGGGCGCTGTCGTCCAGCGGGTGGTGCGGCGGCTCGTGCGCGTCGGCGGCCCGCTGCAGGTACACCCGGCCCAGCAGCAACCAGGCGTGGCCGTCGGTCGAGTCGCGCGCCAGGTGCTCGCGCAGGGGCGCGAGCGAATCCGCCGTGCCGGTCGCCGGCGGCTGCGCGGCGGGCGCCTGGAGCAGCACCGCGAGCGCCAGCGCGCTAGAGAGGAAGGTTGCCATGCTTCTTGGGCGGATTCTTGTCGCGCTTGGTCTCGAGCGTCGCGAGCGCGTCGATCAGGCGCGGGCGCGTGTCGCGCGGGTCGATGATGTCGTCCAGGTAGCCACGCGCCGCCGCGAGGTAGGGGTGGGCGAACTTCTCCCGGTACTCGGTCTCGCGCTCGTCGGTGGAATCTTCCCCCTTGTACAGGATCTCGACCGCGCCCTTCGGCCCCATCACCGCGATCTCCGCGCTCGGCCAGGCGACGTTGTAATCGCCCCGGATGTGCTTCGAGTTCATCACGTCGTACGCGCCGCCGTACGCCTTGCGCGTGATCACCGTCAGCTTGGGTACGGTCGCCTCGCAATAGGCGTACAGCAGCTTGGCGCCGTGCTTGATGATCCCGCCGTGTTCCTGCGCCACGCCCGGGAGGAAGCCGGGGACGTCCTCGAAGGTGACCAGCGGGATGTTGAACGCGTCGCAGAAGCGGATGAAGCGCGCGCCCTTGAGCGACGCCGCGATGTCGAGCACGCCGGCCAGCACGGCGGGCTGGTTGGCGACGATGCCGACCGGGCGGCCGCCCAGCCGGGCGAACCCGACGAGCAGGTTGCCCCCGTAGTCGCGATGCACTTCGAAAAACTCACCGTCGTCCACGATCCGGCGGATCACGTCGTGCATGTCGTACGGCTTGGTGGCGTTGTCGGGGACGACCTCCAGCAGCTCCTCGTCGCGGCGATCGGCGGGATCGGCGGCGGCGCGGCGCGGCGGGCCGTCGAGATTGTTAGAAGGGAGGAACGACAGCAAGGTGCGGACCGCCGCCAGGCTGTCGCGCTCGGCATCGTGCACGAAGTGGGCCACCCCCGAGGTCGCGCCGTGTACGTCGGCTCCCCCCAGGCTCTCGAAATCGACCTCCTCGTGCGTCACGGTCTTCACGACGTTGGGGCCGGTGACGAACATGTACGAGACGCCCCGCACCATGAACACGAAGTCGGTGATCGCGGGGCTGTAGACCGCCCCACCCGCGCACGGGCCCAGGACCGCGCTGATCTGCGGCACCACGCCCGAGGCGAGCGTGTTGCGCAGGAAGATGCCGGCGTAGCCGCCGAGCGAGACCACGCCCTCCTGAATGCGGGCGCCGCCCGAGTCGTTGAGCCCGATGATGGGCGCGCCGTTCTGGAGGGCGCAGTCCATCACCTTGCAGATCTTCTCGGCGTGCGCCTCCGACAGCGAGCCGCCGAACACGGTGAAATCCTGCGAGAACACATAGACCAGCCGCCCCTCGATCCGCCCGTACCCCGTCACCACGCCGTCGCCCAGGTACTTCTCGTCGGCGAGCCCGAAGTCCACCGAGCGGTGCGTCACGAAGCGATCGAGCTCGACGAAGCTGCCCGGGTCGAGCAGCGCGTCCAGCCGTTCGCGCGCCGTCAGCTTGCCCTTCTCGTGCTGGACCTTGATGCGCTCTTCACCGCCGCCGAGCAGCGCCTCGGCGCGCTTCTGCTGGAGCAGGTCGAGCTTCTCACGCATAGTCATGAGCAGAGAATCTAGAAGGAACCGACGACAGGTAACAGGACGACTAATACTAGACGCACAGACGCGCAGCCGTAAACAGGAAGAGGGAGCAGGAATAACCTGCTCCCTCCAGCCCTGTTCACCCCTGCACGTCTACGCGTCGAGTTTTTGGCCGTCCTGTTTTGCTGCTTCCGGTGCCCCGTTGTCTTTGGGCCAGCCGGTCGCCGCCAGCACGATGCGATGGTGGATCGGGTCCACCTCGAGCACCTTCAGCTCCGCCGCCTGCCCCTCTTTCACCGCGTCGGCCGGGTTTTGCAGGTCGGGGATGCCGAGCTGGGACATCGGGACGAAGCCCTCGATGTCGTGCCCCGAGTCCAC
>Ga0209156_10001233_pt1 | contig 21001 bp, 18 predicted proteins | sample GraSoiAngelo_124_FD_185881 | JGI IMG/M metagenome (GOLD analysis project Ga0209156, IMG submission 185881) | Grasslands soil microbial communities from the Angelo Coastal Reserve, California, USA - 14_0927_05_20cm (SPAdes) (version 2) | ecosystem: Environmental > Terrestrial > Soil > Grasslands...
CCGAACGGCGCGTGCCGCAGGATGGGCGTTTTCGCATCAAAGTGATGGGCAAAGAAGTCGATCTGCGTGTTTCGATTTTGCCGACTTCGCACGGGGAGAAAATTGTTATTCGTATTTTGGACAAGACGGCGTTGACCGGCTCGATCGACCAAATGGGAATCGATGAAGAGACGCTGCTGAAATTCAGGAAAGCGATCGATGCGCCACACGGGATGATTCTGGTTACCGGCCCGACTGGTTCTGGTAAAACCACCACGCTCTACTCCGTGCTCCAGGAGCTGAACAACCCGCAATACAACATTGTGACGGTGGAGGACCCGATCGAGTACGAGCTCAACGGGGTTAACCAGGTTTCGGTACGTAACGACATCGGGCTGGATTTTGCCTCGGCCCTACGCTCGATCCTGCGGCAGGACCCCGACATCGTAATGGTAGGTGAAATTCGCGACAACGAGACCGCCGACATTGCGGTGAAAGCGGCGCTAACCGGTCACCAGGTGCTTTCGACTTTGCATACCAACGACGCTGCCGGCGCGATTACGCGTCTGGACGACATGGGGATCGAGCCGTTCCTGATTTCGAGCTCGATTTTGATGACGTGCGCGCAACGTCTGGTGCGGAAGATTTGCACCAATTGCCGTGAGGAATTTATGCCTGAGCCGGAAATTTTCACGAGGCTCGGAGTTGAACCGAAGGCTGAAACTGTTTTTTACCGCGGGAGCGGTTGCGATCGTTGCAAGGGTCGCGGTTATCTCGGACGGCTGGCGATCATTGAAGCGCTAACGGTAACCGAAGCCATCCGCCGCCTCATTATGAAGCGTGCATCGGCGGCGGTGATTAAGAACCAGGCTGTCACTGAAGGAATGAAAACCTTGCGCATGACTGGCATCGACAAGGCGCTCGAAGGCCAGACCACGCTGGAAGAAGTATTGCGAGTGGCAGCGGACGATCATTGATGGCCATGACCATCCCATTTCTAGACCTCGTTAAGAGGACAAAAGAGAAATTTGAAAGCAGACGCCGCCCGACCGGGCCCGCGCCTTTGCCTTCGGTGCAGGACAAGCCTGAGAGCGACAAACTGGCGAAGCGGGTAATGCCTTATGCGGTGCGCACGATGACGCCGGAGTCAACCGCGCCGGCGCTGGCGGCGGCTAGTGTCATCGCTCCTCGACGGAACTCGTTGACGCGTCAGCCCATTGGCGCGCCGGGTGATTTCGGTCCGAGGGCGGATGTGTCAGTGGAACCACGCGGGGAAAGGACACTCTCTCTCGCCTTGAGTGATGTCATCGCGAAAATGCCGGATGGCTACCTCAAACCACAGGAAAGTTTCGATACCACCCGACGGCTAACGTTGAGAGCGGCTGAGGTGGAGAAGGGCTTGGCAGCAGGCCGTCCCAGCATTCAAATTGCAGCGATCTATCAGCAGGCACCGGAAATTTTCCTGCACACGGTGCAGCCATCCGATCCGGCAGTGGTGGTGTTGCCGGCGCAAAAAGTAATCGACGAACTTTCGCACCTTCGTGTTCGCGAGGACCAGACTGCGGAACCGATCATGGCGCAGGTTGAGACGCCGTTCTTGAAATTGATGGTGGAGGAATCTGCGAAATTCGGAACGACGGTGGCGCCGTTTACGACCACAGAACTGCCGACGCCCATGGAACCTTTGGCGGGTGCACCTGCGACCGCGCAGTCGGCTCCGGCGAGTCCGCCAGTTCAACCGCCGCCACTCCCGAGGCCGCCTGTCGTACCGGCGACCAGTCGTACGATTCCACCGCCGCGCATCGGGACGGTACCGACCCAGGACGGTTCGATGTCCCGCATTACTTTTGTTACACCGAGCGAGCCGGCGGAAAACAAGCCGGAAAAACCTTTGCCGATTGGAACGGGTGGGTCCGCGTTTCCGCGAGTTCCAGCCTCCAGCGGGCCTCCCGTTCCTCCCGCCGCGCCACCGACCGCTGGGCCGGCGCGAATTCCATTCCAAGCGCCGCCGCAGGTTGCGCCGCCGAAAATCGCTGCGCAAACGCCGGCACCCGCACCGCCGGCACCCGCACCGCCGGTGCGAGAGGCGCCAACGCTTCCTCCGGTTGCCGCCGGCTCGCTTGAGCGAACTCAGGAGTCAATGGTCGCACTCCCGTTGCGCCCAATTCTGGCGAGTCTTCCACCGATGCAGGTTGCCGGCGACGTCGATTCGGTGCCGGCAGAGGCGAAGATTTCATTTCAGATGGCATTGATTGCGCCGCAGCTGGCGACTGGAAAAGTTGCGATTTCGCCGAAAGACTTTCACGCGGCCCTACCAGAGCAATATCGCGGTCTGTTTCTGCCTGATGCGGTGGAAGCACCGGTGCCGCTTTCGCTTCCCGACGTGCTGGCGAACTTGCCCGGAGACTCTCTTCGCGTGCGAGATGATCAGGAAGTTTCCACTCACGACGAAATGTTCGAGACGCCGTTTTTGGCGAAGGCAAACGAGGACGCGGAACGTTTTGCCCGACGCCAGGGGACCGTCCCAGTCGCTGCACCGGCAGAGCCGGAAGTGCCGAAGGCTGAAACCCCCAAAGTAAAAGCCCCGGAAGTAGCGAAAGCCGAAGTTCCGAAAGTAACAATTCCAGACCTTCAGGTTGCTCAGGTTTCCATTCCGACAACAACTGGGGAAACTTCGGTGGCCGAGCCAGCTCCGAAATTTGATGCCAAATCCGCGATCGCTCTAGCCTGTGCCCTTCCCGGCATTGCGTCCTGCAGCGTGATTTTCTCGGATGGTTTAATCATCGCCGGAAACATCCCGGACGAAATGCATATGGAAGGTTTGAGCGCGGTGGCACCGACGATGCTCAAAAAGCTGCAAAAACACATGTGCGAAACCCAACTTGGTCCCCTCAGTTGCATGACGGTTCATGGTGAAAAGTCGCCCGTGACATTCTTTAGCGCCGGCAATCTTTGCCTGACCGCGGTGCACAACGGCACCGAACTGAGTGCGGTGAGTCGGCGCGAGCTCGACCGCATCACACAGGAACTTTCGCGAACCTACCCGCAAGTGGAGACTCCTCATGTCCATCATTAATTACGCCAGCCGCGAGATTCAGTTTAAGATCGTTTATTATGGGCCGGCCCTCTGCGGCAAAACCACCAACCTCGGCTACATCCATCAGCGGATTAATCCGCAAAACCGCGGCGACCTTGTTTCGCTCGCTACCGCATCCGATCGCACCCTGTTCTTCGACTTTCTCCCGCTCAACGCTCTGGTTATCAAAGGCTTTGTCACCAAATTCCAGCTCTATACCGTCCCCGGTCAGGTCATTTATAATGCCACCCGCCAGCTCGTCCTGCGCAGCGTCGATGGCATGGTTTTCGTGGCCGATTCGCAGTGGGAAAAAATGGAGGAGAACGTCGAGAGTTTCAAAAATCTGGAGGACAACCTGGCCAAGCAAAACATGTCGCTCGACGATGTCCCCTACGTCCTGCAGTACAACAAACGCGATCTGCCAAATATCGCTCCGGTCAATTACCTCGATTACGTCCTGAACAACCGGAAGAAGCGGGTGCAAAGCTTCGAGGTCGTCTCCAGTACCGGGCAAAATGTTTTTGCCACCCTGAACGCCGTTTCGCAGATTCTGCTGCACAAGTTTAGCAAGCAAAGCGACGCCGGCCGTTCCGGTGCGCCCGGAGTCGGGAAGACGGGGCAAACACATGTCGCGCCCCAGCCGCAGCGAAGCGTCGCATGAACGCCATTCCCGTCCTTACCATCGACGACGTCGCAACGCTCGATGGCGTGCTCGCCGACTTCTTAAAAAAGGCGGAGGCCGAATTAACGGTCGTGATCGACCGCGGCGGCAATGTCATTTCGCAATACGGCGACATGACAGTGATGGACGTCACCATCATCGCTGCGCTCGCGGCCGGATCCTTCGCTGCGACGCGTGAACTGGCACGACGGATTGGGGAAGTGGAGTTCAATGCCCTTTATCACCAGGGCAATGGCAGCCACATTTTCATGAACTCAGTCGATGACGAAACGATCATGATTACAGTTTTTGGTCCGCGGACGACGGTTGGGCTGGTTCGTTTCTATTCTACCGGCACGGCGCAGCAGGTCGCAGTTTTGTTAAAATCACTGCAAAAAGATAATCACGGTTTCAGCTTCAACGCTTCCGATATCACTGCCGCCCCGATCTTCGCCGACGCGGCGCCGCCGGCCTGAAGCGTGCCATAGACAGCGAAGCGGCGATCATCGGAACAAATACCCGGCTCGCTGCGGTTTTGCAGAATTGCAGCGCAGTGTAACTGCGCTGGGCGCACAGGCCGACCGCCTGCGTTCCGTCGCCGCCATCGCTTCGGCCTGCAGCTATACTTTAACTTACACAGCGCGCCGGCTGGTTATCTTCCCACGCTACTTGACTCGAAAAATGAGATACTGCTCGGGCGGGATGCGCGCAAATACCCAGGGCAAGGGGCCCCATCTGCTTGAATAAAATCCAGTGTGCAGTTCTGGACTCATCGTTGCCAGTAAAAACTGAGGGTAATTAACCTGCTCAGGAGGACCGGTTGTTGGGACAGGCGGAGTCCGACTGACATTCGAGTTACTTAATGGAACGATAAGTACGTCGCCTGAAATCGTCCCACGCTCAGCGCGGTCCAATGGCTTCGCCTTCCATTGCTCGATATAATATTGGAAGCCCCAATGTCCCTCGAACCACACCGTGCCGGGTTCGCTCTCGAATCGATTCTGGAAGGAGGTGGCGGCCAGGCGCGCGGTGTCGGCAAGTTTGTAATCTGCCGTTGTAATTAGCAGGGAAACAACCGCGGCCGGCAGAAGCGGCCAGCATGTCGCTGCCGCTGTCCTCAGCGGCAGAATTGGCAAACCTCTGCCGCCGGTGACGGCGGCAGCTACAACTGTCGAGGTTTTGAATCGTCTGATCAAGAGGATCACCACTGCCGGCGCCATCGGCAGCAGCGTTCGCGCGGTGATGGACCAGTTCATCATCGTGGCAAAAAAGAATGTGCCAAATACCCAAAGGCTAAGCAGCAGCGAATCCGATGTTTTTCGCTGGACGACATCGGCCATCGCCAGCGCGAGAATCCCGATTCCGATGGTCGCGAACAAGGCTCCTTCGGCTGTGACTGCGAGGACGTCGGTCCTCGAAGTAAGTCCGCGTCCTATCCCGAAATAAAATGACGGGAGAAGGGCGAGGAAGATCGCGATTCCGCCGATAAGAACCTTCCGTGATTTAAGAAAGGCGGCATAGAACAGAGCGGGAAACAGGCAACCGCCGGTGAACGAAAGCCCGGTAAGAAATTGTCCCGACAATTGCTTCTCTGCTTGGGCGGTTGCTTGCCAGGGATAAATCATTGCGTTGCTGAAAAGGCCCTGACCGTATTTTGCTTTAGTCATCACTTCATAGATGCCGATGACCGCAACGGGGATGAGAAGAAACAGGAGTCGGCTGGTGAGACGGCGGTTCTGAACAAGAGTATAAACAGCAAGGAGCGGAACGAGGCTGACTCCGAAGTATTTGGTTAGCGCGGCCGCGGCGGCGAGAAGCGATGCCAGGAGAAGAAGCCAGTAGTTAGGACGTTCCAGGCCACGCAGCCAGCAATCCACCGACCATACCCATAGCGCAAGCAACCAGACGTCACACATTACCGTCGTTGCCGAGATGAGGAAGACAGGCGTGAAAAGCATCAGGAGCGCGGCAAGCAAAGGCGAACCAGAGAGGCGCTGCGCCAGAAAAAAGGTCCCGAGGACGGCCGCCACTGCGGGAAGGAGGAAAGCGCCATGCATTGCCAGCTCGCTCCAACCAAGGAAGCTCGCGGCCAGGGCTATGTAATAGGCGTTTAAAGCGGGATTCTGCATGACCGAAAACATCGGCTTGGCGCTCACATACCAATTCACCGAGAACCCATAGGGATCGGCCGGGTGCCGGGATACCTGGTGCGCTATCCATAGGAAAAGCGGATCGTCGATATGAAAGGCTTTGTTGAGGAACGGGGCCAAAGCAGCAATCACTGCAATAGTGGCGAAGAACGCGTTGCGAGTCGGCGAATTCTTCATTTCAAAAGTAATGGTAGGGTAAGGGTCAAGAGACACAGGTCTGGTGACCTGTGTGGCGCACAGGCTTTCAAGCCTGTGTTCCGTCGCGGCGATGTGGTCATCACTGGCCGCCGGCCGACTCTCTTTTAGGCTCTGCTAACCCAAATCTCGTTAGCTGGTGCGCTTTAACTGGTAAACTCTTTCACCACCAGGGTGGCGTTGTGCCCGCCGAAACCGAAAGAGTTGTTCAAAGCTACACTCACCTTTTTCTCCCGGGCGGTGTGGGCGGTGAAATCGAGATCACATTCTTCATCGGGATTATCGAGATTAATCGTAGGCGGAATCACGCCATCACGTATGGCCAGCGCGCACGCCGCCATCTCGACCGCGCCGGCTCCGCCGAGCAAGTGGCCGGTCATCGATTTGGTTGAACTAATTGAAACGCTTTTCGCACGGTCGCCAAAGACTGTCTTGATCGCACGCGTCTCGGCCACATCGCCGAGACCGGTCGAAGTAGCGTGGGCATTGATGTAATCCACCCGATCGACCGATAGCTTGGCGTGCTCGAGAGCAAGTTCCATCGCCTTGGCCGCTCCTCCGCCATCGTGCGGCGGCGCCGTCATGTGATGCGCGTCCGCGCTCAAACCATAGCCAACGAGCTCGCAATAGATTTTCGCGTTGCGCTTTTTTGCGCGTTCGAGTTCTTCGACGACCACCACGCCTGCACCCTCGCCGATGACAAAGCCGTCGCGATCGCGGTCCCATGGTCGCGAGGCGCGTTCCGGCTCGTCGTTGCGCGTACTTAAAGCCTTCATCGCGCCGAACCCGGCGAGCCCGATGGGGATGATCGCTGCTTCGGAGCCGCCCGCGAGGAAAACGTCGGCGTCACCAAATTTGATCATGCGCCAGGATTCGCCAATCGCGTTGTTCGAGGTGGCGCAGGCGGTAACGATGCACATGTTCGGACCGCGCATCCCGAATTCCATCGAGATCAATCCGCTCGCCATGTTGCTGATGAGCATTGGAATGGTGAAAGCGGAAACGCGCTTTGGACCTTTGGAAAGCAGAATGGTGTATTGGTCTTCGAGCGTTTTTAGTCCGCCGATGCCGCTGCTGACGAGAACGCCGAAACGGTCCGGATTTTCGCTCCCCATCTCGAGGGCGGAATCGGCCATCGCCATTTTTGCGGCCGCCATCGCCAACTGGGCAAAGCGATCGGTCCGCCGAACATCCTTCGGGTTCTTGAAGACAGTTTTCGGATCGAACCCGTGCACTTCTCCACCGATGTGGCAATCGTAGGCAGAGGTATCGAACGATTCGACTGTATGAATGCCGCTGACGCCGTTCTTTAAGTTCGACCAAAAAGTCTCAAAATCGTTGCCGAGGGGCGTGATTGCACCCAGTCCGGTGATGACGACGCGGCGGTTATTGTTCATCAAGATGTGATCAGTGAATGTGATCAGTGAATAGAATTAAAAGCGATTCGGGTTATGGCGACCTCACAAATCACCTATCACTATTCACTTTCTTGATCAACGCGTCCCCATTCCGACGTTTTGCACGGTTTGGAATAGTTTGCCTTCGGTTTTAATGGAAGGCGCGATGATGATTTCGGTTTGTTGAAACTCGGCCAGATCGCGGGCGCCCACGTTACCCATGCAAGTGGTGATGGCGCCGACCAAATTCTGGCTGCCATCGTCCACTTCAGCGGGACCGAACAAGATCTGTTTCAACGATCCAGTGGCGCCGACTTTGATCCGTGTTCCGCGAGGGAGATTGGCATGTGGGGTTGCCATTCCCCAGTGATAACCGCGCCCGGGCGCTTCGTAGGCTTTGGCAAATGCGCTGCCCACCATGACGGCGTCGGCCCCGCAGGCGAGGGCCTTGCAGACGTCCCCGCCCTTACTCATCCCGCCATCGGTGATGATCGGGACAAAGCGCGAAGTTTTTTTGAAATAGGCGTCGCGCGCCGCTGCGCAATCGACGGTGGCCGTAACTTGCGGCACGCCCAGGCCGAGCACGCCACGCGACGTGCAAGCCGCCCCGGGACCGACCCCCACCAGGACGGCGGCCGGGCCGCAATTCATGATCTCGAACGTGACATCGTAGCCGACGGTGTTGCCGACGATCACGGGAATCTGCATTTCCCGGCAGAATCTCGCCAGATCGAGCGATTTATATTCCGAAGAAATATGTCGCACGGTTGAGACCGTGCTTTGCACCACGAAAATATCGGCGCCTGCTTCCTGGGCGATGGCACCGAATTCCACCGCGCGTTGCGGAATCGAACTGACGGCCGCGATTGCGCCGCCATCCTTGATTTGCCGCACCCGCGCTCCGATCAATTCCGGCTGCACCGGTTCCTGATAAATTTTTTGCAACAGAGCGGTGATGTCGCTCTTGTCCGTCTGCACGATTTTCTCGAGCACTTCCGAGGGATTCTTGTAGCGCGTCTGGACTCCTTCGAGGTTGAGCACGGCCAACCCACCGAGCTTGCTCATTTCCACGGCAAAACGCACGTCCACCACTCCATCCATCGCGCTGGCCAGGATCGGAATTTTCAATTCCAACGGTGCGCCCGCGCGCCGCGGCAGGCGAAAGGTAGTATCGACCTCGTTAGGATTAATTGTGACGCTGCCCGGGACGAGCGCGATCGCGTCGAAACCATAAGTCACGCGCGCTTTTCGATTACGGCCAATCCACATTCCCATATCAAATCAAATACGTTCGAATTTGAATCGTTCGTTCAAACTGCCGCAACGCGGGCAGCGTGGCAGTAGCGCATCGGTGCGATCCTCGAACTCCAAGCCACAAATGACACACCGCAGCCGGAAGCGAAAAGCTTTTCGTTCGCGCCGTCTGCGGTTCCATTCACTACTTAACCAGACAAGGAAAACTGCCGCAAGAAAAACCAGCAGATAAATCGTGACCAGCGCGGCCAGACTGACGCGAATCACGGCGACGAACTGGCGGAAGGGTCCGAGCTGCGGGCGAGATCGTTCCCCCAAAGAATGGTCGCGGTGGTCCAGAAAAGCGCGGTTCCATTCGTCACGGGCGAATCTTGCTTTGTCTTAAGACGGCAGAGCTGAAGGAAATTTCGCGCCTGCTCATCGAGCGCCGGATCACCCGAGGATTCGATCAAAAAACAAAAGCGGATCGCGCCCCGCTCATCGATTGCTACGCGGAAACGAGCGTTAGCCGGGGCATCAGGCCGGGTCAGCCGAAATGTGAAATCGGGAAAAACTGGCTCGCCCAAAGCGGCGGGCAGATCGGCAAAATTCGCGGTCGTTTGCCGGGCCAGGCCGGGCGCGCTGGCGGTCGCTTTCATTCGCGGAAGGCGAACCGGCCCGATTGCGGCCGAGTTTGGAATACTGAGATCGGGCAGCAGCGGGGGGAGTGTCTTCAATTTCGGCTGATGACTGGCATAAGAAGGGCGATGCTGAACTGGCGGCAAGACGAGAGATTTTGTCTCTGGTAGTCGCTGTGTCGTGGTGGTGAGCGCGGGATCTTCCGCCTCCATCCAACGCAAGAGAGCAAGCGATTGCGGATCATCCGGCGAAATCAACGTCACCCGCGCCGGCGGCGGCATCAGCGCGACGGTGGGTGGATAAACAATTTGGAAGATGTAGAAACAAAACGCGTGCAACAGGAGCGAGAGAATCAAAAACACGATTAAAGCGTGGCGACGTTTGCGCGGCGGCGCCCAATCGAAAACCAGCGGCGCGACAGTGGACGCGTTCACTTCGGTGGAGTGGTAGCGAGCGCAACCGAAGGCACGCCGTGCTCGAGAGCGAGATTAGCCACCCGAATCACCGTCTCATACGGGGTATAGCGATCGGCCTTGATGATGATGGAACGGCCCTCTTTGCGCGCGCTCTCGAGCTGTGGCCCCAGCTCATCGATTGAAATTTTTTGATCGCGAAAATAAACCGTCGCGCCGCTGGTGATACTGATGATTTGGTACTTCACCTGCGGTCCTAACATGAATTTTGAGAACGGGACGCTTACCGAGATTCCCGGCTGCAAAACAAAATTGGAACTGAGGAGCAGAAAAAAAATCATCAGAAAAACAACGTCGAGCAGCGGGAAAATTATCAGCCACCCGAACTGATATTGCGTCGTCCGGACCAGTTTCATCCGACCGCTATTTTTCGCGGCGTAGATCGCGCGGGCTGGCTTCTGCAGTCGGCTGGAAGGAAATAATTCCGCTCTCCGGTTCCGTTTCCGTCAACATCTGCACGATCTCAATGCCGGCGCGTTCCATATCATGCATCAGCGTGTTCACGCGCGAAGAAAGATAGCTGTAAGCAACGAAGGTCGGCGTAGCGACGACGAGTCCAGCCGCAGTCGTAAGCAAACTTTTATAGATGCCGGCGGACAATTCCGTCACCGTGGCGTAGCCGCCATTGGAGGCGATAACGCCGAAGGCTTCAATCATTCCCGCAACTGTCCCGAGCAAGCCAAGCAGCGGTGCCAGGTAGGCCAGAGTAGCGAGGACACCGAGGAACCGCTCCAGTTTTGGTACTTCCAGTTGACCGGCTTCCTGGACAATTTCGCGCAATTCTGATCGCGGGAGATCATGCCGGATAATTGCCGCATGAATCACGCGCGCCACCGGTCCGGGCGTGCCGGCGGATTCATGCAAGGCTTCGGCAAAATTGCGGCGCTTAACCAGGTTGGCCAAGCCCTTCAAAAATTCGCCGACGTGAATGGTGGCGCGATGCAGATAAAAAAGCCGCTCGGCGAAAACGGCAATCGAGATGATGCTGCAAATCAGAATGGGCCACATCAGCAGCCCGCCTTTCTGGAGGTATTCGATCACGAAAGTTCCCCTTAATACCCTTTCGAGCACGAGGCAAGCATCTTACCTTCGTTTGGCCGGTGGCGGGCTCGGCGCTACGGTCTGGCCGAGAAGTTTTCCCGCGCCATCGTAAGTCGAGTAACCGACCTGATGCCCAGCGGCGTCGTAGCGAAAAACGATCTTGCCGATCACACTCTGGTCTTTGGCAAAATGAGTTTCTTCGATGAGATGATTACTGGCGTCGTATTTGTTTTGCAGGATAAATCGAAATTGTTCCTTTGGCCCAAAAACTTCGCCACGAAGAAATCGTCCGTTCTCATCCAGATCCCATCGAATTTTTTCGCGTAGCTTTCCATCCTTGCCCGTGGTGGTGGCGATGGTTTTGTGATTGGCCGCATTGGTTTCGTAAACCGTGCGCGAGCCATCGGCGTTGAGGACGACGCTGACGCGGACCTCGCCATTGTCTTCCTGCGCGAGAGCACAAAAGGGAATGGTGGTGAAGCCAAACAAAAGGGCGAAGGCGAGGCGACGCATAGTATTTTGGTGGGCGCGGGAAGGTAGAAGGGAAAATCGGGGAAGAAAAGGCGTCTAAGGAAAAAGCTGAAACGCTAAAACCCTAGCGCGTTTCGTTATCCGTTATCTGTGAAAATGCGGAAAGAAGCCAAGGGTCGAAGGTGGTCGGCCGCCGCTCTCTCCGAGCTGTAAGCTCTACAGAGCAGGAAGCGGCGGGCGATGCTAAATAGGTGCGGCTCGGCCACCAATTTCATAACATCGAGGTCCGAGCCGGACTGGCACGACTGCTCGATTCCGGATGGGGGGCGGACAAACGACGCGCGCGGGGTGAAATTTTCCGGGCGCGATGGAAGAAAAAGTATTGACCACAAGGGGCAGTGGTGGTTAAGAGTGGGACGAAGTGGATTAAAGTGGACACTAATCCCGCCGGCCCATGGATAGCATCGCCTCTGCTCACACCTTTTACGCCGGCGAATTTCGTCACGCCATCGATGAAAAAAATCGCGTCACCATCCCCTCCCGTTGGCGTCGAAAGAGTGCCGAAGAATTCATTCTTCTGCCTGATTCCCAAAATCAGTTTCTCCTCGTCATGTCGCCGGAGGAATTTGCCCGCATGAGCGCGGCCGCGGAAAGCAACGCTAGCGTCGCCGCACGCGAGCGCCGCGTTTTCTTGCGCCAGTTGCATTCCCGCGCCCAGCATGGCCTCGCTGACAAGCAAGGGCGCCTCGTTTTACCGGAGGAGCTTTGCCGCAAGATCGGATTGAAAGGTGAAGTCGCGCTGGTGGGCGGGCGCGGTCGTTTTGAAATTTGGAATGTGACGCGGTGGAAACGCGCCCACGAAGAAGAAACGCCGACTTACCAACACGTCGCCAACGTCATTGGCTTGTAGCTAAGATGAGTGCTTTGCTCTTTGAACGTCCGATTTGGTTCGCCAGCGGACCAAACATGTTCGAGGAGGAAGCACAGGATCGGGAAGAATTCATTTATCATCGCCCGGTGCTCGTGCGCGAGGCGATTGCGCTGCTGGTGCCGCGCGCTGGCGCCCTGGTGTTGGATGCGACTTGCGGCGGCGGGGGACACAGCGAAGCGATCTTGAAAACGGGCGCCGATGTTGTTGCGCTCGATCAGGATCCCGATGCGATCGCGGAGGCGACGAATCGGCTCTCCGAATTCGGCAATCGGGTTACTTTGCGGAAGGCAAATTTTCGCCACGCCGATCGTGTGCTCGACGAGTTGGAGGTCGGTAAGATCGGCGGAGCAATTCTCGATCTCGGTGTTTCCTCGCGACAGCTCGAAAATGCCGAACGCGGTTTCAGTCTGATGCGAAACGGTCCGCTCGACATGCGGATGGACCCGGGTTCCGATAAAACCGCGGGTGCGATCATTAACAGTTACAGCGAAGAAGAATTGACGCGACTCTTTCGTGATCTCGGCGAAGAACCAGCGGCGCGTCGCATCGCCAGCGCGATTGTGAAGCAGCGCAAGACCGCGCCATTTCGTGAAACGCTCACCCTGGCGCGCGCGATTGAGAAAATTGTCGGCCGGCATGGGCGTCGCCACCCTGCGACCCAGGTTTTCCAGGCCTTGCGCATGGAAGTTAATGACGAGCTTGGCGCGCTGGAGCAGGGATTGCGCGTGGTAACCCATCGGCTCGAGCCGGGGGCGCGGATTGCGGTCATTTCATTTCATTCGCTGGAGGACCGGATGGTGAAGAATTTCTTCCGCGAACGCAGCCGCGAATATTTCGATCGGCCGGAATGGCCGGAACCGCGCCCGAACAAAGAGCGCGATCTTCTCGTCATTACGCTAAAGCCGGTGGAACCGAGCGAAAACGAACAGCGTTTCAACGCGCGGGCGCGAAGCGCGAAATTGCGGGTTGCCGAAAAACTGGGATGAACCGCTCAAGACAACTCAATCGGGTGGGGGCAGCTTCGCTGGCGCGCTGGATTGTGATCACCGCTTTGCTGGCGGCGGCGGGACTTTGCTATGTCTATCTCAGCTTGCAGTTGCATCGGCTGGGCGATCAGAAGAAATCGCTCGAGACCGAGCTCGCGGGTCTGCGCACGCAAGATGATGTCGCCAATGTGCAGATTGCGGCGCTCACTTCGCGCAGCGCGCTGCAACGCCGGCTGAAAGAAGGTTACCTCAAGATGATTCCGATCGCGGAACAAAACATCGTCCGGCTCGCACCGATCCGGCCCGCGCCAGAAGAAGATGCCATTCGCCCGGTGGCAAACGATCAGGTTGGCAGATGAGATGGAACGGACGGACACGGTGCGCATTGGTTTGCATTGGTTTTGTCCTGCTTTTTAGTGCGTTCTCGTTTCGCCTCGTTTATCTCCAGCTGGTCAAACACGAAGAGTACGCAGGGCTGGCGGCGGAGAAACACGTCTACAAACAACCGATTTACGCCGAACGCGGCGCGATCACCGATGCCAACGGCGAAGTCCTCGCCCACAACGTGCCGGTGGAGATCGTCGTCGCCGACACGTCACATTTAAACAGGGAGAGAGTGGCCGAAGCCGTCGCGCTGCTGAGTCGCGACCTGAAGATCGATACGGACGAACTGTGGGAAAAACTTGGGAGCGACCGGCATTACATCGTCTTGAAACGGGATGTACCGGAATCAGCAGCCGACGCGCTTCAGGCCAAACTTCGTGAGCAAAATCTGCGCGGCGTTTATTTCGAACATGATGCCGCCCGGCTTTATCCCAACGGCTCGATGCTTTGTCACGTCATTGGATTTACCGATTTTGAGCACAAGGGAATTCAGGGCGTAGAAGCGTCGATGGATGAATATTTGCGCGGGCAGGATGGCTATCGTTACATTGAACACAACCGCGCTGGTCAGGAAATCGTGCTTTACCGCGGCCAGGAGCGGGCTTCACGCGACGGTTATCAGGTCCGACTCAGCGTTGATTTGAATTTGCAGAATATCGTCGAAAACGAAATCGACGCCGCCATGCACGAGTATTCGCCGGAGAGAGCCACCATCATTCTGATGCGACCGCAGACCGGGGAAATTCTGGCGATGGCGAACCGACCGAACTTTGATCTCAATCAGCGCAGCACGGCCAGGCCCGAGCAAATGAAGAATCGCGCCGTCATCGACATGATGGAGCCGGGTTCGACGTTCAAGATAGTGACGGCGGCGGCGGCCTTGAACGAAAAAAAGGTGCGGCCAGACACGACGATCTATTGTGAAAAGGGGATTTGGAATTATGGCGGGCGCACCCTGCACGATCATCGCCCTTACGGGGAATTAAGCGTGCAGGACATTCTGGTGAAATCGAGCAACATCGGCGCGGCCAAACTTGCGATCAGTCTCGGCGACCAGAAATTTTACGAATATATCCGGCGGTTCGGATTTGGTGAGCGCACCGGGGTGGAGTTGCCCGGCGAAATCAACGGAATGATTCGACCTCCGCAAAATTGGAGTAAGATTTCAATTACGCGGATACCGATGGGACATGAGGTGGCGGTGACACCGTTGCAGATGACAGTCGCGATGGCGACGATTGCCAACGGCGGAAAACTAATTACGCCGCGGGTGGTCAAATTAATTACGACGGCCGACGGCAAAACAATCAGCGAATTTTCGCCTTCGCTTGTTCGGAGGGTGATCTCCGAGGAAACAGCGAAACAAATTGGTCGTGCGCTGCGTGGGGTGGTGAGCGACCGCGGGACCGCCGCTGCGGCGGCGGTCCCCGGCTTCATCATTGCGGGAAAAACCGGGACGGCGCAAAAAGTAGATCCCCACGGCGGTTACGAAAAAGGAAAGTATATCGTTTCGTTCACCGGATTTTTGCCGGCTGACCACCCCGAATTTGTTGGACTGGTAGTACTGGATGACGCCAAGACATCCAAACCGGAGTTGAATTACGGCGGACTCGTGGCCGGTCCGATTTTTGCCCGTATTGCCGAAAAGGCCGCACGCTATCTCGATCTCGCTCCGCAACCCGATTTGATTAAGCCGACCGCGGCGGGTCGAGTCGCTTCAACCAGTGCGCCGGGGCATTGAGCAATCATTCTAATTTTACATGCAGCTCAAAGTTCTCGCCCGTGCCATCGCGCCACGTCGGATCATCGGGTCACTTGATCGCGAAGTGGAAAGCATCGCGTATCACTCGCGGCGAGTGCAGCGCAACACTCTTTTCGTTGCCATCCGCGGTGAGAAAAGCGATGGCCATCAATTCGTCGATCAAGCGATTGAACTGGGAGCGAGTGTGATCGTGGCCGAACGCGAAATTTCGTCGCCGCGCGCGACCTGTCTCGTCGTCGAAGATAGTCGGTTGGCACTGGCCGATCTCTCAGCCGCGTTTTATGGGATGCCGGCGCGCAAATTAAAAATGGCCGCCGTCACCGGCACGAACGGGAAAACAACGACGACATTTCTGATCAAACACATTTGCGAAAAGGCCGGAATGCGCTGTGGATTGCTCGGCACGGTGCAATACGAAATCGGCGATCGCATTTTGCCTGCGATCCGAACCACACCCGAGGCGCTCGACATTCAGGAATTGCTCGCGCAAATCGTCAACGCCGGTGGCCGCGCCGCCGCGATGGAGGTCTCTTCGCATGCCCTGGCGCAGGACAGAACCCGCGGAATCGAATGGGACGTTGCCGTCTTCACCAATCTGACCCAGGACCACCTCGATTTTCACGGTACCATGGAAAATTATTTCGAGGCCAAGGCGAAACTTTTCCAGGATCTCCCTTTGCAATCGAAAAAAAAGGGGGCCAGTGCGGTCATTAAGATCGACGATCGCTACGGCGAAAAATTAGTCGATCGTCTCGCCGGCAAAATCCCGATCGTGACTTACGGCCTCGGTTTGCATGCCGATTTTCGAGCTTCGAATTATCGGACGGAATTTGCCGGCACCTCTTATCAACTCGACGCGCGTGGCAGAAGTTATCTGGTGCGGGTTCCGTTGATCGGTCGATTCAATGTTGCGAACTCGATGGCAGCTCTGGCAGCTGCCACCGTCATGGGCGTAAATCTGCGCGCAGCCATTCTCTCGCTCGCCCGCTCACCACAAGTGCCAGGACGCCTCGAACTGGTTCCGGCAAAACGCCAATTTCAAATCTTTGTTGATTACGCGCATACCGACGACGCGTTGCGCAATGTTTTGAAAACGTTGCGCGAACTGAAACCACGCAAGCTAATCGTTGTTTTCGGTTGCGGTGGCGATCGTGATCGAAAAAAGCGGCCGCTAATGGGGCGCGTGACGGATGAGCTGGCCGATCACGCCATCATCACTTCGGACAATCCGCGCAAAGAAAATCCGGACGCAATTATTAGCGAAGTGGAGAAGGGATTTCGCTCCACCCATTACGAAAAAATCGTGGAGCGCGCGGAAGCAATTCGACATGCGGTGGCCATGGCTCAGCCGCGTGACTTGGTTCTGATCGCCGGCAAAGGTCACGAAAAATATCAGGAGTTCGCCGATCACACCATTCCCTTTGACGACATTCAGGTGGCGCGCCGGGCACTCGACGATCTGCCGGTGCAATTTTGAATATGAGCAACGCACAACATTTCGGGGAGCACAGGCTGCCTGCCTGCCGTTTGCGGCGGCTTGCCGCAAATATGCAATGCGAAAACGTGGGGTTGAGCTTGTCTTCCGTTCGGCGGGCTGCCGAACGGGGCAGGCTGGCAGCCTGCGCTCCCCGGAGTTCTCTTACCGATCGCTAATACCATGGACGTCCTTTCACTGCGCCAAATCGCAGACTTCGCACGTGCCGAAATACTGCGTGGAAAAGCAGAGACCATGATCGAGCGCGTCAGTACCGATTCGCGCACGATCAAACCCGGAGAACTTTTCGTAGCCTTGCATGGCGAAAATTTCGACGCCCATAATTTCCTGGAACACGTTGCCAAGGCAGACGCAGCCGGCGCGATTGTTTCACAGAATCCGCCGCCGGATCTGCCCGAGAATTTCGCGATCTTACGCGCAGCCGACACGCTCGTTGCCTATCAAAATCTCGCCGCCGATTATCGAAAAACTCTTCCGTTAAAAGCGCTCGGCATCACCGGCAGCAACGGCAAGACCTCCACCAAGGACTTCGCGGCCTCGATTCTGGGACGCGCGTTTCGGGTCACAAAAACCGAAGGCAACTTTAACAATCACGTCGGTCTGCCGCGAACCATGCTGGAAGCAAATCGCGACGACGAGTTCGCGGTTTGGGAACTCGGGATGAATCATCCGGGCGAGATCGCGGCGCTCGCGCGCATCGCCTCGGCCGACGCTGCCATCATTACCAACATCGGGATCGCGCACGTCGAGTTTATGGGATCACGAGAAGCGATTGCCCAGGAAAAAGGTGCCCTGGCGGAAGCGATCGATCCCGGCGGCTTCGTTGTTTTGAATGCCGATGATGAGTTCAGTGCCTCGATCGCCAATCGCACACGCGCGCGCGTGATTCTCGCAGGGATTGAGAAGGGAACGATTCGCGCCATTGAGGTGCAACAGACTTCGGGCGGCTCCGAGTTCACGATCGTGGAAGGCGCACATCGTTGCCGCGCCCAATTGCCGGTCCCGGGAATGCACATGGTGCAGAACGCGATGCTGGCCGTAGCGGCTGGACGGGCTTTCGGTGTCTCGTTGGAAGAATGTGCGGCCGGTCTGGTGGCAGCGCCGCTGACCAAAGCGCGTTTGCAAATTCGCGAGATCAACGGCGTCCAGTTCATCGACGACAGCTACAACGCCAATCCCGATTCGATGAAAGCCGCCTTGCGGACTTTGATGGAACTCGATGCCGATGGTAAGCGCGTCGCCGTTCTTGGGCGAATGCTGGAGCTGGGCGCGGAATCGGAACGCGGTCATCGCGAGGTGGGCGAAACCGCGGCGACGCTCGGAATTGATCACTTAATCTCGATTGCCGACGATACCATTGCAGTTGCGGCCGAAAAAGCGGGACTGGAAAATTCCGCCGTCGCGAAAGACGCGACCGAGGCGGCTGAGATGTTGGATGAGATCGTAGGGCCAGGCGATCTGGTTCTCATTAAAGGCAGTCGATCTTCGCGCACCGAATTGGTGCTGGATGAATTCGCCAAACTTCAGCCGGTGGGAGGAAATATCCAATGATGTTCTATCTCCATCGCTTGAGCGATCAAGTCGGCGGCCTCAACGTTTTTTTTTATGTTACTTTTCGCTCGGTCGCAGCAGCCGTGACCGCGTTCGGCCTATCGTTGGTTTTCGGGAATTTCATCATCCGAAAATTAATCTCGCTCAAGATCGGCCAGCCCATCCGCAGTGTCGAAGAAGTGCGACGTCTGGCCGAACTTCATGGGGGAAAACAAGGCACGCCCACCATGGGCGGCGTACTGGTCATCGGCGCGGTTTTGCTCGCCAGCGTGTTCTGGGCACGACCCGATAATCGCTTCGTCTGGCTCGTTCTTTTCAGCATGCTCTATCTGGGCGTCCTCGGATTTCTCGACGATTACCTTAAAGTCACCAAGAAAAAGTCCGACGGCGTTCCGGGCCGGGTAAAGCTGGCTGCGCAATTGGTGCTCGCCGCCGTTGTGACCGTGGTTTTTCTCACCAGCCCATTGCTGCAAGTCCAGGCACGCTCGCTTTATCTGCCATTCTTCAAAGCTCCCGTGATCACCAACATGGGGTGGTTCACGCTCATCTTTTTTGCGATGGTGATCGTCGGTTCCTCCAACGCCGTCAATCTCACCGATGGTCTCGATGGTCTTGCTATCGGTTGCACCGTCACCGTCGCGCTGGCCTACGCTTTTCTTTCTTATGCCGCCGGTAATTTCAAGATCGCAGAATATTTGCAGGTCCCGTTTTATCCTTTCACTGGTGAGCTAACGGTGATTTGCGCCGCGCTCGTCGGTGCGGGGCTTGGTTTTCTCTGGTTCAACTGTCATCCGGCCAAAGTTTTCATGGGGGATACCGGCTCGCTCGCCATCGGCGGGATGATCGGCGTCGTCGCCATTTGTTGTAAGCAGGAATTTCTCCTCGCCGTCGTCGGTGGTGTTTTCGTCCTGGAAGCGATCTCGGTCATCATGCAGGTGCTGAGTTTTCAACTGACCGGCCGCCGCATTTTCGCGATGTCGCCCCTTCATCATCATTTCGAGCTCGTCGGCTGGAAGGAGAACACCGTCATCGTTCGTTTTTGGATTTTGTCTGCCGTTTTCGCACTCCTCGGATTAGCGACACTAAAGTTGCGATGAACCCGCGTTACCAAAATAAAAATATCGCGGTTCTCGGCGCAGGTCTGAGCGGTACCGCGGCGGCTTTATTACTGCGCTCGCACGATGCCAACGTCAGCGTACTCGACAGCGCAACGGAAAATAAGTTGCCGGAATCGACGATCAAGAATCTGCGCGACCATGGCGTGCGTGTAATCAGCGGCCCGGAGGCGGAAACAAATCGCGATCCTTGCGACCTGGCTGTCCTGAGCCCTGGAATCGATCCCGATTCACCACTGGCGCAGAATTTTTCGTCGCGAAAGATTGAAATGATCGGCGAGCTCGAACTGGGATGGCAATTTTGCGAACTGCCGCTTATCGCCATCACCGGCACCAACGGCAAGACCACGACCACTGAATTGGTCGCGCAGATGCTGAATGCATGCGATCAACGCACCGTCGCCTGCGGCAACATTGGAAAACCACTGAGCGAAGTCGTGCGCGACCAATCGAAGTTCGATGTTCTGACGGTCGAGGTCAGCTCGTTCCAACTTGAAACGATTACGACCTTTCGTCCGCAGATTGCAGTGTGGTTGAACTTCGCCCCCGACCATCTCGACCGTTATGCCTCGGTCGCGGAATATCGCCGGGCCAAGCTACGCATCTTTGAATATCAGACCGAGAAGGAGTTCGCCGTCGTCAATGCGAGCGATTACTTCTCGCAGATTAAGGCACAGCGGCTCACTTTCAGTGCCTACGACGATCGCGCAGATTTTCGTTTGTCAGACGGAACGATTTATTTCGAGACGACTCCGGTGTTGCGATTGGCCGATGCCAAATTGCGCGGTTCGCACAACATCGAAAACTTGATGGCGACTCTTGCGGTCGGACACATCCGCGGGTTGGCCTTCGAGCAAATGGCGGCGCCGTTGTACGCGTATGAACCGGCGCCCCACCGCTGCGAATTTGTCCGGACGATCGGCGGCGTCGATTACATCAACGATTCCAAAGCCACGAATCTGGATGCCGCGGAAAAAGCGCTGCAGGCGCAAACCAAACCGGTGGTTTTGATCGCAGGCGGAAAAGATAAAGGCTTCGATTTTCAACCGCTGCGGGATTTGGTGAGGAAAAAAGCGCATACCGCGATTCTGCTCGGTGAAATGGCGAACCGCATCGCCGATGATTGGCGCGAAGCAACGCGCTGTGAAATCGCCCGCTCGCTCGCGGACGCCGTCGAACGTGCCCGCGCTGCCGCGAAAACTGGCGACGTGGTCCTCTTTTCACCCGGCACCTCTTCGTTCGACATGTTCAAAAGTTACGCCGACCGGGGCGACCAATTCCGGCGTCTCGTCCACGCCTTGCCCAAATGAAAGCGATAAAGTTTCCGAAAATTTTTTGGCGCAAAAAGAAATTGCGGGCGGCGACGACGCGCCGCGCCAGCGCTTCCGGGGCGGACTTCGACGATCTGTCGGAACCGAACATGAAACTCTCGCGGGCGCTTTTGATCGTGCTTTTGCTGCAC
>Ga0209156_10001235_pt1 | contig 20998 bp, 18 predicted proteins | sample GraSoiAngelo_124_FD_185881 | JGI IMG/M metagenome (GOLD analysis project Ga0209156, IMG submission 185881) | Grasslands soil microbial communities from the Angelo Coastal Reserve, California, USA - 14_0927_05_20cm (SPAdes) (version 2) | ecosystem: Environmental > Terrestrial > Soil > Grasslands...
GCTTCCTGCACGAGCGCGGTGGGAAGGTCGTCGCCGTGGCCGACGTGCGGGGCGGCGTCGCGAATCCCGAGGGCCTCGACATCCCGAGGCTCGTCGCGCACGCGAAGCGGGCGCGGACGGTGGCGGGGTTCCCGGGCTGCGACGCGATCACGAACGAGGACCTCCTCGTCCTCGGCGTGGACGTGCTGGTGCCCGCGGCGCTCGGCGCCGTCATCACCGACGCGAACGCCCGTGACGTCCGCGCCCGCATCGTGCTCGAGGCCGCGAACGCCCCGACGACGCCGAAGGCCGACGAGATCCTGGCCCAGCGCGGCGTGACGGTGCTCCCCGACATCTACGTGAACGCCGGGGGCGTCACGGTGTCCTACTTCGAGTGGGCGCAGAACATCCAGCAGTTCATGTGGGAGGAGGACAAGATCACCACCGAGCTCCAGCGGCACATGCGCGAGGCGTACGCGACCCTCGCGCGGCTGGTGCGCGAGCGCTCAGTCTCCTTCCGGACCGCGGCGTTCATCCTCGCCATCGGCCGCGTCGGCCGCGCGACCGTGCTCCGGGGGGTGTGAGCCGTGATGACCGCCGGCCAGATCCGCGACACGATCCGCGCGGTGCTCTGCAAGGGGCTGACGCTCGAGCAGGCGGAGCAGATCACCCGGGTGCTCGTCCCGGTCAGGGTGAGCGCCGGGGCTCCGCTGATGCGCGAGGGCGACGGCGCGACCGGCCTCTTCGTGTTGCTGACGGGCACGGTCGAGGTCCTCAAGAAGGCGCCCGACGGGAGCTCGCGGTCGATCGCGCGCGTCGAGGCGCCGAGCGTGCTCGGCGAGATGAGCCTGGTGATGGAGCGCCCCCACTCGGCGACCGTGCAGGCCGTGACCGACTGCGAGATCCAGCTCCTCACGAAGTCCCAGTTCCAGCGGCTCATCTCGGGCGAGTCCGTCGCCGCCTACAAGCTGATCGCGGCGATCGCCGAGGTGCTGGCGGTCCGGCTGACGCGCCTGGACCAGAAGGTGCTGGAGCTCTCCGCCCACCGCGAGGCGGTGGCGCCCGTCGAGGAGCTCCAGACCTTCAAGCAGAAGCTGTTCACCGAGTGGACCTTCTAGCCACGAGGCTCCTGCAAGCGGATTAAGCAACTCGTGGTGTTTGCCCGCCGAATGAGCAGCCCCCGGCGACGGGAGTCCCGTAAGTTCGCGTGACATCGGAGGTCGCGTCGCCGCCTGCCGCGGCATGCGCCTTGCTCCCCGTCGCACGAGTGCCCCGGTGCATGATGAATGAGGAAGCCGTCAGCCAGGACTCGCCCGAGTTGCGTGCCCTCGCGCGGCTCATCGCCGAGGTGGTGCCCCAGCTCGTGGAGCAGCTCGTCGCGCTCCGACCCGGCCGGGTCCACCGCGAGGCGCGCGTGCTCCTCGAGCGCCCGCTGCTGGCGCACGCGCTCGAGCTGGCGCGCGGCAACCAGCTGCGTGCCGCCCGGATGCTCGGCCTGAACCGGAACACGCTGCGAAAGCGCTGCCGCCTGCTCCAGCTGCTGCCATCCCAGTCGGCGCGGCGCGCGGGCACCCGGGCTGCGGAGGCTCGCCGCGGCTGACGCGTCCGGCGGTCGCCGCTCCCGTGCGCGGGTGGCGGCCTCCTTGATCCCCGGCCCGGAATCCTGTATCAAAGACGCCGACCGATGTCGTCCATCCGCGTCCTCATCGCCAAGGTCGGTCTCGACGGTCACGACCGCGGCGCGAAGGTCGTCGCGCGCTGCCTGCGTGACGCGGGCATGGACGTCGTCTACACGGGGCTCCACCGCACGCCCGAGGAGGTCGTGACGGCGGCCGTGCAGGAGGACGTGGACGTCCTCGGGATCAGCCTCCTGTCGGGCGCGCACATGACGCTGATCCCGCGCGTGGTCGAGCTCATGCGAAGAGCGGGCGCGGGCGACATGCTCCTCGTCGTCGGCGGCGTGATCCCCGACGAGGACGTGCCGGCCCTGCGCGCGCTCGGCGCCGCGGACGTGCTGCTGCAGGACACCCCGCCGGACGCGATCGTCGTGCGCGTCCGGGAGCTCGTGGCCGCGCGCCAGCCGCGCTGAGCCGCCGCGGGGAGGGCAGGTGACGAGCGCCGTCGACCTCACCGTGTGGCCGCCCCGTTACGACGCGACCTACCGCCCGGACCCGACGTCGGAGCACTGGTTCCCCGAGCTCGAGTGCATGGAGCCGCACGCCCGCGACGCGCTGATTTTGGTGAAGCTCCGGCGGCAGCTCGGGTGGGCGTGGGAGCGGAGCCCCTTCTATCGGAAGAAGTGGGACGCGGCGGGCGTGTCGCCGGCGACGCTCCGGTCGCTTCCGGACCTCGAGAAGTTTCCCGTCGTCACCAAGGCCGAGCTGCGCGCCTCGCAGGCCGCGGCGCCGCCCTACGGCGAGTACCTCTGCGTCGAGGCCGGGGCCGTCGCGCGCATCCACGGGACGAGCGGCACGACAGGACGCCCGACCGTGTTCGGTATCGACCGGGGGGACTGGGAGCGGATCGGCGAGGCCCATGCCCGCATCCTCTGGGGGGCCGGCATCCGGCGGGACGACCGCGTGCTCATCTGCTCCTTCTTCAGCCTCTACCTCGGCTCGTGGGGCGCGCTCGAGGGCGTCGAGCGGCTCGGGGCGGCCGCGTTCCCGTTCGGCGCGGGCGCGAGCGGGCAGACGCTCATGGCCGTCCAGTGGGCGCGCGAGCTCCGGCCGACCGCCTTCTACGGCACGCCCTCCTACGCGCTGCACTTCGCCGAGATCGCGCGGCGCGAGGGCCTCGACCCGAGGGAGCTGGGCTTTCGCACGCTCTTCTTCTCCGGCGAGCCGGGCGCCGGCATTCCCGCGACGAAGCGGCTCATCGAGGCGACCTTCGGCGGCCTGTGTGTCGACATGGGGAGCATGGCGGAGATGACGCCGTGGATGACCAACGGCGAGTGCCGCCACCGCACCGGGATGCACCTCTGGCAGGACCTCGTCTACACGCAGGTCTGCGATCCCGAGACCTTCCGGCCCGTGGCCTTCGGCGCCGAGGGGACGCCCGTCTACACGCACCTCGAGCGGACGTCGCAGCCGATGATCCGCCTCGTCTCCGGGGACCTCGCGCGCTGGACCGACGCGCCGTGCCCGTGCGGCCGGACCTACCCGCGCTTGCCCGGCGGGCTCTACGGCCGGCTCGACGACATGTTCATCGTGCGCGGCGAGAACATCTATCCGAGCGCGATCGAGGACACGCTGCGCGCGATCGAGGGCTTCGGGGGCGAGTTCCGCGTGATCGTCTCGCGCCGCGAGGCGATGGACGAGCTCCTCGTGCGCGCCGAGTATGCGCCGGCGCACACCGATCCCGGGGCCCGGGCGAAGCTCTCCGCGACGATGGCCGAGCGGCTCCGGGCGCGGCTCGGCGTCCGCCCGATCGTCGAGCTGGTCCCCGCGGGGACGCTCGAGCGGACCGAGTTCAAGGCGCGGCGGATCATCGACGACCGCGACCTCTACCGCCGTTCGGTGAGATAGTGAGGGGCGAAGCCGAGGAAGGCGCGACGACGATCATGACCGATCTGGACACGCTGGCCCGCGAGCTGCTCGCCGGCTCGACGCGCGCGCTCGCGCGCGGGCTCACCTGGGTCGAGTCCGGCGGCGAGCGCGCCGAGGCGCTCGTGGCGCGCCTCTATCCGCGCACGGGACGCGCGCACGTGGTCGGGCTCACGGGGGCGCCGGGCAGCGGCAAGAGCACGCTGGCGCGGGCCCTGGCGCGCGGCGCGCGCGCGCGGGGGCGCACCGTGGGGGTCCTCGCGGTGGACCCGTCGTCGCCGTTCTCGGGCGGCGCGATTCTCGGCGACCGGATCCGCATGAACGACCTGGTCCTCGACCCCGGCGTCTTCATCCGCTCGATGGCGACGCGCGGAGCCCTCGGCGGTCTCTGCCGCGCCGCCGCGGACGGGGTCGACCTGCTGGACGCCGCGGGCCGCGATCTCATCCTCGTCGAGACGGTCGGCGTCGGCCAGGACGAGGTGGACGTGATGCGACTCGCCCACACGGTGGTGGTCGTGAGCGTCCCTGGGCTCGGCGACGACGTCCAGGCGCTGAAGGCCGGCCTGCTCGAGATCGCCGACCTCCACGTCGTCAACAAGACCGATCGCGAGGGCGCCGACCGCACGCTGGCCGAGCTGCGCTCGATGCTGACGCTGCTGCCGCCGGTCGAGAGCCCCGCCGGGCCCGACGGGGCCCCGGCGGGGGAGCCGTGGGTCCCGCCGGTCTTGGGCGCCTCGGCGGCGCGCGAGGAAGGGATCGAGGCCCTCATGGACGCGCTCGACGGCCACATGGCCTACCTCAAGACGAGCGGCGAGCTCGACCGGCGCTGGCGACGCATGGTCGGCGCCCGTGTGCTGAAGATCGCGCAGGAGCTGGTCGCCCGGCGCCTCGCGCACCCGGCGGCGGCCGACGCCGACGTCGACCGCGTGGCGCGGCGGGAGCTCTCGCCCCACGCGTGCGCGCGCCTCTTGCTGACCCGGCTGGGAGAAAGGACGTCCCATGTTTGATCCGAAGGCGATCGAGCGCATCAAGGCGCTCCAGCGCGCGTGGGAAGCCGACGAGCTCCGCGCGTTCCTCGAGCGCCAGCCCGAGTCCCGCGCCGCGTGGCGGACGGGCTCGGGGCTCCCGGTCGAGCGCGTCTACACGCCCGCCGACGTCGCCGGCACGGGCTTCGACGAGATCGGCCTGCCCGGGCGCTATCCCTTCACGCGGGGCCCCTATCCGACGATGTACCGCGGGCGACCCTGGACGATGCGGCAGATCGCGGGCTTCGGCACCGGCGAGGACACCAACCAGCGCTTCCGCTACCTCATCGCGCAGGGGCAGACGGGCCTCTCGGTGGACTTCGACATGCCGACGCTGATGGGCTACGACTCCGACGACCCGCGGGCGCTCGGCGAGGTCGGGCGCGAGGGCGTCGCGGTGGACACGCTCGACGACGTGGAGGCGCTGTTCGCGGGCATCGACCTCGAGCGCATCTCGGTCTCGATGACGATCAACCCCACGGCGTGGATCCTCCTCGCGATGTACGTGGCGCTCGCCGAGTCGCGCGGCGCCGACCCGAACCGGCTCTCGGGCACCTGCCAGACGGACATCCTCAAGGAGTACATCGCGCAGAAGGAGTGGATCTTCCCGATCCGCGCGTCGCTGCGCCTCGTGCGCGACATGATCGTCTACAGCGCCGAGCGCCTGGCGCGCTACAACCCGATCAACATCAGCGGCTACCACATCTCCGAGGCCGGCGCGACGTCGGTGCAGGAGGTCGCCTTCACGATGGCGGACGCGATCGCGTACGTCGAGGAGGTGACGCGCGCGGGCGTCGCCGTCGATCGCTTCGCCCCGCGTCTGGCCTTCTACTTCGTCGCGCAGGCGGACTTCTTCGAGGAGGTCGCGAAGTTCCGCGCGGCGCGCCGGGTGTGGGCGAAGCTCATGAAGGAGCGCTTCGGCGCGACGAAGGCCGAGTCGATGCGCCTGCGCTTCCACTGCCAGACCGCCGCGGTCACGCTGACGAAGGCCCAGCCCATGAACAACATCGTGCGCACCGCGCTCCAGGCGCTCTCGGCGGTCCTCGGCGGCGCCCAGTCGCTCCACACGAACGGCCTCGACGAGGCGTACGCGATCCCCTCCGAGCTGGCGATGAAGATCGCGCTGCGCACCCAGCAGATCATCGCCGACGAGACGCGCGTCGCCAGCGTGGTGGACCCGCTGGGCGGGTCGTATTATGTGGAGAGCCTCACCAACCGCATCGAGGAAGAGGTCTTCGCCATCCTCAAGAGGGTCGACGCGCTGGGCGGCACGGTGAAGGCGATCGAGACGGGCTGGTTCCAGCGGGAGATCGCCGATTCCGCGTACGAGCACGCGCGACGCCGGGCCTCCGGCGAGCTGCCGGTGATCGGCGTGAACAAGTTCGTCGAGCCGGCGGAGCCGGGGGCGGTCGAGGTGCACCGGGTCTCACCCGACGTCGAGGCGCGCCAGATCGCGCGCCTTCGGGCGACGCGGGCGCGGCGCGACAACGCCCGCGTCGCCGCGCTGCTCGACCGGCTGGCCCGCGAGGCCGCCGACCCGACGCTCAACCTGATGCCGGTCACCGTCGAGCTCGTGCAGGCGCGGGCCTCGATGGGCGAGATCGTCGCCCGGCTCCGCGAAGTGTGGGGACGGTACGTCGAAACTCCGGCCTTCTAGAGAAGGAGCGGCACCATGGACATCGCGCGCATCCTGGCGACGAAGGGCGACACGGCGGTCACGGCCCGGCCGGACCAGAGCATCCGGGACGGGCTGGCGCTGCTCGCCCGCCACAACATCGGCGCGCTCATCGTCGTGGACGCGGCGGGCGCGCCCATCGGGATCCTGTCCGAGCGCGACATCGTGCGCGAGGCGGCGCGGAACGAGGCCGTCTTCACGCGGCGCGTCGGTGACCTCATGACCCGCGACGTGATCACCGGCCAGCCCCACGACGACCTCGCGGCCGTGGCGTACACGATGACGGACAAGCGGATCCGGCACCTGCCCGTCATGGAGAAGGGCAAGCTCGTCGGCATCGTCTCGATCGGCGACATCCTCAAGGCCCAGCGCGACCACTACCGCGGCGAGGCGGACACCCTGCAGGCCATGATCCTCGACCCGGAACCCGGAAGCGGCCGCTGATGCCGCGGCCGGGCACCGACGCCCAGCCACTGCGCGTGGCGATCGTCGGCGCCGGCCCGACGGGGTACTACGCGGCCGACGCCCTCCTCCGCAAGGAGGGTGTCGTCGTCGAGGTGGACCTCTACGACCGGCTGCCGACCCCGTACGGCCTCGTGAGGCTCGGCGTCGCGCCCGATCACCAGAAAATCAAGTCCGTCACGGCCGCGTTCGACAAGGTCGCCGCGAGCTCCCGCTTCCGCTTCTTCGGCAACGTCGAGTTCGGCAAGGACGTGACGCTCGCCGATCTGCGCGCCCACTACCACCAGATCCTCTACAGCACGGGCGCCCAGACGGACCGGCGCATGGGCATCCCCGGCGAGGACCTCACGGGGAGCCATCCGGCGACGGAGTTCGTCGCCTGGTACAACGCGCATCCCGACTACCGCGACTCGGAATTCGACCTGTCGGTGGAGCGGGCGGCGGTGGTGGGCGTGGGCAACGTCGCCGTCGACGTGGCCCGCATCCTCTCGCGGACCCCCGAGGAGCTCGCGCGGACGGACATCGCCGACCACGCGCTCGCGGCGCTCTCGCGGAGCCGGATCCGGGAGGTCTACCTGCTCGGCCGCCGCGGCCCGGCGCAGGCCGCCTTCACGAATCCGGAAATCAAGGAGCTCGGCGAGCTCGAGGGCGCCGACGTCGAGGTGCGCCCCGAGGAGGTCGAGCTCGACCCCCTGAGCCGCGCCGCCGTCGAGCAGCGCCAGGACCGCGCGACGCGGAAGAAGGTCGAGATCCTCCAGGGCTACGCGCGCGCGCGGCCCGCCGGCAAGCCGCGCAAGCTCGTCGTGCGCTTCCTGGTCTCGCCCGTCGAGCTCGTCGGCGACGCAACGGGCCGCGTCGTGAAGATGCGTCTCGTGCGAAACGAGCTCTCCGCGACGCAGACCGGCGCCCTCCAGCCGCGCGCGACGGACCGGTTCGAGGAGCTCCCGGTCGGCCTCGTCTTCCGCTCGGTCGGCTACCGCGGCGTGCCGCTCCCGGGCGTGCCGTTCAACGAGAGCTGGGGCGTCATCCTGAACGTCAAGGGCCGGGTGCTCGATCCCGACACGAAGCGGCCCGTCGTCGGCGAGTACACCGCGGGCTGGATCAAGCGCGGGCCCACGGGCGTCATCGGCACCAACAAGCCGGACGCCGCCGAGACGGTCGAGTGCATGTTCGAGGACCTGGCGCAGGGGGCGGTGCTCCAGCCGAGCCACCCCACCGCCGCGGCGGCCGAGGCGCTGGTCCGCCAGCGGAAGCCGACCTTCTTCTCCTACGCCGACTGGCTCAGGCTCAACGAGATCGAGGTGTCGCGCGGGCGGGCGCAGGGGCGGCCACGGGTCAAGTTCGCGAGCGTGGAGGGGATGCTGGCGGCTCTGGGTCGCTGACGGGGGTATCTGCTACACTGTTATAGGTTTTCCTTACGGTCTCGACACCTGGGGGGATCGTGGCGCAGCAAGAGTCGGTTCTGATCTTACAAGAGCGGCTGGCGTACGAGCAGCGTCTCGTCCAGCTCGTCGACCGCATCCACGCCGCCAAGAGCTTCGACTCGCTTTTCCTCGAGCTCCAGGGCGACATCCTCGGGCTCCTCGACGCCGACCGGATGACCCTCTACGCGGTCGACCAGGACCGGAAGGAGATCTACTCGCGGCACCTGACGATCGGCACGGTGAACGAGATCCGGCTCCCGATCAGCGAGCGCTCGATCGCCGGCTTCGTCGCGGCGACGGGCAAGATCGTCAACATCGCCGACGCGTACGACAAGGCGGAGCTGGCGCGGATCTCGCCCGCGCTCGCCTTCGACGGCTCGTGGGACAAGAAGACCGGCTTCCGGACCAAGCAGATCCTGACGATGCCGATCCTCCACGACGGCAAGGCCCTCGGCGTCATGCAGCTCCTCAACAAGAAGAAGGGGCCCCGGTTCACGAAGGACGACGAGACGGGCGTCTCCCGCGTCGCCAAGACGCTCGGCATCGCGTTCCACAACCAGACCCAGCTGCTCCAGAGCCGGCCGAAGACCAAGTTCGATTACCTCCTGGGCCAGGCCCGGATCACCCAGGAGGAGCTCAACTCCGCGCTCGCCGAGTCGCGACGCCGTCAGGTCGACGTCGAGTCGATCCTGATCGAGCAGTACAAGGTGCCGAAGGCGGAGCTCGGCATCTCGCTCTCGGATTTCTACCGCTGCCCCTTCGTCGAGTTCGACGAGAAGGTCATCCCGCCGCCGGATCTCATGCGGGACCTCAAGCTCGAGTACCTCCGGCACAACTTCTGGCTGCCGCTCCGACGTGAAGCCGACGGCATCGTCGTCCTGATCGACAACCCTCAGGACCTGCAGCGGGTGGACAGCGTCGCCCAGGCGCTCAAGAACCGGAAGCTCAAGTGGTCGGTCGGTCTCCGACGGGACATCCTCCTCTTCCTCGGCGCCGCGAGCGGCGAGGCCCAGCCGAAGGACGCGATCGGCAACATCCTCGGCGAGCTGTCGGCCGAGGCGCCGGCCGAGAGCGAGATGAGCGCCGCCGAGCTGGACGAGAACGACAGCGCCGTCATCCGCCTCGCCAACCAGATCATCATGGACGCCTACAAGGCGCGCGCGTCGGACATCCACGTCGAGCCCTACGGCGCCCAGAAGGACACCGTGATCCGGTACCGGGTGGACGGCGGCTGCTCCGAATACCAGAAGATCCCGGGCGCCTACCGGCGCGCCATCGTGGCGCGGCTCAAGATCATGGCCCAGCTCGACATCGCCGAGCGCCGCAAGCCGCAGGACGGCAAGATCAAGTTCAAGCTGCCGGAGGGCCGCGAGATCGAGCTCCGCGTCGCCACGATCCCCACGGCGAACCAGAACGAAGACGTGGTCATGCGCATCCTCTCCGCGAGCGAGCCGATTCCCATCGAGAAGCTCGGGATGACCGAGCGGAACCTGCGCGAGCTGAAGAAGGTCGCGGAGAAGCCGTACGGGCTCATCCTCTGCGTCGGCCCGACCGGCTCGGGCAAGACCACGACGCTCCACTCCGTGCTCGGGTACATCAACAAGCCGGAGCGGAAGATCTGGACCGCGGAGGACCCGGTCGAGATCACGCAGTACGGCCTGCGGCAGGTCCAGGTGATGCCGAAGATCGGCTTCGACTTCGCGTCCGCGATGCGCGCGTTCCTTCGCGCCGACCCCGACGTGATCATGGTCGGCGAGATGCGCGACCACGAGACGGCCTCCACGGGCATCGAGGCCTCGCTCACCGGCCACCTCGTCTTCAGCACGCTCCACACGAACAGCTCCGTGGAGACGGTCATCCGGCTCCTCGACATGGGGCTCGATCCGTTCAATTTCGCCGACGCGCTCCTGGGGGTGTTGGCCCAGCGGCTCGTCAAGCGCATCTGCCCCGACTGCAAGAGCGAGTACCACCCGGCGCGGGCCGAGTACGACGAGCTCGCCGAGGCGTACGGCCGCCAGGCGTTCGAGCAGCTGCACCCGTACGATGAGTCGCTGATGCTCTACCGGGGCAAGGGCTGCGCGACCTGCTCCAAGACCGGCTATCGCGGGCGCGTCGCCATCCACGAGCTCCTCATCACCTCCGACGAGATGAAGCGCCTCATCCAGACCAAGGGGCGCGTCGCCGAGATGCTCGCGCTCGCCAAGAGCGAAGGGATGACGACGCTGGTCCAGGACGGCGTGCTCAAGTCGCTCCAGGGGCTCACGGACTTCAGGCAGGTCAAAGCCGTCGCGATCAAGTAGCCCCGCCCCCGCCAGCGGCGGTTCCCTCCCTCGACCACACTAGCTTTCCCCTGCTGCGGTCCTTCCGTTCGCTCACCGACCGAGTCGTTCCCCAGAAGCTACGGGTCTCGGGAAGGAACCGCCCCTGGCGGGGGCGGGGCTACTTACGCGTCGAGCTTCAGTTTGACGTCCTTGAAGAGGCGGTAGAGGAGGAGGTCGTAGACGATCTTCAGGCCGCCGCCCAGGACGAAGGGCGCCGCGAGCGCGACCGCCTGCATGACGAAGCCCGTGAGCGCGGGCGTCATCGCCTGCGCCACGGTGCGCGCGAGGTTGGTCGTCGCGGCCGCCGCCTCCCGCTCGTGGTCCTCCACGATCGCCATCACGTAGGCCTGGCGCGTGGGCACGTCCATCTGCGAGAGCAAGTGGCGCGCGAAGAGGAGGCCGACGGCCACGGCGGCCGTCGGCGCGGCCGCGATCGCCACGAGCACGACGTTGGAGCCGAGATGCGACACCACCATCGTCGCGAGCAGGCCGAAGCGCCGGACGGCGCGCGGTGCCAGCAGGAGCGAGGCGGCCGTGAGGAGCTGCGTCGTGCCGAACACCCAGCCGAGCGCCTCGAGCCCGAGCCCGTAGCGGGCGTGGAGGTAGTACGCGACGAGCGACTGGAGCACGAAGCCGCCCGCGAACGAGTCGAGCGCGAACAGCGCCGCGAGGCGGCGGATGAGCGGCGCCGAGGGCAGGCGCCGTCCCGCTGTGTGCGGCCTCGCCACGGGCCCGCCGCCGGCGAGGCACGCGTATGCGAGGCACTGGACGCCGGCGCCCGCGAGGAAGATGAGGAAGAGGAGCCGGGGCGGCAGCATGCCGGCGAGCGCGGCGCCGAACGCCGCGGCGGCGTAACCGGCGAGGTTGTAGGCGCTCAGGAGTGTCGTGCGCCGTGAAGCGTCCACCGCGCGCGCGATCAACACTTGCTCGAGGGTGAGGAACGGCCCGGTCTCGCCCGTCCCGACCGCGAGGTTGCCGAGCATCGCGGCGAGGACGACCAGCCGCGGGTCGGGAGAGGCCAGCATGACCAGCGCAGCCAGGCCTGACAACGCCCCGAGCCCCACGAGTGTCGGCCGGGCGCCGTAGCGCTCCGCCGGCCGGCGAATGGCCCACGTGAGGCCGGCACTTCCCACGAGCGTGAGGGTGACCGCCGTGCCCACGCCGGCCGTGGTCACGCCGAGATCGCTCAGGTAGAGGGGAAAGAGCACCCCGAGAAAGCCGTAGCAGAAGGTCCGCGCCGTCTTCGCCCCGAACACCTTGAGGACATCGGGGGCTTGACAAATAGTCGTCATGTGTTGAGTATATTCATAGGTGGAGGTGTCTCATGAATCCCGTGGAGCGCGCTCTCTATCAGGAGCTCACCCAGCTGCTCGACCGGCTCGCCGGCTCGGTGCCGGAGGGCAGCCTCGACAAGATCCGTGCGGCGAACCCCACGCTCAGGGCGCGGCTCGACGACGCGGACACGAATCTGGCACAGGCGCGTGAGTCGCTGCTCGAGGCCTACGGCCGCTGGCGGCGCGCGCTGGAGGACATCGAGAACCTCTGGGCCCTCGGCGCCTGGCGGTCAACCACGGCCGAAGAGCCGGCCGAGCAGGCCCCGGCGCTCGCCGCCTGAGCCGACGCGCTCCGCAGTGTACGCCAGGCGCATGGCGTCGAAGCGTTGCCAGTAGTCCGGCAGCTCGCGGGCGAGCACCAGCTGAACGGCGAGCAGGCGTGCGGTCTCGTCGCCGGCGCCACGCTCGGCCGCCGCGACCTTCTGCCGCTGCTCCGGCGCGAGGTCGGCCGCGAGGGCCGAGAGACGCTCGAGAAAGGCGCGCACCTGCGCGGTGAATTCCGCCCGGTCCGTGGCGCTGTCGGCCGCGGGGGGCGGCAGGCCGAGGGCCCGCCGCCGCTCGACCAACGTGTCGAGGCACAGAAATTCGACGGCTTCCTCGATCCGCTCGCGCAGCTCGGCGTCGATCCGCGCCGCGAGGTCGGCACGCTCTCCGGAAATCAGATCCGACATCGCGACCTCACTATAGCAATGCTAAGCTGGTGACGTGTTAGCTCGCGTCCTGGGCGCGACGTCGTTCGTCGTGCTCTCCATGTCCGCCGCCGTCGCTGCGCAGCCGTTCGACTTCTCGGCCGTCGACGAGGCGGCCACCGAGGCCGTCGTCTCCGGTGAGATCCCGGGTGTGGTCGTGCTCGTCGGGCGCGGCGACGACATCCTCCTGCACCGCGCGTGGGGCTTCCGCCGCCTCGTGCCCGAGCCGGCCGCGATGACGCGCGACACGATCTTCGACATTGCCTCGCTCACGAAGCCCGTCGGTACGACGCTGGCCGTCCTCTCGCTCGTGGAGCGCGGCGCGATCAAGCTCGACGCGCCGCTGGGCCGGTACCTGAAAGAGTTCCGCGGCGCGCCCTACGCGGAGATCACGATCCGGCGGATCCTGACGCACACCGCCGGTTTCCCGGCCTACCCGGCGAACAGCGCCGTCGCCGGCGGCTTCCCGGGCGCCGCCCGGGCGCTCGCCAGGGTCGCGCTCGACTACCCGCCGGGCTCGGCGTTCCAGTACAGCGACACCGGCTTCATCCTCCTCGCCGAGGTCGTCCGCCGCGTGAGCGGCGAGCCGCTCGATCGCTATCTGGCGCGCGTGTTCTTCCACCCGCTCGGCCTGCGCGCCACGAGCTTCCACCCGCCCGCGACGGTCCGCGACCGGATCGCGCCGACGGAGTACGCCAACGGCCATTTCCTGCAGGGCGAGGTCAACGACCCTCGCGCGCGCCTGCTCGGCGGCGTCGCCGGCCACGCCGGCATGTTCTCGACCTCCGCCGACCTGGCGCGCATCTGCCGCATGCTGCTCCAGGGCGGGACGCTCGGCGGGCACCGCTTCCTCAAGCCGGATACGGTGCGACTCATGTTCGAGCCCGCGCCCGGCAGCCAGGGCATGCGCACGCTGGGCTGGGATCTCAACTCGCCCTTCTCCCGCCCGATGTCGCCGTTCTTCCCGATGGGCTCCATCGGCCACACGGGCTTCACCGGCACCACCCTCTGGCTCGACCCGCCGAGCGGCGTCTATCTGATCCTGCTCACCAACCGCGTGCACCCGTACGGCGGCGGCGCCGCGCGGATCCGCGAGCTACGCGCGCGCGTGGCCGCGGCGGTCGGCGCGGCGCTCTTCAGCGCCCCGCAGGCGCCGGCGCAAGCCGCGGCGGGCTCGCCGGCCGCCGACCTGCCGGCCGCCGGGGTGAGTCCCGCGCTCGCGGCGCCGGGGAGCCCCCAGGTCGGTCGCGTTCGCACCGGGCTCGACGTCGTGAGAGACCAGCGGTTTGCTCCCTTCGCGGGGCAGTCGATCGGCCTCGTCACCAACCAGACCGGCCTCGACGCGGAGGGCCGGCGCGCGATCGACCTCCTCGCCACGACGCCGGGTGTGAGGCTGCAGACGATCTTCTCGCCCGAGCACGGGATCACCGGCGAGGCGAACGCGGACGTCCCCCACTCGCGGGACCCGGCGACCGGGCGGCCCATCTGGAGCCTCTACGGCTCCACGCGCCGGCCGACGCGCGAGATGCTGAGGGACGTGTCGCTCCTCGTCTTCGACGTCCAGGACGTCGGCGCCCGTTATTACACGTATCTCACCACCCTCGTGTACGTCATGGAGGAGGCCGCGCGCTACGGAATCCCCGTGGTCGTCCTGGACCGGCCGAACCCGATCACGGGTCGCGTGGTCGAGGGGCCGCTGATGGACGCGGATCTCCAATCGTTCACGGCTCCCCACCCGATCCCGGTCCGCACCGGGATGACCATCGGCGAGTTCGGGCGCATGGCCGCGGTCGAGCGCAAAATCCCCGTGGCGCTCACCGTGGTACCGCTCGAGGGCTGGGACCGGGGCTCCTGGTACGACGAGACCGGGCTGCCCTGGGTGAACCCGTCGCCGAACATCCGCTCCGTGACCGAGGCGCTGCTCTACGCCGGCATCGGGCTCCTCGAGGCGACGAACCTCTCGGTGGGGCGGGGCACGGACACGCCGTTCGAGGTGGTGGGGGCGCCGTGGATCGAGCCCCTGGGGCTCGCCTCAGCGCTGAACGACCTCCGGCTGCCGGGCGTGCGATTCGAGCCGACGTGGTTCACGCCGACCGGCGATCAGTACGCACGGGTGCAGTGCGGCGGCGTGCGGATCGTGGTCACCGACCGCGACGCGATCCGGCCGGTGACGGCGGCGCTCGCGCTCGCGCGCGAGCTACGTCTGCGTCACCGGGACCAGTTCAGGCCCGAGGCCATCCAGAACCTCCTGGTGAACCGGCCCACCATGTGGGCCTTCCTGAGGGGAGAGCTCCTCGAGCGGCTGGTCATCTGGGCCGAGATCGAGCGCAACAGCTTCTTGAACCGACGCGCGTCGTATCTCATCTATCGTTAGCCCTCCCGGAGGTCTGGTCAGCGGCCGGTCGTTGGCTCCACCACGCGGACGTTCTTGAGGTTCTCGCGCAGGCGGCCCTGGAGCGCGGCGGGCACCGTGATCACGCCCGGCTCGCCGTCGCTCACGAACCGCTCGAGCGGGCGCTGGTCGAAGTAGCGCAGCCAGTACGTGAGCTCGCTCTCGAGCGCCTGGATGCGCGGCAGCCGCGCGGGATCGTAGGCGCTCGAGAAGGGCGACGGCGCGGCGCCCCCCGAGACCCTCAGGATCGCGTCGTGGCTGTAGGTCATGCCCTTGGCCGAGCCGCGCAGCGCCCAGCTCACGTCCCGCGGATAGACGCCGTGCGGGAGCGCGAGCGTGCGCGGGCGGTAGTCGGGCACGTAGCGCTGGATCCACTCCTGCGCGCCGGCGATCTGCGCGCGCACGGTCGCCTCGTCGTACTTGCCGAGGTTCGCGTGCCAGAGCGTGTGGTTGCCGAGCTCGTAGCCCCGGCTCACCAGGAACTGGAGCTTGCGCCCGACGTGCTCGGGCTGGTTGAAGAGCCGGTTCGGCGGATCGGCGGCGGGCAGCACGAAGAAGGTCGCGCCGCGCCCGAAGTCCGGATGCTCGCGCCCGAAGGCCTCGAGGATGCCGACCGCGGACTTCGGGTCGACCACGAGATTCCCGTCCTGCTCGAGGTAGCGGAACTGGCCCGGGGAGGAGTCGTCGAAGGTGAGGATCACCGGCGTCGTGCCGGCCGGCAGCGTGATGCGGCCGTCGAGGAACTCGCCGAGGGTGATGAGCCGGTAGCCCCGCGCGTAGAGCGTCTCGAGATCGCGCCGGAAGTTCTCGGGCGTGCGCGTCCAGCGCTCCTCGGGGTAGTCGATCTTGTGGTACTCGAGGATCATCACGCGGCCGAGCTCGTTGGGCGAGGGCGAGGGCCCGGCCGCGCCCGCGAGGGAGCCGCGCAGGAGCGCCGCGGTGAGGAGGAGCGCCAGGACGCCAAGGCGCCTCATTGCTGGGCGTCCTTCGGGCGCAGCGCCGCGGCCGTGTAGTCGTTGCGCGGATTCCAGAGCATCCAGCCCGCCCCGCCCGCGTCGTCGGCGCCCTTCATCTGGGCGCGGATCTCGGAGACGCCGAAGATCCGCTTGTCGAAGGCGTAGTCGCGGAAGTCCTGGATCCACGGGCGAACCCGCACGTGCGTGTGCGCCGCGCGCTTCCGGATCAGGCGCACGCTCTCGAAGACGATCTGGTAGGGGTTCTCGAGCGGCTTGGTGAAGCCGGGGATCCCCCGGTTGTAGCCGGACGGATAGACCATCGGCGAGATGTAGTCGAGGTGCGGGGTCAGCTCCTCGACCCGCTGGCCGATGTCGGTGTCGTTCTCGTTGAACGCCGTGTAGCCGAAGACGTCGGCGGAGACGAAGGCGCCCAGCGGCCCGAGCGCCTTCCGCGCGCGCTCGAGGAAGCCCGCGATCGCCGGCAGGCGCGTCTCCTTGGTGTTGGGCTTCGCGTATTCCGCCGAGCCGAGGCGCCCGTCGGTGGGGAAGCGCACGTAGTCGAACTGGATCTCGTCGAATCCCTTGCGGGCGGCCTCGCGCGCGATCGCGATGTTGTAGTCCCACACCTCTTCGCGGAACGGGTCCACCCACCTAAGCTTCTCGTTGTCGATCCACGGCGTGCCCGTGCGCCGGTCGATGATCGCGAGGTCGGGCCGGGCCTTGGCGAGGATGTTGTCCTTGAAGGTGACGATGCGCCCGATCGTGTAGACGCCGCGCGCCTTGAGATCGGCCATCAGGGCGTCGAAGTCGCGGAGCGTGGCGGGGCCCTGGGCGCCGGCCTTGAGCGCCTCCTCGACCTCCGTGGGGTAGAGGATCCAGCCGCGATCGCCCTTGACGTCGATGACCACCGCGTTCAGCTCGGTGCGCTCGGCCAGCGCGAGGACGCGGGTGCGGATCCCGCGGTCGCCAACGCCGAAGTAGGTGAGGTACGCGGCTTTCACGGTCCGCGGCTTGAGTACGACCTCGACCGGGCCGCGCTGCGGCGCGACCGTGACCTTCTCGTAACCGGGCAGCTTGACGAGGAGCGGCTCCGCGGGCGGCACGCCCTGCAGGCTGAAGGCGCCCTCGAGGTCGGTCCAGTGTTCGACACCTCCCGCGACCACCGAGGCGCCCTCGACCGGCTGACGCTCGGGGTCGAGCACCCGACCCGTGACGGTGCCGCCCCACGTCGGGCCCGCCGGCGGCTGTGCTCGCTCGAGCGTCGGCCGCAACATCGGGGGGACCACCGGGCGAGCGACCGGCGTCGCGCGGAGATCCGCGGGATAGAGGAGGATCAGGTAGCCGCTGACGATGGCGACGGCCAGAAAGAAGAGGGCAAAACCGCCGTCCAGGAGATTTCGGCGTCCTGACGCGGGCGTCGGTGCTTCGTGCATCACTGGTCCTTCCAACATACCGCCCGCTTCGGAACGTACCAAGAAAAAGTTTTGCGGCTACAATTCGTCAGATGTCCGACCTGCGCTTCGGCTGCGAGACGGCGAGGAAGCGCCTGCTCCGCGTCAACGGCCTCGACCTCTCGTTCCTCGAGTGGGGCGAATCGGGAAACCCCGCGCTCTGCTTCCTGCACGGCGGCGCGGCGCACGCCCACTGGTTCGACCTGGTCGCGCCCGCGTTCGCCAGCCGCTTCCGCGTGATCTCGCTCGACCAGCGCGGCCACGGCGAGAGCGCGTGGCCCACGCCGCCCGCGTACGCGACCGAGGATTTCGCCGCCGACCTCTCAAGCCTGATGGACGCCCTCGGCCTGGCGCGCATGGCGCTGGCCGGCCACTCGATGGGCGGCCACAACGCCATGGGCTTCGCCGCGTGGCATCCGGAGCGCGTGAGTGCGGCCGTGATCATCGACTCGCGCCCCGCGCTGCCGCCGGAGCGGCTCGACCGCATGCGCGCCCGCGGCCGACGGCCGCCGTGGCTCCACCCGTCGGTCGAGCACGCGGTGCAGTCCTTTCGCCTCCTCCCGCCTGACACGACCGCCGACCCGGCCCTGCTCGCCCACCTGGCGCGCGAGGGCCTGGCGGCGCGCGACGGCGGCTTCAAGTACCGCTTCGACCCGGCCTGCTACGGCTCGCGGAAGCCCGTGGACACCTGGCCGCTGCTGCCGCGCATCACCGCGCCGACGCTCGTCGTGCGCGGCGAGCATTCGCCGGTCCTCCCGCGCGACATGGCCGAGCGCATGCTGGGCGCGCTCCCGCGGGCGTCGCTCGTCGAGATCCCGGGCGCCTACCACCACCTCGTGCTCGACGCCCCGGACGCCTTCAATCGCGCCCTCGACGATTTCCTGACCCGCGCACTCTGAGGGGCTCTAGCCGAGCCGCGGATCGAGGAGATCCCGCAGCCCGTCGCCCAGCAGGTTGGCCCCCAGGACCACGAGCGAGATCGTCATCCCGGGCGCGGTCGCGAGCCACCACGCGTTCGAGAGATAGTCGCGGCCCTCCGCGAGCATGAGCCCCCACGACGGCTGCGGCGCCTGGATCCCCATCCCGAGAAAACTCAGCCCCGACTCGAGCAGGACCATCGTGGCGAACTGGCTCGAGCCGATCACGAGGATCGGGGCCAGGGTGTTGGGCAGGATGTGCCGGACGACGATCCGGAGATCGCTGGCGCCGAGGGTGTACGCGGCCTCCACGTACTCGAGGCGGCGGATCGTGAGCACGTTGGCGCGGACGGTCCGCGCGTAGAGCACCCACCCGCTCAGCGCGAGCACGCCCACGAGGGCGGCCGGGCTCGTGCCCACCACCGCGACGATCGCGATCGCGAGCATGATGACGGGCAGCGCGAGCTGGACGTCGGCCAGGCGCATGAACAGCGCGTCGACGCGCTCGCCCCCGGAGCCCGCCACGAGGCCTACCACGATGCCCACCGCGGCCGCGATGAGGACCGAGACCGAGGCCAGGGCGAGCGAGATCCGGCCGCCGTGCAGCAGGCGCGCGAGGATGTCCCGGCCCAGGTTGTCGGTGCCGAGGACGTGCGCCGGCGTGCCCCCGAGCCCCCACGGCGGGGCGAGCCGCCGGCTGAACTGCGGTTTCACCGGGTCGCTGGGGGAGAGCACCGGGGCGAGCACGCTGGCGAGGACGGTGAGCGCGAGCAGGAGCCCGCCGATCACCGCCGGCGCGTTCAGGGGACGGCGGTGAGACGTCGGGGGCCCGGCCCCGAGTGAGCGGTCCGTCACGAAGAGGTCCGTCACGAATAGCGGATCCGGGGATCGATCACGGTATAGAGCAGGTCCACCAGCAGATTGATCAGCACGAAGATGGTGGCCGAGAAGATCAGCACGGTCTGCACCACCGGGAAATCGCGAAAGAAGATCGCATCCACCACCAGCTTGCCCATGCCCGGCCACGCGAACACCGATTCGGTGATGACCGCGCCGCCGAGCAGGGTGCCGACCTGCAGCCCGAGCACGGTGAGCACTGGGACCGCCGCGTTCCGCAGCGCATGCCGGAGCACCACGGCGCGTTCGGCCAGGCCCTTGGCGCGGCCGGTGCGAATGTAGTCGCGCCCGAGGATCTCCAGCATGCTGGAGCGGGTGAGACGGGCGACGAGCGCGGTCGGGAAGGCGGCCAGGGTCACCGCGGGCAGGATGAGGTGCCGCCAGCTCTCGAAGCCGGAGGTGGGCAGCCAGCGGAGGGCGACCCCGAAGAGCAGGATCAGCATGATGCCGAGCCAGAAGTTCGGCAGCGACTGGCCGAGCACCGCGAAGAGCGTGCTCGCGAGGTCGTAGCGCGTGCCCCGCCGCACCGCGGCCACGATGCCGAGCGAGACGCCGACCGCCCCCATGAGGAACATGGCGGCCAGCGCGAGCTGGGCGGTCGCGGCCAGCCGCTCGGTGACGACCCGAAGGGCAGGCGCCCGGTACTGGAAGGACTGGCCGAAGTCGCCGCGGAACACGCTCCGGATGAAGATCCCGTACTGGACGTGGAGCGGCTCGCGCAGGCCAAGATGCCGGTTCAGCTCGTCGACCGCGGACTGGGGCGCGCCCTCGGGGAGCAACATCTTGGCGGGGTCACCCGGCAGGACGCGGAGCACGACGAACACGAGGACCGAGACGCCGAGGAGTGTCAGGGCCGCCTGGCCGAGCCGGCGGAGGACGTACGCTCTCAGCCCCGCACCGGGCTACACGATCGCGACGTCACTCAGCAGGACGTAGTAGTCGCGGCGCGGCTCGAAGTTGCGCACGCGATCGCTGACCCCGTAGATCGCGACGCTGTAGTAGGGCCAGATCTCGGGCTCTTCGTCCCACAGGATGCGCTCGAGCTCCTCGTACTTGGCCTGGCGCACCTTGGAATCGGGCACGCGCCCCTCCGCGATGAGCTGCTCCACGCGCGGGTTGTTGTAGCGGGTGAGCTTCTCGGAGCCCGCCCGGGTGAACCACTGGCCGAAGTACCAGTCCGGATCGTGCGGCATGTGGGCCCAGCCCGAGAAGAACATGTCGTACGTCCCTGCGCTCCGGTGCTCCCGCGCCGTCGCGATCTCGAGATTCTTGATGTTGACCTTGATCCCCACCTCGCCCAGCATCGCCGCGACCGCCTGGGTGATCTCGAGCTGCTTCGGGTAGAGATCCTTCATGAGCACGAAGTCGATCGACACGTTGGTGTAGCCGGCCTGCTTGAGGATCTGGCGCGCCTTTTCGGGATCGTAGGGCTTGCGGGGCAGGCTGGTGTGGCCGAGCAGCCCGGGCGGGACGGGGCTGTCGACCGGCCGCCCGTAGCCCAGCAGCAGGTCCTTGATGATCACGTTCCGGTCGATGGCGAGCGAGATCGCCTGCCGGAGCCGCTGGTCCTTCACCGGCTCCTTGGCGAGCTGGAAGATCCAGCGCTGGGCCTCGACCGCGGGCACGTCGAACACCTTCACGCCGCGGCTGCTCTTGAGCGTCTCGACCAGGTCGGGGGTGACGCGGTCGACCACATGGATCTCGCCCGCGCGCAGGCCCGCCGCCCGCGTGGACAGCTCGGGGATGAAGCGGAACGTGACCTTCTCGACCCGGGGCACCCCGGGCTTCCAGTAGGTCGGGTTGGCCGCCAGCACGATGTGGTCGCCGTGGGTCCAGCTCGTGAAGCGGAACGGACCGGTGCCGATCGGCTTCTGGAAGAACGCCTCCTCGTTCTTCGCCGCGTGGGGCGGCAGCATGCCGCGCATGGTGAGATG
>Ga0209156_10001236_pt1 | contig 20983 bp, 17 predicted proteins | sample GraSoiAngelo_124_FD_185881 | JGI IMG/M metagenome (GOLD analysis project Ga0209156, IMG submission 185881) | Grasslands soil microbial communities from the Angelo Coastal Reserve, California, USA - 14_0927_05_20cm (SPAdes) (version 2) | ecosystem: Environmental > Terrestrial > Soil > Grasslands...
GAGCAAGAGAAATCAACAATGGCTATGTGATCACAGAGGGAAGCACGCCAGTCCTGGTGAGCCTAGAAAAAGGGAGGCGGATCAGTTTGGGTCAGCGACGTATGGTAACTTCTCGAAAGCGCCGAAGGTTCGAGCTCGAACGTTGGCTTGTTGGCGCCCAGAACCCATGAATAACTTCTGAACACATGCCGAAAATCATGTTAAATTAAAGTGTATGTTGAGGAATAAGGCGCGTGATTCCAATAAAATCGTGTTGCGGGAGGAATCGGCAGGTCGCGGGTTCGAGTCGCGCCGTCGGCTCCACCGTTCTTGGGTCCGGCCCGGAGACATGGGTGGCACACCGTACCTAAGACATGGGTAACATTTTTGGGCCGAACGGGTTCACGGTTCGAGCACGCGCAACTTTAGATCGAAGTATCCCAGATCATAATCCATAAAGCTGACCAGCCAGATGACTTCTTTGACGCGGACCGCCTGGGCGGCCAAGACCGTGCTGAAGTTGACTTTTTGCGTCCCCAGCAAAGGCGCGCGCAGTTGGTGACGACAATCGTTTTGGAAGAGACAATCGATATCCGGCAATCCCTTGTAAGGGCATGTGAGAGGCTGGTCCGGGTTGCCCTTCGAGGCTTCTTCGACTTGAAGCCGCATGATTTACGCGAAACTTACAAGATGCTTGCGCTTCCACATGGAAATCGATGGAGATTGCCTGCAACCTAAAGAAAAGGCCGTAAGGCCGGGCTCCCCTTACGGCGAGCCATACGAGGAGCAGGCATGAATACTCTCTTCCAGGCAGAAGAATCTTCCCTCAGTACAAGCAAGAAAGTCGGCATTGCCATTGTCGCTTTGGCGCTCTTAGGCCTTGCCGTGTGGGGAGGCGCTGAGATTGCCTGGCGTCTCGCCTCTGGCCGCTAGGGGGATCCATCTCTACGCCCGAAGTTGTGCTGTTGGCCACGTCTTAGACTTCTATTTTCTGTACCTTCGCGTGCGCCGACTCAGCCGCGGGATGATGATGCGCAGCTTTCTCTGACTAAGCGAAATGCGCCAGTGTTCCTGGAAAAACAACGGCACAAGCCAAGGGACTGACAGTGTTCTTCAGGATCGTTTGCCGACCCAAAGCAGCGGTTGGCGTATGGGATAGTTGCGAATGATTTCTTGCACCGTTGGATCTGGATTCAGCTTGCTCCAGAGGGCGAAATATTCGGGCTTTGCGAGCGCAATCCCAGCGAAGAGGAGGCTGGGTTGGCGCACGGGCCAATCGTTGAAGTACTCCACGTCGTGTGCGTAGGGCCAGGACTTTTTGTCCGAGATGAACGGAAACATGAAGGCCATGGCCTTTGCGAATCCGCGGCCATCGGGAAGTGCATAGGAAAAAAGATTGTCCTGCGGCGTCGAAAGGGTCTGACAGACGGTGGCCATGACGTCGAGGTTGAAAAGGCAGTAGCCGTAAGGTTTCGTGCGACGCAGTTCCTCCGGGAAACTCCCGTTTGCAGCGATTTGTTCCGACACGATGACTTCCTTGAATCTCTTTCGACAAAATTTGCTTAGCTCGCTGTTGGCTGTGAACGCAGCGAACTCCGAGGCCTGCATCAGCCAACACGTTCCGTGATTATTCTTCGCGTCGCGCTCTTCCTGGCCATTATTGGAAGTGGTCATCCAATCCAAATAAGCGGCGAACCAGCCGCGCATTTCCGTCGCCGAGAAAACTCCGGACTTTTCGAGGAACGGGATGGAGCGAATGACTTCCACAAGGTGAATCGTGTCAATGATTCCAGTGCCGCGGCCGGTGGTGATGCCGTGAATGGCCTGAGCGTATTGAAGGTTCGCATGCATCAGCGTTGCAGGGTCGAGAAACCAGGCGCGCAAGTGTTTCGCGGCATGCGCGGCGTAATGGTGGTCGTGCGTGAGCAGCCACGCCGCGGCTAAGGCAGGGACTTGCAGACTTAAGCGAATTAGGGCCTGGCGGTGACCGGTGAAATTGTCCGGATTGGACATGCCATCGCGGCGGATGTACGGACCGGAAGGATTTTTGGGATCGGGCCACCAATAGTCGCCCTCGGAAAAATAATCGTGCGGCCCGCCAGCACTTCGCGGGCTGGAGAAGGCGGTGATGGTTACGGGCGGCTGCTGGAGGTAGCGGTTCGCCGCAGTGAGGATGCGTTGCCGATCGATTTTTGCGAGGTCAGGAATATCGTGCTCGGGCCTGTCGCCCGTCAGGCAAGGCGGCAGGGGGAACGCCGCGGCTGCGAGGCTCGCAGAAACACAAAATTGTCTGCGCGTGAGAAAAGTCATGGTTGCTTGAGGGCATGCGGAAGTGCCATTGCGGGCCGACGCTACCCAGTTCACCATGTAAAACGAGGATTTCTAGTTCTGAAAATCATGGCAGTATCTTACTGCAGCTGATGGCAGTCCCGGCTTGAAATTTGAGGAGACTGGCAAGTAGCCTCCCCAGCGGGTAGGCAATGTTTCTCTCGGGGTCATCCGCAAATCAAACGGCTCGAACCATCTTCAGTTGACCACGATGCGAGGGACCATGGATACATTTCGCAGGGAATTCCTGAAACGCGCGGGAATGGGAATCGCCGCGGCGGCGGCGGGTGTTCCCTTAGCAGCTACACAACCGAGCAAGGTTCCTTCCGGACCTGAGACAGGTTCTTTTGATGTTCGCAGCTTTGGTGCAACCGGTGATGGGACCAGCATCGAAACGGCTGCGGTGAATCGCGCGATCGAAGCAGCCGCCACGGCGGGCGGAGGCACAGTGCGGTTTCCGGCAGGAACGTATGCTTGCTATTCGATTCATCTGAAGAGCAACGTGCTGCTCTATATCGAGGCTGGCGCGACGATCCTTGCCGCCGAAACGGCAATGGAAGGCATGACCTCCGGCGGCTACGACGCGGCCGAGGCCAACACGGGCGACAACAAATATCAGGATTACGGACACAGTCACTGGCACAACAGCCTGATTTGGGGTGAGGATCTGTACAACGTCGGGATCATGGGCCCGGGGCTGATTTATGGCAAAGGCCTGAGCCGAGGCGCCGGACATGATACGCCTCACGCGGAAGCGCCTGGGGTTGGCAATAAAGCGATCGCACTCAAGAATTGCAGGAACGTGGTGCTGAAAGATTTTTCTATTCTGAAGGGCGGCCACTTCGGAGTGCTCGCCACGGGGGTCGACAACTTCCGCCTCGATGGGTTGACGATTGACACGAACCGCGACGGCATGGATCTCGATTGCTGCCGCAACGGGCACGTGTCCAATTGCACGGTGAACTCGCCATGGGATGACGCGATCTGCCCGAAGAGTTCTTTCGCTCTCGGGTACGCACGGGCGACGGAAAATCTGACCATTGCGAACTGCTACGTCGCGGGGTGCTATGAAGTAGGAACGCTCCTCGATGGAACACTTAAAAAGTACGGCTCTGAGGTTCGCGTTCCGCGAACGGGGCGCGTTAAGTTCGGGACGGAATCTAACGGCGGATTCAAGAACATCACGGTCAGCAATTGCGTTTTTGAAGGATGTAACGGTATCGCCTTGGAAAGCGTGGACGGCGCATTGCTTGAGGATGTGTCGTTCAACAACATCACCATGCGCGACATTAGTGGCTCGCCGATTTTTTTGCGCCTCGGCGCGCGCTTACGTGGCCCGCGGGGAATGGCGGTGGGCGCATTGCGCCGCGTTATCTTGAGCAACATCGTGAGCTACAATGCCGCAGGACGCCTGCCAGCCATCCTCAGCGGCATTCCTGGACACGCGATTGAGGACGTTAAGATCAGCGACGTGTATCTCCAGCACCGCGGCGGGGGTACCAAAGAAATGGCCGTCTTGCAACCGCCGGAAGACGAAAATAAATATCCAGATCCGCACATGTTTGGCCCAGAACTTCCCGCGCATGGCTTCTTCATCCGGCACGCGAAGAATCTGGAATTCACGAACGTAGAAATTGCTTACGAAGCACCCGACGAGCGGCCTGCGGTCATCGTCAACGACGTGCAAGGCGCGGATTTCTTCCGCGTGAAAACACCCCGGGGGGCCACGGGACGTATTTTCTCGCTGAACAATTTGACCGATTTCCGCGTGCTGGCCACGCGGGAAGTGAAGGATGCACAACTCGATAGGGTTGAGGTTAAGATGCTTTGAGAGGCGAATCAAGCCCACATCAGAAACCCGGAGACGATTAGCCTCGAGAAGTTCGCAAAGGGATGCAGGGGAATTCCTGCATGTCGTCATTTGGCGGTCGCTTGGCTTTCTCTATTAGAAACGCAGGCGGGTGGGCACCGTGAATGGACACACTCGAACATTGCAGACCACGGAGCTGCGAAACTCTCCTGCTTGCCTCGTGCCGGGTTCATCTCACCCCATGGAATGGAGCCGCGAGTCGCTGGGATCCGGATTGGGTGGCGCGGCGGTCCCGTGGATTTCGCACGTACTTGGCGCGCGTTTTGGCTGGCAAGCCGCGCTCCGCGCGCTCGGGTTGTTGATCCTGGCGCTGGCGCTTCCCGCTGCGGCGGCGCTGCCAAGAGGGCAGCAGGCCACATGAGCGCGCGGTCTTTTCTGCGTCTGGGCAGCGTGAAGAACGTGGAACATTTTCTGGAGCACGTGCGGGCGCGCGGCGTGACGATTCCCTGCGATCAAGAAATCGTGAGAGGTGCTGAGTCTCCGCTGCTGGTTCCACTGTCGCGCGGGAGAATCCGGATCGGCAACCGGATCGCCGTTCAGCCGATGGAAGGATGGGATGGAACGCGCGATGGGAATCCCAGCGAGCTTACGATCCGCCGGTGGCGGCGGTTCGGATGCAGCGGGGCAAAGTTAATCTGGGGAGGAGAAGCGGTCGCGGTTTCGCACGAAGGCCGCGCCAATCCGAAGCAACTTGTGATTGCAGCCAACACTCGCGAGGGCCTGGCAGGGCCGCGAAGAGTTCTCAGCGAAGAACATCAGAAGACAACGGGCTCGCAAAACGGGCTTCTCATTGGCTTGCAGTTGACCCATTCCGGGCGGTACTGCCGCCCGAATGCGCACGACCGGCCTGAGCCACGCATTCTTTATCACCATCCGATATTGGATCGCAGGCTGGGCTTGCCTGGCGATTATCCGCTTCTTGAAGACACGGAAATTGAAGCAATCATCGAGGATTTTCACCGTGCAGGAAAAATGGCGTGGGAGCTGGGCTTTGACTTTGTGGACATTAAGCATTGTCATGGATATTTGGGGCACGAATTTCTCAGCGCGCACACCCGAGAAGGGAAGTACGGGGGAAGTTTTGAGAACCGCACAAGATTCCTGCGAGAAGTCGTGGAAGGAATTCGCTCCGCGGCGCCGAAAATTCAATTTGGGGTCCGATTTTCTGCCTTTGATTCGATTCCTTTCCGGCCCGATCCGCAGCAGTCAGCGAATGGAACGCCGGGCCCGGGGATCCCGGAGCCGTTTGGCGACTTGATCCCCTATCGCTGGGGATTTGGAGTGAATCCTAGCGACCCGACGCAGATTGATTTAAAGGAGCCCACACGGTTTCTGTCCTTGTTGGAAGAACTGGAAATTCGGTTGGTGAATGTCACTGCAGGGAGCCCTTACTACAATCCGCACATTCAACGGCCGGCCATTTATCCTCCATCGGATGGATACCAGCCGCCGGAGGATCCACTGAATGGCGTTGCGAAACTGATGGGCGTCACCCGGCAGCTGAAAGAGCAATTTCCGAACCTTATTTTCGTTGGCAGCGGTTACAGCTACTTGCAGGATTTTGCGCCGCACGTGGCGCAAGCGGCAGTGCGAGAAGGGTGGGTGGATGCCGTCGGTCTGGGCCGGATGATTTTGACCTATCCGGAATTGTTGTGGGACGCTAGCCACGGAAATGCCATTCAACATAAGCGAATTTGCAGGACGTTCAGCGATTGCACGACAGCGCCAAGGAATGGGTTGCCCTCCGGATGCTATCCCCTGGACAGATACTACAAACTTTCCCCTTTTGGCGCGCAGCTGAAAGCGGCAAAGGCGAGGCCATGAAAATCACTTCCGTTTTGCAGCGGCAACAGCCGGGACGCAAGGTGCAGGGAATTGCCGCGGGCCTTCTTCCTTACCGGCCGAGTGGAGAGGTTGCCGTCGAGGCTTTTCAAAAACATCTTCTGGCCACGCATCGTGCTGGTCTGATGAACGCGGTGAACATGGACACCGGATACGTGAATTATCTGAGTGTGGCGGAAAAGCAAGAAGTCCTGCGTTGGACGAGAGAAGCATTGGGAAAAGACGTGCCCTTCGTGGCTGGCGCATACATCGAGGGACAGGATGGCCACATTGCCGCGCTGTACCGAAAAGAGATGGAGTCCATCGTCGGTGCCGGCGGGATTCCAATCTTGTTTCAGACGAGCCAGCTCCGAGGGAAGCCGGCGAAAGGAAAAGCGGCCATTTATCAGGACGCGTGCCGGGGATTTTCGCATGTACTCGCCTTCGAATTAGGACAAATGTTTGCGCCAAGCGGAGAAATATTCGACGAAGAAACGGTTCGTCGGCTCATGGACATTCCGGAAATTAAGGGAATGAAGCATTCTTCGCTTGACCGCCAGATTGAAATGCAGCGGTTGGCGCTGCGCGGAGCACATCGGCCAGACTTTCGCATTTATACCGGGAATGATTTGGGCATCAATATGATTGAGTATGGCTCTGACTACTTGCTGGGCCTCGCGACGTTTGCGCCGGAGAAATTTGCGGAGCGAGATCGCCTGTGGGAAGCTGGCGATTCGCAGTACTACGCCATTTCGGATGCATTGCAGTATCTCGGAAATGTCGCATTTCGCGAACCGGTGCCCGCGTACAAGCATTCCGCAGCCATTTTTCTTCATCTGATGGGAAGGATCCCTTCACCCCGGACTCACCCTAAGAACCCCTCACGTCCAGACTGGGAGTCCGAAATCCTCAAGGACTGCGCGCGACGGCTATGCGTTTGAAGGTCCAAAAGTCTATCCGCTGCCCTGACGTTCTGGTCTTTTGTACAATTTACATAGTAAAACGCAAGAGCAATACGCGGAAAACTGGCTGGCTTTTGTTAGACTCCTGGTTGTATTTCGGCGAGACGGGAATTGTGCGCAGGTGCTTATTCCGAGGTTTACGATGGCCAAGACTGAGGATTTGCTTTCGCGCTTAGCAGATTCATATTGAATCCCTATGAAAGTCATCCGCTACGAAGACTCTTCCGGAAAGATTCACTATGCCGCTGAACAGCAAGGCGGAAAACACCTGCGCGTCGACGGTGATCCCCTCAATGCGTTCGAAGTAATGCGTGAAGCCGCCATCGTCGGAAAGATATTAGCTCCCGTGGATCCGCCGATGATCTGGTGCGTCGGCAAAAATTACCGGCGTCACGCGGATGAAGTTGGGATGGGAATTGATGAATATCCCGAAATCTTTGCCAAGGGCATAAATTCAGTTCAGCATCCGGGCCAGCCGATTCGAATTCCAGAGCGCGCAAAAAGTTCCGAGATCGATTATGAGGGCGAGCTGGTGGTGGTGATCGGAAAGGCGTGCAAGGACGTCGCGCGGGATCAGGCGCTCCACTACGTCGCCGGTTATACCTGCGGGAATGATGTCAGCGCGCGCGACTGGCAACTCCGAAGAGGAGGGACTCAATGGTGCCGCGGGAAAAGCTTCGACACCTTCGCGCCGCTTGGGCCGTGCCTCGTGACCAAGGATTCCATTCCCGATCCCTCCGGGTTACGGATTCAGACGCTGGTGAACGGGCGCGTCCTGCAGGATGCAAACACGCGGGATATGGTTCATGACGTGCCTGCGCTGATCGAGTTTCTCAGCCAGAGTACGACGCTGCTGCCGGGAACAGTGATTTTCACGGGAACGCCTAGCGGAGTTGGCATGGCGCAGAATCCGCCGCTCTGGTTGAAAGATGGCGATGAAGTGAGCGTGACGATCGAGAAGATCGGGACGCTTATAAACCGCGTTTGTGGAGCGAAGGAGTGATGGCTGCGTGCTTGCGGCGTTGCCTGCCAGCCCGGTTGCGCCTGGATGATTTCATTTTGCGGAAGAGAGGAGTCTGCTTCTGACTCACGAACGGAAACAATTCAATAGCCTGCGGCTTGAGGGCAAAGCGGCGATTGTTACGGGCGCCGCGAGTGGCATTGGCCAAGCCATCGCGCGAAGATTTGCGCAGGAAGGCGCTCGTGTGTGGCTCGTGGACATCAACGAAGAGGCAGCGAGAAATACGACGGCGGAGATTGTCAAATGCGGCGGCAGGGCCGACTCGCATGTTTGCGACGTTACAGACCAACGATCAGTAAACAGACTGTTCCAGCTCGCCGGAGAGAACCCCATCCATATTCTCGTGAACAGCGCGGGAATCTCGCACATCGGAAAGCTCGAGAGCACATCGGAAGCGGAATTCGACCGGATTTTTCAAGTCAACGTAAAAGGAATCTACAACTGCATGTACGCGGCGATCGAGTCGATGAAAGCCAACGGTGGCGGAGTCATCTTGAACATGGCTTCGATCGCTGCGACCGCCGGCCTTGCCGACCGCTTTGCCTATTCGATGAGCAAGGGCGCCGTCTTGTCGATGACGTTGTCCGTGGCCAGAGATTATCTGGCGCACAACATCCGATGCAATTGCATTTCACCAGCGCGCGTGCATACATCTTTCGTGGACGGCTATTTGAAAAAAAATTATCCGGGCCGCGAACAAGAAATGTTCCGCGCGCTCTCGCAGACGCAACCCATAGGCCGCATGGGGAAACCGGAGGAAGTGGCAGCGTTGGCTTTGTTTTTGTGCTCGGATGAAGCCGCCTTTATCACTGGAACGGACTACCCGATTGACGGCGGATTTTTCAATCTCCACGGGTAATTGAGGATCGGAAGGGCAGAGATTTAGAGCTATGCTTGACCGCTTAACGAAGCTCTTGGCTTAAGTTGATATCAACGTGAATGCCCCAGCTGCGCGGAAATGGCGCGTGCGGCTTTCCTTACGGCCTGGGCATAGGCATGGATGCGGTCGCGGCCGATGCGCGTGATAGGCCCGGAAACGCTGATAGCGGCGGCAACGTTTCCGCTCTCGTCCAGAATCGGGGCGGCCACGCAACGCGCGCCCATGTCTGTCTCCTGATCGTCGATGGCGTAGCCTTGTTGCACGGCGAGAGCGAGCTCCTTCCGCAAACGCGCAAGGTTCGAAATGGTGCGTGGAGTGGCACGTTCAAAGGTCAACAGGGGCAATATTTCCTCACGCTGTTCCGCCGGAAGAAAAGCGAGCAGCGCTTTGCCGAGCGCCGTGCAGTTGACAGGCCGGTGCATTCCTGGTTGGGAAGCCATGCGAAAGGAATGAGGGCTCTCGATCACATCGAGATAGAGAACCTCGTGTCCATCCAAAACACCAAGGTTCACCGTTTCCTTGGTGTCGTTGGATAGAGCCAGGGCCATTGGGCGGCTGACCTTCCGCAGCGTTGCATGATAAGCAATCCCGGCCCCGAGCCTTGCCAATTTGGGAGCGACCACATACGCGCCCGCTTCGTCACGCAGGAGATAGCCTTCGCTTTGCAGGTGAGCCACGAAGCGATAGGCGGTGCTCTTGTTGACGCGAGTCTGCTGCGCGATTTCACGAAGCTGCAACCCGGCGGGAGAAGCGTCCAGCGCCTCCAGGATGCGCAACACTTTTCCAACCACGCCGACGGGCGCAGATTTTGATTCGCGTGAGCGGATCATTCGTAACGTCCTCCTTCCGTCCAGAGCCGCTTGACCACCTGGAAGAGTGATTGCGGCATTTTACCTGAAGAAACGTTCAGTTTTTCAATATTTAAAACGCAAATTTTTAATATTGAATTTGTTGATCCAGCCTGCTAAAAGCCATCTCATCTTGGCGTTTACGTCGCGAGTGCAGGTTTGTTGGGGTGCTCGGCAGGTCCGCGGGGCCATTGGCGCCCAACTTGGAGCGAAAATTTCAAGGCTGGGGGTGGGCATGCAAGTCGCAAAAGGGACGACGATTCTGCTGGTTGCTTTGCTGGTGGCCGCGGGGGCGGTCCGCGCGCAGACGTCAGCCGGCGAGGTCTATGGAACGGTCACGGACAAATCCGGGGCAGCCATTTTGGGAGCGGACGCAAAGCTGAGTAACCAAGGAACAAAAGTCGCTAAGGACACCCAGACCAACGCAAACGGATATTTTGTCTTCATCAATGTGCTGCCCGGATCGTATATTTTGACAGTGGAGAAGCAAGGCTTCAAGACTGCCCAGGTCAACTCGTTTGACATCCAAGTGAATCAGACGTTGACGCTAAACATTCGCTTGGACGTCGGCGAGGTCAGCGAGTCCGTTACCGTGAGGGCGGAAGCTCCGTTGCTACAATCCTCCACCTCGGAGTTGGGCACGGTGATTGGTGAAAAGCCTCTGAAAGAACTGCCGCTGAACGGCCGCAACTTCACCCAGTTGCTGATTCTAACGCCGGGCATAACACCCATATCCTCGGCGCAAGGCTCCGGCATCAGCGCCACAGACGCGGGCATCACGGCGATTCCCGGCACAAGCTTTTACAAACCTGCCGTGAATGGGCAAGAGAATCGTGAGAATATCTTCTATCTCGATGGAATTCTCAACACCGATATTCGCGGGGCGGTTTACGGCGTTTTACCGATTCTCGACACGTTGAATGAATTCAAAGTGCAATCGCACAACGACAAGCCGGAATTTGGCGGCACGTTGGGAGGAGTCGTTAACGTGGCCACCAAGTCCGGTACAAACAATGTTCATGGATCGGCATGGAATTTTGCCCGCAGCGACATCTTTGATGCGCGCAATCCGTTCAACGATTTCTGCACTTCGGCTCGCTGTGCCAGCTTCAACCAGCCAGGAGGACCGACGCAGGCCACGCCGGCACCACCTGGTCATTACAACCAGAACGAATTCGGCGGAGCAGTTGGGGGGCCGATCTTTAAAAATAAGACTTTTTTCTACGGCGCCTACGAAGGCTGGCGCTTCAGCCAACCCTCGAACAACTTCGCGATGGTTCCTACTCAGTCTGAACTGGGCTTGGCCACCGGGCTAAACGGCAATCTGGATTTCACCGGATCGCTCCAAGGAGCTGTTTCGGCTACCGCGCAAACCGCGAATCAGCTCTACAACCCCTATTCGCCTGGCGGCGCCACTCCCTTCCAGTGCGTTCCAGGCACGGGCTCAGGCACCACCCCCTTCACCGATCCGAAGTATGTTCCCATGACACCGGAGCCGATCAACACGACTCCCGGTACGAGCTTTGGCGCGCAGCCAACGGGCGTCGCCTGTGACGTTATTCCGGCCGGGTTGGTCAGCCAACAGATGGTGCAACTCGCTCAAGCCTACTTCCAGAAACCTAACTTCACCCCGATCTATGGGATTGTGAACAACAATTATTTTGATACGCGCCAGCGCACGGACAACATGAACAGCTGGCAGATCCGGCTGGATCAGAACTTCAGCAGCCGGAACACGGTGTTCCTGCGGCTGAGCCAGATGTGGGTGAATGATACGCAGCCGGTTGCAGGCACGATCTCGCAGAATCCTCAAACCTATCACGCCTACAATTTCGGCGGCGCGTGGGACCACGTGTTCAGCCCGCACGTCATTTTGGACGTGCGGGCTGGAGCGATGCTGAAGCCGTACAACTTCTATCAGAATGCGGGCCTTCCGCCGGTTGGCTTCAAGCCAGAAACGGCCGCAGGCTTTACGGGGATCGATGCAACACAGGGTTTCTTCATGACCGGCGTGGACGGGGTAACCAATTCCGGTGCGGGCGCGCGCACGATCGGCAGCCAAGCGCCCAACCTGCGCGGGAACCCCGTAGCGAATGCCGATGGCAGCGTGACCTGGATCAAGGGCAACCACAACATGAAAACGGGCGGTCAGTACATCTACACAAACCGCTACCAGCAGAATAACTTCATGGAAGTGGATTACAGCGCAAATCAGACGAGCTCAGGGTTCAAATCGCAAACGCTCCAAGGAAATAACCTAGCGTCGGCGCTGCTGGGTTTGCCCTCCAGCTTCTCGGTGCAAACACCGACCTATGCTCTTGTCTATCTGAAGATGCCAACTTGGGCCGGTTACTTCCAGGACGAATGGCACATCAAGCCGACACTGACCTTGAGCGGCGGGCTGCGCTATGACTACATCCCGCAGGCAAGCATTATCGGACCCGGTGACCGGCCATTAAATGCTATCGACCTGTTTCACCAGCAATGGCAGGTAGGCATGGCTGCCTCGGCCATTAATGCTTGCACCACGCCGTTCGTAAATCCGTGTGTTCCCGGCGGCTTTGCAAGTTCCAATCCTAATTTCAATGGCACTGTCCCACTTAGCGGCCAAACTTACAGCACGTTCGACAACATCGTTTTCAAGGGGTCGGCCGCTTCGGCGCAATCCATTACCGACAATTGGGGCCCGCGCGTGGGAATCGCCTGGCAGTTCTTGCCGAACACCGTCTTGCGCGGTGGGTATGGGATCTTCTATGACACGATCACGGCCCGCAGCCAGTGGGTGCAGAACACCGAGCTTGGCGCGGACTGGCCCTGGACGGAAGGGAGCAGCTCTTTGCCCTTCAATTCGGGGAATGCTTCGGGAGGATCCGCTTCGCCCACACCGATGGCAACATTGGTCGCACAGGGCATAACACCGAACGTTGCCCCAACTCCCTGGGCGCTCAGCCAAAACGGCGGTTTCGTCAACGATCCCAGCTATATCGACGCCCGGTCACAGCAATGGAATGCGGATTTGGAGCGCCAGCTTGGCAGCAACATGAAAGTTTCCGTTGCCTACGTGGGAAGTAAATCGGACCGGCTCGATTGGACCGGCAGCGCGAATGCGGCGAAATTTGCTTCCCCGCTTCTCAACTCGGCGGCGCAGACATCGACGCAAAGCGTCACCAGTTGCGGGCCAAAGGGTTCCGCCACGGATACGGCGGCTTGCGAAGCGGCGTATTACGCGGCCGTGGACAATCTGCGGGCCATGCCTTGGGGCAGATCCGACTACCACTATTCCACATCCACGGGCTACGCCAACTACCACGCGCTGCAGGCCGAATTTCAGAAGCGCTTTTCTAACGGCCTTTTAGCGCTCGTCTCCTACACGTGGTCAAAATGTCTCGGAGTGAGCAGCGGGTGGTTCAATGTCGAGAATGGAACCAACGGCGGCACCGTAACCGAGAATTATTTCAACCAGAGTCTATCCTATGGGCCTTGCGCTTTTAATATCCCGCAGGACGTGACGCTAAGCGGTGACTATGAATTGCCGTTCGGTCGCGGAAAGAAGTACCTCACACATGGGCCACTTTCTTGGGTACTAGGGAATTGGGAAACCAACCTTTTTTTCATCGCCCGCTCAGGACAGAACTTTGAGGTTACCAACGGGGCGGGCGACCCAGCGTCCATTTCCGGAAGTGGGGGTATCGGCAAGACCACGGAGGACAGCTATGATCGTCCCGACGTGGTGCCGGGGCAGGCTTTGACTCCGTCGAATCAAAGTCAGCTCGAGTGGTTCAATCCCGCCGCGCTGTGCATCATTCCGTCCTCTCCGGGACAAACTGCTCCAAAGGGTGCTTTGTCTCCCATGTGTACGGCCGCCCTGCCGGGAGGCTTTCCTGTTTTTGGAAACTTGGGTGTGGGTGTGCTGCGCGACCAGTTCTACGGTAACGTCGATTTCTCCATGGCGAAAAGTATCAGGATCACGGAGTCCAAGAGCTTGCAGATTCGCGCTGAAGCTTTCAATGTGTTCAACATGCAGATTCTGGGAACGCCCGGCGCCGATGTGACGCAGGGCAACCTCGGCGTCATCCACAGCATTGCCAGCACTCCGCGGGAACTGCAATTCGGGGCGAAATTTGTTTTCTAAGAGAAGCACTCGGCTCACGCTTCCTTTTGTACCTGTTTCCTTTGCGGCGCGGCGGCCTCATCCCGCCGCCGGGCCGGTGCCGGTGGAACTGAGGTCAAGAGCATGCGCCCCGCTTGGGAGTACTGACCAATGAGCAAAAATCAAACCTCGCGACGCGACTGGATCCTGCAGACCAGCGCTGCGACAGCCGGAGCCGTTTTTTCCAGCAGCACGACCAGCTTCGCGGCGATTGGCGGCCGACCCTTCGATCCCGTGGAAGCTCAGGCTAAAACAGCGCCAACCGGTGACGAGGCGGATCGCGTGCGCCGGATGAAATGGTGGCACGAAGCGCGCTTCGGCATGTTCATTCACTGGGGGCTTTACAGCACTCTTGGGCGGCACGAGTGGGTCATGGAGAACGAAGGCATCCCGGTTTCGGAATATGCTCCCCTGGCCAAGCAATTCAAGCCGAAGCCCTTTCCCGCGCGGGAGTGGGCCAAGCTCGCGCGCGAAACCGGCATGCGCTATATGGTCATGACCACGAAACACCACGAGGGTTTTTGCCACTTCGATACGAAAACCACCGACTATTGCTCGCCAAAGCAAGGACCAGGCCGCGATCTGGTGCGCGAATATGTAGATGCGGCCCGCGGCGAAGGCATGCGCGTTGGCTTTTATTACTCGCTAATGGACTGGCATCATCCAGACGGCGCACGCTGCGCGACCGATGAGGCGGCAAGGAAACGCTTCGTCGAATACATCCACGCGCACGTTCGCGAGTTGCTGAGCAACTACGGAAAGATTGATGTGCTTTGGTATGACGTCGCGTGGCCGCTCGACGCTGCCGGCTGGGAATCCGAGCGCATGAACAAGATGGTGTTCGAGCTCCAACCGGACATCATCGTCAACAACCGCAACAAACTTCCTGGCGATTTTTCGACTCCCGAGCAGCAAATTAAGGCGGATACCGAGGGCCGGGCCTGGGAATCCTGCATGACCCTCAATGACAGTTGGGGATACCAGCGGGCCGATGATGATTGGAAGAGCCCCCGACGCGTGATTCAAAATCTGATTGCTTGCTCGCGGGACACCGGCAATTACCTGCTGAACATCGGTCCACGGGGCGACGGCAGCGTGCCGGAAGATTCCGTACGCGTGTTGACGGAAGTCGGACAATGGATGCGGCGCAATGGCGACACCATTTACAACTCCGATCCCTGCCAGCCGCGGCGCTCTAATTACGCGAGCTTCACGCGCAAAGGCAACACGCTTTTTATGCACGCGTACTTCTGGCCTGGTGATTATGTCGCGATTGCAGGATTGCAGACGCAAGTGAAATCGGCGCGCTTCTTTGCCTCCGGCCAAAAGATAGATTTCCAGCAGGATCCCTGCCGGGTACGCCTGACGGGATTGCCCGCCGAGGCGCCCGACCATCCGGTGACAACGATTGCCCTGGAATGTGACACCGAGCCCACGCAAGACAACATTCTTGTCCGAAATGAAAAGCCGCGCGATGGCGTGTGAAGTGGCTGCTCCAGATCAACGTGGGCGACATGACGAATCGTCGAGTTGAGAACTAGAGCTGTGCATACAAGAAATATTTTCAAGCTCATTGCCTTCGGAATTGTTGCGGCGCTAAGTTTGGCGCAAGCGGCTTCGGCGCGAACGCGGGTACAGGCGCAGCCGCCGAAAACCCGCCGCTCAGAACGCGTGCACATGCAGGAAGTTCAGGTCGTCGGCCCGGACGGCAAGATCAAATTCACCATCCCGCCCAACGCTGAGCGCCTGACGTTCAAGGTAACTCTGGGCAACACGACCGTCATTGAAACCTCCCCCATGGTCATGAAACTCGATGGCTACGACCTTTCGTCAGGAGTGACGTTCAACGGTGTCGAGCGCTACGAGGTGAACGAGATGTATCCGTGGTACGGCGCGCACAGCACTGCTGTCAATCAATACAACGGTGTGAAAGTATCGCTAATCCACGACCTGAGCTTTACTGAATACACGCTGGAAATTCGCGCTTTCAATGACGGCGTCGCTTTCCGCCATGTAATCCCGGGTGAAGCGAAGGCGTCGCGCGTCCCGGACGAATATTCCACGTTTGTGATACCAAACGGCTCGACCGTGTGGTATGGCGGATTGGCGGGCGGGCATTATGAAACGGAATATGTAAAGAAGGATGTCGTCGATGTACAACCCGGAGAGTGGGCTGGCCCGCCACTGACGTTTAAATTGCCAGGCAATGCCGGCTACGGCTCGATCATGGAAGCAAACCTAGTGAACTACAGTGGCATGGCGCTTGAAGCCAACGGTCACAACGGCTGGGTAATCGGACTGGGCCATCGCCAGCCTTTAAACTGGCCATTCGAATTGCGTTACGGCCGCGAAGAAGGCAAACGCCTTGGCAAGCCGGCGTCCCTCGCGGGAACCATTACGACGCCGTGGCGCGTCGTGATGGTTGGCCGCGATTTGAACACGCTCGTAAACAGCGCAATTTCGCCGAACCTTTGCCCGCCCCCCGATCCAAAACTTTTCACCCAAGGCATTCGCACTTCATGGATCAAACCCGGCCGCGCGGTTTGGCGCTATCTCGACGATGGTCCGCAAGGTGTGGACGGCATGAAGGAATTCTCGCGCATGGCCGCCGCGTTGGGTTTCGAGTACAACATTCTCGAAGGATTCTGGAGCAAATGGACCGTCGAGCAGCAAAAAGAGGTTGTGGATTATTCGCGAACGCAGGGCGTAGGCATCTGGTTTTGGAAACATCGGAAGGAACTCGGCACGCCCGAGGAGCGCGAAGCGTTTTTCAAGATGCTGCACGACCTTGGTGTTGCCGGGGCGAAGATTGATTTCTTCGATCATGAAGCCAAGGACGTGATCGATCTCTACGAAGCCCTTCTTCAAAAAGCCGCTGAATACCATGTTCTGGTCGTGTTTCACGGGGCCGATAAGCCTACCGGTCGCGCCCGCACTTGGCCAAACGAACTTGTACGGGAAGCAGTGCGTGGCATGGAGTCGAGTGCCTTGAAGGATCGCGCCTGGCATGAGACGGCGCTACCTTTTACCCGCTGCCTGGCCGGCCCTGCCGATTACACCGCAATGATGTTCAATGACCGCCGCCGGAATACAACCGTGGCTCACCAGATCGCCAGCATTGCCATTTTTTCGGCTCCCCTGCTCACCCTTGCTGCTAATCCTGCAGCCATCCTAAAAAGTTCCGCGGTGGATATAATCAAGAGTGTCCCGCCCGTGTGGGACGAGACGATCGTTCTGCCAGACTCGGAGATCGCGGAACTTGCGGCCTACGCTCGCCGAAACGGGAGTATGTGGTTCCTCGCGGTAATGAATGGCCCTCAACCAAAAACACTGCACGTGCCTCTGTCGTTTCTCGGCGAAGGAGAATACAAAGCCGTGGCCGTGCGCGACAATCCCACCGATGGCGCCGCCCTAGAGATTGAAAATGCCGTTCGAAAGCGCACCGATTCACTCGATATCCAATTGCGTGAAGGTGGGGGTTTGCTGGTCCGCTTTTCCAGGTCCGACTGAATCCGGAGCTCTGGGGAAGGACTCAAACGCCGTACGCTGCCTCAGACCGTTTCTATTGTTAGGAGATGCATCAAAGGCGGAAAGGGAAATCTGCTGGTGTGCTCAAGAATTTGTCTCATTTCATGGGTTTGGCAGGCCGCTTCGCCTGCGAACTAGGTCAGCCCCATCGAGGCAAAAGCCGTAATCGAGCCACAAGCCAGAGCTACACCAAGGACCACGCCCGCAAGGACGTCGGTTAGGAAGTGCATCCCCAGCACGATGCGCGACACCGCTATGCTGAGCGCCAGGAAGAAGAGCGCACCCTTGAGCGGCGGATAGAAGTAACTGATGACTATGGCAACGGAAAACGCCGTCATCGTGTGGCCTGAAGGAAAAGAGAATTGGTCTGGCGGCAGGATTTTGGAGCAGCAGTGTGGCTCGAGTTGGCACGGCCGGGGACGCTGGTTAAGCTTCTTCAGCACTTTGAATACGAAGATACCGAAGATGGCCGCCGATCCAGCGGCACCAAGCGCCAAAAATCGTCGTGGGCCCCCCGAACAAGAGCAGTGTTAACCCCAGACCATACCAGATCCAGCCATCGCCTATGCGCGTGGCGGCGATCATCCAAATGCGGAACCAGCGCGGCGCACGCCAGCGGTTCATCCGCCTGCCCTTTTCGCAGCTCGCCGAAAACTCGTCAACCGTCCGCAGGCCGGACACTTCCGTGTACGTTCTTCCCGCGCCAGCCATGGTGTGCGAATCGCTTCCGGCAATTCCAATTTTTTCAAGGCGCGCAGCCAGCCGCGCCGCGCTGGCGTTCGCTTCCACTTGCATTTGACCATTTCGTGTTTCGAAGGCTGGCACGTAGGAAGCAAACCACTGGAAGTCCTCTGCTTCGCGGCCCGTCAAGCCGGAGAAGACGTGTTCACGCTGAAGAACAGCCTTTGCTCGGTCAGAATATATCAACAGGGGAATAAGGTCATTTCGGCGTCGCTGGATTTCCACATGGTTGCGCTCGGTTATCGCGTAAACGCCTAAGTGCGTCTCGGTTCCGCTAGGCATTCGGACCGTCACTTCTTCGCTGAGGAAGAAGTCGGGATACCGCCGCAGCGGTTCCGAGCCTTCGATGGAGTCATGGTCTGTCAGGGTAACGATGGACATGCCGAGTTGCTTCCTTCGGCCGTACACCTCAACGGGGTCGTTGTAGCGCTCCCGGCAAATCCGGTTTTACCGGGTAGGTCGAACATGCCAGAGGCCATCGAGTGAACGTGAAGGTCACATCGCATGAACTCATACTCGGATTCGGATATGAACAGCCTGTGAAGAGCTGGCGAAGTGTAAGTAAACGTACCCATGGAACTCATTGAGCGCACAAGGTTTGTAACGTTATCCACATGGCATGGAATATGCTCTAGTTCCTTGGCTTGCTTCCCATGGCAGAATGCCCCAGTGAAGAAAATTCACATCGTCTTTCATGATGGAGGTGGAGGACACCGCAACGCTGCAGTGGCGCTACAAGCGATTATTTCTCAACAGCCACGCGACTGGGATGTCGAACTAATTCAATTTCAGGATCTCACGGATCGCCTGGACATACTGCGCAAGCTGACAGGCATCCGCATCCAGCAGCAATACAATATCTTACTGCAAAACGGCTGGACGCTGGGCAGTGTCTATCTGCTGCGTTTGCTGCAGGTGACCATCCGCATGTTTCACCATCCTCTGGTGCGGCGGCTCGAGGAGTTCTGGCGCCAGAATCCGGCCGACCTTTTGGTTTCCGTGATGCCTCATTTCAACCGCCAGCTCTGCGAAAGCTGGAGAAGCGTTTACCCGGGTCGTCCGTTCGTCACGCTCATTACGGACTTGGCCGATTTTCCACCGCGGTTCTGGATTGAGCCCATCACGGAACAATATGTCATCGCCGGCACGGAAAAAGCCGCAGATCAGGCTCGTGCCCTGGGACATGACGAGGCGCACATCTTCCGCACCTCGGGAATGGTTTTGCGCCCAGACTTCTACGTTGGGGATGATTCGGCTCCCGCGAAATTGCGAAAGGGAATGGGCTTACAAGCGACGTTGCCTACAGGAATCGTCCTCTTCGGCGGCCACGGTTCGAAGGTCATGTTCGACATTATGGAGCGGCTGGAAGCCGCCGGCTTGCCCTTGCAGCTCATTTTGATTTGTGGCCGCAACGAAAGGCTTGCCCAGAAATTGCGCGCCCACACGTGGAAGATGCCGCTGCATGTAGTCGGCTTCACCAAGGAAGTTCCCAAATTGATGCGGGCTGCAGATTTCTTGATCGGCAAGCCTGGTCCCGGAAGCATCGCAGAAGCAATGGCTGCAAAGCTCCCGGTTCTCATCGAATGCAATGCTTGGACCCTGCCCCAGGAGCGTTATAACGCCGAGTGGGTAAGAGAGAAACGTGTCGGCATCGTGCTGAAGAGCTTCAAGGATGTGGTCACCGGAGTGAAGCAAATGCTGGAGCCAGCCACATTGGCTGAGTTTCAGAGGAATGTTGCGCAACAAGAGAACCGCGCCATCTTCGAGATCCCTGAGATTCTTGCAAGACTCCTCTCCCAAGAGGCGTGCCAACCCGCCGTAAATTCGAAAGCTCATTAAAGCCCATTTTGCATAGGTTTTCCGCTCCATTTCCAAATTTTCCAAACTCAAGGTGCTAAAATCCGTTGCCCCGGGGGAGAGGTGCGCGATGAAGAGCGTGGTTGAGATTCCTTGCGAATGGCTCGATTATCTTAAGCGACACGGAGAGACCGGCCCGGCCTACCAGATCTTAGCCGTCAAACTGAAAGATGGCAGGTGCTCTGATCAAGTTGTTGCCAGCGAGGGTTGCGTCATTCAGATTCGCGTTACAAGGAAGTTCCCTTCATCCCAGACGAAGTAGCTTCGATCGAGGTGAATCACCAAGTCTTTGGGAGTGAGCATTTGCAGAAGCCGAACCGCAGATGAGCGCCTCTAACGGTTCTCCACGACTCGGCACCTGCCTTTCCTGAATGGATGGATTGTCCTTTGCAGGTTCGGACTACTCCCCACCGGCCGATTGTCGGGTGCGTTGTCGTGACGTGCGCCAGCAAAGCCTTGCTATGCTTGCTGAGGTCTCGGCCATCGCGCACCGTGGGATAAGGAATATTTTCATCGTGCTCTTCTGAGAATGAAAAATCGGCAAATTTGAAATACACAATCGAGCCTTGGAATTCATTGTGGCGGGGTTGTGCAAGGCTCGGCGAAGGGCGTGAGAATCGGCCTTCATTTACACCGTCACAGCAAAGCGTACGCACAAGGTTGGGCGCCGGATTCGAGGACGGAGTCAGGGAGCCGCGTAGGAGTTTTTCCGACTTGCGTAGGTTGAGACAGAAGAGTATCGTGCTGTTGAAAAGCGACCAGAGTCGTTTCAGGGGCGTCGTCACCCGGCTAGGTACGCGATCTGGTCCGCGCTTGGCACCTTCATTCGAACAGGATGGTTCTACTCGTTCCCGCGTCGCAGGCGTACGGCTTCTTCTCAGGGACGGCCTGAGGCTGTGAGGCTCGAAAGACGTGACCAGTCAAAGCTTGCCTTTAACTGTGCCGGCGAAACTCTCCTCCTTAACCAGCGAAACGGATCTTTCTCGCTTGACCGACGA
>Ga0209156_10001238_pt1 | contig 20977 bp, 23 predicted proteins | sample GraSoiAngelo_124_FD_185881 | JGI IMG/M metagenome (GOLD analysis project Ga0209156, IMG submission 185881) | Grasslands soil microbial communities from the Angelo Coastal Reserve, California, USA - 14_0927_05_20cm (SPAdes) (version 2) | ecosystem: Environmental > Terrestrial > Soil > Grasslands...
CCACTCCTCACGGCGCGGTCATGAACTTCTGCCGGGCACGCAGTTCCGGATATTTGGGGAAGAAAACTTCGACACTGTAAACCCGACCGGGCTGCAATTCGCGGGTGGCGATCGTTTCGTTGTAAACAACTTGTTCGCGTGGATTGATCGTGAGATTGCCGATTTCCTCGGTGAAAGCGCGGTTCTCCGACCATCGCGTCAAGGCCTCGCCGGCCGAATTAAGCAAATGAATATCGATTCGTTGCGAGGTTGGAAAATCAAGTGGAACCGGAGAACCGCCAATATTCCTCAATATCGCCTGGACCCGCAGCTGGCGCACTTCCGAAAGCCGGATCGGTTCCGTCGGGACTTGCACTTCCAACAGCAAACCGCGCAAACGTGAATCCTGATATTTAGGCGCTTTGTTTTTCGCGGAAGCGAAGGGATGGAACATGCGATTGAGGAAACCTCGCTCGGGGGGTGACGGCGCCTGCGCCGCGGCGTTCGAGGCTGCAAAAAGCGCGATCATTATCCCAAGGGCCCATTTCATGTGCGGGTGTTTCAACAAACGTTGCAAAACGTGTCAAACCCTTTATCAATCGCGCATGACTCGCTTATTGGCGATGGGATTATTGCTGATTTTGGCGGCACCGTTCGCGTTAGCCAAATCGAAACGTTGCACGGTACGGGTCCATGCCCAGGGAAATGAAAACGATGGAAGCGTTTTCGCCACTCCTGTGACCACGCCGATCTCCGGCAAAAACATTTTTATCGAAAAAATACCCGCAATTTCCGAGCACGACGTTTCCGCTTATCGGCCCTATACGGCGAGCGACGGGAGTTTCGGCGCTTTACTGCAACTCGACGATCACGGCCGACTCGTCCTCGACACTCTTAGTGTTGAACGCCGCGGCGGCACCCTCCTGATTTTTGTTAATGGCCGGATTATTACCGAGCTCCTGGTTGATCGACGCGTTTCCGATGGTCAGATTTTTATTGCTTCGGGTTTAAGCGCTGCCGATATCGCATCAATGCAAAAAACGTGGCGGCAAATCGACGCTAAAAAACGCAAATGACGTGGCGGGTGCTGGCGATCGGGCTGGCCGTAAGTGTGTTTTTCAGTCCGTTGCTCGCACAAAACTCAAAAATCGAAATTACCCTGCCGACGGATAACGATGCGCTTTTTCGCGGGGGCGGCCCGGATTTCTATCAATATATTGAGCGCGATTTTCACGGTGAAAAATCGACGCCCTGGGAAGGCGGCCGATACGGATTTGTCCGCAATCCAGTGTCGACCGCGCAGGGCCTGATCTACACTAAATTCCACGAAGGGATCGACATCCGGTGCCTGCATCGCGATGCCAGGAGCGAGCCGCTCGATGAGGTGCGGGCGATCGCCGACGGCAAAGTGGTGCACGCCAATCAAGTGGCAGGTTACTCAAACTACGGACGCTATATCGTGATCGAACACATTTGGGATGGCTCGCCTTACTACAGTCTTTACGGTCACCTAAGCGAGATTGCAGCAGGCGTTGGTCAGAGGGTGAGTCGCGGCGAACGCATCGCGCGGATGGGTTACACGGGAGAAGGGCTGAATCAGGCGCGCGCCCATCTCCATCTCGAGCTAAATCTGATGTTTAATCGCAATTTCGAATCGTGGCACGATCACAATTTTCGCGATCCGAACCACAACGGCATTTATAATGGAATTAATCTGGCGGGACTTGATATCGCACGGTTTTTTCTCGAGCGGGAAAAGCGACCCGATCTTAGCGTCCCGCAATTTCTGGCCGAGGAAGAAATATTTTACAAAGTTACCGTGCCGGACTCACCCCACTTCGATTTGCGCAAATTTTATCCCTGGATGGTAAAAAACGCCTCGGCCAATGCGCAGTCCTGGGAAGTAAGTTTTGCGCGCTCAGGAGTGCCCTTGCAGATCGAAGCGCGCAGCGAACCGGTCTCACAACCGACGCTGACCTACGTCAAAAAATCGGCGATCGATTGTGCGTACCTAACCCGTGATGAGCTGGCCGGTCGCGGCGATCATGCGCATCTAACGGAAAATGGAATGCGCTCGATGCGGTTGCTAACCTGGCCGGAGTAGCGATTGAAACGCCAGCCCCGTTATGCGAGCGAAGCGAGGGTTGCCGACAAAGTCAGCTTAAAGCTTTCACCGCGGGATCCCTCGACTACGCTCGGGATGATGGTTCTGACCTAACAAGAAGTAGGCTTGCGCTGCGCCAGCGCGACGGAGTGCGGGATCGCGCCCTCAACAAAGCCGAGACATTCCACGGCTCCGCTCGGTTTGCCGGGCAATGCGATCACGAGCGAGCTGTCGACGATGGCGGCGAGGCTACGCGAGAGAATCGCGTTTGGCGTGATCTTCATTGATTGGGCGCGCATCACTTCTCCAAAGCCGGGTATCTCCAGGCGCATGATCTCGCGGATCGCTTCCGGGGTAACGTCGCGCTCGGCTACCCCAGTACCGCCAGTCGTCAGAATCAGACCGCATCCCTGCGCCGAAAAACTGCGGATCGTCTCCTGAATTCGCTTCTTGTCATCGGGCACGATCGCTTCAGCGAGGACATCCCAGCCATGCTTTTCTGTTGCCGCTTTCACCGCGGGGCCGCCGAGGTCCTGGTACTGACCGCCACTGGCGCGATCGGAAATCGTAATGATGCCGACGACAATTTGCATTTCTTGTCTCGTCATTCCGAGCAAAGTCGAGGAATCCCGCTGCGAAACCTTAAAGGCAAGTTCATCCGGATCCCTCGACTTGCTCGGGATGGCCGATCATACGAGACGCTTCTCTTTTTTCACCAACCGCACCTCCGAAATCTCCATCTCTTTGTCGATGGCTTTGCACATGTCGTAAATCGTTAGGAGCGCAATCGCGACGCCCGTGAGCGCTTCCATTTCGACACCGGTTTGCGCGGTGGTGCGTGCGGTGCAGGTAGCGCTGACCGTGCCACGCTTCATTTCGAAATCGATTTCGACGTTGCTTAGCGATAAGGGATGACATAGCGGAATCAATTCCGCGGTCCGTTTGGCTGCTTGAATTCCCGCGATCTGCGCCGTTGCAAAAACATTTCCCTTCCCAATCCGATTGCGCGAAATCGCATTGGCAGTCGCGCGTTTTATTTTGATTCTTCCCGTTGCGATCGCAATGCGCAGAGACTGTGGCTTGGCCGAAACATCCACCATCCGCACCCGCCCGTCGGAGCCGATGTGACTGAGACGCTTCACGCTTTTACCACTCCACACTGCAACACTCCATTACGTCAGCCTCCAATCGCGATCATTTTGCGGTTCGGCTGGTAATTCTCCCGGAAATCGTGCTGCTGCGGTTTTCGCTCGACTACTTCAAGGAAAAATTGCCGTAGCTCCTCATCGCTCGCGCCGGCACGCAGAGGCTTCATGATGTCGAACTCCAGGTAGCTGCCGAGACATGGCCGAAGTTTACCATCGCAGGTCAGGCGAAGCTTGTTACAGCTTTCACAAAAATGCAGATTGGTCATCGCGCCGATGAATCCTATGCGTTGGTCCCGTCCCAGAACTTGATAGTAAGTGGCGGGACCATTGGTGTGGAAAGTTGGCTCGGGGATCAACTCTCCATAATGCGCCTCAATTGCGCGTTTCGCTTCCGCCACCGGGAGAAAATTTCGTTCGGTTAACACTTCAGTCGTGCTGACGGGCATCATTTCGATGAAGCGCAAAATCAAATTCTGCGATGCGGCGAAATCGATCAAGGGAATGAGTTGCTCTTCATTGCGGCCTCGCATCAGGACTGTGTTCAGCTTTATTTGCTCGAACCCGGCGGCCACGGACGCGCCGATTCCCTGCAATACCGAAGGAAGAAAATCACGCCCGGTGATCTGGGCATACACGTTTTGATCCAAGGTATCGAGCGAGATATTAAGCGAGCGAACGCCGGCAGCTTGCAAAACAGCCGCCACCGTCTGGTTCGGTGTAATTTCCCGCGTTAGCAGCGTTCCATTTGTCGAAACTCCGACATCGCGAATGCCGGGAATTTTTGGCACTTCCCGAATGAAATCGACAATGCCGCGACGCGTCAGTGGTTCGCCGCCGGTGATGCGTACTTTTGTTACGCCGAGCCCGGCAGCGATGCGGATGAGGCGCAGCGTTTCCTCGTAAGACAAAATTTCAGCGCGAGGCAGCCATTCCTGCAACTCCTGTGGCATGCAGTAGGCGCAGCGTTCGTTACAACGGTCGGTCACCGAAACGCGTAGATAGGAGATGCGATGACCAAAGCGATCTTCCATTGCGCAACGTTACGAGCGCACGGGGGTTGAATCAAGAAAGTGACGAGATTGACTCGTTATTGTGCCCCGGTATCATTTTTACACTATGAAGCATCGATTTGCCCCTTGGGTATTTTTTGTCGCTGCCGCCCCGGTAACTTTGCTCCTTTCCGGATGTTCGACTGTCGAGTCGCGAATTGCTGACCATCCGGACATTTACCACAGCTTATCCGCGCGCCAGCAACAGTTGGTTGCAAATGGGCAAATCGCGCCTGGTATGCCGCGAGAGGCTGTTTACCTGGCTTGGGGAGCGCCGGACCAGAAAGTGGAAGGGGCGATGCGTCGTCAGATGACCGAGACTTGGATTTATGTCCAGTACACCACTGCCTATCCCTACGGTTACGGTTATGGTTATCCCTACGGCTACGGCGGATGGGGACCGGGCTTCGGCGGCGGCGGTGTCATCGTCGCGACGCACCGTCATCATGGCCGTTCATTCGCCTTTATCGGCGATCCTTTCTACGATCCCTTTTACTATTCGTACATTCCTCCGAGCATCCCCTATCCATATCGCACCGTAACTTTTGCTAACGGGCGGGTCGTTTCATTCCAATCGCTGGTCGGTCCGTATCGCTATTGATTGCGTCCGGTTGAATCGGAACGCACATTAGCCTGCGATGGCGTTCCGTTCCTTTCAGGATTTTGTCGAGCGACTCGACCACGCCGGCGAGTTGCGACGCATCACTGAGGAGGTCGACACGGACCTGGTCATTGCGGAATGGGCGAATCGCGAAATGAAATCGCCCAGCGGTGGAAAAGCGCTGCTATTTGAGAATCCGATCATCGATGGAAAGCCATCGGCCTTTCCTGTTGCTATTAACACGATGGGCTCGCGCAAGCGCATCGCCATGGCGCTGGGAGTGAACGAAGTCGCCGATCTTACTCAGGAAATTCAGCTGATCCTGAAGGCGAAACCGCCGACAGACTTGCGCGAAGGTTTCGCGCTCTTGAAACAAGGGATTCACTTGCTTCATGCGCGGCCGAAACGTGTCAAGGAGGCGGCCTGCCAAGAGGTAGTCCAGATATTGGATTCAGATCAAACCTCAAACAACGCCAGTCTGGCTCGGACCAAATCTCAAATATCACTTCTCGACCTTCCCATCCTCAAGTGCTGGCCGAAGGACGGCGGACGTTTTATCACTTTTCCCAACGTGCATACACGCGATCCCGAAAGCGGCTCTCGCAATGTCGGGATGTATCGGATGCAAATTTTCGATGAGCGCACGACCGCCATGCACTGGCAGGTGCACAAGGTCGGCGCTCGTCACGGCAAGGTTTACTACCAACGGGGCGAACGCATGCCGGTCGCGGTCACGCTCGGAGGCGACCCCGCGCTCACTTTCGCTGCAACCGCCCCATTACCTGATGGGCTCGATGAAATTTTGTTTGCTGGATTTTTGCGCAAAAAATCGGTGGAGCTGGTGAAATGCAAAACCATCGACGTGGAGGTTCCCGCCGATGCTGATTTCGTTTTAGAAGGTTTTGTCCAGCCGGGCGAAATGCGACCGGAGGGACCGTTCGGCGACCACACCGGTTTCTACACCGCGGTCGAAGACTATCCTGTCTTTCATCTGACTGCGATCACGCATCGGCGTGACGGCATTTATCCGACGACAATCGTCGGCCCGCCGCCAATGGAAGATTTTTATATGGGCGACGCGACGGTGCGGATTTTCTTGCCTGTCTTCAAAATGAATTTCCCGGAGTTGGTGGATATGACGCTGCCGCCGGAGGGTGTTTTCCACAATTTAGTTTTCGTTAGCATTCGGAAGCAGTATCCCTATCAGGCATTCAAGGTGATGCATGGGTTGTGGGGAATGGGGCAGATGATGTTTTCCAAGTACATCGTGGTGGTGGACGAGGATTGCGACGTGCACAACACCAGCGAAGTGCTCTTCCGTTTATGCGCCAATACTGATCCTGAGCGCGACAGCACCATTATTCGGAATCCAAGCGATTCACTCGATCACGCGCCTACCGAACAGAACATTGGGTCTCACATGGGCATTGATGCTACACGCAAATTGCCGGGCGAGAATTATCACCGCCCCTGGCCGGAACTGCTCAAGATGGATGATCGTGTGCAGGCGATCGTCGATTCGCTTCGGAAAAACCAGGGATAACGGCGCGCCGAATCAGAAGTGCCTTCGGCTCCGCAGAACGTGGTCCTACCATTGCGCGCTCGAAAGCATTGGTATGGGTTGCAACCGGAACACAGACTTTCCACTCTGTGCGCCCAGCGGAATTGCACTCCGCTGCCGAGCAAAAGAAAGCGGACAGAATGTCCGCTCGGCGAACAGGCCACAAGCCTGTGTTACGTTTCGCGAGTACTTTTCTGGAACCCTTAGAGGTCCACCGCAGCCGCCCAAGGGCGATTGAGGTTCACTCCGCTTACGACGCTAGCGATTCTTAGTAGCCGCCGTAGGGACGACGAAAAAGTTGCCCCGTATCAATATCGCGGGTCAGGCCACCCGGCGGAACACCGCGGAGGTCGTAGCGCCGTCCGGTGTATGGGCTGCGGAAAACGCCAAGAGTGTTGGTGTAACGCGCAAGTGGCCAACCTCCCGGTGGCACAGGCCCGTAAGCGCGGGCCCGATCTTCCTGAATCGCGTGACCGATCAATGCGCCAGTGGCCGCTCCCGCCGCCGCCCCGATGGCAGCCGCGCGCACGTTTCCGGTGGCCGCTCCGCCGATGATCGCCCCGGCTGCCGCACCGTAGCCCGCCCCAGCGCCGGTAGGAGTGTCGCACGAGCTGAGAATAAAGGAACCCAAGGCGATGCCCGCAAGAACGGTGAAAAATCTTCGTTTCATAAGTGATGTTCGTTGACCAATTGAACCACGCTGGCGACGGGAGGTTTCGACGGTAATATTTTAAGAACCGCGGTTTTTCCTTCAGCTAGTCCGAATGACGACAGAGCTACGGCCTGACAAAGACCTTATTGACGTGCGTGTCGAGAACAAGACTACCGTGGGGGACCTGTGAGCAGTCAAACGCGGTCCGGGGTGGATAAGGACTGTTGACAACACCATCGGCGTTATGGGGATCTCTTTCGCCCATTGGATATTTGCCTTTCGCCGCCGGATATTTTTTGGCGGCTTCTTGCGGAGCGATCGGCGTTGCGACAACGGCCCCACCCGCACCTTGCTTAGAAACCTGGCTTGAGTTGGGTCCCTTCGGGTTTTGCTGCTGATAAGTTCCACCTTCCTTCATCTGAGCCACCGCCGTATTGGACAAGATCAGCGTAAGGCAACTCACTGCCACGGCAGAAACAACTGCGATTAATCTCGTTTTTACATTCATGATATTCATATTCATTGATAGTTTCGGTTTAAGAAAGTTAGACGGATGTCTGGCGCCGTAAATTCAAAAAACAAGTGAGGAACTGCGCCGTCACTCGCCCTGACTTCTCCAACTTACTCACGCGATAACGTTTTTCGAAAACGCGGAAATTGTCCAGCTTCATTCGTCGAAGGAGCGCCTGATAAATCGAACGCATAATTTCGGCCGGAAGCATCGAACGGCGATCCTCGGGCGGAAGCAGTCTGGAAGCGTCTTCGAAAAACTTCTCAGCGCGCGCCGCCTCAAAATTCATCAATTGAATGAATCGGGAATCGGCCAAGTGGTTGCGCAAATCCTCTTCGTCGTAATGAAATCGCGCCAGATCCTGTGCCGGCAGATAAATGCGATCGGCTTTCAGATCCGTCGCCACATCGCGAATGATGTTGGTCATTTGCAGCGCTAAACCGAGAGCGATGGCATAGTCGCGACACTGCGGATTTTTGTAACCAAAAATTTCGATGCTAACCAGGCCGACCGCACTGGCGACGCGATGGCAATAAACACGGAGCTCATCCCACGTCGCATAACGCCGGATATCGACATCCATTTCTACTCCGGTAATGATTTCCTCCAACATCTCCGGCGTGATCGGGTACGTTAAGATCAACTGACGGACCGGCCTGGCCAGCGCTGGTTCGTTGGCAAATTCGCCCTGCAATGATTGGCGCCACCTCGCCAGCTCGCGCCGTTTCGTCTCCGGATCGCGCAGGTTATCGTCCGCGATATCATCGATGACGCGGCAGAAAGCATAAAAGGTCGTGATGTCGCGCCGGCGCGCGCCGCTCATGGCGATGAAAGCGAAAGCGAGATTGGATTTGCTCGCGCGCGTAATTTCCGTCGCGGCATCGCTGGTTTTCATTCTTTCAATAACGAATCCAATTCTCCTGCGCGATCCGGCCGCTTTCGCATTGGCGGAAGAGAACAACCCAGGAAGCAAGGAGCCAGCCGGTGACTAAAGCCCGTAAAAAAACGAAAATCGATTTCCAAACAATCATGGCTGCGGCCCGATCGGCGATGGCACTCCGAACCATGGCGTCGATCACCAGGATCAAGAAAAAGTTAAGCCCACAGATCAAACAAAACCAGGCGAGGCGCCGAAAATCGCGCCGGAGCAACTGGCGGTGGGCCCGGAAGGCTTCGCGCAAAGTTTCGTTGTGGAGGACGAGGGAGATTTGGACCGAACAAAAGGCCAGAATAAACCCACTCATGAAAACGCGCTGGAGCGGGAGATAATCCAGGACGTTTGGCACGTTGACAAAATAAGCGAGGAGCATTGGCAGCCGCAGCACGAGCATGCTGACGACAACAACAATACCGGCCCATTCCAAGACGTAACTGAATCTGCGCATGGCAAAGGCAAAAAGAGCGCCTTCGCGAAAACTTAACCCTTTGATCCACGCCAGACAGACGGTGATGAGGTAAACTTGAATATAGACTCCGGCCAGGTATTCGAAGATGAACGAGAGCGCATCAATGGAGGCGGAGATCTTCAGAAGATGCGCGGTCGAAACTTCGTTGTTCCAAGCCGGCAACCGCCAATAGACGAGCGGTTTCAGGAGCGCAGCGAGCGTGCTGACAAGGAAAACGAGATAAATCGGGATGCTCCACCAACGGTAAAGCTTATATAAGGCACGCCAGAACGTGCGATGCAATCCGCGCCAGTTAACGAGAAATAGGATGGCAGCGAGAGCAGAGAGTGGATAAGTGGTGGTAGCATTATCGAAAATGCCGGCCACGCTTTCAATGGCCGGGAGCGGGACTTCGTGCCAGACATCCGCCAAGGGTGACCAATTCCAGTTGGAAAAAGCAATGATTTCCGCGAAATCGATTTCAGACGGACTTGGGACCGAACTAAAGGTAACGAATTGAAAAACAAAGTAAGCGAACCCGAGAAGAGCGAAAGTAAGCCAAACGCGTTCATAACGCGCGATGCAGCGAAAACCATCGCGTAATGCCCGCCTCACCGGATTGGCCAGCATGACCAGGAGGTAACCAGCGAGCAATCCAGCGATTGGATACAACCGCGTCAGGGCCAGCAAATGGAGTGAAGTATTGGAGTGTTGGAGTGATGGAGTAATGAAACTATCCATCATCGCTGTCTTGGTTGCGTCACTACTCCATTACTCCATCACTCCAGTTGGCGTCAGCGGATTAATCCCCAGTGCTGGTTGAGCGGCCAGTAAACCCACAGCCCACGCCCAACCAGGTTCTCCTCCGGCACCGGGCCCCAATAGCGACTGTCGTAGCTGAAGTAACTGTTGTCTCCCATGGCAAAGTAACTGTGAGGGGGAACAGTGAGACTTTGATCAGGCCTGGCCAGATATTGGCGGCCCAGAGTATAGCCGCGATAGGGAGGCTTTGCTTGCATCACTCGTTGAAAGCCGAACCCCTTGGCCGGTTCACCGTTGATATACAGTAGTGGGGGGTCGATCTGAAGAGTGTCACCCGCCGAACCGACCAGACGTTTGATAAAGTAAGGTGCGCCGGTCTGAGGATCCTCCGGAATCATCGGGATATGCTTGGTTCGGAAAACGAAAACGTCGCCCCGGTGCGGTTTCATGAAATTATAGATGAACTTGTCCACGAACACCTGATCACCGGTATCAATTACGCCGCGGGCGATAATCTGGCCACGCTGGTAATGAGCACCCGGCACCACCTGGAAATCGTGCCCTAAGGTGGCTTCTGGAGCGTAAACCAGATGCGTTCCGCGGTCGGTAACGATCCGAGACCAGGTAAAGAAGAAAAGGTATTTTTGCTCCACGATTTCCCGGATACTTTCCTCTTCAGGCGCAACTACATTGATGTAATTACGTCCGAGAATGAAAAATTCGGCGATCTGCCGCAAAATATTGGGAGCCGGCTCGGTGCTAGGATGGCCGATGATCCCATTCAGGGTTGGCTGCATTGAGCCGGTTGGAATCTTGAACGGCTGGATGAAGTACGATCGCACTCCGACCGCCACCACGATTGCCACTAGAATGACCTCGCAGTTTTCCCTCCACCCGGCTTCGCGATGCGAGGGGGAATGCTCTGCCACCAGCGCGTCCAGCCGCTCGGAATTTTCCCGCACTCCCGGCAGGTCTCGTTCCTTGATGGAGCGCTCGAGTGTCTCGATTTGCCGGCGAAGATCAGCCAGGGCAGCGTCGCTCAGGACGTCGCACCGATAGCGTATCAGTTTTTCCGCATGGCGAATAAGCAGCCGGGCATGTTTGATAGATCGCGAGCGGAACATGCGGCGAAAGCTACTCGATCATTGCGGATTTCAAATGGCAAACGCCTGCCTGCCGCTCAAACCTCTATCCCCGCGGTATTTCACCGCAAATCGATTCTGAGCGCGTTGCTCGCCCTGATTTTTCTTTCCTTTTTCGGAACACTAACCCTTAGCGGGTCGATGTCCCCACAACGTTACGACTGGCGTTACAGCGTCATCTCCCATTTGCTTTCACCCCGAGACAATCCCAGCCATTATCGGCTTGCTGCCGGCGGGTTGGCGCTGACGGGACTGTTGATGCTGCCCTTCGCTGAATATTTACGCCGGCAGTTGGGAACGATCGCACCGAGAGTGGCCCCGGTTTGCTCGGGAAGTTTTCTCGCCGGAATCGTTGCCTTGATTTGCGCCTGCTTTGTCGTACCGCAACACACTCACGACGTCCTGCGGATTCGGCGATTGCATGAGCTGCTTGGGCGCTCCGCAGCCGGTTTTCTCGCCCTGGCAATGATTAGCTGTTGCTGGTGCGCTTGGAAAGGTCGCTACAAAAGTCGAGGCACGTCACGCTTGTTTTGGATCTGGTCTGCCCTCACCCTCTTGCCATTGGCGGGCATTTTCTGCAGCGAAGCTTTGTTGATCCTCACGCGGCTTGAACCAACTCGGATGCAGCCCGTCCACGCTGCGCTTCGGCATTCCATCTTCTGGCACCTGGGCTTTTGGGAATGGACGGGTGCGGTCGCGGTGTTCGCCTTTCTTTGTGCGGCAGTTTTTCTGTTGCCTGCGCAAGCAAGCGTTAAACGTTAAAGGAGTTAAGATGTTACAAGGGAGTCCTTCGCCTTTGCTCGGGATGAGCGGAAGGGGAATCACTGCGCCTTCAATACCTCGATAAATGCTTCCTGCGGAATATTGATGCGGCCGATGCTCTTCATCCGTTTTTTTCCTTCCTTCTGTTTTTCCAGTAGCTTGCGCTTTCGTGTAATATCGCCGCCGTAACACTTTGCGGTCACATTCTTGCGCAACGCCGAGACACTTTCGCGCGCGATGATTTTGCCGCCAATCGCCGCCTGGATCGCTACTTGATAAAGCTGGCGAGGGATTACCTCTTTGAGCTTCGCTGCCAACTGGCGTCCCCTACCCTCGGCGCGATCTTTGTGCACAATCGTAGAAAAAGCATCGACCGGTTCGCCATTAACCAGCAAATCGAGCTTCACCAGTTTCGCCGCGCGATAACCGGCATGCTCGTAGTCCATTGAGCCGTAGCCGCGCGTGATCGACTTAATCTTGTCATTAAAATCGACCAGAATTTCGTTCAACGGCAATTCGCAGTGCAACATTACCCGGCGCGCATCGAGCGTCTCGGTATGGTCCATTTGCCCGCGTTTTTCGAGGATGAGTTGGAGGATGTCCCCGATGTTCTCATTTGGACAAAGGACGTAGGCTTTCACGATCGGCTCCCGAATTTCTTCGATCAGGCTCGGATCGGGCAGGTGCGCCGGGTTATCGATGAGAATAATCTCGCCCCGGGTCGTTTCGATTTCGTAAACGACGCTCGGGCTGGTCGCGATGATGTCCATGTTGTATTCGCGCCGCAATCGCTCCTGAATAATTTCCATGTGCAGGAGTCCGAGAAAACCGCAGCGAAACCCGAATCCGAGGGCAACTGAACTTTCCGGCATGTAAATGAAAGCCGAGTCATTCAGTCGTAGCTTGCCGATGGCGGTTTTCAAATGCTCGAAGTCGCCGGTGTTGATCGGATAAATTCCGCTGAAAACCATCGGGTGAATTTCCTGGAAACCGGGCAGCGGCTCCTGCGCGGAATTGCGCGCGTCGGTAATGGTGTCGCCGATTTTCATATCGGCAGTCGATTTGATGTTGGCTTGATCTCGTAACGGGCGTTATTGCGCATTAATTTTATCGCCTGGGACGGTTCCGTTTTTCCGGAAACGACGCGCACGTAACCGACCACGCCGCGATAAACATCGAAGACGGAATCGAAGACGAGCGCACGGAGGATTTCGTCTAACGGCTTTTGGGGAGGCGGAATGCGCGCCACAATCGCCTCGAGAATTTCATCGATACCAATCCCCATTTTGGCGCTGGCATGAATCGCTTCCTCGGCGGGAATAGCGAGAATTTCCTCCAGCTGTCGATCGACCGAGGCGATGTCGGCATTCGGCAAATCGATCTTGTTGATCACCGGCACGATGGTAAGACCCTGTTTGTGGGCGAGGTGAATGTTCGCCACCGTTTGCGCTTCTACCCCCTGCGCGGCATCGACGATCAACAGGGCGCCTTCGCAGGCTGCGAGCGAACGCGAAACTTCGTAGGCGAAATCGACATGCCCAGGCGTATCGAGCAGATTCAGCCGGTATTTTTCTCCCGACTTTGCGGTGTATTGCATCGTTACTGGGTGCGCTTTGATCGTGATCCCGCGTTCGCGTTCCAGGTCCATGGAATCAAGCAGCTGATCCTGTTTCTCGCGCTCATGAATGGTGCCGGTGCGCTCAAGCAATCGATCCGACAAGGTCGTCTTTCCGTGATCGATATGCGCGATGATGCAGAAATTGCGCGTGTGCTCGATAGCCATGAAGCGCGAAACTATGCGGGTGCGTGCTGAAGTGGTCAATTTACGCGCGTGGGGTGACAGCTCCAAAAGTGGTTGGGCGAGACTGTCGAGCCGGGGCCGAATTGTAAGGCGTTTCTGCGCCGGTGCTAAGTTGGCAACCGACACAGTTGCCGTACAATGGTAGCCAATGCCGAAGTTGATGATCAGCGGAGCAACCTACGAACTGGTCGAACAGGTTATCACGGTCGGCCGCGCCCCGGACAATACCATTCACCTCGATGATCCTTCCGTCTCGGGGCGGCACGCGGAGTTACGTGCTGCCGGAAAAGCTTATCAATTGCGCGATCTCGGTTCGACTAATGGCACACGAGTCAATGGATCCCCGACCAGTGAAATCATCTTGCATTCCGGCGACCGCATTCGTTTCGGCGCAGTTGATGCTCGTTTCGAAGGCGACATGCCAAGGAGCGCGACCCAGCCGCTGCCAGCCGCGGCAAAAGTCGATGCGAAGGTGGCGACAACCAGTATCCGCCCCGCCGATTTTGCCAACGCCTCGCCATTCCGGACTCGGAGCAAACAACGCGATCCCGGTCGAACCGCTCTATTTGTAGCAGCAGCCATCGCCTTGTTGGCATTGCTGGCGGGAATCGTCGCAGTGCTGACAATGCACGCGCCGATGCCGTAACTGGCACGTGTCATCCTGAGCGAAGTCGAGGAATCCCGTAGAAGTTAGCTTAAAGATTTCGCATCGGGATCCCTCGACTATCGCTCGGGATGGCCCCAGTGGTGAACGGTTCCTCTACGATTTGCTCATGTAGCGAGCGCGCAATTCTTCCGGCGCCAAACCGCTTTCTCTTAATGCCCGCAAACTGGGTGAGCCATGCCGTTTCGCCAGGCGTTTCCCTGATTCATCCACGACTAATGACGTGTGAAAAAATCTCGGCGGCACTAAGTCGAGCGCGCGATAAAGCAGTAACTGCCGAAAAGTGGAAAGGAGTAAATCTTCACCCCGCGCCACCTCACTGATTCGCATCGCGACATCATCCACCACCACGGCCAGCTGATAGGCCGGGACGTCGTCGCGTCGCCAAACAATGAAATCGCCGAAGTCGCGCCCGGCCACCGCGGACTGCCTTCCAATGCGCTCATCGACAAACTCGATCCGCTCGCCGTCAGGCACCCTAAATCGCCAATGGGCTGCCAGTGGCCTTTGTGCAGTCGCTGTAGCTGCCGCCGTCACTGGCGGCAGAATTTTTCCTCTTTGCTGTAGTGGCGGGCGTGTCGCCTGCAAATTCTTTGCCGGCGCGGCCGACACGGCCGCCTCTACACCAGGTCTCGGGCGACAGGTGCCAGGGTATATCGGTTCTTCATTTTCATCGTGCGGGGCGAGCGAAGCGTCCGCCACATCCTTGCGCGAGCATTTGCATGGGTAAATCAAGCCGCCAAGGCGCAATTTTTCCCATGCCTCCAAATAGCGGGAACGCCTCTGGCTTTGAATATACGGGGCAAACGGTCCGCCGATGTCCGGACCTTCATCCCAATCAAGCCCAAACCAGTGCAAATCCTCGATGATTGCGTCGGCAAATTCTCTGCGGCAACGATCGCGATCCAAATCTTCGATCCGTAAAACCAACTTGCCACCGGCAGCGCATGCACGTTCGTGCGCCCGCCAGAACGTGACCGCGTGACCGATATGCAATAATCCCGTGGGCGATGGTGCGATGCGGCCGCGGTATTGTTTTTCTGTCATGTAGAGCGCAGTCGAGAAATCTCTAACTTGAATCGATTTAAATCGTAAGAGATGTCTCGACTGCGCTCGACATGACAAAAAAGAGCCCCCCGCGACTTAGAATACTTTACCCGACATGACAAAGACGCGCTTACTCCTTTTCGATATTGACGGAACGCTGGTGAATACTGGCGGGGCCGGGGTCGAAGCGCTCAAACTAATTGTGCACAACCGATTCAGTGCCAAAGACGACCTGCGCGATATCGAGATCGCTGGAAAAACTGATCGCGCAATTATTCGCGATATTTTGCGCAAATATCAGGTGGAACCAACGGAAGAAACCATCGCCTCATTCGCCGAGGATTACATTCATAGACTCCCGCTTTCACTTTCCCGCTCGCGGGGGCGAGTTCTGCCCGGAATCCAGCCATTACTCGAGCGATTGAAACCACAGCCCAATATTGTGCTCGCCCTTTTAACCGGGAATCTGCAGCAGGGCGCAAGGCTCAAGCTTCAGCATTACGGTCTCTGGGATTTCTTTGAATTCGGCGCTTTCGCGGATGACCATCACGATCGAAACGAACTCGGCGCTTTTGCCAGAGAACGCGCTCAAAGAAAGCATGGTCACGACTTTGATGCGGCCGATATCGATGTCATCGGCGATACCAATTACGATATCGCCTGTGGAAACGCATTTGGCGCACGCACTATTGCGGTTGCGACTGGCAGTTGGTCGCGCGAACGATTGCAAGCGTGCTCTCCAGATTTTTTGTTCGACGATCTGGCAGACACAGACGAGGTCATTAAGAAGCTGGGATGGTGAATACCTGGATAGTTGATAGGAAGAATTGAGCGTCCAGAATCTACATCCAGCATCCAGAATTATGCCTGCGCAATCAAAAGTCATTCCACTCGAAGGCGAAATCGATCTGCATATTTCTCCTCGCATCACCGCCACGCTTAACGCCGCGCTGAAGGCCAAGCCGCGCAATCTCGTCATCGACATGGGCAACGTCAGCTATATCGATAGCTCCGGTCTGGCGGTTCTGATCGAAGCGATGCAGAGAGTTGAAAAATACGGGGGCAGGTTCGCGCTCGCCGGTTTGCAGGAAAATGTGAAACCGATTTTTGAGATCGCCCGCCTCGATCAAGTCTTTCGCATTTACCCGGACGTCGATTCCGCGCTCTCGCGGGAATGAAGCAAAACTTCCATAGTGTGAGCTACATTACGCGAGAGGTCGAACTGGGTTGCGCGCTCGAGCAAGGCCGGCCGCGCAGTCAGGCGTCGCGATTCGTCACTCCAAAAATCGAGCGCGTCACTCAGCGCCTTGACGTCATCCGGACGATCTACGACCGACCCGTGGACTTTTGGCTCGATGATCTCGCTGCAACCGTTGGCCCGGGTCGTAATCACGGGCAAACCTGCGGCCATCGCTTCCAGCGAAGCATTGGAGAAAGGATCGTAAACAGTCGGCAAAAGAAATATGTCCCCAGCGGCCAACGGCAATCGCACATCCTCGATTTCGCCGAGAAAGGTCACACCCCCAGAGCGATATTTGCGCTCGTTCCCGCGACCGGCCACCAGCAGCCGCATTTGTTGGTCGCGCAACTTCGCCATCGCAGCGATAGCGAAACGCAGTCCCTTTCGTTCCCAGCCCGAGCCAAGAAATAAAACCGCGATTTCATCAGGGCCGATCCTCAACTGCGCGCGTGCCGCTGCACGTTTGCGCGGGGCCGGACCGAAATCCGAAACGCGCACGCCATTGCGAATGAGATCAATCGCACCGTCGGCGAAGCCGTAGTGGCGGACAATTTCATCGCGCACCATTGCCGAGTTGGCGATAACGCGACGCGCCCCGCCATCGCCCAGCAACGCCTTTTCTAAACGCAAGAGGGCGTCATGCTTTGGATTAAAACGACGCGCAAATTTCGTTAGCTTTGTTTCAAACTGCGCTTTGCGCTCGAGCCAGGCGCGATGAACCCCGTCGCCGGCGCGAAAAAAATCGCAGCGCCAGACCCGCTCCAGACTGACAAGAAGATCGCAATTTTTTCGCGGATCGATCCGTTCCAATTCATCTGCGAAAGCGATTGGCCCCTCTTCACCAATGCGAATTATCCGACCGGATGCCCATCCTTTCTCCGGCCAATCTTTAGTAGTAAAAAGGGTTGCTTCGTGACCAGCCGCCACCAGCGCACCGGCGACACGTCGCAAATATGCTTCCGCGCCGCCGCTGGGCGAAAAACCGCGCCGAACAAATCCGATGTTCAGTTTCTGGGAAGCCTTTACTTGCACGCGGTCAGCACAATAGTTTCTTCCCATGTCGGGCGAAACCCTAAACCCCACCGCGCCACCGCGCATTGCCCCCCGAGCATCCCGCTTACCGAAAAGTTTGCTTTATTCCATTTTTGCCCGCATCGGCGGCTGGGGACTCGACACCGATGCTTTTGAAACGTTGCGCGCATCGTATCGGGGCGGATTTCTGGGCAAAGCGATCGCTTATGACAATCGGCAAAACGAAATTCCGGCGTCGAAAATCCGGTCCCTGCGCTGGCATCCGGTGCGGCTGCTTTCGTCGCTCGACCGACCTTATTATTATGGCGCGAAGAAAAAATACCTTGATTGGATCGCATCGCGCCAGCTCGGGACGGGCCAGTACGATTTGTTCCACAGCTGGTCGGGCGATTGCCTGGAATCCTTACGCGCCGCGCAGGGGAAAGGAATTCCTTCAATCGTGGAGATTCCGACCTGGCATCGCGATTTTGCCGAGCGCGTCGCCCCGCGGGCCGAACCAAGGAAATCCCGACAACGGACTCCACTTGGGCGCTGGAAAAACGACCTCCTCCTGCGCTCGGAACGTTCCATCGAAGAATACGACCTTGCCACGCTCCTGCTGGTACTTTCGGAAAGAGCGGCCGAGACTTTTCGCGAGAGCGGGATGCCAAAAGAAAAACTTTTCTATCTTCCACGCGGAGTCGATGTCCAGCGTTTCAAACCAGGCAAACCTCCGCCAATCTTTCGCGCAATTTTTTCCGGCGCACTGATTGAACGCAAGGGAATTCATCATCTGCTCGAAGCCTGGCATCGGCTGAACTTAAAAGACGCCGAATTGTGGCTTCTCGGTTCGATCCACGAAGAAGCGAAACCGCACTTGAAGAAATTCTGGCGCGGCAACATCCGCACCATTGGTTTCGCGGGCGACGTGGAAACATATATGAGTCAGGCGACGATCCACATTTTTCCCTCACAGTTGGAAGGTAGCGCCAAGGTTACTTATGAGGCAGCAGCCTGCGGTTTGCCACAGGTGGTCACCCGCGAATCGGGCGACGTGGTGCGTGACGGAGTCGAGGGCATCATTGTCCGACCGGGCGATGTCAATGCCATCGCCGGCGCAATCGAGCATTTTTACCAGCATCCGAGAATCGTGTCGGAAATGGGCATTGCCGCGCGCAAACGGGTAGTGGAAAATTTTACCTGGGACCATTTTCGGGAGCGATTGCTGGGGGCTTATGAAATGGCCATGCAGATGCTGTAGCCATTGCCAGCACCTCCAACGGCGGCCATAGACCGTCGCTCCAATGAAAATTCTGCTGATCCAACTTCGCCGGCTTGGCGATGTCATTTTAACAACCCCGGCGATTTCGGCCTTGCGCGAACATTCGCCCGGCGCCCAAATCGCCCTCGCGGTTTCAGGCGAATGCGCCCCGCTGCTGCCCGCCATCCACGGATTGCAGCAGACTTTCCTAACGAAACGTGCACTGCGCGATCTTCCCGCCTGGATGGAAATCCGTCGGGCCGGTTTCGATTGCGTAGTCGATTTTACCCGCAACGATCGCTCGGCCTGGCTAACGTTTTTGTCCGGCGCGCCGCGACGGATTGTTTCTGATCGAGTGAAAATCAAATCCAGGATCCGCGCGCGCTTTTACAACGAATTCGTCGATTGCGCGATGAAACAAATGCACACGGCGGATTACTATCTTGCCCTTTTGCAACCGCTCGGAATTTCCACGGCCGCGAATGACCCGATGCTTGAGCTTCCGCCGGCGACGGAACAACGCGCCTCCTCCATCATCGCCGATCAAATTCACCATCAGCCATTCGCGATTTTCCATCCAGGCTCGGCGCGCGTGGAAAAATTTTGGGAACCGGAACGCTGGGCGGAAGTAATCGGATTCGCCGCTAATGAGCTCGGTCTCTTTCCGGTTTTATCGGGCGGCGGCACCGAGCTCGAACGCGCGCACCTTACTGCTATCCGAGAAAAATTGCGGACGACTCTGCTCGATTTGTCCGGGCAACTCGATCTTCTCAGCCTCGCAGCCTTAATTGAAAGGGCGCGCTTGCTCGTCACGGTTGATTCCGCGCCCATGCATTTGGCCAGCGCGGCAGGAACGCCACAGGTCATCCTGTTTGGACCAACCAATCCATTTCATTGGCGGCCACGAAAAAGTCCGGCTGCAATTTTGTTCGGCGAATCGCCCGAGCCCCTGCACAATTTCCAATCCCGCGAAGCAAAAAGGCCGATGAAGCAAATCTCGACGGCAGCGGTAATCAATGCTATGCGTTTGATGGTGTCGGCGCCAGCGGCGTCAGCCGTATGAAGGATAAAGCCGAGAAGAAGAAAGTCTCAATTCGGGAGACGATTCGGGTTGCGTGGAAGCCATACAAGCGGCTCTACACCTACGTCGGGCCCTACAAATGGCGGTTCATCTTCGGCCTCGCCCTCGGTTTTCTTTTTGGCGCGACCCAGGGTTGCCTGCCGCTGGTTTTGCAAAAGGTAACCAGCGCCGTTTTCCACGGCGGCGCACCCAACCCTCGCGATCTCGCTCATCATCCAGAGTTACTTGACGCCGGCGGATCGGTGAAGTCGATCGTCTTCGTTTGCCTTCTCATTCCCGCGGTCATGACCGCGCGTAGCCTGATGGGATACGGCAATTCCTACTATATGAACTGGGTCAGCAATCGCGTCGTCACCGACATTCGCAATCAGCTTTTTGCCAAGATCGTGGGCCAGTCGATGGATTTCTTTAATCGAATGCGCGCCGGCATGCTGATGTCACGCATCACCAATGACACCAGCGCGATGCAGGCGGCGCTAAGCCAGGTCAGCAGCGACGCCTTTAAACAACCGGTCTCGATCGTTCTGGTGGTGGCCGTCCTGCTCTACATGGATTGGAAATTTACCCTGGCCACGCTCGTCCTCTTCCCTAGCTGCATCGTGCCCATTCGGATTTTTGGCCGCCGCGCCCGACAAGCAGTGCAGAACCAGCAGGAAAACATGGGACAGATGGTGGTGACGATGCAGGAAACGTTTGCCGGCATTCGCGTGGTCAAGTCCTTTGGTCGCGAGGCCCACCAGGTGAAAAGTTTTTCGCGCAGCACAATGCTCCAATTCCGCAACGTCATGCGCATGGTCAAATCGATGGAGGTGACGGGGCCGTTGATCGAAGTCCTGGGAGCAATGGGCTTTGGCCTTGCTCTGCTCTACGTCTATGTCGCTAACCTTTCGGCTGGGCGTTTCCTCGCCTTGATCGGCGGTATCTTCCTTCTCTACGACCCGGTTAAAACACTGAGCAAAATGCATATCGTCATGCAACGTTCAGTCGCAGCCACCGTCGGCATTTTTGGAATTCTGGACACACCCTCCACCATTCAGGATCCCCCGGACGCCGAAAGTTTGGATTCGTGCGATGGTCGCATCGATATTGAAAACGTCACCTTTCGCTACACCGGGACATCGAGTGACGCGGTGAAGAATTTAAACTTGCAGATCGAGCCGGGTAAAAGCTACGCGCTCGTGGGCGCGAGCGGCGCGGGCAAGAGCACCATTCTTTC
>Ga0209156_10001241_pt1 | contig 20958 bp, 15 predicted proteins | sample GraSoiAngelo_124_FD_185881 | JGI IMG/M metagenome (GOLD analysis project Ga0209156, IMG submission 185881) | Grasslands soil microbial communities from the Angelo Coastal Reserve, California, USA - 14_0927_05_20cm (SPAdes) (version 2) | ecosystem: Environmental > Terrestrial > Soil > Grasslands...
GGGCCGTTACAAATCTTTTACCTGTTAATGGAGGTTATCGGAATGGTCAACTCGATATCACGGTCTTGTTTTTATAATTTCGACATTCGCCTGCCAGGACTCGCGAGCGAAAAATATGTCACACTCCGCCAGGAGCGCCATGTGTGACGCTAAAAGCAAACGCGGCGTCCGGCAGCTGCCGGACGCCGCGTTGACAGAGAAGTGGCTCGTTTGTCCCCTACTGCCGGAACCTAACTTGATCCTGCAATGTGAGTTTCGGGCATGAAGATGATGAAGCCATTGCACTAACAGTCTGCATTAGGGACAAGTCGGCATTGACCGCGGGAAACAACCGGCTGGATCAGTAAGTTTAACCGTGTGTGCCCCGGGCGCCGCGTTGTTAATCTGAAGTTGGGCCCGGTTGCCATTGATTGTCACGGAATTGGGATTGCCATCGACCGTGATGGTGACCTGCTCGCCCGAGTGGCTCGTATCGGTAAGGGTAAGCCTGGCCTGCAATTTGTCGACGCCGCCACTAGACTTGCAGCGCACCTGGAAAGAAACCAGGTCTCCACATGGGATGCCTCCGCCGCCCCCTGCTTCCTGATCGAAGAAGGGATCCTGCTGGGATTTGCCGCTGATGATCGGGCCGCGCCCGTCCACCCACGATGAGAGGTGGTTAGTGGCCAACGCGGATCCGTAGTCGTAGTCGCCTGCGTAGTTGGGCTGGATGCCCGAGTCAGGCTGGCCGGGGAGAGGCGTGAGTGCGTCGCTGAAGGCCATGTCGGCGAGCCAAGTTGCGCCGTTGTCGGTGGACTTGCGCGCCCACATTCGGTAGCAGGGAACGGCAGGGTTACCTAGGGTGCAGCCGGTGGTCTCGCGCTCGTCGTACCAGACGGAGAAAAGGGTACCGGCCGAGCTGACCGAAAGGTTAGGCTGCCACTGAAGGCGGGTAGTGGTATCGGTGTTCAATTTGACTGGCACGCCAAAGGTCTGCCCCTTGTCGGTAGAGCGGATGTAAAAGACGTCGCCCGGGTCGGCGCCGGCGCCGTGCTGGGCATAGACTAAGCTAACTACGCCGTTTAGCGCCGCAGGCTCGCCCCAGCCCATGTGCCGCCAGTAGCCAGTGAAGCCAAGGTTGCTATCGGGATACATACAGACGAAGTAAGTGTTCGCGCCGCAATTGACACGGCCGGGAGGGGCGAAGTTGGGGCCGGTGTAGGTATTGGTCCAAGTGTTGCCGCCGTCGGTGGAGCGGTAGATTTTGTTGGAACGGGGGCCAGCGAGGCCGCCATTCGGCCCTTCGTTCATGGCTGCGACGTACACGTCGCCTGTCGCCAGGTCGCCGGTGATCTGAACGTCGCGGAAGAAGGTGGTGCTCAGCTGTCGCTCGTTGGTCCAGGTGAGACCGTTGTCAGTGGAGTAGCGGACGAAGAGGGCACCTCCTCCAACATTGAAGTTGTTCCATGAAACGTACATGCGCCCAAAGAAGAGACTACTCGGGTTGTTATCGGCCCAGCCAGACTCTCGGTCATCTGGGGCAAAGATGTTGTTGTTATTGTGAACGCAGAAATGGGTCCAGCTATTCGGGTCCGAGGGATTGGTGGACTTGTACCCGCCGAGGCCAGCAGCCGAGCAGCCGGTGTCGAGCCAGACGGTGAACCAAGTGCCGGTTGGGCGGTTGTACAGAACAACGGGGTCGCCTTCAGTTCCATCGAAGGGGCTTTGACCGTTCCCCTTAGTGAGGCGAGTGAAGGTGGTGCCGCCATCGGTGGAGACCGATGCGCCAGAGATGTTGATGGGGTTGGCCAAGCGGCCTCGTGAGTCGTTGTAGGCGACGACTATCTGGTTGGGGTCATCTGGGTTAGTCGTAGCGTATGTCTCCGACTGGGTAATATTTGTGCCCGAGTCGGTTTGCGGGCTGATCAGGTCGACGTCAGTGGTGCCAAATGTCAGGGGCGGTGGCAGCAGCTTTTGGATAAACTGGGAGAACGTGCCGGAAGGGGAAGCTGAACCTCCCTCTGTCTCGCCGCACGCAATCATGATGAGTCCGGCGCGGAGGTTTTCTTGCTTATCGATGCCCAGCTCATAAATTTTGGAACAGTCAAATCCATTAGGGACGAGGGGGTCCGTGGAATTGGTGATAATGCGCGGCTTCTGCTGCGCTTGTGCGGAGTTGGCAGTAACTGCGGAGAACGTGCCAAGGCCTGCCAGCGCCAGAAAGACGCCGGCCAGGACTATAAACAGGCCGATTAAGAGACGGAGATTAAAGAACCCGCCTTCGCCGAGGCTACGGCGGGCAGGTGCGGATTGTGAAGCTGTCGTTTTTTTCATAGGTTTCATAGGAGATTTTCTCTTTGTGGATGGATTCTGATGGAACGATCTGTCCGATGCCACACGGGAAAAGTAACACCGTTGTTACTTTTGGCGGGCCGCTACAAATCTTCGCCTCTTAATGGAGGTTATCGGAATGGTCAAGTCGATATCATGGTCTTTTTTGTTACAATTTCGTAACGTCGCCCCTGAGCGCACGCGCGCGGTCCCGCTCGCGGCTTGCGATAAAATTGGGAATCGCAAATCTGAAAACTTGTCCTGAGCAACGTTGAATCGATTGCGAATTCTTATGCTCCGCCGTTCAACGGGTGGAACGAAAGTTTTCATTGACTTCGCTCAATTGATTCATTAGATTGTATCAATTGAATCAGACACTCATTTTATGAAAACGGCGACGCTCGAGAAGAAAACGGCTAGCGCGAAAGCAAAGCATGCCACCGAACTGATCCGACAGATTCAGAAGGGATTACCCTTCTCCGATCTGAAAGTTTTGCAGGGCAGCATCGACATGCCCTTTGAGCAGCTCGCAGCAAAGCTTTCCATCTCGCGATCCACTTTGCAGCGGCGCAGAGCGGCCGGGCGGTTGTCGCCGGATGAATCGGACAAAGTGCTGCGTTTTTCGCGACTGCTTCGCCAAGCCGCAGACCTTTTCGGCGACATTGATAAGGGGCGGGCCTGGCTGAAACATCCGCAATACGGTCTCGGCGGCGCCGTTCCTTTGGACTATGCGGAAACAGAGATCGGCGCGCGCGAAGTTGAGAACTTGTTGGGTCGAATGAAGTACGGGGTCTATTCCTAAGACCCGATGGCTTCGGCTTGGCGTATTGTTCTGGAAAGCGAAGCGGCTGCCGCTTTCTCTGGAGAAGGAGCGTGGCGCTACGGCGGACGCTGGAACTCCCGAAATGTCCGGGTCATATACGTCAGCGAACATCAATCGACCGCTGCGTTGGAAGTTTTCACTCATAACAAACCGTTTTCTCCCAATGAAAAATACAAAGCATTTCGTTTGGAATGGTCGGACAATCTCGCGGAAATTTTTCCGGTAAAGAAATTGCCTGCGAACTGGCGCGTTACGCCGCCACCGGCAGAAACGAAGGAAATTGGCGACCGCTGGGTTCAAGAGCGGCGTTCGGCCGTATTGGCTCTGCCGAGTGCCATCAGTCCCGCCGACACAAATTTCCTGTTAAATCCCGAACACCCAAATTTTCGACGCATCCGCATTCACCGGCCGATCGATTTCGCGTTCGATCCACGCCTCCACGGCCGCTGATCAACGTCCGCTGAGAATCGGCTGCTACTGCCTTTGCCTTAAATCGGCAATCGAAAATCTAAAAACTTGTCATGAGCTAGCAAAGCGAATAGGATGGATCAAAATGCCGCCCAGCCAAGTGGCGGACCTTGGAAATAAAATAGTACGAATCGGCTTGCATCGTAAACGCCATGGCCGATGATCGCCGGCCAAAGATTGCGGCCGGAAGCGAGGACTAGGAAGCCAATTAAGATCCCGAGCGTGCCGGTGATCAACATGCCAAGAGGATTTTGGTAGGAATGCCCTGCTCCGAAAAGCGCGCCCTGGACGACGCAGGCAGCGATCCACGCGCCGCGACTCGCGTCAAAAAGCATGGCCAGCCCTTGAAAGAGAAATCCTCGAAACATGAATTCCTCGTAAAAGCCGGCTCCGATTAGCGCATAGAAAACGCCATACACAGTCAGTTCGAGATTCCCCTGGACCGCCTTGAACCGGCTCAGATCGCGGCGGAATCCTGCTTTTTCGGAAAAATACATCGCCGCGAAAACAAGAGCGGCGGCGAAAAGGCTGATCATCACCGTCCGCCACCAGTTCTCGGGTCGTTTCAGCCCGATGTCTGCGAGCCTTTCCCCGCGCAGGCGAACCAATAGCCATGCGACTGCGACAGCGGCAAATTGGGCAACTGCCGCGAACACAAATTGAGATTGCAGGCTTTGCGGGGTGTAAACAGCGCCGAAACCGATCGGCAAAACGATGCTGGCGATCACCAGCACAATGATGTCGATCAAATAACGAAACCGACGCGATCCGCGCACCCTCTTCTCAGGTTGCATTTGATCTTCCGCCATCCTGAAAGAGTTAGACTTTCTGACCCAGGCTTGAACAGGAAATTTTGTGTCGCGATTCCCGCACTAGTTTGCGCGGAAAATCTGCTACACTGAAATCGACAATCGAAAATCTGATCTCTGGATTTTTGCCTTTCATCCTTCTAACTTCTTCCTTCTGACTTTCTGAAGCGTCCCCGTAGTTCAACGGACAGAACGGAGGTTTCCTAAACCTTAAATGTGGGTTCGATTCCCGCCGGGGATAATTAACACAGCTATTTCTCAAACTCACCCCAATGCACGTGCGGCCATTTACCCCGCGTGAATAAGGGGTGGCCGAAATAGTTTGTAACATGCTGTATATGTCTCGTTGTCGGTAAGGGTGACCGGTATATGCCATCCGAACGTTTACATCCAGTGGTCAAAATCGAACCCGCGACGCCCGCGATCATTCTCGATGGGTTGGAGACCTTGGAAGGACGATCTGGACAAGGTGTCCTCGTTGATCCACCGGGTGATGGCCCTGACAGGCTTCTAAACTGCGCGCTTCAGGAGGTCAACAACGCGATGCAGTCTGGATCCGAGGAGGACAAGAAGCATTATTGCGTGGATGCGGTTCTACATGCTCGCCGTGGTCTGGCTTGCCTCGTGGACTGGTATCTTGAGCGAGACCTTGCAACGCGCTGCAAGAATGCGCCGCGGACTACAAAGCAGAAGGTGAGATTCCTGATCACGCGCGGCGTGATCGACGAGCTAACCTCTCGCGTGCTGGAGCGCGCGATTGAGAAGCGAAACAAAGCCGAGCATCGCTATGTATCGCCGATTCTGGAGGTGGCAGAAGATGTAGTCGAGCTTCTTCGTCGCACCGTCGCTGCGATTCGCACACAATCGTCACCAACGTACGGGCCGTGGATTTTTGGCGGTTTTCTCCATGCGTCGGGAGCTGGCAACAAAGGTCGCTATGCGGAGTTTCACGGTTGGTGCAAGCCACTGGTGGTTTTCTCCCGATTCGCACCGCAGCCATGGGTAGGACTCGTGCTGCCAGAGAACAAGACGAAAGCCGTCATTTGTAGAGCGTCGCTCAAAGAGACGACGACCGACGAATTGGTTCAATTGCTTCTCCTCGCGGGGCGGAAGTTTGCCGCGCCATCGTCGTATGCGGACGCACAATCCTGTAAGTTACTCGCGTTAGAGGCACATTTGCATGATGCATGATGCAAACGAGGTTTTTAACTTAAGAACTGTTCCCACCTAGATTTTTTGGCTACACCTTCTTTGGGCAATGTCAAAAAGGGGTTCTTGTGCCTGTATCCAGTGCAGAGCCCCTGGAGCTAAAGATTAAGCTTGCACCTCGTACGGTCCCCAGTTCTTTTACGGTAGACGTAGTAAGGAAATGGGGAGTTTACCGATACTAAAGACGAGTGACGATGTGGTTGCTGTAATCGAAACGGGCAACAGCCGAGAGTATCTCCATCTTAATCTCGAGCTAAAGGGAAAATGGGCACAGGATCATGGCGACAAAATCAGCGCGTTCGCCAATAAACTTGATCAACCTACAACATTTCTCGCGGTGGGCGTTTCGGATGACGGTACCGTCATGCAGCACGATGAAAACTGGGCCAAAAAAACTGAAGCTGTGGTTTCACACCACGTGAACCAGAATCTGGATCCGCAGCAGTCTTGCAAAGCGATATCTTGTAAAAAGACGAAAGACGGCTGGGTTGTTATATTGACGATTCAGAATGCCGGAGAGGTGACGTACTGGGGCGGGTATGCCTATTGCGCATCGGGAACTACCACCAAGCGGATGGGACCGGCCGAAATATTGACGCTCAGGATTCAGCTGCCAGGCTTGATCGATTATAGCAAGCAGCATCACAAGTCGTTATACAATCAGGGACTGGTTCGTCGCTTTGTGGCAGAGGAAGCACGGGATCTCACTCAATGTTTTTTGCGCGTCTGTAGAGAAAAGTGCGCGAGCAATCGAATCAATGTGAGATGAACAGCCCCATGTCCAACCAGCGTTGCTGAGGTGATCGGCGATGATTTTCTACTATTCACGCGTAACCTAGTGCTCTCGAAGCAGTAGGCAACGGGGCCAAAATTGATTGGAATAATGCGCAACCCCCTTATGTCAACGGGCGTTTAATTGGTTAAAGGGATTAAACAGAGGGCATGGAGGGCCATGTCTAACCTTGAAAGGAGAGGAATCGCAAATATGAAAGGGATTCTATATTCAATATGCATTGGCAGTCTCGCTTTGGCGCTGACGGCGCAGGGCGAAGAAGTCAAGGGCGGTGCGAATGCCCGCGTAAAAGCGAAGGCGCGGCACACATCGAATGTGCACGCGACGACACCGGCAAATACACGCGCGGCGGTGAGCAGCGCGCGATCGCGCGGGAACGTGGCTGGCACGCGCTTTCATCAGCGCAGTTCCGTGACGCCGCAAACGAGTACGCGCGCGACTGTTAACAGGAACAATATGCCGACGAATCGCGTTCGCGCTCTTAATGAGCGTGAGCGAAACGTGACCGTCAATCAGAACGCTAACCTGCGGAATCGCATAAGTTTTTCCCAGGCGGTGAGCCTGCATCGTCACGAATTTCATAACCGTGACTGGTGGAGACGGCACTTCCAGGTCGTCATAATCAATAACAACGCTTTCTTCTTTGACGCCGGTTTTTGGTTTCCGGCGTGGGGCTATTTCCCCGGAGCGTATTATCCATATGACGGTCCGATCTACGGCTACAACGGTCTAACGCCGGATCAGGTGGTGGTGAACGTGCAACTGCAATTGCAACGGGACGGTTATTACGCCGGACCAATCGATGGCGTGCTCGGACCGATGACGCGACATTCAATTGCCTCCTTTCAGGCCGATCACGGATTGGCCGTTACCGCGGCAATCGATCAAACAACGGTCTCGACCCTTGGTCTAACATAAGACCGACAATGCATTCCGTGAGCCGCACGGTGAAATTCATCGTGCGGCTCTTTTTTTCACAAAACAGTCTTGGCCCGACTTATCAAGGTGCGAAGCTTCCCTCAGGTGGGAAACCAGCGCTTATCTTGTCTCGTTCTCCGGATTTTCTAGCCAAACCAGCGCGATCTTCGTTATTTCTCGCTATCGAATAAAATGAATTCGACGCGCCTGCCGTCGATGCTCACATATCGCGCCATCTCACCTGGCAGGTGAAAGGCTGTGTTGTTGCCATCAGTTCCGGTGTGACAAGCGGATCGACAGTCGGCGCTTGGCTGGTCATCGACACTTCACGTCAAAGAATCTGCAGGCTCGCTCACGTTGATCTTGTCCTCGCGAGGCCGAAGATTTGTGTCACCTGGCGGGCAACTACGGCTACGGCAAGACAGGCAAAAGTAAGAAGGGTGAAGGAAAAATCCAGATGTCAGATTGCGGATCGGCCAACGCCGATTTGAACGGCTGAAACATTGTCCATCTTGGCTTCGCATCCGAAGCGATTCCTATAGTGGAGGGACGCGCATATGAGCAACAATTCGGCGCGTAAGTCAATCTTCGGCACCGCCTTGGAACTGTTGAAGCTGACAGCGGAGAAATGGCTGGATGATAAAGTGCCACAGTTGGGCGCGGCGCTGGCGTATTACACCGTCCTCTCGCTCGCGCCACTCGTCCTGATTTTGCTCGCAATTATCGGTGTGATTTTCCGGCATGATCCCGCTGGTGCATGGACGAAATTCACCGAGCAAATGAGCTATTTTCTCGATAAAAGTGCGATCCAAGTGGTGCAGGACATTGCACGAACAGCTTCGACTCCTGGGAAAAGTACGCTCGCCACGGTCATCGGGATTGCTCTCGCCTTATTCGGCGCAACCGGAGTGTTCGGTCAGTTGCAGGATGCGTTAAACACGATCTGGGGCGTAAAAGCCAAACCTGGCTTAGGCATCTGGAGATTCTTGCGGGCTCGCTTTTTATCTTTTGCGATGGTCGCCGGCGTTTGTTTCTTACTACTTGTTTCGCTCGTGATCGAAGCGCTGCTGAAAGCGTTTAGCCATTATATTCAAGCAGCATTGCCCGGCGGCCTGGCTATTGCTGTCAGCGTTTACTTAATCTTTGATTTCGCGGTGGTCGTCGCACTTTTCGGCATGATCTTCAAGATTCTGCCGGACGTGAAGACGCGATGGCGGGATGTCTGGGTGGGCGCGATCATGACGGCCGTTTTCTTTGTGATCGGCAAGTGGGGGCTCGGCTTATATCTTGGTAGCGGTACGGCTGCGTCAGCTTATGGCGCGGCCAGTTCGCTAGTCACGCTGCTCCTCTGGGCTTATTATTCGTCGCAGATTTTGCTCTTCGGCGCTGAGTTTACTCAGGTTTATGCCAGTGAATTCGGAGCACAGCTCGAACCAGACAAGTACGCTGTGCGCATCGAACGAAAGGAAATCGAAAAGCCACCGCGCTGACAATCCTTGCGCCCTGCATGTGACGGCGAACCCGAATCTGTGCGCGGGCACACGCGATTGTCGCGCACCGGATGGAACGCGAGACACGATGCTTTATCGCATCAGCGTAATCAGTCGGCTGCGGCTTGGGACTTCGAGCTTGCGGAAGATTGCATGAAGATGCTTTTTCACCGTCGGCAAAGTCAAGCAGGCGTCATCAGCAATCTCCTGATTACTCCGCCCTTCGCAGACAAGCCGGGCAACTTCCTGTTCGCGGCTCGTAAGTTGAGCCAAATGCGGCAAATGCGAGCTCGCCGACCCCGCGTGCGGAGCGACCTGACGGCGCAAATCTTCGCACTCGATAAGGAAATGCGGTCGCGCCACGCCGATTGAACTGAGCTGTTTCAGATGCAGCGTCGCGCGCAAATGCGGGGATCGCGGATGATGCACACGTTCTTCTTTGAAGTCTGTTTGCTCTGCAATAGGGTGTTGCGCATGTGTCCATTGTTGCTTGAGCAGACGGCAGCGATCCAAAATCTCGGCCGGAACCGGTGAGGTCGCTTTCATCAGTTGCGCCTCCTCCGGCCCTTTTTCCCATATCGCACAGAAGTCACGCGCGGCCCGGTTTTGATAAATTAACTTTAAGTTCCAGCGCAACAGCATCGTCGGCAAAGGCAGGCGGCTCAAAAATTCCTCAAACGCCATCCGCGCCAGATGCTCGCGCTCGAGCGACCGGAGCCGATCAAGCGCGGTCAGAAACTGTGGGTAAAGATGCTGGAGCAACTTCATCTCCGCCGGGGATAGATCGCCCTGCGTCGCAGTGCGCAGGATTGCAATCACACAAATGAGGCGCTGGCTCCTCCAAAAAAACAGGACCACGCCGTGTCGGCAGCGTTGAGGCGCCATGTAACGGCGGTACAAGGCCGATCTCATCAAGCTGCTTCGATTCGAGAAGACGTCGCCAATCCGCACAAACTTTTCACGCGGTCGCCCTGCGACATAACTTTTGAGCGGATCAGCGGCGAAGAAGCCATCAGGCATGGGCAACGTCCATCTCGCAATCAGCGGCAAAATTGGATTGGGTTGAAGCATGAGGCCTATCAAGCGATGTGGGATCGCGGCGGCGAGCAACTGCTGGACGGCTTTCCAGAAGGAACCAAGATTCATGGCGGCGTGCAGACTGAGCAAAGTCTTTTCCAGTGACGGATCGATCACCGCCTCGCGCTTCATGCCAACCCTAGAGGTCCGCCTCATTTGCCTGTCCCTGCGCCTCATCCTCGCGCAGCCACCGTTCTTTCGCCCCAGCCGAAGGCTGCGCTCATTCCCGCCACGTTCAATAATCGGGAGATTAAAAAGGCAACTTAAGTTACCTGGCGATTATCCAGTATTGCGCGACGCTTTACACATGCAAACGAAACTACCACTAAATGGGACAATTCAACATCCGGACTTGGCAGAGGCGTTGCGCGGAGAGAGCGGCACATTCTTTTGCCAGCAAGGTGGCCAAGGCTACATTGTGACGGCAGCGGAAGGCTTCTCCATTAAATCATTGCGGCCAGTCGGTCGCAAGATTGTGGAAGCCAATGTGCTCATGCAGACTACTCCAGAACCCTGGGCGATTACCAAAATCTCCGAGGATGTTCTTGAGTTTAGCGCTGTACCACAACCCTCTCGCCAACAGCGAGCCGCCTAAAGGCTGAAATAGCGTGCCCCGCATGTTTACCACGCGCGGGGCGACTGGCGGCAAATAGATCGGCTAAAGCAAGAAAGCAAAAGCCTCGGTGGGGAAACTCACCGGGGCTTTTTGTTTCTTGGTCAGGTCGAAATGTTCCAAGCGGCTGACACAGCTGCCTCTACACCGTCCGTTCAGGCTTGCTTCCAGCCGTTCCCATCTGGCGCGAGCGCAGGCGCGTACTCGGGCGTGAGATCTACATCTTCTGCGACAGATTCCTCTTCAGCTTCTGCCAAGGATTTTTCGTGATGTTCTTTCGCGATCAGCATGTAGAGCGACGGAACGATGAAGAGGGTGAAGATGGTTCCAATTGTCATCCCGCCGACGAGGACAAGACCGATGGAATTTCGCGCTGCCGCGCCCGCGCCGCTCACCAGCGTCAGCGGAAAGTGGCCGGCAACCGTCGCGACGCTTGTCATCATGATGGGACGCAAACGAATGCGCGCCGCTTGCGCGACGGCCGCGAGTTTGGCCAAACCCTGCCGCTGCAGTTGGTTGGCGAATTGAACGATCAGAATTCCGTTTTTCGAAACCAGCCCGACCAGTGTGACCAGACCAACTTGCGAATAAATGTTCAGCGTCGTCGTCCAGCCGTCAGTAAAGAATTTTCCGAACGGCATCTTCAGAAAAGTGAAAAGAAGCGCGCCGAACATGGCGAGCGGAACGGAGCCAAGCAGAATAATGAACGGATCGCGGAAGCTGTTGAATTGCGCGGCGAGGACGAGAAAGATCAGGATGATCGCCAGGGCGAAGACTGCTGTGAACTTGTCTCCCTCGGTGCGCAACTGGCGCGATTCTCCGGTATAATCAAGCACATACCCTTTTGGTAAAATCTTGCGCGCTTCGTCTTCGAGAAATTTTAGAGCAGCATCGAGTGACCGTGTCGGAACCCCGCTGATGGTTACGGCATTCAGCTGTTGCATGCGATTGAGCGAACGCGCGACCGTTTTGGGTCGCATTGATGCCACCGTGCTCAGCGGCACAAGCTGATTGTTCGGACCGGTAACGTAAATGTTTTCGAGCTGTTCCGGATTCAAACGATCGACGCGTTTGACCTGCGGAATGACCTTGTAACTACGGCCGGCAATATTGAAGCGATTAACAAAATTGCCGCCGATCGCGGCCGACATGTCAGTACCAACCTGCTGCATATCGAGACCAAGGGACGCGACTTTGTCGTGATCGAAAACAATCTCGGATTGGGGCTGGTCAATTTTGGTGTCGATATCTGCAAACCGAAAAACGCCAGCCTGCATCGCCTTCATTTGAAGCTGTTGCGCGAATTCAAGGATCCGTTCCGGGTCGGCTGTGGAAGTGATCACGAAACTCACGGGAAAGCTGTCGCTGCCCGGAAGAGCCGACGGCATGACTGGGAACATCTGAATTCCCGGAATAGCGCCCAGCTGCTGTTGCACCATCGGTAGATAATTTTTTGTCGGCGTTTTGCGCGTGCCCCATGGTTTTAACACCATTCCGCCGAACCCTTGGTCGGGATTCGTAATTTGAAATGTGAACCGCGTGTCCGGAATATCCTGGAAGACTTTCCCCGCGGCATCCGCATAACGAATTGTGTCGTCGATCGTCGCATTGGCTGGCGCCGTGACGATACCAAAAATGACGCCTTGATCCTCGGTCGGCGCCAATTCTTTCGACGCGAATGTTGGTATCAGTAGAGCCATGATAACGGCGAGGGCCGAGATGCCGGCCCACACGACATAGACAGCCGGCCGCGCGGCGAGCGTGCGATCGAGATGTGCGCCATACCAATCCCGGAACCGATCGAACGTGCGGTTAACAATGGCGGTGAATCCTTTATCCACGTGCTCGGCGCGCAGCAGATGGGCCGACATCATTGGCGACAGCGTCAATGCGACCACGCCCGAGATGAAAACGGCGCCAGCAAGCGTGAGCGCAAATTCGCGGAAGAGCGCTCCGGTCAACCCGCCTTGCAGCGCGATGGGCGTGTAGACCGCCGCCAGCGTGATTGTCATCGCGATGATCGGGCCTACCAATTCGCGCGCGCCTTTCAACGCAGCATTCATGCGCGTCATGCCTTCGCGAATGTGACGTTCGACATTTTCGACGACGACGATCGCGTCGTCGACGACCAACCCGACCGACAGCACAATCGCGAGGAGCGTCAGCAAGTTCAGCGTGAAGCCAAACGCCTGCATGAGGAACAATGCCCCGATAAGCGAGATAGGGATTGCCACCACCGGCACGATGACCGAGCGGAAAGATCCGAGGAACAAGAAGATCACAACCATCACGATGAGCAACGTATCGATCAACGTTTTTACGACTTCGTGGATCGCGTCGTTGATGTAAGCTGTCGCGTCATACGCGATTTGCCCGGTCATGCCAGTCGGCAATTCCTTTTGAATTTGCTCCATTTCCGCGCGAACGCGTTTGATTACGTCCACAGAGTTCGCATTTGGCAGCACCCATATGCCCATGAACACCGCTTTCTCCCCAGAAAAGCGAACTTCGGTATTGTAATCTTCGGCACCGAGGACGACGTCCGCAATATCGCTGAGCCTGACGAGATTCCCTTTATCTTCACGCACGACGAGTTTCTTAAAGTCGTCCGCCGTGTGTAAATCCGTGTTGGCCGTGAGGTTTACCTGAAGAAGCGACCCTTTCGTGCTACCGACGGCGGCGAGGTAATTGTTGCGCGAAAGCGCGCTGCGGACTTGGGCCGGACTGATGTTCAATGCGGCCATGCGATCCGGTTTCATCCAGATGCGCATCGCGAAAGTGCGTCCGCCGAGAATGTCGGCTTTCTGGACGCCGCCGACCGCAGTCAGCCGCGGCTGCACCAGGCGAACAAGATAATCGGTGACCTCGTTAGGCTGAAGAATGTCCGACGTGAAACTGAGATACGCCGAAGCAAACCGCGAATCTGCTGTTTCAATACTGATGACTGGGATTTCCGCTTCAGGCGGCAGGTCTTTCCGGATTGCATCAACCTTCGAGGTAACGTCGGACAACGCTTTATTCGCGTCGTAATTCAGCTTGAGACGCACGGTGATCAGCGATTCGCCCTGCTTACTTTGCGATTGGATGTAATCGATACCATCCGCTGCGGCGATCGCGCGCTCAAGCGGCGTGGTAATAAATCCGCGCACCAGTTCCGCATCCGCGCCAACGTAAACGGTGCTGATCGTGATTGCGGCGATATCGCTGCGCGGATACTGCCGCACGTTTAACCCCCCAAGCCCTTTCAGCGTTGGAAAGACCACTGGAAGAATCGCCTGCGCCCCGGCCAGCAAAATGACAAAGCTGACGACCAGCGCCAGCACCGGGCGTTTGATGAAAAGGTCCGTAAAGGATTTCATTTTCTAAAATTCGAAATCCGAAGCACGAAATTCGAAACAAATTCGAAGCACGAATCGGCAAAACGCATACCTTTCATCGCGTCGCTGTCGGTTGCGGTCATTTGATTCAAGTTTGAAAATTGTTTCGGAATTCGATATTCGAATTTCGGATTTTGATTACGAGTCTATCGGCGTCGGATTAATCTGCGGCTTTGGTGCAAGATCGTTATTGATCGCCACCGCCATTCCGTTCCGCAATTTAAAGACGCCTGTTCCCACGACCGTCTCGCCGGCTTTCAACCCAGTCGTGATGGAAACGAAATCGCCGCGCGCCTCGCCCACGCGCACGAATTGCTGACGCAGTACCTGCGATTCTTTTCCCGTCTTGTTATCCTTTTGTTTCTCGATTACGAAAACGGAATCGCCGTAGGGCGCGTACGAAATCGCCGACCCCGGAATAACGAGCGACTTGTGTTTCTCCGGCAATACAATGTCGATCTTGATGAACATTCCCGGCCGCAACGCATGATCCGGATTCTCCAGCGTGGCTTGCAACGTCAAATTTCGCGTCACCGTGTCCACGGCGGAATTGATCGCCGTCAGTTTGCCGACGAACTCGCGCCCCGGGAGCGCATCGGTGCGCACACGCGCTTCCAATCCGGTCGAAAGGTTCTGGAGATGTTGCTGCGGTAATGCAAAATCGACATATACCGGATCGAGCGATTGCAACAGCACAACCTGCTGACCGGCATTGATCATTTGTCCGACGTTCACCTGGCGAATGCCAAGCTCTCCATCAAACGGAGCCACAATCGTCTTCTTCCGAATATTGGAGCGCATCTGATCGACAACGGCAGTCAGTCTCCTGAATTTTGACTCAGCAGCGTCGAGTTCAGCCTTCGAAACGACGTTTTGTGAGGCAAGACCGCGAGTCCGTTCCAAGTCCGTGCGCGCCAGCTCAGCTTCGGCTTCCGCTGATCGCAAAAGTGCTTCCTCCTGGGAGGCGTCTAGTTTTAAGATTACGTCTCCTTTTTTGGCAACGCCTCCGTTTTGAAACATGATCTCGCTAACCGTCCCAGCGAGTTCGGTTGAAACCATCGCGCCTTGAACGGCCGAAACCGCCCCAACAGCCGACAACATCGGCGCCCAATCTTCTTCCTTCACCGGCGCGCTAGTTACCGTTGCGACAGGCATCGGTGGCTTCGTCGTCACCATCGTGACGATCTGCATTGCCTTGATTCCACAAATCACCAGAACCAATGCCCCCACAGCCAAAAGGGCTTTGATCACCATTTTGCGCGTTGATTTCACTTTCGCTTCTCTCCTCAAAGGTTTCGCCACGTCATGCATAGGCTGGTTCGCTCTCCTTTTTGAATAACAGCCGCCACAATCGGCGTGTGACTTCGAGCTGCCGCGTGCGCCTTTCCGCCGCAGTCATCTCCTGCGGCTGCAAAACATCGCGCATCAACATTCCGCGCGAGACAGCAAAAATTAATTCCGCCAGCTCATGAGGTTTTAGACCATGCGCGGCACTCTCTGCTTCCGGCGAGCGCGCGATCAAATCGGTCACGCCATCCATCGCCGTCTGCAAAACGTCGCGCACCAAGTCGGCCACGTGCGGATTGCGCGACGCTTCCGCGTAAAGATCGACAACAAACGCAGAGACAACTTGCGGCGCGTCTTCGCAACAATGCGCCGTGAATAAAATCTCAAGCGACTCAAGCAGCGTCGGCGCCCGTCGCGCGCGCTCCAGCACTTCGTGGATTTCTTTTTTATGCCGATCGGCCATTGCGGAAATAACCGCATCCTTATTCTCGAAATAGCGATAAATCAGACCGACGCTAATCCCGGCTTCGGCACTGATGTCGTGCATGCTGGCCTGGTGGAAGCCTCGTTTGGCGAAGCAGATCAGGGCGGCATCGAGGATTTGGGTGCGTCGGTCCTGGCTGGATTCTATCTGGGGTTGCGGCATGATCTTGGGAAGATGAATGAACGTTCATTCATTGTCAAATGGGACTCCAAATGCATACTGCCGGCTTTCTGTTCAACGGCCGGCCCGGGCCACTCAAACGCGCTAGGCAGTAATGCTGCTGATCGCGATCCGATGCCGCATTCGGCCGGCTGCTAGCCGCCCGGCCTCCTCCCCTCCAGATCCAAAGGAAGGGCCACCGTGACGGCGCCCTTCCTGTTCGCATGCTCTTCGTCGTCGTCCGCGAGCGGCACTTGTCCTAGTGAACAGATGCCTCCGCCACGGCGACCTGGATGTCGGTGCCGATCGGGATCCCGAAGCTATTCGCCTCGGTCACGATGACCTCGATCATCCGGACCTCGATATTGTTCGACGTCTGGATGACCCGGTGGAGCCAGAGCGTTCCCAGCCCGACGATGTGAAGCCTTGTGTTCGGTGGCGGGTCATCGCCGATGTTCGGGAACCCGGTGACGTGGAGGTCGACGAACATCGAGCCGGTATCGCTGAAGGTCAGGGTTCCACCGATGTTTGAAGCGTGCGCGTCGGCCTTCACCAGGCTCGCCGTCACCAAGCCGGTGATGACGTCGACGCCCTGGACCGTTGATGTCATCTCACCCACTGCCGACGTGCTGTTCACGGTCCCCTGCGCGGTGTCCACCACTTCGCCGACCGAGAACAGAGGAGGGACCTGAACCTGAGCAACCGAGTTGGTCCTGAGGTGGCCATTGGTCCCCAAGCACGACATGTTCACGAGAGCGCTCGGGCCCGACGTGATCACGTGTGCCAGGGTGGCTTTCGTCCCGTACGCCTGCCCGTCCAAAGTCCCCTCGACCCCAGAGGTCAAGCCGCTAGAGGCGTGAGACACGATGATTTCCGTGCCGATGGGGATGTTTAGGATGTTCGCCTCCGTGATGAACACGTGGATCATGTTCACGGTGAAAGACGCGGACGTCGGCTTCAACTTCGTAATCTGCTCGTTGAGCACCACGTGGCCGAAGCCGACGAGGTTGATCTGCGTGTTCGGCGGAGGAGTACCCATGATGGGGATCCCGGCCACCACCAGGTTGACGAAGGTCGAGCCCTCCGCGCTCGTGTGGAAGCCGGTGGCATCATGCGTGGTCGTACTCACGGCCTTGACCTCATCCGCGGTGATAACCCCCCCCAGCTGTGTGATCAGCAAATTGGCGTCGTGGACGTCAGCGGTGGCCATGGCCTGCAGCGTGCCGCCGATCAGCGTGGTGCCGTCGGCTGTCGTGTTAATGACGCCAGTGGTGAATAGCGGGCTGGCGTCAGTGCTCGCGACCGTGTTCTCGTTGTGCACAGGTGGCTCCACAGTACCGCACGGTCCCAGTGTCGAGACCGCGGTCTTGCCTGCGACGACCACGTTTCCGAGGTTCGCTTGCGTACCGTAGGCATCTGCGACGAATTGGAATCCGGAGCTCGTTGCTGCCTCGGGCGATGGCGTCGCCGTGCGGGCGGCGGGGCCAAACCCGAAGGCCAATCCAAGTCCGAAGATCACCACTGCAAATATCTTCATCGTCCCTTTGTCGATGCTGTTTTTTTCTTTCATGTTAATTTTTCCTTTCATTCTCTCTTTGTGAATGTTCATAATCAATAAAAGCGAGACTTATTTAAACTTATTTAAACTTATTGGCTTCGTCATAAGATGCTTCGGCGCGATGTTAACGGCTACGCGGAAATATATTTAACTTTATTTTTGCAATAACATCAGAAAAATAAAGCTATGGCACGCGCTATGCTTGCCCTCCCACGACGGAAATCGGGCCCCCACGATCGCGCTCGACGTCTATTGCGCTTCGCTCAAGGGAAAGCCTGTGCAGGTGCTGGACTGGCTAACGCGCGATCCGCTCGTGTTCCTCGGCTGGCCGCAAGCCTGACGCAGCAAGCTGGGTGACGACGCCATTCGCAAGCAAGTCGTAAGCGATCCGCATTCGCCTCGGCAGTACCAAGTAAACGGCGCCGTCCGGAAACCCGGCGCCTGGTACACCGCCATCGACGTGAAGCCAGTGCAATCACCTGAGCAATGCTTGACGTGCCTCTCGCATAGTGGCCTCCTCTTATACTAATGAGGCGTCGCTGCATTCGGTTTGAATCCGACACGCTGCGGAAATTTCCGCGGCGCCGTCGCTACCTCATTGGTGTTTCGGGCGGGCGCGATTCGGTCGCACTGCTTCATTGGCTAGTCGATCTTGGTTATCGCAAGCTGATCGTTTGCCATCTCGACCATCAACTGCGCGGCCGATCTTCCCGGGCCGATGCGCGCTTTGTGAAAAAACTCGCCGCGAAATACGATGTCGATCTCGCAATGGAGTCAGCAGACGTTCGGACATTGGCAAAAAGAAACAAGATGTCGATCGAGACCGCGGGGCGCGAAACGCGCTACAAGGTCTTTGCGAAAATCGCGCATAAGAAACGCTGTGGTACAATTTTTCTCGCCCATCATGCCGACGATCTTGTCGAAACGTTTTTGATCAACTTGTTTCGCGGCTCAGGCAGTGCCGGACTGGCCGGCATGCGCGAAGTTTTCCACCGCCGCATCGACGATGTCCATCTTACGATTGTCCGACCGCTTCTCGACGTTTGGCGCGATGAAATCAATAAATATGTGCGCAAACATCGATTAAAATTCCGCGAGGACGCTTCCAATAAAAATCTCACGCCACTGCGCAATCGAGTTCGTCAGCGCATCATACCGTACATCGAGAAGCAGCTCGGCCGAAAGATTCGGATGAGCGTTTGGCGCGCGGCCAGAATCGCAGCCGACGAAGAAAACTGGATCGACACTCAACTGCGAGTTCCCCCAAACCGCGACGGCCATCTCAATGTGAGAGAATTGCGCCGCATGCCTGTCGCGCTTCAGCGCCGAATCATTTTGAAATGGTTGCGGGCGCAAAATGTTTCCGAAATCGGATTCGAAGCGATCGAGCGCGTCCGCTCGCTGATTGATCCAGCCGCATGCGTCGCGAAAGTGAACCTTGCGCAAGATCGGCATGTGCGTCGTCGCGCGGGCAAGCTATTCATCAATAACCTGTAGCCGTCGCCCTGTGGGCGAGGCAACGCATCCGGGGCTAATACCTCCGCCGCGCCTCGCACTCGCCTTCGCGAAACTCCGGCGCGGGAGATAACGAGGCGGCTACAGCAATCTGCGAAAATCTGTGTAATCTGTGGGTGAATTGATTTTCGAATGAATCCGGAAATCCGCGTTCGTTTTGCCCCCTCGCCCACCGGTTATTTGCACTTCGGCGGGGCGCGCACGGCGCTTTTCAACTGGCTTTTCACACGGCATCACGGCGGCAAATTCGTTTTGCGCATCGAAGACACCGACCGAAGACGCAACATCGAGGAAGCGATGGCGGCGATTTGTGACGGACTCCAATGGCTTGGCCTCAATTGGGACGAAGGCCCCCACATCGGTGGAGATTTCGGCCCTTATTTGCAAAGCGAACGCACAGAACTTTACGAGAGCTACCTGAAGAAACTACAAGATGGCGGCCATATTTTCGAAGATCAGGGGGCTCTCCGATTTCGTTCGCCGCGCGAACATGTAATTGTCGATGATCTCGTTTGCGGCAAGATCGATTTCGATTTGTCAAATGAACAGACGCATCCCGACATGACCATCCGTCGGCCGGATGGCTCATGGATTTTCCATTTTGTGAATGTGATTGACGACATGGAGATGAAAATTTCGCATGTGATTCGCGGCGAAGATCATCTTTCGAATACGCCCAAGCACATTGAGATTTTCCGCGCGCTTGGCGCGACGCCGCCGCGTTACGCGCACATCCCGCTCATTCTGAACAAGGACGGCTCAAAGATGAGTAAGCGGGACGAAGGCGCGCGCGTGGAGTACTACATTAAGAGAGGCTATCTGCCGGCGGCCGTTCGCAATTACCTTTGCCTGCTCGGCTGGTCGCCGAAAGACAACCGGGAAAAGATCAACATCGAAGAGATCATCCGACTTTTCGATCTCAATAATGTTGGGCGCAGCCAGGCCACGTTTGATCCCGATAAATTGCATTGGTTAAACGGCGAATATGCGCGCGAGCTGAGCGACTCGGAGTTTTATGCTCTTGCGTTAACGAAGCTGAAGTCGAGCGGTGTGAAGATCGATAATTACCCGGAGGCATACGTCCGCGCCGCTCTGCAAACGTGCAAAGGCAAGATCAACATGTTCGACGAGCTGCTGGCTTATTGTGGGTTCTATTTCACCGACGATTTTGATTACAACCCGGAAGGCGTCGGGAAACATTTCACCGCCGAGAACAAGCCCCGACTTAAGGCCGTTCGCGACGCTTTTAGCGCGCTTCAGAGGTCCGACGCCGCCGAAATCGAAACGACATTGAAAACCACGGCGGCAAATCTCGGAGTCAAGGTTGGCGCGATCGTTCATCCGACGCGTCTCGCTGTTAGCGGCAGCAATATTGGTCCGAGCCTTTATCATCTGCTCGAAGTTCTCGGTAAAGAGAAAGTGCTGGCGCGCATCGATCGCGCGCTCTCTAAGTTTTTTTAGCTTCTTTCGCCCATGTATCTTTCAACGTAATCGTGCGGTTCCACACTTGTTTGTCAGGCGTGGAATCCGGATCGAGCGCAAAATAGCCGAGCCGCTCGAATTGATAACGCTCTGGCGGCCGCGCCTCGGCGAGCGCGGGCTCGCATTTCGCCGTCACCACTTCGAGCGAGTGCGGATTGATGAACGTTTTGAAATCGCCGCCCACATCGGGTTCGGAAACGGTAAAGAGCCGATCATACAACCGGACTTCTGCCTCGATCGCATGCGCCGCGCTGACCCAATGGATCGTCCCTTTGACTTTGCGATTGGAAGTGGCACCGCCTGATTTGCTCTCAAAATCGACGCTGCAGCGCAATTCGGTAACCTTGCCAGCGTTGTCTTTTACCACTTCATCGCACTTGATGATGTAGGCATATTTAAGTCGCACTTCGCCGCCCGGTCTCAGCCGAAAATATTTCGGCGGCGGCGTTTCCATAAAATCGTCGCGGTCGATGAAAAGCTCGCGGCTGAACGGGATTTTGCGCGTTCCGGCATTCGTGTCTTCGGGATTATTAACTGCATTCAGTTCTTCGACCCGATCTGTGGGATAATTCGTCAGAACAACTTT
>Ga0209156_10001242_pt1 | contig 20956 bp, 13 predicted proteins | sample GraSoiAngelo_124_FD_185881 | JGI IMG/M metagenome (GOLD analysis project Ga0209156, IMG submission 185881) | Grasslands soil microbial communities from the Angelo Coastal Reserve, California, USA - 14_0927_05_20cm (SPAdes) (version 2) | ecosystem: Environmental > Terrestrial > Soil > Grasslands...
ACCGGCCAATGGCAATTATCTATTCACCGCATATGTGGCGGCGGACAAGCCTGGCGTGCTGCTGGGCGTCAACGTCAACGGGGTCGGAACGTGGCAGCAGGTGCAGACCGGCGGTTACGCACCGTATGCGATTGGGCGGTTCTTGCGCGCGGGTGACGCTGTCCGTGTGTGGCTGTACTCGCCGGCATCTCCCGGGAATGTGTTCATCGATGATGCGTCGCTCGCCGTGGATACGGGTCCGCGGTAAAATCGCCGGACCAACGAGCGACCCGAACGAGTATCGAATTCGGTCTCGCGCTGCAGCTCGACGCACAGCGCGAGGCTGACTCGGGTTCGCGCCCAGCACGACAGCCGTAACCAGGTTCTCAAGCGCGACGACTGCTAGGTCAGGCCGAACGTTGACGCGTTCTTCGGACAGCGGTTGCGCTACGCCATCACGATCCGCCCGCTGAATCGCACGGTCGTCAGGTCAGGACGTCGGTGTCCGATGCGTGGTGAGGCCGCCAGGGTTCGAGGACGGTGTGGTGGGTCCATCTCCGACGCGATCAGCCGAGTCGGCTCAGATGCGCAAACGATGTGTCGATGCCGTGGCGCTCAAAACGTTCGAGCAAGGCAGCTTGGTCGGGAGCGTAGCGATACGCGTCCTCTGGCCGGACCTCTCCGGCGCGGACGAGCGCGAGCAGCCCATCTCCCAGCGGCACCATCCCTCGCGTTGGTCCCGCCTCCAACGCGGAACGGAGCTGCCACGCACGTCCATCGGCGAGGACCGCGGCAATCGCCGACGTCATGAGCATCACCTCTTGCGCGGCGATGCTCCCTCCGCGGATCCTCGGCACCATCACCTGCGCGACGACCGCGCGCACGTGCTGGGCCAGCTGAAGCTGGACGTGACGTGCATGTTCTGGAGAGTACAACTCCACGATGCGATCGATTGCGCCTAGCGCGCTGGGCGCGGTGATTCCCGCAATGACCAGATGACCGGATGCCGCCGCATCGAGGGCCAGGCTCATGAGCGGTGTGGTTCGCGCGTGCTGCAGCACGAGCACATCGGGATTCTCACGAAGCGCGGCGCGGGCAACCGCCAGCATGTCGTCGAGACCGTCGCGCACTTCGCGCTGGCTGATGGAGGTCTCTTCGTGCGCCGTTCGCACGCCCATTCCGCGTTGGACCGTAATCACGTATGTCTGCCGACCGCGGGTGATCAAGTGCGCGATCTGATGCATGAGGAGCAGCTTCCCGGCGCCGCGCGCGCCGGACACGATCACGAGCCCTTCACGTTCGCTGGCAAGTTGGCGGACGTCGAGAGAGAGCCCGATCTGGTCAGTGGCTGCCGTGCGGAACGGCACGATCTCGAACATCGCGCCGGCGCCGCGATGATCAATGAATACAGCGCATCGGATTCGGCCGACGTTCTCCAATTCAAACACCCATTCGGCGGACGTGAGCAACCGTCGCGGATCGTGATCGTGCGCGAGCTTCAGCGAGACGAGGAGCGTCTCGATTTCGTCGGCACTGAGGACCGGCGCGCCCTCGAGCACCTGGAGCTCGCCATGGACGCGCATCGACAACTCGACCGCGGCACGCAGATACACCGTGGATGCGCCACGCGCCGCTGCTGCACGAAGCAGCTGCTCGAGATCGTTGGTACCGACTGTCGAAGTACGGTGCGTCCCGCGGCGGCCATACGACGGCAGCGGCGTCGTCACGATCGGTGTTGCAGAAGCAACCGGCGGTCGCGGAGCTTCAGGCGTCTCCACGCGGACTGTCTCCGTCTGCGGGGCTTCGACGGCCACGCGTGTCGGCTTGGTTTCGATCACGCCACCACCAGAAGGCGTGTCTGGAAAGGAGAGCGGCCTGATCGGAGGTGCCACGGGAAACGACGGCGGCGGCGGCATAATGGCAGCGGCCGGGCGCGAACTGTCGAGGCGCAACGATCCATCGGCGGCCGGTACACGGACTTCTTCCTGTCGCGTGCGACTGTCATCTTCCTGTCGCGTGCGACTGTCATCCACACCGCCGCCCCACGCATTTCCGTGAGGCCACAACTCGTCCGCCACCGGCATGCCGAGATCCTCATCGTGGCCGCTTCCTGGCTCCTTCATCTACACAACCACTGCCCGTCGGGTAGCCGCGACGACTTCACGGAACTGCACACGACGTCCGACCTCGGGATGACCCGCACACAGAAGTTCTCGGCGTCACGCGACGGTTCCATTAATGCGCCGGGTTGCGCGGCTGTTGGCCTTCTGCGAACCACTCACCTCGTAGGTGTCGAGGCCCGGTCAGTGCTCGATCTCGTGCTGGCGCGGCGAATTGGATTCCGCCAAGCGGTGTGATGCACGGGCGCGGACACTTCGAACTCACCGTACCGATTGCGGAACCCGCACCCGAATCGTCAAGCTGCGGCTTCAGCACTTCGAGTCGCCAATCGCCGCTCCGCCACAGGTGCTTCATCACCTCGCCAGCGAACAGGTGTTCGAGCAATGCCGCTCGGTGCGACGAGCGTGTGCTGTGGACGCTGGCTTTCACACTGGCTGGCGGCGAGTCGACGATGTTTTCACGCAGCCGAGAATCCACGGTCCAAACGGTGTCCATTCCCGTTGGGGACGAACCAATCCCAACGCCTCACATGCTGTAGTGCAGCCTTCGGTCCTGTTGCTGCCGTAGCATCGGGCCTGTAGCCGTGTGACCGCAGCGCTCCCGCGACTTGGTATGGCCCGGTGAGGCGGCAGCTTCAGTAACGACGTGGTATGCTGAATGTTCAGACCGCCGAGCGTGATAACGCCGGCGCAACAAAAGGCGCCTAGCGACCGTCCCGGATCGGGACACACACAAAATAGGTCGCGGCCGGGAGGTGCATGCATGGCAGACACTCTCGGGGGCAGTCGATAGACTGTCCTCACGCAGCTCGATCGACAACGGCCGGCGGCAGCGCCGGCCGTTGTCGTTTTCGGCACATCACACTTATTTCTCGGCCAACATGATCGTCTCAGGCGTTGGCGGAGCGTGCGCTGAGACATTGCTGAACCCAGCGCCTTCGAGCCGCTGTCGCAACTCCGCAAACGTGTACGCGTCGCCGCCAGGCGTGCCGGCCAGCATCGTGAGGCTTGAATCGGGCCGGGACCGGAGGCGAGACACGATCGGCATTGGGCACGAACTCGAGCACGACGGCGACAATTTCGGCGCGCACATTACGCTGCGCGATCGTGATGCCGAACAGGCCATGCCCGGCCGCAATGTCGAGCACCTTGAGCGCTTCGGTCGACGACTCCGCGACGAGATCCGCAATGGCCTGAGTTTCGGCATGTACCGCAGTTCTGGGCAAGCGTGAGCGCCGCAGGCTGCCGCAGGCCGATCTCGAAGCGCTGATGGCGAAGTACCACGATCGCCCGATGGGTTTCGCGGACGCCACGCTGGTCCACCTGGCGCAACGCGAGTCGCTGCTCACCGTCTTCACAGTGGATCACGACGATTTCGAAATCTATCGAATTGGCGGGCGCAGGCGCTTCCGTATCTTGCCGAGCCGGTGACGTCAAAACACAATCCCGACTTTTCGGCTCCATCGATCGTCGCAGCATCTTCCTGGGCGCCACGCTGCCTCCGGCTATGTTTACGACGGCAGCTCACCTCCGCATCCGACGACAAGCTGATTGCTGCGTGTCGATGCGACGGATGATGTTTGGTAACTCTCGACATCAAGTTCGCAAGAACGAATTGGCGAACTCCGCCTTACTGTTTCGATGACGTCAGGTCGATATCCGTCAGGTCTTTTCTGCTTTCCTCCTGGACCGCGATCGTAAGTCGGCGAGGGCGCGAGCAATTGTGCGCGAATCCCTGGACGGCTGAAGTGGCCGCCGAATTGCTCGATTTCCTGCACCGCCCCCGCAGCACATCCGGTGCCCCAACGTCTCGGCGATCCGGCCCGCGCGTGAAGAACAACGGCGCGGTCACCCACGCGCCGACACCGGAGGAACCTCTGATGCGCCTCAGCAAAGCCATCGTCGCCGTCCTGCTCGTTCCGGTCGTGTTCGCCGCACGCCCCTCGGCGCAGACCGCGCGCGGGGGCCATTTCGTCGCCGGACAAATCCTGGTGAAGTTCGCCCCTGGCACCAGCGCTCGCGCGAAAGTCGATACCCACAGACTGTCGGGTGGCTCGCCGCTGAAGGAGGTCACGCGCACAGGCGTCCAACTTGTTTCGGTTCCCGCCGGCACCGAGTTGGCCGCTATCGCTCGGTACCAGCGCAACCCGAGTGTTCTCTACTCCGAACCGAACTTCATGCGCAGCGTGCCGACGCTCAACTTACAGGCGGCAGGCTCTGACGTCATTCCCGGCGACCGCAACTTCGCCGAGCAATGGGCGCTCCACAACACTGGCCAGCAGTTCTACTGCATCCCGTGGATTTTCGGAGATCTATGCTTCTACGTCGGCACCCCGGATGCGGATATCGATGCTCCGGAGGCCTGGGCGATCTCGACAGGCAGTCCCGCCGTCACCGTAGCAGTGATCGACACCGGCATCGACTACACGCACCCGGATCTGGCGGCGAACTACGCCGGTGGCTACGACTTCGTCAATCTCGATAGCGACCCGATGGACGACCATGGGCACGGCACCCACGTCTCGGGAACGATTGCCGCCGCCATGAACAATCCCACTGGTGATCCTAGAGCCGATGAAGGCGTCGTTGGTGTGGCACCCCACGCGCGGATTCTCGCGTACAAAGTCTGCTCCGCGGACGGCACGTGCAGCGACTTCGCCATTGAACAGGCAATCGCGCAGGCCATTGCGGACGGCGCCAGAGTCATCAACATGAGCCTCGGAGCTCCCGACGTGTCGCAGTCGCTGAACGAAAGCGTGCAGGCTGCGTGGAATGCCGGCCTGGTCATCGTCTCGGCAGCCGGCAACGACGGCGTTGAGAACGTGCCGTTCTACCCCGCGGCGTTCGACAATGTCATCTCAGTCGCTGCGTTCGACGAAGACGACCAACGCGCCTCGTTCTCCAACTACGGAAGCTGGGTGGACATCTCGGCTCCCGGCAACGTGATCTTGTCGACGTACCCGATGTCCACATGTGCCGCGTCGACAGAGCCGGGCAACACCGGGTGTTACACCTGGTTGAGCGGAACGTCGATGGCTTCGCCTCATGTGGCCGGCGCCGCGGCACTGGTCTGGTCACGCGGCGACGTGACGACAAACAGGCAGGTCGTCGATCTCCTCCTTCGCAGCGCCGACCCCATCGGTGTCGCAAGTGTTCGACTCGACACGTGGACGATCCACGGCGGCCTCAATCTTTACAACGCCCTCAGCTACAGCTTCACGAACGCGCCCCCCGTCGCCAATGCAGGCGCGGATCAAACCGTGACGGACGCCGATGGAGACGGCGTGGCGTTGATCACCGTCGACGGCACTGCGTCCTCCGACCCGGACGGCACCATCGTCAGTTACGAATGGCGCGAAGGCACGACGGTCATTGGTTTCGGCGCAACGCAATCTGTATGGCTCGCTGTTGGTGATCACACGCTAACGCTTGAAGTGAAAGACGATGCCGGTGCCAGCAGTACCGACAGCGTGATCGTGACCGTCAAGGCTTTGAACCGCCCACCCATCGCGTCGAATACGAGCGCGAGCACGGTCGTTGGCGCACCGATCACGGTGACGCTGAATGCAGCGGATGTCGAAACGTGCGAACTTTCGTTCACAGTCGTTCAGGGGCCGACCAGCGGCACACTCGGCGCGATTTCAGATCAGCCGTGTGCAGCCGGAACACCGAACGGCGACACCGCGCGAATTATCTATGCGCCGGGCAATGCGGCCGGCGTCTACAGCTTCACGTACAGGGCCAACGACGGCAGCGCCGACAGCAATGTGGCAACGGTGACGATCACCGTCAACCCGCCGCCGGTTCAACCGCCTGCTGCGCCGACGAGGCTGAGCGCGGTGAGCTCCAAGGGCAGGATCAAGCTCGTTTGGACGCAGTCGACGAGCGCGGGGGTGACGCAGAACAGGATCTACCGATCGACCATCAACGGCGGACCGTACGAAGTGATCGCATCCATCGCTGCGAACACTTCATACACCGATACTCGGGTAACGCGGGGCACTACCTACTATTACGTCATCAGCGCTGTGAACGGCAATGGCGAGAGCGCCACGTCGAATCAGGCCTCGGCGAAATCGAGATAGGCCTGCTGCCGGCCCATCGGGTTCTGGAACGAATCGTGTAAGGCGATGTCCGGTTTCGGATAGTGCATTATCGGAACAATCAAGCACGGCCGCCCCGCGTCTATGCGACTCCAGCGGGGAACTCCTGTCGGTAACGGGCGGCATCCGCGGCTTCAGCGGCGCCAGCGGCTTCATCGCAGAAACGCCGTCCGGCAGGAATGCCACCGGATGTCCGAACTTCCGCGCGAAGTTCCGTCTCCGGTCGGGCGCTCGGCGCGACTGATCCACTCAATCCGCGGTCGATGCATGAGGCGGGACAGCGCTGGCGCGCCGTCCCGCCCGCCGAATCACTACTGAAAGCAGGCCGTCGTTTGCGGACCGTTCGGGTCTGTGGCGACAGGAACCGTGGTCGAGCACTGATAGAACCGGAGCTGCGCCAGCTTGAGCCCCTGGTTGTCGTAATCCCAGAAGTACCCGGTCAAAGAGCTGTCAAAGAGTGGAACGCGGTCCAGAACGCCGTCGCCGTCGATGTCAGCATAGATGTAGAGCAAGTACTTGGTGACATTGTCAAAGGTCGATTTGCCCTTCGAACGCTCGAGCGTCAGCGTAATCACCGAGCAGACCTCCGCGCCGTCGAACGGATCGATCGCGCAGGTCGTCGTCAGCGATTTGCCGCCAGGCGTGCCGAGTGCGCGCGCGAAGACGGAGTAGACCGTCGTGCCGTCGCCGTTGGGATCGGGATTCGGGAGCTGGAAGCTCGCCTCACCGTCAGTCCCGTTGGCATCGAGGACCGCGAAGTCCGGTCCTTCAGTCAGCATGATTTTCGGGTTCCCCCAGAGCGGCACGAAAATCCGGTGACCATTGTCGCCGGTCATGTCCGCCGTCTTGGCTCTGGGAACGCCGATGATGTTGAGATTGTAGTGAGCACCACTCGGAGCGCCGTTGCCGGTTTGAACTGACAAAGGACGCGCTAAAGTCTTCGTCGCCTCACTGACTGACGCATTTGGACCGAGCGGCGTGCGTTGGTTACATGCCGCTGACGCTATTAGCGCCACACACACCACAATTGTTCTCGGGAGCCGTTTCATGGCAATCCTCCTCGGGGTTGACGCATCCAACAGATTCGAGCAGACGAGCGATACGAATGGAACCGACGATCCGCGTTGTCGAAGTTGTCCCATCGGCCTCCGAACAAATGAGGAGGAGCGCTGGAGGGAACTACGAAAGGTATGCCAAGGCGCGCGCTGGCGAATTGAACGGTTGTTGCGACGTACGAGGGGCGACGCGCGGCACAATCGTAAGGGAGCGGCTAAAGTGCGAGGGTTCTCTGCGGCTTCGGCGGAGTGGCGCCAGCCTCCGCTTCATGCACGGTGACGCTGACAGGCAGTCAACAACAGGCCGTGCGGTGCATAGCAGTAATTAGGAGAGCGTGCTCGACGCGCGCCGCCGGCGCACAGATTCGATCCGTAATCCTCAGACGCGAAGACCGTTAGAGTCGACATGCCGACGAACGTTTCGCGTACACGCTTCGCAGCGCGTCGAAATCATGCGATTTTCGACGACATCGTTCGACTCCCGATCACACAATCAGCCGGCCAGCTTGGGCGAAGAGAACGTCGCCGTCGCTCCGGTCAGCGAGCCGGTGAGCAAATCGAACTTGAGCGTAATCGTCGCCATCGCCGACCGCGCCGAGAGCCGTCCATCAGTGGTCGCTCGATAGAACGGGAACATGATCTCGAGGCGATCCGAGAGCGACAGCAGCCGCAGTATCCTGTCTTCCCCCACCGCGACGTACTTCGCACCGGATGTCAGTCCAACGCCGGAAACGTCGACGAGCTTGATCACGAGCCGTACTTTCGGCGTAGCCAGCAAGGGATCGGTTACGAACGTACTGGCGATCGACAGGCTCCCGGACAATGACACGCTCTCGGGCAGCCCGTCCACGTTGCCCGAGATCGGCACAGTGACGCTGGTTGCCAGCGCGGCGGCAGGCGCATCGCCGCTGCCGGTCAGCATGACGATAGCGATAAACGACAAAATCACGAGAACGGATTTCGTTCGACGGCTGCTCATCGGTCCTCCCACGCCTTGCGCATCAGCGCGTCTTTCTGTTTCGACTGGCGGCGCTTTGCGCATCCATATACTTCATTATTGCTGCGACGTCGCCGTCGCCCAGGCGCAGATTGGGCATCACCACCTGCTTGTACTTGGCGAACAGCGCCGTCGCGATCGGATCCTTCTGCGCCAGCATCTTGTCCGGCGCCTTGATGAATCCTTCGAGCCATGCGCGGTCGCGGTCATGGGTGACGCCCGCGAGATCGGGTCCGATGCCATCGCCCTCACCGAACGTGTGGCACGCGGCGCACTTGGTCTCGAACAAGTAACTCCCGGCCGCGAATCCCGCAATCGGCCGAGCCGCTTCGTAGCTCTTTGCGATCACCGGCTCCCTGTTCTTCCATCCAATCAGAAAATTGGTGATGGTGGCGGCAAGGAAGCGCGGGTTGTCGACCGCTGAGTTCAGCATCCACTGTCCCGTCGGCTCATTCCCGATCATCAAGCTGGGAAGGTGACCGTCCGGGTTCACAGCGTCGGTGCGCGAATACAACCCAGTCTTCTTTTGCACAGTCGCGATATCGTCAGCCTTGCCGGTGAGGAACAGCCAGCCCGGTCCGACGCCGAATTTCTCTGCGTACTCGCGCAGCACTGCAGGCGTATCCCAATCGGGATCGATGCTGATGGAGTAAAAGAAGATGTCGGTGCCCATTCGACTGCCGAGGAGGCGCTGCACCTGCGCGAGCTTCGCCGTCTCGAGCGGACACCGATCCCTGCACCGTGTGTAGATGACGTTGATGACGACCGACTTTCCCTTCAGGAGGTCGTCATAGAAGCGGACCGTTTGGCCCGTTTGCGTGATCAGCTGGACGTTGGGAAAATAGTCACGTCCCCAGAGGACGTCGGCATGCGCCACAGGGATCGTCGTGCGCGTGACGCCTGCCACGACGAGCAGCGCCAGCAACGTCATGCGGAGTATCTGACACTTCCGCTTTGATACCGCGGGATCCTTTCTTCCCGTCAGCAAGCACGTCATCGGAACGCCGTCGGCAGGATCTCGGTCGGATCCTCGAATGTGACACCCTGCGGTCTCGGAATCGGCGTCGGCAGCGGCCGCAGGAACGGCGGCCCGCTGTCGTCGATCTCCCATCGCAGCAGCATCGCGTTGTCCTCGTGCACGGTGTTGTGGCAGTGTTCCATGAACATCCCGCCGAAGTCGCGGAATTGCATCGTGATCGTGACGGTGCCGCCGGGATGCAGGCGATACACGTCCTTCCGCCCTCTTTCCGCGGCCGGAACGTTGGCCGCGCTCCCGTCGCGCGCCAGAATCTGCCCCTCCTCGAAATGGATGTGAATGGGGTGATCCCAGCCGCCGCCGCCGTTCTTCAGCGTCCAGATTTCGCGGGTGCCGAATCTCGGCCCCGCGGAGATGCGGCCGAAGTCCGCCGCAAGCGTCTCGCCGCCGTCGGTTGCAATGCCCCACGGACCAAAGAACGTCGTCACCGGATCGTTGGTCGTCTGCCCGGCGCCCCTGTTGAACTCGAACACGCGCTCCGCGGCGACCGGAACGTTCGTCAGGTCCGGGTTCGGAATCAGAACCGCTGGAACCTGGCTCACATCGGGCTGCGCGGGGTCTCGTACGATGTCAAACTCGAGAAATTTCCCGACGCATGGGTCGGACGACTGGCCGGCGAGCGCCTCGTTCAGCGTCAGGTCTTGCTTCGGCCCTCTGCCATCCTCATGCTCGGTCAGATTGACCATCCACACCTTCTGGCCGACCGCGTAGCGGGAGAAATCGATCACGATGTCGTAGCGCTCGGCGATGCCCATTTCGTCCGTTTCAGTGAGGAGCACGGGGTTGGGGAGCAGGTTGCCGTCGTTCGCAATCTGGAAGAACGGTGAGCCGTCGCTGAGCGTGAGCTTGAAGAAGCGCGACACCGCGCCGTTCAGAATACGGAAGCGATACTTCCGCCGCTCCACTTGGAAAAATGGTTTGTAGGCGAGGTTCACCGTCATCGCGTCGCCAAGGAACCCGTCGAAGTTGAAGATGTCGAAAAACAGCTGGCCGTTTTGATCCCAGGCCTTGTCGGCCAGCATCAGGTTCACATCGTAATCGAGGTTGCCGAACGATTTCGCCGTTCCGCTCGGCAGCCGCAGGTTCACGCCGTCGTTGATCGCCTCGTTGCCGCGATCGAGGGCGCTGTAGATGTTGAACATCCCGGCCATGCCCTTGTAGACGTTCTGCGCCGTGAAGCTGAACATGTGATCGTGAAACCAGTGCGTGCTCATCGTCTCGCGCCAGTCCCCCGGAACGTTGGTGATGCCGCCCGCGTCGTTGGGACTTCCGGCACGGGGATCTGTGGCGGCCGTGTTGATACTCCTCAGACCAGCCAGCAGGATCGGATAGTGGTAGTCGTAGAACTCGCCGGGGAAGAAGTACGCGCCGGTGAAACCGTCGTTCTCCGCGCCATGATGCCCGTTGTGCTCGTGGGTGGTGATCGTGTGACGTCCGAAGCCGCCGTTGTTCGTCACGTCAGCCGACAGTCTGTTGTGATGGCGGAACAAGATCGGTTCAGCGTACCGCCCGATCATCAGTTTCGGCGGCAGCGTTCCCATGAACGTCCACAGTTTGTCGGGCCGCTGGTTCGGCAGGTTCGGGTGGAAGCGACACGGAAAAGACGATGAGGCGTTGATCCCGGAATTCAGGCTCGACGGAACTCCCGGGTTGTACACGTTATTAGTTTTTGCGCCTTCCTGCGTCACGTCAATCGCCACCCTCGGCGGAAATTGATCGAACAATTGGTGCGCCCAGATCGGTCCCGGCGGACGCCCTTCGATCGGACCGAAGCCCCCGCCCAGCTCCGGCGGCACCGGCTGCTGCGTCGTATTTGCCTCCCGCGTGGGCGCCGGATTCAGCGTGGCAACGGCATTTCGCGGCAGGACGTCGAACCGCGGCATCGGCTGCGTGAAAGGCTGCACCCCAAACAGCGGACTGGGCGGCGCGCCGGTCGGAATTCCGTCGGCGTACACGCTGCTGGCGAAGGGGCTCAGTCCGTTAATCGGCAGCAGCAGCCCTCCGGCGGTGATGACACCCCATCTGATCAAGTCACGCCGCGAGATCTGGCCGGTGGAGTACGCCTTTACGATTTCGCGGCGATTGTTCCGAGCGTTCTCGGCTTCCCTGAGTCGTGCCCTCGATGCTTTCGGTGAGAGGTACACGCTTCTCATCCCCTTTCGCGCCGGCGCGCGCTATCGCGCTGACGATGCGTCAGCGCGGCCACGCCGACAACGATAGGGCGATTAATTGGAGGAAGAAATCACCCGGAAGTCACCAGGGCGCGTAGCACTCCTAGAGCGGGCCGGCAGAACTGATCCGCGACGTTTGATGGAGAAGCGCTCGACCGCAACCGCAAACGTGGACCCTCCGGCGAAGCCGGTATCGATCATTCGTACTGTGCGGCCGTGGCCGACGAGGCAGCCACCCGGCGACATGCCGATGACGATGTCGAGTTGAGCGCAACCGGAAGGTTCGTCGCCCTGGATTAGCGCTCCGCTCGTGCTGACGCTGCGCGTGACGCCACGATGCCACACGAGCTCACCGGCGGAGCGATACCATGCGTTCAACCGAAGCGCGAACCGGGTCGGGCGCCGAAGATCCTGCATGAAACCAACTGCGGCAACAGAGATGCCACTCGCCGCAATCGCGAATTTCGAAACAAACCAGAACAAACGGTCGGATCAGTCGAGACGAAGATCGTGAACTTCTTACCGAGGTTGTACACCAGCCGACCGCGTCCTCAATTGACGAGGCCGTGCCGAGCGGCGGTGAACGCGAGCTCGGCACGATTCGCGACGCCTACCTTGTCGAAGATCCGCGTGAGGTGATTCTTGACTGTCCGCTCGCTCACTGCGAAGCGCGCCGCGATTTCCCTGTTGTTACAGCCTTCGCCGACCAGCGACAGCACTTCGCGCTCGCGCTGTGTCAGACCGAACGGCTGTCTCCCGACGGCGCCGCACGACGGTTGCAGGAGCGCGCGCACGATGTCGAGGAGGTCGCCAACCAGAGGCTGATCCACCCATGACGCGCCCGCCATCACGCGAGTCATCGCCTCGAACAGTAACTCGGTCGCCGCATCTTTTCGCACCACGCCGCGAGCGCCCAGCTGAATTGCGGTGACCAGCTCGGGCTTGTCCAGCGTCCCCGAAAGGATGATTGTGCGCGTCACGTCCTCATCTTCGTGAAGCTCACGCAGCGCCTCGAGACCGGAACGCCGCGGCATGGAGAGGTCGAGCAGTAGAAGGTCGGGATGCGCCGCCCGAACGATCTCTACGGTTTCCTCGCCGCTACTCGCCTCGCCCACCAACTCGAATCCGCTGCCGACCTCGACCGCGTACACGTCTCGGACGACTGACGGCGGAACGGCAAGGAGGTGTCGCAGGCTCGCCCTGAACATGCTCTCGTCGTCGGCGATCACCACGCGCGCCGGACGCGGCGCCTGCTGAACCTCGACCCCTTCGTGCCCGAACGGATTGCGCATCCCCAAAGTCGCAAGCTGTCAGCAAATGGCGCGCCGATCGGAACGACGCGAATATGTCGATTGCGGACTCGATGGGCTCGTGCGTGTATCAGCCGCGAAACATCTTCGGGCGGATGCGGCAGATTGGGTGAGAAGCTGGCGTCTCACTCGTCGCTCAGTAAACCGTGATACGCGGCGAACAGCGCGAGCTCGACGCGATTGGAACAGCCGACCTTGTTGAAGATGTGCACGATGTGGCGCTTGACGGTGTTCTCGCTGATGCCGAGACGCGCGGCGACCTCGCGGTTGGTTTCGCCATTGACGATGGCCCGCACGATCTGGAGCTCGCGGCGCGTGAGCCCGAAGCGTTTTGCGGCGTCTGGTGCGCGCTCGAGCCGGCGTAGGTTGGCAAGCGCCTCGCCGAGGGCACACTCGCGGCCGATCCAGTAGTGGCCGGCCAACACGGCATCGATGCTCTTGAAGAGCAGATCCGCCGTCGCATCTCTCGCCACGACGCCGTATGCGCCGAAGTGCAGCGCCTGGCTGATCACTAACGTATCGACTGCTTTCACCAGCAGAATCGTTCGAACCGAAACGCCAGAGGCGGCAAGGCGTTTCAGCATCTCCACTGCCGGAGCGCCGGAGGACTGACACCCGAGCAACAAGATATCGGGTTGAAGGTCGCGCACGAGCGCGTCGGCGGCGGATCCGATATCCACGCGCGCGACGATCTGCAGCCGCGCATCGGTTCCGAGCAGCAATTGCAGCCCGTCGCGGAAGATCGGCAAGGCGTCCGCGATGACGATGCGGACCGACCGCGCGTTCGGGTCGTCGCCCGAGGTATCCTGCGTTCGTGAGCGCGCCATGCTCGAGCCATCCCCCGAAGTCTCGTGCGCGATTGCTGGTCAATTATGACGGTCGAGCGGACTAGCACGGACACCAAAAACCGTAAGGACCAACTTATCTTGAAGGACCCAAACAATAAATTGGAGGAAGAAAATGGACCCAGGTCATCCACTGCTTGAGCGCTAGTGCACACCGACTCGATGCGGCTGTGGGTCCGAACGGTGTGCACCCGCGTCTTGGGCTTCGGCGCGTTCTAGTAACCGCCGGTGTACACCAGATACCCGTAGTAGCGGCCCGGCATCGGTGTCGTCGGATCACCGCTGAAGCCGTAGCCGAACGGCTGCACCGATGCATCGGCTCGCAGCTGGTTGATGATGGTCGCCGGCGTCCCGCTGCATAGTCCGTTCGCGATGCACAGCGCGGCGGCGCCGGCGACGTGCGGCGACGCCATGCTCGTTCCGGAGATGGTGCTGTACCCGCCGCCCTTCCACGTCGACAGAATGCACACGCCAGGAGCAGCCACGGTGTGCCCTTCGTCGGCGGGACCGGCGAAATTGCTGAAGTCTGCGGCGGCTGAATCGTCGGTGCCCGCTCGGCACGTCGCCGCCGCGCCGCCGCCCGGCTGTCCGTCGTAGTCGGCGACGGCCGTGACCGCCAGCACCTCGTCGTACGCCGCCGGCACGATGGTCGCGAGAACACGGCCGTCGTTCCCCGCCGCGACGACGTAGGTCACGCCCGCGGCCACCGACCCGCAAATCGACCTGTGAAGCGCGTCGGCGTTGCTGTTGCCGCAGTTGCCGTCGTCGGCGCCGGCGCCTTCGAGGCTCAGGTTCGCCACTTTGATGTTCAGCGCCGCGGCGTTGGCGGTCACCCAGTCGACGCCGCACGCGATCGACGAGTAGCTGCCGTTGCCCCGGTTGTCGAGAACTCGAACCGAATAGATGGGGATGCCCGGCGCGACGCCGACGACTCCGGTCGTGTTGTTGATCGCGCCGATCGTGCCGGCGACGTGCGTCCCGTGGCCGTTGCCGTCGCTGAAGCTGCCGCCGGTCGAGCAGTTCTTGCCACCAGCGATGTTGAGGTCGGCGTGCGGTCCGCTGCCGGTGTCGATGACGGCGACTGCAAAGCTCCACGAGTTCGACGCGAAATGCGAGCTGAGGTCGGCGTCGATCCGGTTGACGCCGGTGGGAAGCGTCTGGGCGGCCGCGTGCACCGGACGATCCTCCGAGAGGAACGCCACGGACGGATCGCGCCGAATATCGTCGAGGCGCGCGTCCGGAATCGCCGCGGCATAACCCTTCATCGCGCTGCTGTAGACATGCGAGATCGCGAGACCGTAGGCGCGTCCATGTGAGGCCGCATGCCCGGCCGCATCCGCCTCGTCGTCGTGGAATACCACGATGTAATTCTTCACGCGGGCCTCGGATGAGACCTGTCCTAAAAGCAGTTGCGTACTCGCCGCGAGCGCCGCACCGGCGATCCCGATTACCACTCGATTCATGGATTTCTCCCTGTTGTCCGTACCGAAGCCGTCAGCGTGTGGTGATCGCTCAGCAAGATGAGATCCGTGCCATGAATCGAGCGGCGGTGCCGATTTTGGGAAAGGAGCGCCGCGAAAATCTGCCGCAGGAGCGACTAAGTTAGGCGGCCGCCCGGAAAACGCCGGATCGGAGGACGCAGAAGTGTTGGCGCTCTGAGGCGAACGGGGCTTACGATTTCTGTTGAGGCCCTGGGCTGATGGCATCCTCGTCGCGGCCGCTCGAGCGCGTGGACGAATTCTTGAGGCGCGTTGCGCACCTCAACGCCCGCTATCGCGGCGGCGAGATGCGCGCCTACGTTCCCGATGCGTTGCTCAACGGCGACCGTCCGCTCGAGGAGCTCGTCGAACAACACCTTCCCAAGTCGCATGCCGCCCTCGCCGCCGCATCTCGCAGTCTGTTCTTCTCGCTCCCGGTCGCGTTCGATCCATCGGAGTCGGTCGGACCGTACCTCGGGATCGCGGATCGCGACGGTTCGGGCGAGCCGTATCGATTCCTCGACATGGGAGCGCTCATCGCGACGCAGGCGTTCGGCGAGAACGACCCGCGGGTAGTCGAAGCGATCGTCGATTCGCTGCCGTTCGTCACGTCGCGCTACGCGCATTCCGAGTACCAGACGACGCTCTCGCTGCGACTGAAGGCCGAGCTGAATCGCATTGCGCCACCCGGGACGCCTCGCCACTTCATCGTCAACACAGGTGCGGAAGCCGTCGAGAACGCCATCAAGTCGGTCCTCCTGAACCGCGTGAAGACATCGGACGAGGGCGACGGCGGCTTCATCGTGTCTTTCGAGGGCGCCTTCCACGGCCGCACGCTCGGAAGCCTCGCGGTTACGCACCGGAAGAAAGCGCGGCTTGGCTTTCCGACATTCGACTGGCCGCACATTCTCTTTCCGCTCGACGAACCACGCGCGCCAAAGGAGAGCGCGAGACGCGAGGAGCGCAGCCTGAAACAGCTGTGGGACCTTCTGGTGTCCGGCCGCCTGCCACGCGCTGACAAGAGTAAGGACACGTTCCGTCGCGACATGGACGCGCTCGACGAGTTCCTCGCGCAGCCAGGCGGCGACGTGAACGCGTTCGTGCAGGCGCAGCGCGCCGCCCTGACGCCAGATGTCGTCCGGCGCGCCCGGCGCGTCGCCGCGGTGCTGGTCGAGCCCATTCAGGGCGAGGGCGGCGTGCGCGTGCCGAGCGCACGTTTCATGAAGAAGCTGCGGCTGCTGACGCGAATCTACGATGTGCCGCTGATTTTCGACGAAGTGCAGACCGGCTGGGGCATGTCGGGACGGTTGTGGGCACACGAGCTGTTCGATCTGCCTTCTCCGCCCGACGTGGTCACCTGGGCGAAGAAGGCGCAGAACGGCGTCCTGTTCGTGAGCGAGGAGCTGGCCACCTTCTTCCAGGAAGAGAAGAAGTTCAATACCACGTGGGAAGGCGATTCGGTCGGCATGGTCCGCCTGCTGGCGCTGCTCGACAAACTGGACCTCGAACAAGTCCGGCGTACCGGCGAGCGAGCCAAGGCCGGTCTCGAGGCGCTCACACGGGAGTACCGCGCGATCCTCAAGAACGTTCGCGGCGTCGGCGTCATGCTCGCGTTCGACGTCATGCGCGCCGACTGGTGCGATACGCTGCGCGACCGGGCGTTCCGCCGCGGTCTCATCTTGCTGCCTGCCGGCGAACGTGTGCTTCGCTTCTATCCGCGCTACGATACCGAGCCATCGTCGATTGACGAGGCGTTGTCGATCCTGCGCCTCGCCCTCGAAGACATCGCCGGTCAGCGCGCCACGCCGGAACCGACGACCGCCGTGGAAGTCCGCGTCGGCACCCTCGCAGTTCCGCTCGACACGATCGAGACGGCCGTGCTGACCGCCGAGAACTTCGAACGATACAAGCTTCAGATCTTCGCGATCGAACAGGCGCGCTATGGCGACATGACGCAGTATCCGCCCGACGTGCTTCGGGCGGGACGACGGCCGTTGCTCCAGTTTCCGCTCGAGACGCTGGAAGCGACGATCGCCAATCCACGTGCGATCGGCCTGGCTCTTCGCGATCGGGTGTCGGACCGCTTCGTCGCCTACGCATTGGGCAGCAGCCTCGAGAACCACGACGAGGAGGGCGTCAGCTCGGACCCGCGCTTCGGCGACAACAACACGTTTTATCTCCAGGCTCTCGCGACGCTACCGACGGTTCAGAACGGCATCGAGCTCGAGAATGCCTTGCTCGATTCGCTGCGCGACCGTGCGGTCGCGGCCGGATTCGAGTTCCTGTCGACGCTCATCGAGAATCGGTTGCGAGAGACGGGACCCGACTGGATCAAGAACGCTGAAGTCCTCGAGCGGATTGACAATTACCTGCAAAGCGGCACGGCCTTCGTCTACGTTCAGGCACCGCTGCAGCCCGTCGCAGAAGCGGAGCCCGCCGCGCCCTGAGCCGAAGAGCGCGATCAGGTCTCACCCGATTTCCGCCTGCTTCGCAGATTGCCGGCGTTTCGTAGCCTCCGGAAAAATGTCGTACACATAATCGTGGGCGCTCAGCGCGACCTTCTCCAGCGTCGCGGCTTCAACACGCCTGACGATCTCCTCGCGCGAGAGATCGAAGATCGCCTCGAGCAGCTGCGCGCGCTCGCGGGCGCCGGCCTGCGCGACGATGAAGAGCACGCGCGCACTGTGCTGGATGTAACGGGGCGACAGCAATTGACGCTTCAGGATCTCCATGATGATCGGCGCCTTGGCGCGATCGAAACGGCCGGGGTCGCCGCGCCGATCCAGCTCGTCGAAAAACGCGGCGGTCCATTGGTTGTGGCAGTCCCACAACTTTTCGAACAGATCTCTGGAGAACCGCGTGCCTGCCTTGACCGCGAACGCGTTCGACGCCGGCACGATGCCGTCCTCGGTAAGCGCCGGTCCCTTGAGATAGCCATCCTTCGTGATGGCCGCTTCATGACGCAGGAGACTCCACAACCAGGAGACGTCGATGCGATACGTGGCCAGGTCGTTCATGAAGCGCAGCGACAGCTCGTAGTCGTCGATCGCAGCCGCGAAATTTCCGTTCAGGATTTGGAAGCCGTAGTTGGCCGCCATGTAGAACGCATGTTGAATATGCTCGATCGTGATGTCGCCGGCCGGCACACCGTAGATGCTGGCCCATCGTTCTGACGTCAGGAGCTTCTCGGGAGTGTCGAATGCGTCCCTGCTGACGACCCACGGTGTGATCCGGCCTTTCGCGTCCAACAGGCCGCGGGAATGCAGAAGCAGACGCTCCGCTTCAGTCAAACCGCTGGCGACGGTCGGTACGGCTCTGCCCTTCACGTCGACGGTTTCCCGCGGCGCATCCAGAACGGCTTGAAGCTCGTTCACTGACGCGCGCAGGGGCGCGTTGCCCGCACCGACATATGACGGTTCCGGGCTCGCCACCCAGCTCTGACGATACGCATCGTAGAGTCGACCGTTCACGCGGCGCATCAGTGTGTCTTCGAGCGTAGGCGCTTCGACATTGTTCAGGGCAGGCTGACCGGCAATCAGCGGCTCGTCGGGCACGAACATCAATCCCAGCAGGCGCTCCCGCAATTTGTCGATGACCATCGCGCGCAGCGCAAGCGGGTTGTACCTGGAGCGGCCGTACGGATCGGTCGGTGGATAAATCATGATCGCCGCCATCCCGCCAATCGGGGCGCCGTGGCTCAGTTCGCCGCGCTTCATGCCCGCCATCAGCATGACCAGCGCGTTGTACCGTTGGTACGCGATCATGTTCGGCGCAGCCATGTTGATCGACTGCGGATCCGGATAGACGCCTTCGGGATCGTCCTTCCACATTTCGATCAGGCTGCCGAGATAATCCCACCGGCCGACGTTCGTCCCAAGAAGGCGGCGCCGCAGGACCCAGGCGATCGCGGGAAGAAACCGGCCGGCATTTCCCTCTTCGTAGAGGACCTTGATTTTGAACGTGCCGGGCTGCACGCCGATCGAGCCTTCGAGCCGTGACAGAAGCTTCTCGATGATGAGCGCTTCCTGGGGCGTCTGGATCTTCGGAATGTAGAAATAGACGCCGGTGCGCGCACGTGCGAGCGCCTCGTAATTGTTGAGCGCCCACAGCACCGCGACAGCGACGACGCCTGGCACTGGTTCGCCGTCGACTGTGATCTGGTCGAACCGCACGTGGATCCCGGGGGGCCGCGCAAAGCGCGTCGGCCACCGCTCGGGAGGTCGGTCGATCTTGTACGCTCGCCGTTGACCTTTCTTCGTCACTTCGTACGCGCGGCCGGTCCACGTCCCCTCGAAAATATCTTTCGCGTTCCGCAACGCGGCAAATACACCGACCGGTTCGCGCTCCGGCGTCCCATCGGGCCGGAAGTGGGCCGGCGACGCGTCTTCGAAGTCCGGCATGTTCATGGGCGCCGCACTGTTCAACGCGTTGAACGCCATGTCCAGCGGATGCCACGGACCGGTCAGCTCGAGGCCCGCATTCGCGGATGGATGGGCATCGTCAGGGATCTTCACTTCGTCGTTGAGCCGCCAGCGCCACTCGCTGTCGCGGCCGAGGAAGTTGTCAATCAAACCCTGGACGATCTGGTGAAACGTTCGGAACCGTCCGGTGACCGGATCCTCGAAGGTCTCGTCCCATTTCGGCCACGCATATTTCTCGCGGACCGGCGCGGTCGACTGCAGGAGCGCCCGTCGCGCAGCGAGGGCGGCCGCGATGTCGGGACCGAGCTCGCGGGCGAGCGTCGACATGGTCTCTTCGACATTCACCTTCCGGCCGTTGATCGTTTTGGTCCCGAACAGTTCCGGGACCTTCTGGAGGATGTCCTCACGAATCATGGCGTGAACGGCTATCCTTTCTCGTGTCCCTGCTCTTGACCGGCCGGCCGGGCATCGGCAAGACGACCGTCCTCCGCGCAGCGGCACACAAGCTCGCACCTCTTCATCTCGTCGGATTCTACACGGAGGAGATTCGCGCAGACCGCGAACGACTCGGATTCCGCCTCGTCACTTTCGCCGGTGAGCACGCCGTCATCGCTCACATCCGGCTACCACCGCCGCGCGTGAGCAAGTACGGCGTCGACGTTGCGGCGATCGATCGATTCGCGACCGCATTGAGACACGCATCCGGCCGCTCGGCCGTCTACCTCATCGACGAAATCGGCAAGATGGAATGCATGTCTGAGGCGTTCGTGGACGCCGTGGGGCGTCTGCTCGAGAACCGCCGCCCGCTGGTCGCGACCGTGGCGCAGCGCGGCGGCGGGTTCATCGACGAGGTGAAGGACCGGGGCGACGTCGAGCTGTGGCACGTGACGCTGACGACACGCGACTCGCTGCCCGACCGAATTGTCGCGTGGGTTCACTCCGCGATCCGCGATTGCTGAGTTCGGAAACAGATCGTCGGCGGCGACGCAGCTGCCCTCTTCCAATCGACGGCGCATACAGCGGTGCCGCAATTGATCTCACGAGTCTTGAACTGCGCGGAGCGAAAGACGCAAATGAAGGCCACTAAAGTGTGCAACCACCCTATTGACAACTTTAGAGATCAGTCACATATTTCGGCATCATCCGCGCGATTGTCGACGTTCGGACGGGCGGGACCACGCGCGAAGGGGAGTAGCACCATGTTGCGCAGGTCCGCCGGTCGTCGTTTGCGCGAAATCACGCAGCCTCGTTCCCGCACGCAGGTTCCGCCACCGGGCTGAGCCTTTCCGCACACCGCAGCCGTTGAACGTTACGCGCCACGCGTGAGGCAACTCGCTGTACGTGTGCCCCGACGCTAGACCAAGGCGGGCGTCACCGAAGCGCGGCTGCGACGTCCCGCGGGATTCAGCGTCCTGCGCGCGCCAATGCCACATGGTTGGGC
>Ga0209156_10001245_pt1 | contig 20936 bp, 15 predicted proteins | sample GraSoiAngelo_124_FD_185881 | JGI IMG/M metagenome (GOLD analysis project Ga0209156, IMG submission 185881) | Grasslands soil microbial communities from the Angelo Coastal Reserve, California, USA - 14_0927_05_20cm (SPAdes) (version 2) | ecosystem: Environmental > Terrestrial > Soil > Grasslands...
GATTTGTTTCAATTGTAAACCTTGCCAGAACCGAAGGGCGAGATCTGCCTAACGGCCCCCTGAAATCGGCCCGACGACATAGCCGTGGGGTAGAGCTCCGCAAGCCATTCCGCATCCGCGCCGGCACCAGTTATCCCGATCAAGACCTGCATCCCGGTTGGCAGCGCAAGCGCCCGAGAGTTTCGTCACAACTATCGCGCACGCGATAATTATGCCGCACAAATAACCCAAAATAAGGCAGAATAGCCAGGCATCGCAACTCTGACTTATCGATGCAAGACTTTCTTTTCGTGGGAGATAGCGCATCGACCATTCATTATGGTAATTATGAGACTGGCAAGAGAGCTGCTCCTCACTTCTCATGCGAATGTTATCAATTCAGACCAAAGCTGCGAGCCTGATTGTCGCAGGTACCATTCCTCTTTGCGCTTATGCCAAGACTGGTGGTCACAAGACTGGATTCGCCAGGATTAGCGGACAGCATCAGCATGGGCGTGGCGGACAGGCATACGTGATCGCACCCCAAGCGCATCCTCACGGTACACCGCGAGGACACCACTACGGTTGGGAAAAAGGGCGACACAATCCGCACCGCTCACCCGACACAAGCCCAACTCCGAGTCCCGCGGCTTCACCGAGTAGATAGAAGGCTTTAGTGAAGTTGAAATGAGCCCCCGGTTAAGACCGTCGTGCCGGCGATAATGATGATTTTGTTGTGCGCGAATCGCGCCCGACGGATCGGGTTCGTGTCGTTTTCGGGTGTGATCATATTTCTCACCTCCAGCGCAACAGCAACGTCAGCAGATAGTGGAATCGCTGCGCGCTACCCCGGCGACAAGAACATCGCGAGCGACCCCGCGGTCGTCTTTGCCGACGACTTCGAGAGCTACACCTCACCGAGCCAACTCACCAGTAAATGGACTAGCGCTTACCAACTGTCCAATCTGCGCATCGCAACCGAGCAGGGCAACTATTACGCGGGCGGCAAGGGACTGGAGATGACGTTATCGATAAGCACGGCAGAGGTAGCTAATGCGCTGAACAAGACGTTAGCTCCTACAGTGGACACGGCGTTCATTCGTGCCTACACGAAGTTCGACCCCGGTTACTCAGTCAGCACGTCTAACCACAACGGACTCCGGCTGTCAGCCAAGTATCCCGGCCCGGGCATCAAGCCGCCCACAGACGGAACAGGGTTCTTCCTTTTCTTGCTTCAAAACAACATACAGGGAAGCGGTAGACCCGGAGAAGTAATGCCGGGCTATTCGCATCTCTATGCTTACTGGCCGAAACAGCGCAGTGAGTTTGGCGACCACTGGTATTCTGATGGTTACGTTGTGCCGTACGACAACACAATCGGCAACAATGGCGAATGGTTAGCTTACCCAGCTCAGTATCCAGATTTTCAACCCCTTACCAATTGGCAGCCGCAGCGCGACAGGTGGTACTGCTACGAGCTGATGGTCAAGGCGAACACGCCAGGAAACAACGACGGCGAGGTCAAGTATTGGATCGACGGGATCGTGGTCGGCGATTTCCCGAACCTCAGCATGCGCTCGATCAGCGCGTTAAAGATCGACACCGCCCACATAGGGTTGCACGCCCAACACAGCGAGCGCGTCAACAAGAAGTGGTATGACAACGTGGTGGTCGCGACGCAGTATATCGGCCCGATCGTTGGCGCCTCGCCTATTCCGTCACCAACACCAACACCAGCGCCAATGGCGCAACTTCAAAACATTTCCGGCCGACTACTGATTCAAACTGGAAACAACGTCGGAATCGCCGGATTCGTTGTCGGAGGAGCAGACGCAAAGAAACTGTTGATCCGCGGTTTGGGACCGACCCTCGCGCAGTTTAATGTCACTGGCGTGATGCAGAATCCAACGCTGGAATTGCACGATGGCAGCGGCTCACTTATCACGACTAACGATAATTGGAAAGATACACAGCCGGCCGAGATCACGGCGACCCAGCTTGCGCCGCCAGCGGATGTCGAGGCTGCTATCCTGGCAACTCTGCAGCCAGGTGCCTACACCGCAATTCAAAGGGGTGCCGGAGGTGGCACGGGCGTTGGGTTAATCGAGATCTATGATGTAGATCCGCTCGCAGCCTCGAAGTTGATCAATATTTCAACACGGGGCCTGGTGCAGACAGGCGATAACGTATTGATTGGCGGTTTCTCACTCGCTGGGGGTTCTGGATCAAATGACGTAGTAGTACGAGCACTTGGTCCCTCTCTCGTGCCGCTTGGAGTAAACAACGCGCTGCCCGACCCCGTCATAACACTCTACGACAGCAATGCTAATGTTATTGCCGCTAACGACAACTGGAAAGACTCGCAACAGAGTGCAATTGAAAACACCGGCTTTCAGCCGCCGAACGATCTCGACGCAGCCATCTCAGTAAGATTAACGGCAGGCAACTATACCGCGATTGTCACCGGCAAAAGTGGAGGCACCGGCGTCGCGTTGGTCGAGGTTTATGCAACGCATTAATGCGGTTGCTCAGCTACCACAGCTTAGAGGTTGTCACGGATCATTAACCCTCAGCGTGCTGACAAATCATGCGATCGTTCAAGTGAAGGCGCAGAGCATGCCAGGACTTACAAACTTGGACGAAAAAGAACAATAGATAGAACTCGGGCGGCATTCAATTTTCCTAGGCCTCACTCTGAAAACAGAGTGCGCAACATCGTGAAAAGTTGCGCAAAAAGTCGTTAGGCCATTAGAAATCCATTTCCTAGCTAGGTAGACGCCGATTCGTTGCCGCTCAGTTGCCAGTTTCCCGAGCCGGAAATGCTCTTACAATGCTAACGCTTCAACCTTCGCAGGCAAGCTCAAACGGAAGCGAATGGAAAACCTCGTTGATTCAATGAGGTAAAGTTATGTTCGCCTTTTGTGGTATGCGAGATCTAGCGCCAGGCGTCGCTGCACGGCTATTTAAACCAAAGCTTTACGGATCTCCATTATTTATAACTGTCGAAAATCCATAACGAAAAAAGTCCTCTGCATACAGATGGTAAACGCGCTGCTCCAGGTCACGGTTATAGAAGCTACGGTAGTCTGGAACCGAAGCCTGGCCATGATCGGAAAACTCGAAGAGTTGATCGCCAATAAATTGCGCGGGAGCGCCTAGGGAGCGAGTAGCGTGATGAGATGATATCCGGTATTGCTGTGGATCTGTCTGCGGCAAGCCTAAATAGCTTTCGAGCTTCGGTAACGACTCCATTGAATGGTCCAGATTTAATAGAAACACCGATCCCGGTGACAACTCGCGCTCCAGCTGATGAGTTTGAGTTCGATAGTGAACGTCGCTATCTCTCAAATCAATAGTGCCGAGATAGCCCACGAACTGGTTGAATGAAAATGTGAACTTCTGCTCGGCTCCAACGAGAGTTTCGACTAAATCCGAGTTCCTTTCAGCATTTTGTAAGACATATACGTACGAACTTACAGCGCGCTTAAATGGCGATCGCACAAACTTGATAACGCGATACGACAATGGTGACTGAAAGAAGTCTTCTACCGCCGCTTTATATCGATCACTAACGCAGAAAACTTTCATCCGGTAACGGTGAATCCATGGGTGGAAGGCCAGGGCTTCTTCCAGCAGTCCCATATGCTTAAACATCCATTTGATCGCGAAAACGGAACCTGCTTTTGCACTCCATAGAAGAACGATCTTGTTCCTCAGATCTACGATCGGCTGTGGCCCATAAGTAACCGAGTGCAAGTTGGCGGCGATTTGACGGATTGATTTGTTGCGCCTGCGGCGGCTCGTGATGCAAGTTCTAAGCGTCACAGCGTCAAAGACTTTGTAAGTCGCCATTATCGTGACGCTTTCATATCCGTCACTATGTCTGTCAGAACCCGTCAGGTCTGTCCAATGATTTCTGTCACGCTCGCCCGCCTTTCTCTGACAGTTGGTGTGGGCTTACGGTGTGAATGTGTCACAGTCTAATATCTAGTTCTACATTGGTCTCAACGGCTTGTGACGCCTGACCGCTTAGCGCGTCGAGACGAACGAACCGCTCAATGGCATCTTTTAGGTCGGCACGGCCCTTTGACCGCTCCACGCGCGCGCGTGGAAAAGGTCTAGCGACTCCCGCTGTGGACGATGCCGCGCAGGATTTTGGCGCCCCAAGTGTCGCACATTTTACCGATGACAAAAAAGTTGCCTTGGGTGTAGCAAGCCTTAAAAGTCCAGCCAACAGCGAATTGCACTCCTTATTGTGGCGTGCAACGCAACCAACCCAACATCTTGTTGCTTGATTTTTGTAACAATGGCCGTATCGGTTCGTATCCTGCTTATGCATTACCTTATTAATTTGTCAGAGGAAACTGACCACTTGCTTCACCGACTGTGCGATCCCCGTCAAAATGCCCCCGGCGAGGCGATTTCTCCAGAGGAGTTCCTTTCCGCGTTTGTCGAGCAACAGCTCGGTGACCTGTTTGCCCATCGCGAACGGCCCAAAACTGGACGAAACAACGGGCCCGAAAATGCTGTCCGATCGGCCAAGGAACGGGCCGAAGCGTGGAGCGAGGCCTCAATGGCTACGCACACTGCGCTGCAGGCCCTGCAGAAATTAGTCCTAGAAACCGTCGCGAGCGCAAAGACTGCACATCCGTCAAATTCTCACTGGTAATTTCACTAAGCGAGATGAAGGCACAGCCAAGCTAAAACTTGGCATGCCAACCCCCGGGGAGGCTGGGGGGCATTCTCCGAAAAAAGTGAGATTGGATTAGGTGTACCTCACTTGACCGTCTTACGCGCGCGGGTGCGGGGATTCACTTATAACCAGGAAAGATGAAGCACGGGAAGCCCCTGCATCTTTCCGTCTCTGCACGTCAGCGGATCTAAGTGAATTTCAATGTATTTGTTATGCAAATATGTTATGCATACGGCGAGATTGCCTCCGCTCACGAGGGAAGCGACCCTAACGGGATTCGAACCCGTGTTACCGCCGTGAAAGGGCGGTGTCCTAGGCCACTGGACGATAGGGTCGGCGAGCGCCAAATATCCAGGCGGCACCCGTCGTTGCAAGCTGCGTTTGTCGCCAGCCGCGCTATCAAGCACAGGACATCATAGCGACCGCCTCGCGGAAATTTTTTCAATGAGTGTCGCTGTTCGCACGGCTGCCTCTCGATGCGGTTGAATGACACGAAGGGCGTTGACCGCGAGCTTTTCTCGCTCCGCAGGGTCGCGCAATAAACGACGCGACTGTTCCATTAGTTCCTGCAAATTTTGGATGCAGAGGGCGCCGCCTTCCGCGATGAGCTGCTTTACCAGATCTGCAAAATTTTCCATGTGCGGACCAAAAAGTACCGGCTTTCCCGCGCTGATTGCTTCGACGGGGTTTTGACCGCCGTGCGCGGTCAGACTTTTCCCGATAAAAACAACTGTCGCGACCTTGTACCAGCTGGGCAGTTCGCCAGTCGTATCGATGAGCAAACAGTCGGACGACTGCCCCGCCTGCTCCGCGACGCTACGTCGGACCGACCGCAGACTGCGACTGCGTAATTCGCTTTCGACTTCCCGGGCCCGTTCCGCATGACGCGGCGCCAGGACCAGAAACAAATTGGGGAATTCAGATCGAAGCGCGCAAAACACGTCGGTCAGAATTTTTTCCTCGCCTCGGTGCGTGCTGCCGCCGAAAAGAATCGGACGGGTTGTATCAATTCCTGTTTCGATAAATCGTTGCAGCTCGGCTGATGAGCGCGGCTGATTCGACACATCGTATTTAATGTTGCCAACGGGATGAATTCGTGACGGGGTAACGCCCAGATTTTTCCATCGCTCCCCATCTTCGCTCGACGGGACGCAGACAAGATCGAGTCGTCGAAAAATGGGCCCGACAAAACGCCGAAATCTTCGTTCCGAACGCGGAGATAAGCGTGCATTTGCCAGGATGATCGGAATTTTCCGGCGCGTTGCTTCCGCCACCAGGTTTGGCCACACTTCCGCTTCGATCAAAATGATACGTTGCGGCGCAATAACGCGAAACGCGCGACGCATAACTGGCCAAAAATCAAGCGGGGCGTAGAGAACATCCATCCAATCCGGTGCACGCTTCTGCGCCAGAGCATGGCCGGTCGTTGTCGTGGCGGTGAGAATGCAGTTCAGGTTCGGTTGCAGCGCGCGCAATTGTTCCGCGAGCTGTAGCGCGATTACGACTTCACCCACACTGACGGCATGGATCCAGGTCGGGTTTTTTCCATGCAAGCGTTGGCGGTATTCGGTTGAATAAAAACTGAGCCGTTGCCCAAAGTTTTCGCGGTAGCCGCCGCGCCGGAACATTTTCGCGAGGTAGGAGGGTAGAAACAGCAGCAGACCGATTGGCCAGAGCAGATTGTAGATGAGTCGAATCATCTCTGATGCTTCGCGAACATTACTTCGGTCGCGCCATAGCGCCGCGCTCGCACTACTTTCCAGTGGGGATGCTCTAGCAGCTTCTCGCCCGGTCGTTTTTCGAGAACGAACACACCGTCAGGAACAAGCAGAAGAGGGATTCTCGGATTGTTTAGTAGCAAATCGGTAAAGGCCTTTGCTCCGGGTCCGGCTTCGTAGGGCGGATCAGCAAAAATAATATCGAACGGCCCGGTCGCGAATTTCAAATATGCAAATACATCTCGCAGCCGGACGCGACCATCCACGCCGGCAATGGCAAGATTGCGTTCGATGGTTCGCGCCGCGTTTCGGTTTGATTCAACGAAGACTGCGGAGGCCGCCCCGCGACTCATCGCTTCGATCCCGAGCCCGCCGGCCCCGGCAAAAAGGTCCAATACATGCGCTCCAATCACTTTCTCACCCAGGCTCGAAAAAATCGCAGCTTTTACGCGATCCATCGTTGGTCGTACACCGGTGCGCGGAACTTTCAGTTGCAGGCCGCCGGCCCTGCCCGCAATAACCCTCACGGTGTAGGCGAAGCCGACGGCGCGGCCTTCTTTTTTTTGCTTTTGTGGCCGAGAAGCGCGTCGATGACACCGCCGAGGTCCTTAAGATCAGCGCCTACCGCGCGCTCGACCAAATCGGTTTTCGGTTTCTCCAAGGTGCCGCCGACATGAAACTGGAGCGCGTACTGGCCCGGCTCGGAGGTCGCAACAAAATTTTCGCGAATTCCGCGAAACAATTGGCTCCGGATTTTTTCATTAATCGCGAGCACGGAATCAAGGGCGAGTTTGCCGCGCAACGAAACGGAACCAGTGGCGGTAAGGCGCAAATTAGGCGAACGCAAGAGTAACTCATCGACCAGGACGGTGTTGCCAGCGAGATGATACTTTGCTTCAGCTTGTTCGAGGTCGAGCTGCGTCAGTTCCTCGATTTGCAGCAATTGTCCGAGCGCAGCGAGCACGGCGAACTGCTGCACATGGCCATTTTGCAAATTGATGGTGCCGGAACCGGTCAGAGCATCAGGATCGGCCGTTTTGCCGGTCGCCTCCAAAGTCCCTTCTAAAGTACCTCGAATGATTTCTCGGGAACCACCCGCTTCGGCGACTAATTGATCTGCCTGCACCCGATGAAAACTTGCGTGGACCGTGAAGGGCGAATCTTCTGCCTGCGGTTGCATTGAGAAATCTCCGGCCAGTTGTCCCCTCGCGATTTGCGCGGTAATCCCGGAGAGCTGGAGCTCGCTCGGACTGTAGCGAATGGGCGATTGCAGCGTGGAAAGAAAAACGCGGTCGCGGAGAACGATTTTGGCAATGCGAGCCTGGCCTCGAATCGTCGTAACGTCACGCATGGAAGAGGAAAATTGGACCCCATCAAACAACGCGATGTTTCGTTTCTCGTGATCGAGGAAATGGAAACTGCCATCGCTCAACCGGACTTTTTTGATTTGCGGGCCGGCTGCAGCATTTTCGGCTTCCACCGCTTTCGGTTGCTTCCGCTCCTTTTCAGGAGGCGTGCTTTCGGGCGAGGTTTCCGGGGTTGAAACCGTCGGCTCCTCAACTTGCGTCTGAGCTTCGGAAGGCGTTTCCGTCATCGGCACCCGCCATTCTCCAGATTGGTTTTGCGGCCAAATCACCGCCGGCGCGATCAGCGCTACTTCTTTAATGATCAGCGGTCGCCAGAAAATCGAACGCAATTGGACGCGAAGTTGAAAGTGCTTGGCTTGGAGAAAGGGCGGAGCATGGAGATCGTTGCTTTGCGGAATGGTGATTCCGCTAAGTTTCAACCCGCCCCACGGCGTGACGCTGATCCGCTGAATCTGCAGCGGCATCTTAAGACGTTGGCTGAGTTCCTGCTGAATCCGCTCTTGTGTTGCCTGCGATTGCACATAGAGATTTGCCCCCAGCAGTGATACCAGAAAAATCGCGACCACGACCAGGAACAGCCATCCGATGGTTCGCCTAAGGCGGAACATTCAAAAGACATTACCCAGCGCGTCATTGCAGTAAATCATTCGTGCAGGATACCCTTGTTATTCTAAATCCGGCGGCGCGTAGCGAGCGTGCCGGTCATTGGCGCTCGCGAGTGGAAAAGGTGGCGCAGGGAGCGGCGTTGTATTCGACCTCATGCATTGGCGAAGCGGAATCGGTCGCCCGCAAAGCGGCGCGCGAAGGGTATCGGAGAATTGTGGCGGCTGGCGGCGATGGAACGATCAATGAGGTGGTTAATGGTCTCGCCGGCACATCCGCAGCGCTCGGTTTGTTGCCGATCGGTACCATCAATGTCTTTGCCACCGAACTTGGTTTGCCCTCGGGGGATTTGAAACAATGCTGGCAGATTATTTGTGAGGGGCACACCCGCACCATTGATTTGCCAAACGCGAATGGAAAACATTTTGTGCAACTCGCCGGCATCGGACTGGACGCCCAGGCGGTGAAGGAGACCAGCCTGGCCTTCAAACGCAGCTTCGGTCCGCTCAGCTACCTAATTTCGGCGGCGCAGATCGCCTCCCGCCCGCCGCCGCATCTTGTGATTGAGTCGAAAGGCGCGAAAACGATGGAAGGCTCCTTTGTCCTCATCGGAAATGGTCGCCTTTATGGTGGACCGTTCCCGTTCTTTAAACGCGCCCTCATCGACGACGGCTTGCTCGATGTCGTCTTATTTAAGCGAATCGGTTATCTCGACATTATTCGTTACCTGCAAGAGGTGATCTTCAGCTCCTCCATCAGCATGCCGGAGCTGGAGTATTTTCAGACCAAACGCTTGCGTGTTACCTCCGAGGACGAGGTGCCGGTCGAGGTCGATGGCGAGTTGATCGGGACCTGCCCGGTCGAGTTTCGAATGCGGAAACGGGGCCTCCGAGTGCTCGCGCCCACTTGATTTTTGCGTCTCGCCGCGAATCACCGTCGACAGCGCTGGCCGAGTGCGATAATCTTATTGTATGCGGCTATCAGGGCGAAAGGCGTCGCGTTCCACGCGCTCTTGGGCACCTCCGCAGCGCATCGTTCTGTATTCATTACTGGGTCTGAACGCCGCGGCGTTCATCATCCAGCTCGTTCTCACCTCCTGGAATCGCGGATTCGTTCTGGAATATCTCGGGCTTAGCGACGGTGGTATTTCGCAGGCCTACGCCTGGCAATTTTTTACTGCCCCGCTTCTCTATAACAACGTCTGGCATTTCCTCGCCAATATGCTGGTCCTTTATTTTATCGGACGCGACGTGGAGGCAATTATCGGGCAGCGGCAATTTCTTTTCCTCTATCTCTTTGGCGCATTTAGCGGCGAGCTCGGCCATCTCTTTCTCATGCCGAGCGATTGCGTCTTGTTCGCGGCTGGCGGAGGGATCGCCGCAATATTCGTAGCCTACGCCACCATTTTGCCTGAGTTGGAAATGACAACCCTGCTTCTGTTCATGGTGCCGGTGCGATTGAAGATGCGCCGCGTCGCCCAGATCGCACTTCTCGGTGCGGTTGCTCTCCTGCTTTTCGATCGCACCGGCAGTGTCGGTCACAGTGCCTTTCTCGGCGGTGCAGTCGCAGGTTGGTTTTATGCCCACCTTCTCGGATTTGGTCGCACCTCGCTTTTCCAACGCGTTCTTCGTCAGCGCCGCGTCAAAGAGGCGCGGCTGCGCTCGATGAGTGCCGATCAATTTGTGGCCGAGGAAATAGATCCGTTGCTCGAGAAGATTTCCCGCTGCGGTCTGCCAAGTTTGAGCCGGCGCGAGCGCCGACTGCTTGAACAGGCGCGGGAAAAAATGCTCTCGCAAACCGAGCCCTGATCCCGCTTTCGTGTTAATTCGAAGGCGCGATGAGCTCGCAAACGCGCTGGATAAAATCGAAGGCGGAAGGATCGCTCAATCCGGACCGAGTTGAAACGGCGCTGAACGAGATTGTTGCCGGCTGGGACGGTTCTCTTCTCGATTTCTTTCGCGATTTCCCTCTCGGGGAAGAAGCCCTGATTCATCTTCTGGCGGTTTCGCAGATTTGTGCGGAGCGATTGCAGCGCGATCCCGAGCTTCTTCGCTGGCTGGCGCGCCCCGAAATTTCGATGTCTGACCGCGGGCCGCGGCGAATGCTGGCAGAGTTGCACCGCAGTTCGCAATCAGTTCCAGCTGAAAATTTCCGCGCCTTACGCTTGTGGAAAGCGCGCGAAATGACGCGCATCGCTTTGCGCGAGGTGGCAGAGGCGTCATCGCTCGAGGATACGACGGCCGAACTATCGTGTTTGGCGGGAGTTTGTCTCTCCATCGTTTACGAAGAATGTGACACACGCTTGCGGACGCGCTTTGGCGCGCCTGACACTGAATTCACCGTCCTGGGCCTGGGCAAACTTGGCGGCCGGGAATTAAATCACAGCTCCGACATCGATCTCATTTTCGTTTATGGTGAAGAAGGTCAGATCTCACCGCGACTTACCAACCACGAATGGCACAACCGCCTCGCGGAACAAATTGTAAAATCGTTTTCTGGCGGCGAGCCCGCCTTGTTCCGGCTCGATCTGCGATTGCGTCCTGAGGGATCGGCCGGGCCGCTCGCCCGTTCGCTTGAAAGCATGGAAAATTATTATGCCGGCTTCGGCGAAACCTGGGAGCGGCTGGCGTTGATCAAGGCACGCCACGTTTGCGGAAGTAAAGAGCTGGCCTACGAATTCTCGCGGCAACATCAGCCTTTCATTTTTCCGAAGAACCCCACGCCGGAGTTGCTTGACGAAATTGCCGCCATCAAACGTCGGATTGAACGCGAGGTGCCGGCTGACGAATTAGACGTCAAACTCGGCGCCGGCGGAATTCGTGAGGTCGAGTTTGTCATTCAAACACTCCAATTCATTCATGGCGCGCAACACGCCTTCCTGCAGGAGCAGGGGACACTAAAAGCATTGCGCGCGATCGCCGAGCTTGAATTGCTGCCGTCCTCAGAGGTGCGTGCACTCGATGAGTCTTATCGTTTTCTACGGCGCATTGAACACCGCTTGCAAATCGAAGCGGAACGGCAAACGCATTCCATTCCCGACGATCCCGAGAAGCGCGAGCGCCTTGCGCGCAGCCTCGGCTTTGATTCCGCTTCGGAGTTGCTAGCCGAGTTGCAGGCGAGCAATGAACGCGTTCGCGAAATATTTCATCATCTCATCGCTTCTGGTACCGCCGCGCCAGCGGTCAATCTCGATATTTTTGCCGATCCAGCGCGTGCCACGCGCACGCTCAACGAATTAGCGCAGGGTTCCGTTTCCTTTCACGTTGCCCCACGGACACGGCAGATTTTTCGCAGACTTCGCCCGCTTTTGCTTGGGGAATTGGCGCAGTGCGCCGATCCCGATGCTACTCTCATCGCCCTCGTCCGTTTCGTGGAAGCCTTCGGTCTGCGCAGTCTTCTTTTCGAATTGCTCGCGACCAATCCGAAACTCCTCGAGCTGCTGGTGCGAACATTTGATGCCAGTTTTTTCGCGACCAATGTTCTGATTCGTCACCCTCATCTGCTCGAGGAGATTACCCGCAGCGCTACTCTCAACCGTTCGTTGTCACTTTCCGAGCATGCCGCGGCGCTTCATCCTTTCGTCGAGCGCCGTGATCTCGATTCCATTCGCGTTTATCGGCAAACGCAGTTGCTGCGCACGATTATGCGCGACGTGTTAGGGCTCTGCCCTCTGCCAAACTTGTGGCAGGAAATTACGGGCCTGGCTGAAGCCTGCCTTCTCGCTGCTGCTGCAATTGTGGGTGCGAACAATCTGACGATCATCGCGATGGGAAAATTTGGCGGCCGCGAACTGACCTATGCGTCCGATCTCGATCTCATGTTTGTCGGCGATGATTTTCGTGCCGCGCAACACCTCATAACCATCCTTTCAATTCCAAGCCCGGAAGGTGTCATTGCATCAGTTGATGCGCGCTTGCGTCCCGAAGGCGAAAAAGGCCCGCTGGTCAGCTCGCTCGAGGCCTTCGAAGCCTACTATCGCGATCGGGCCCAGTTTTGGGAGATTCAAGCACTCACTCGTGCTCGGCCGGTAGCCGGTCCGAACCAGGAAACTTTTCGCGCAATCGCGCACGCGGCCTGGTCCATTGCAGGCCGCGATCTTGATTTATTCGGCAAAATCGACGCCATGGTACGGCGCGTCCGCGCAGAACGGGGCAGTGGTAACGACACGCTCGATTTCAAGACCGGCATTGGCGGAATCGTAGAGGCAGAGTTTCTTGTTCAAGCACTGCAGATGCGACATGATGTGCGCGAAACTTCGGTGCGGCTGGCTATCGCAAAGCTTGCCAATATCATTTCTTCGGAGGATGCCGGCCTGCTCGGCCGCGGTTATGAATTTTTGCGTCGCCTTGAAACTGTCCTGCGCCGCTGGCGAAATACGAGCGCATCATCGTTGCCGCCCAACCCAATCGAGCAGCGCAAGCTTGCTATTCGCATGGGATTTAAAGATCGCGAAAGTTGGCAACAGGCCTATGAACGCGCTCGCGCAGATATTCACGAGATCTACCGCAGGCATTTCGGCGGCTGAGGCCATCCGTGGAGGGGCGAGTTCCGCGAGCCCGGTGTCGCAGAGCTCCGCCCTCCAGTTTGAGCTACGAACGTGAGGACGCCGCGAAAGAGGAGTCCCTTGCTCGATGTTAAGTCAGGCAGCGAACGCCGCCTAATTAATAGCCCGACGGAGCGGCCGATCCACCTTCTCGTGTGCTTGAGAACGTCTGCTGTTAATGCAGTCCAAGCAATTGTGCAATCGCGCGCAAGACGAGGAAACTAACGAAAATTCCTGTTGCCACGATGATAAAAAGAGCGGCGAGCACGAGAATAACGAAGAGCCAGTCTGATGCGCGTGCGCGTTGCGGAGCAGCGGTGTGCGCGAGCAGTAACTCGTAATTGCGTTTGTTCGATTTGAACCAAAAAGAAAATGCGTCGCCCAGGCCCGGGATGATCCCAACGATCTCGTTGATCAGAATATTGAGCGACATCCGCGCCAACAGAATTTTTGGAAGACCACGGCGGGCTGCTTGAATCAAGACCAGCGCGGAAACGATGGCCGACGCGGTATCGCCGATACCCGGAATCAAACCAATAAGCGGATCGATTCCAAACTTAAACTTCGTGTTTGGCAATGCGATTAGTTCGTCCATCACGATCGCGACCCAACGAAAAAGAGGCTCGAGACCAGCGCGTTTCTTCTTTTCTTCCGGTGGGAGGACTTCCCATTCCGGTTCGATTACATCGGTTTGCGTGCGCATACGATCAAGGTGCGGCCGAGGAGAAGATCGCGCGAATTAATAGCGGCGACCAGGTCGCGATTTTCCGGAGTGATGGTGCGGAATTTATTTTTCTCGCGTTGCCAGAAGAAAAGGGCTGCGATTTTCATTGGCAGAAAAAGGAGAACAAACGGCGCCCAGGAACGGCGCTGGTAATGGTCAACCCTCGGCTGGAGATCGACGAAACCAGTTTCGCGCAAAGCATGGCCGAGATAAAAATAGCTAATGGGATTGATGTGCCCGCCGGGATTGTAAACACGCCGGTCGCCGATCGGCAGCGGGCCAAAGAGATTGAAAAAACCGGTCATGAGATAACGCAGACGCGAACGCAGATTCAGGGTATTGGGCGTGGTAATAACCGCGAGTCCACCGGGCTCGAGCACGCGAAAGATTTCGCGGAAGAGAGAACGCGTTTGTTCGAGGTGTTCGATGGTTTCGACGCAGGTGACCAGACAAAAGCGACCATCGAGATATGGCAATGTGCCAGCATTGAGATCAACGATGTCCACTCGCTGAGTGGAGTCGTTCATCAGCGCATCGGTATAATCGCAGGCACTCGTGCGCAGCCCGAACCGCGTGCGAATGGCGCCAATGAGTTCGCCTTTGCCGCTACCAATGTCGAGCGCTTCGCCGGGCAGGGGAGACCTGATATTTGCCGCCGCGATTGCGGCCGTGACCGCTTTCTGAATTCCCGGAGTGCTTAATTTCGAAGTCGGCCCCGATTTCCCCTTCTTCGTGCGTCGCACCCGCCGTATGACCTTGCGAATGCGCAACGGAAGTTAATTAGAGTGGCCGGCGCACTACCCCGGAATGCCCTTGAGCATTTCGGTGTTGGTCGGGAATTTTTTCACGAACATCAACAGACGCTCAATCGCTTCACCTGGTTTGTGACCGGCGAGACCGCGCCGAATCAAATTGACCTTTTCGAGCTCCCACGGCTGCAAAAGCAATTCTTCACGCCGCGTGCCGGAAAGGAAAATATCGATCGCCGGATAAATGCGTTGATCGCTAATCTTGCGGTCCAGCACCATTTCCATGTTTCCAGTGCCTTTAAATTCCTGGAAGATCAGTTCGTCCATGCGGCTGCCGGTTTCAATAAGCGCAGTCGCGACAATGGTAAGCGAACCAGCTTCCTCGGTGTTGCGCGCGGCTGCGAAAATTTTGCGCGGAATTTCCATGGCGCGTGCATCGATGCCGCCACTCATGGTGCGTCCACCACCGCCCATCGCATTGTTAAAGGCGCGGGCGGTGCGCGTAATTGAGTCGAGCAGGATGAAAACATGTTTGCCTGCCTCCACCAAACGCTTGGCTCGCTCGATCGCCAGCTGCGCGATGCGAGTGTGACTTTTGATATCGCTGTCGTTTGAGCTGGCGATGATTTCGGATTTCGGATGCGACCGCTTGAAATCGGTGACTTCTTCCGGTCGTTCGTCTACCAGCAAAATGATCAACTTCATTTCCGGGTGATTTTTCACCACCGCGTCTGCGATGTGATGCAACAGCGTCGTTTTTCCGGTTCGCGGCGGAGCGACGATGAGCCCGCGCTGTCCCATCCCGAGCGGAGTCATCAAATCCATGATCCGCGTGGTGTAACGGTCCGGCACCGTTTCGAGTTTAATCTTTTTGTTGGGATTGATCGTCGTGAGTTCTTCAAACGGACGGAGACCTTGATATTTCGTCGGCTCGTCGTCATTGACCTTCAGAAGCTTGATCAATTGCGGTCCGCGATTTCCTCGCCGAGTTTCGCCGTAAATCCACATTCCATCGCGTAATCCGAAACGGCGGACGATTTCCGGCGTTACAAAAATATCCTGCGGCGCCTGGATGAAATTGCGCTTCGGATCGCGGAGAAATCCGAATCCTTTCCCTGAAATTTCGATGATGCCTTCCCCAAACTCAGGTTCGGGTGGTTCACCGGCTTCACCTTCACCAGCGCCCACCACTTCGGTTTGGACATCGGACGACGACTCCGCTGGCGCGTCGTTATTGAAACCACTCTCCCGATCGGAGTTCGCGTAATCGGAGTTGTAGTTCCGACGTCGTGGATAACGCCGGCGAGGGCGCCGATGCCGTTCGCGGTCCGGGCGCGGTTCAGTTTGCGGCCGAGGCTCGGTTTCGGTACGTGCCTCAATCGGCCGGCTTTCGTTCTCTTCGCTCATATGAATTCACGCGCGCGTGCGGGTCAGCAGCGCAGTCTCCGTTTTTTTACTCAGTTTCAGGCCGGCAATTTCGCCAGCATTTCGTCAGGAATCTCCAGGTTGGAATAGACGTTTTGCACGTCATCATCGTCTTCGAGCGCGTCGCACAAGCGCAAAACCTGCTGCGCCACGGACTCGTCGGCGACTGTAATTATGGTATCGGGGATGAAAGTAAACTTTTGGCTCTCGGTCGTGACGCCCGCTTTTCTGAGCGCCTCAGCTACAGCATAGAGCTGATCGGGAGCGGTGATGATAAGATACGCATCCTCCTGATTTGTCAATTCCTCCGCTCCCGCCTCCAGAGCCAGCTCAAAAATTCGCTCCTCGTCGATGGAAGAGCGCGGAACGATAATCTGACCCTTGCGATGGAACATGTAAGAAACGCTTCCACTCGATCCAAGGTGGCCGTGGTTCTTGGTGAAGATGCGGCGGATTTCGGCCGCGGTACGGTTCTTATTGTCTGTGGCCGCTTCCGCGATCACCGCCACGCCTCCCGGTGCGTAACCCTCGTAAGTGATCTCATCGAAGTGTTGCGCATTCGTGCCTTCGCCGGTTCCACGTTTGATGGCGCGCTCGACGTTGTCGTTCGGCATGCTGGCCGAACGCGCCGCCAGGATGGCGCTGCGCAATCTCGGATTTCCATCGGGATCGCCGCCACCGCTTTTCGCCGCAATCGAAATCTCTTTCGATAGCTTGCTGAAAATCTTGCCGCGCTTGGCGTCAATGGCGCCTTTGAAGCGTTTTACCTTCGACCACTTGCTGTGTCCCGCCATAACTTCGGGCGAATAATTTTTGTGAAAGTTCGCCTGGCCAGAAATCCGGTGATTCAGGAAACGGGCGCGCCTCGAAGAGAATCTACCGAGGAGGCGGACTAACTAACTCAATTGAACTGTAACGGAATCGGTTTGTCAACACACGAAGGATGTATTCGCAATTTGCGTAGTGCGTTCGCGTACAAAGAAACAGGGACGCGGCTTGCCGCGTCCCTGTCTTGTAGAACTTATGTCCCGATTATTCCTGTTCGCGCCTCACGGGCCCACGTGCGCGTAGTAGGCGAGGTGAAGGTCGTTTGAGCCTGGGCCGTTAAGCCTGATCCAACCTTGCACAGTCCCCGTAGAGCCGGCGTTGATCGTGACGGTAAGATTGTATGAACCCCCGGCTGGCACCGAGAAGCTCGGGACGACCGAGATTCGGGGATCACCGCTCGTGATGGTGCCGGCGTCGTAGACGCTCAATATGCTGTCGCCGAACGTGCTTGGCGTGAACTTCCACTCGCTCACCGTAAACGTCTGCGTGTTCCCGGTTGGATTAAAGACGGTCAGGACAACGGACCTTGGGGAGCTCGCGGGCACCTTGCCGAAACTTGCCGAAACCGGGCTTAACCAAGTCGTTCCGTTTGCCGCAACGGAAAGGTTCTCGCGCCCTGCACCTTGGGCGGTTGGTCCGATGTCATGAATGCCGGTCTTGGCGTCTTTCACCACCAGGTCAGCTCGGTTGACGAGGGCCGACTTGATTTGCGCAGGCGACCAATCTTGGTGAAGATCCAGCAGCACCGCTGCTGAGCCGGCAATGTGTGGCGTTGCCATGGATGTGCCGCTGAAGAAGGCCCAGGCGTCGTCGCCAGAGCACACCGCCGAACCGACGCAGCTGATTGAGCTTAGAACGTTGACACCGACCGATGTAAGGTCGGGCTTAACGGCAACATCCACGTTGGTCGGTCCCTGGCTACTAAATCCGGCGAGGATGTCCTTATTGGCAGTGATAAATTCGCTAAACACGGCGACGGCCGATGCTGTAGTTGCTCCGGCCGCTCGCAATGCGGTGCCCTCCTTGAGGCCGATCATGACCGCGGGGAGATTATCGTTGAAGCCGGCAGTGCGCGCCATGGCGGTCGGATCCCCGGCGACATTATTGACGATGAGTACGCCCACAGCGCCGGCCTGGTTGGCGTTGGCAACCTTCTGGCTGAACGTGCACGTCCCGCGATCAATGATCGCGAGCTTGCCAGACGCTCCGGCCGGGACGCTGCTGCACCCGTCAGAAGCGGTATCAAACAAGGTGAAGGAAGCCGTTGGTAAAGGATCGAACTCCCCAACCGCGGTTCCTACGGTCGTGCCGCCGCCCGCTGGATAGGTGAAGGGCTCGCCGAGAAAGTGTTGGTTTGTGCTCGCGCCAACTGTGATGATATCGCGCGCACGACCAGGCGACTCAACCGTGCCGGCCCCAGGCCCGCTGTTGCCTGCAGCCACGGCAACGACAACACCTGCGTCGACCGCATTGTCGAGACCAATCGCCAGGAGGTCATTGTTACCATGGTAGCCGCCGGCGAGCGATAGATTGAGAACGTCCATTCCATCGGCAATTGCAGCATCGACCGCGTTGAGAATGTCTTCGCTGCGGGCGTTTGGAATATCATTGGGAAACACATTGTAGTTTCCGAGCCATGCCCCAGGCGCAACACCAGACATATCGTCGATGCTCACGCCGCTCACCGTCGCGACCTTGCCGGTAACGCCGGCGGCAATACCTGCCGTATGGGTGCCGTGATCACCAATCGCCGTGGCATCGAATCCACTCACCGCCGCCTTGTTGTAAAACACCTTTGCCACAATAACCTTGGCGGTGACGTGCTCGCAGTTGTGATTCGCAGTGTGAGTCGTGCTATCAGCCGCGTCACACTTTGGGAATCCCGGAGGATAGCTGAACCCAGCTGGATCAAAGAAAGGATGCGTTTCGTCGATCCCGGTATCGATGTCGCCGATCTTGATACCAGATCCCGCATTCGCCCTACCGCCAGCAGCAGTCCAAGCCGCGGTCGCATTGATGATCTTATGGCTCTCGCTCAGATCAGGATGGTAAAGGGCGTTGTACTGGACGCTTTGCACCATCGGCGCGCCTTTGATTGTATCCAATGATGTTCCGTTAAGTTGGACCGCGACCGCGTTGAGCGAAATATCGTACTCACTCGTTACTTTCGCCTTGGGGGCGTAGGTGTGCAGCCACTGTTTGAAATCATTGCGCCGCGCAGAAAGCTGGGCGCGATATGACTTAACCGGAGTACTATTGAAGTCAATTTTCTTGCCCGAAGCTGGCTTGGTAGAGGAGTCTTTACTTAGCGGATCTCCCTTGAGCTGAACGATCACGCTGCTTTTATCGACTGCAGGACCCTTTTGGAAGTTGTCAGTCGAAGCGTTTGGTCTGCTTTTTACGCCGCCACCGCCCGTGGCCGCGATGGAGAACATCGTGGCGCCAAGGATGAGAAGCACGGCCGCGATTGCGTTCCGCGCATATGAACTAATCGAGTTTGGCTGAGTGGGCTTGGAATGGGATTTCACTTAGTTTTGAGTCTAGGTTTGGGTTGGATTTGGGGGTTTGCAAAATCGATCATCAGAGCAGTGTGCATTTTTTCCGAGGCGCAGGAAAAAGTTCAAAAATGTTTCTGGATTTCCGGAATGGCGAATTGATTCACAATAATTTTCCGTGGATTCCGTATGGGAGAGCACCCACTAAAATGCAAAGGCAAGAGTGCCCTTTATTCTTGGGTCGGGTCAAGACTTTTTGTTTCTTTGTGGTCTAGCTCTGAAGGAACCCGGACGGTAAAATCCATGTCGGGCGCGCCTCGAACGAGAAACCTACCGAGGAAGCGGACGTACTGACCCAATTGAACTGTAGCGGACCCGATTCAGCAATGCTCGCTACCGAATTGCGGTATCGATTTCTATATCGACCCGGACGGTTTGGCCCGACACCACCGTGAACGGTTACGGTTTGACACGAACGCATTTGGGCGCCCGCCTGAGCACATCGAGAATATAATCGCCAGGCGGTAGCTCCGGCTGCACGGCTGTAGACCTCTATTCCTGTCGCGCGCTGCGCTCGGCGGCGAATCCGGTGTCGATCGTGATGTCGACATGAACCGTCTCGTTTGGGACAATCGTTAACAATTGTGCTCTCACGTGCAGGCGCCTGCGCACCCGTCCTTCTGCATCAAGGATGTAATCGCCTGGCGGAAGCGCAGCGCGGTAATGTCCCTGCGCGTCCGCAGTAATTCGCGCAACTTGTTTTTTATCGCCTTGGCTTAGGACGACCAGGGGATAGTTCGCGTAATCTGCGCCGGCTGCCGGCTTTCCATCAATCGGTCTCGACGGGTTTTCATCATCGAGCGCGACCGGCCTACCGGAAATTATCTTCAACTGACCTTCGAGGAAACCTTGGGACGCAGCGTTGATCGAAGCCGGTGCCGTAAAAGCCGAACAGATACAGATAAGTATCAGGTACCTGACCAACTCAGACATCGCTAAATAAAAAACAGGGCGGGATAGATTTCAACCTATCCCGCCCTGGCAAAGTACCGATTTATGGGAGCGTCAGCTGATATGCTCCACGGCCATGAGTGGCGGCAAGCAGCTGTCGTGCGCCCGGGTTGATGGTCAGACCCGCGGCAGTGACGACCGGCAGACCTGGTGCCGCCATCGTCCATCCGTTGGCCGCGTTCGCGCCCGCGAGCTTGACGACGCCGAAGTCGGTCGCGGCGTAGAGGTCACCTTTGACCGGGTCAAATGCAACGCCGTTAACCGGCTGGTTGCCGATCGGCGTGCCGGTGCCCTCAAGGTTCACCCAGGTAGCCGTACCTGCATTCGGATCATACGTCACCGAAAAGACATGGCCGGGCTGCGGCGTCTGTCCCGAACTAACAATGAGTTCGTTGTAACTCAGATACGATACATATGCATGATTTGGGTTAGCTGGATCGATTGAGATGCTGCTGATCGCGCGGTTTGGCGAGCTTGCATCGAGCGTATCGATTCTCGTAAACGTCACGGCGCTGGCCGGAGTCGCATCCGCATTCTTCGAAACGAACAGGCGGCCGGTCGTGGTGGAAGCCCACAACGTCGAGTTGTCGGCCGAGGTGCGGCTGATCCAACCAATGGCACCACCGCTGCGCGCGCCGCGTGTGGATGAAGTGAGCGTTGCGCCGTCCAGGAATTCCCAGTCACCGCACTGAATTGTGAAATCGCCGGTGAACCGGTTGCAGTGGGTGTCGAGATCCGCTTGCGGACCACCGTCGTCCTTCGTCCGCCATACGTGGGTCAAACCCGTGAACATCGTGCCAT
>Ga0209156_10001247_pt1 | contig 20913 bp, 20 predicted proteins | sample GraSoiAngelo_124_FD_185881 | JGI IMG/M metagenome (GOLD analysis project Ga0209156, IMG submission 185881) | Grasslands soil microbial communities from the Angelo Coastal Reserve, California, USA - 14_0927_05_20cm (SPAdes) (version 2) | ecosystem: Environmental > Terrestrial > Soil > Grasslands...
CCGGCTTCGCGCATCCGGCGCCGCTCGCGCTGCTCAGGCACGGCATCGAAGGCAAGACACTCATCTACTCGACCACCAACGGCACGGTCGCCATGACGCAGGCCGCCGCGGCGGCGCGCGTGTACTGCGGCGCGCTGCTCAATGCCCGGCGGCTCGCCGAGCATATCGTCGCCAGGCACCCGCGCGAGACGGTGCTCCTGGCGTGCTCGGGCTCGGGGGACAATTTCAATTTCGAGGATTTCTACGGCGCCGGCTACTTCGTCGAGCGCTTCGCCGACCTGCTCGGCGCGGCGGCCGACCTGTCGGATGCCGCAAAGGCCGCGCTCGCCCTGTACCGCCACGCGCGCGCGCCGGACGCACTGCTCGATTGCCGCGTCGGGCGCATGATGGCGGCGCGCGGGCTGCGCGAGGAAGTCGAGTTCACCTGCCGCTTCGACGCCCTGCCCGTAGTGCCCGCTCTCGACCAAGGCAGGCTGCGCCTGGTCAGTGGTAGCGCTCGAACCCGAGGCGGCTGATGAGGAACCGGGCGAGCCCGTAGACGAGCCAGATCCAGGCCCGCCGCCACGGCGGCTGACGATGCCATTGCCGCGGCGGCACGCGCTCGGCGCCAGAGCGCATCGCCTCCTCCAGGCTGTCGTGCAGCTCCTTGGCGAAGCCGGTGTCGTCGACGAATACGTTCGCCTCGCGCGCGAGCAGCAGGCTGAACGGATCGATGTTGGAGGAGCCGACGCAGGCGGCGCGCCGGTCGAAGACCGCCACCTTGGCGTGCAGGAGGCTCTGGTAGTACTCGTAGATCTCGACCCCGGCGTCGAGCAGCCTGCCGTAGAGGCCGAGCATGGCGTAGTGCAGGAAGAAATACTCCACGCGGCCCTGCAGCAGGAGCTGTACTCGGACGCCGCGTCGGGCTGCCGCGTACAGCGCGCGGCGAAACGTGCGTCCGGGCAGGAAGTAGGCGCAGGCGATGACGATCTCCACGCGCGCCGCCTCGATGTGCCGCAGGTAGGCGTCCTCGATGTCGCGGCGATGCCGCAGGCTGTCGCGCACCACCAGGCACGCGTGCTGCGTGCCGCAGGGCGACGGCGGCGGCAGGGCGGCATCCGGGCGCGCACGGCGGCGCAACGTAGCCCAGGACACTCGCAGCCAGAGCCGGGCGGCCGCGTTGCGCACCTCGCCGGCGAGCGGTCCCTCGACTCGCACTGCGTAGTCGTAGCGCGGCGCCTGCCATTCGCGGCTCTCGAAATCGTCGATCACGTTGATGCCGCCGACGAACGCCACGTTGCCGTCGATGGCGGCGAGCTTGCGATGCATCCTGCGCAGCCGGCCGCGCTGCCAGCGGCGCCGCCCGAATTCGGGCCGGAACACGAGCAGGTGCGCGCCCGAAGCGCGCAGGCGTTCGCGAAACCGGCGGGAGAAGTCGCGGGCGCCGAAGCCGTCGACCAGCAGGTGCACGTTCACGCCGCGCGCCGCGGCGCGCGCCAGTGCGTCGGTCACTCGCTCGCCGGTCTGGTCGTCGGCGTAGAGGTAGCTTTCGAGGAACACTTCGCTGCGGGCGGCGTCGATGGCCTCGACCAGGGCCGGGAAATACTGCGCGCCGTTCTTGAGCAGCGTGAGCCGGTTGCCGGCGACGTACTGCATGCGGCTAAGGGCGCTCGAGCTCCGCGCTGACCGCGAGGTGGTCCGACAGCATCGACCACGGCCTGCCGCGGTGTACGCGCGAGGCTGCGATCTTGAAGCCGCGCACGTAAATGCGATCGAGCCGCAGCAGCGGCAGCATGCTGGGGAAGGTCGGCAGCGCGCGGCCGTGATGCGCCACCGACACCTCGGTCATGCCGAGCCGGCGCTCGAGAATCGCCGTGGCGCGATGCCGCCAGTCGTTGAAATCGCCGGCGATGATGATCGGCAGGCCGCGCGACGCGAGCTCCTCGAGCCGCCCCGAGATCGCCTCGAGCTGGCGCTTGCGTCCGCGCTCGTGCAGCGAAAGATGCACGCACACCAGATGCAGATTGCGCCTCCATCCCGGCACGGCCACCACGCAGTGCAGCAGCCCGCGGCGCTCGTAGCGGTGGTCGGAGACGTCCTCGTTCTCGAACGAAAGGAAAGGAAAGCGCGATAGCACCGCGTTGCCGTGGTGGCCGTGGTCGTAGACGGCGTTGCGGCCGTAGGCATGCTGCCACTGGCCGTCCGCAAGGAACTCGTGCTGCGGCTCGGTGGGGCAGGTGGCGAAGCGCATGGCGTAGCGCTGGTTCAGTCCCTGCACTTCCTGCAGGAACACGAAGTCCGGATCGAGCTCCCGCAGGCCTTCGCGCAGCTCGTGGATCACCATGCGGCGATTGAAATGCGACAGTCCCTTGTGGATGTTGAGGGTGACGACGCGCAGGCTCCGGGTCAGCGTCATTTTGGCGCCCCGGCGGCGCGCCGCTCGATCTCGGCCACCATGGCGGCGAACTGCTCGGTCGCGGTGCTGCGCAGCGCTGCGACGCCGATCAGCGGCGGCAGCTCGAAATCCGGCTCGATCTCGCCGACGTATCGGAGCAGCACCGTGCCGCGCTCCGCGTCAGGCTGGATCTCGTAGCGCCCGCTCATGTGCCGCACATTGCCGGCGACCGCTCGCGAGGAGATCGCCTGCGGCGGCCGCTCGGTCACCTCGAGCCGCACCTCGATCGGAAACGAAAAAACGAGAAAACGCGCTTCTCCGGACTGCTCGACAAGCAGGCGGCTGTGGTCGCGCGAAAGCACCACGCTTTTCGCGATGCCCGGGATGAAGCGCGGCAGATGCTCGTAATCGGTGAGCACTTCCCACACCACGGCTACCGGGGCGCTGATCTGCGCGCGCGCCTGGACCGCGACGCGCTCGCCGCGGCGCTCCGCCTCGACGCTGAGATCTTCGGCCGCGCGCCCCGGCGCGACCTGGACCGCGAGGAGCACGGCCACGACACACGAAATGCTCCACGGCTGCACGCGTTCTACGTTATCACAGCGCCTTCACCCAGCATGACGATGGCATCGCGGTTGGACCAGGAGAAGCAGCGCAGCGCCGCCTCGCGCCATGGCAGCCACGCGAAGTCCGTGTGCTCGCCGGGAGCGAGCCTCACCGGCGCGCGCCGCGGCAGCGCGAGGCTCAGGACATGCTCGGTGTTGTAGGTCACGCCCGGGCCGAAGCGATGGCGCCACTGCTGGTAGATCTCGAAGGTATACGCGAGCTTCCAGCGCCGCAGCGTGCCGCGCGCCGCGTCGATCCCGGTCTCTTCCCGCAGTTCGCGCGCCGCGGCGGCATCGACGCCTTCGTCGCCGCGTTCCAGCGATCCGGTCACCGATTGCCAGAATCCGGGACGCGTCGCACGCTCGATCAGCAGCACCTCGAGATCGGCGGTATGCACCACCACCAGCACCGATACCGGCAGCTTGAAGCTCATGATCCCCGAAACAGCTCGGGCAGGGACAGCTTGCGCGCGGGATCGATGAACGCCGCAAAAAACGGTTTGCCGCGGCCGGCCCAGAACTCGGCGCTCGAAGCGAGGACGTCGATCAGGATGCCGAGCCGGTCCTGGTCGAGAGCCTCGCAATTGCGCAAGATCAGCACGGTCCCGCCCGCCTTGCGCCACGACAGGTCGCTCAGGCAATCCTCGAGCGCATCCCAGTTCCGCCCAAACCACTCCGGAAGGTCGAGCGACTTTGCCAGGACGCCAAACACATCGCTGGATAATTCGATCGGCACCACATCGAGGGGCGTTCCCCGGGTCGCCTCGAGGAGCGCCGCATCGCTTCCCGCGCGGTACACGCCGGAGCGCGAGGGGTCCTGCAGGCGTTCAAGCAGCTTGCCCATTACTCGATGATCCTCTTGAACGTGCGGTAGTGGTCTTCGGTGTAATAGAACTCGCCGCCGCGGCCGGCGACGATGCGCCGCGCGCCGCGGTCGCGCGCTCCCGGGGTCGGCACCGCGTACTCGCGGTAATAGCCGCGCCCGCGCTTCGGCAAATGGGCTTCGCGGTTGCCGAATGTCCGGCCGTCATTGGGGTATGAGAACGGGCCGCCCGCCTTGATCCGCTCCAGCGCCTGACGCGCCTCGGGGGGTAACCCGGCAGTGCGGATATCCCCGGAAGACGCGAGAGCTGCAGCGACGCAGAAAATCGCAAGCGCGGCAAACGCTCGCCTCAAGCCTTGGGCTTCTCCCGCAGCCGCAAGCCGAGCTCGCGCAGCTGCTTCTCGTCCACCGGGCTGGGCGCCTGGACGAGAAGGTCCTGCGCGCGCTGCGTCTTCGGGAAGGCAATGACGTCACGGATGGATTCCGCGCCGGCCATCAGCGCGACCAGGCGGTCGAGGCCGAATGCGATGCCGCCGTGCGGCGGCGCGCCGTACTGGAGGTTCTCGAGCAGGAAGCCGAACTTCGCTTTCGCCTCCTCCTCCGAGATGCCGAGCGCCTTGAATACCTTGGACTGCACCTCGGCGCGGTGAATGCGCACCGAGCCGCCGCCGATCTCCCAGCCGTTCAGCACCAGGTCGTAGCCCTTCGCCAGCGCCTTGCCGGGGTCCGCGGCGAGCCGCTCCTCGTGCCCGTCCTTGGGCGAGGTGAACGGATGGTGCATCGCCGACCAGCGCTTTCCCTCCTCGTCCCATTCGAACATCGGGAAGTCCACCACCCACAGCGCTCGCCAGCCCTTTTCGACCAGGCCCTTGTCCTGGCCAAGCCGCACGCGCAGCGCGCCGAGCGAGTCGTTTACTATCTTCGCCTTGTCCGCACCGAAGAAGATGACGTCGCCGGCTTGCGCCCCGGTGCGCGCGACGATCTCCTTCAGGACGTTTTCCGGCAGGAACTTGACGATGGGCGACTGCAGGCCCTCCGGGTTCACCTTGAGGTAGGCGAGTCCCTTTGCGCCGTACGTCGCAACGAACTGCGCGTAGTCGTCGATCTCCTTGCGCGTGAGTTCCGCGGGAACGCGCAAGGCGGCGACGCGTCCGGCCGTGAGGTCGGCGGCCTGGCGGAACACCTTGAAATCGACCGATTTCATGAGATCGGTGAGCTCGGTGAGCTCGAGCGGCACGCGCAGGTCCGGCTTGTCGGAGCCGTAGCGCGCAATGACTTCGGCGTAGGAAAGGCGCGCGAAGGGGTCTGGCAGGTCGACGCCGAGGACATCGCGGAACACCCCGCGGATCAATCCTTCCATCAACTCCTGGATCGCGCGCTCGCCGAGGAACGAGGTCTCGATGTCGATCTGCGTGAATTCCGGCTGCCGGTCGGCGCGCAGGTCCTCGTCGCGGAAGCAGCGCACGATCTGGTAATAGCGGTCGAAGCCGGCGACCATCAGCAGCTGCTTGAACAGCTGCGGCGACTGCGGCAGCGCGTAGAACTCTCCGGGATGGACCCGGCTGGGCACGAGATAGTCGCGCGCGCCTTCGGGCGTCGAGCGCGTGAGCATCGGCGTCTCGATGTCGATGAAGCCGTGCGCATCGAGGTAGTCGCGCACTGCCATAGCCACGCGGTAGCGCAGGCGCAGGTTCTTCTGCATCGGCTCGCGGCGCAGGTCGAGCACGCGGTGCGTGAGCCGCGTGATCTCCGAGAGATTCTCGTCGTCGAGCTGGAACGGCAGCGGCGCCGCCGCATTGAGGATCTCGACCTCGTGCGCCAGTACTTCGACCTCGCCGGAGCGCAGCTCGGGATTGACCGTTCCCTCGGGCCGCCGCCGCACTTTGCCGCTCACCCTGAGCACGAATTCGTTGCGCACCCGCTCGGCGGCCTGGAAGGCTTCGGCGCGGTCGGGATCGCAGACCACCTGCGCCAGCCCCTCGCGGTCGCGCAGGTCGATGAAGATCACGCCGCCGTGGTCGCGGCGCCGGTGCGCCCAGCCGCACAGCGTGACGCTGCGATCGACCAGCGCGGCGCTCAGCTCGCCGCAGTAATGAGTCCGCATCTACCTGTTTTCGAGAGGCGGGACTACGCCCATGGAAATGACGTACTTCAACGCCTGGTCGACGGTCATGTCGAGCTCGATCGCGTCCTTGCGGGCGACGACGACGAAATAGCCGCCGGTGGGGTTCGGGGTCGTCGGCACGTACACGCTCAGCGAATCGGCCGGGACGTGGTTGGCGAGGTCGCCGCCGGGCGTTCCGGTCTGGAAGGCGATGGTCCACATGCCTTTATGCGGCCATTGCACCAGCAGCGCCTTCCTGAACGCCTGCCCGCTCGACGAGAACAGCGTGTCGGAGATCTGCTTGACGCTCGAGTAGATGAAGTTGACCACCGGGATGCGGTGCAGCACGGCATTCCACAGCTGCACCAGTCGCGCGCCCAGGAAGTTGGTCGCGAGCAGGCCGGTGGCGAAAACGATGACCAGGGTAAAGATGGCGCCCAGCCCCGGGACGTGGACGCCGATCCAGCTTTCGGTCTGCAGCGCGACCGGCAGCAGCAGCAGCGACTGGTCGAGCACGTCGAAAATGAACTTCAGCACCCAGATCGTGATGATCAGCGGGATCCAGATCAGCAGCCCGGTGATGAAGTATTTCTTCACGGCTCCGGAAACAAAAAGGCCCGGCTCGCGCCGGGCCGGTTGGCTCGTTCGTGTTTACTCAGTCAGTGGTGCAAGCCGTTTTCTTCGGCTCGGTTTTCGTTTCGGTTTTGGTTTCGGTCTTGGTTTCGGTTTTCGTCTCGGTCTTGGTTTCGGTCTTGGTCTCGGTCTTCGCTTCGGGCTTCTTTTCGGCAGATTTCTTGAAGTCCGTGGCGTACCAGCCGGTGCCTTTCAACTGGAAGCCGGCCGCGCTGAGCAGCTTCTGAAACGTCGCCTTGCCGCAGGCCGGGCACTTGGAAAGCGCGGGTTCGGAGGCCTTTTGCAGAAACTCCTCCTGGTGCCCACACTTCGTACAGCGGTATTCGTAGATCGGCATGGTTAAATCCCCGTGGCAGCGATTATATCGCTGATTTTGGGGGGAAAAGCCCGAGATCAAGGGGCCGTCACTGGGCCTTTCCCTCGATCATGCCGAAGTCTGCGGGAAAGCTGGCGTAAAACACCCGCACCTGCTCGCGCCGCAGCAAGCCGAGCAGGGTCTGCGCCTGCTCATCGCTCAGCAGGAATTCGACCTCGACCGTGAGATCGCCGGCCAGCTCGAAGAAGTGCTGCTCGTGCAGCACGCCGTGGCGGCCGTAGCCGGCGATCGCGCGAAAGGCAGAGCCGCCGTGAATCTCCGCCTTCTTGGCCGTCTCGAGCAGCCATTCGTAGAGCAGGATGCCGTGGTGCTTGCGGTTCTCGTGCACATAGAAGCGCAGACAGGTGCCCTTCATGACTACCTCAGGATGAGGCGCATCGAGCCAATGCCTGCGAAGGTCATGACGATGGAGCCGACCACATGCGCGCCGACGAGCGCCGCAGTCCACCCGAGCTGCTGGCGGCCCAGCAGCGTCGCCGCCTCCCCGGAAAAAGTCGAGAACGTGGTGAGCCCGCCGAGAAAGCCGGTGGTGATCAGCAAGCGCGCTTCCGGCGGCAGCGCCTCGAAGTGCGACAGCACGGCAAGCGCGATGCCCATCAGATAGCCGCCGATCAGGTTGGCGGCCAGCGTGCCGAGCGGCAGCGTCGGAAACACCGGATTGAGAACGATGCCGAGCCACCAGCGCAGCCAGGCGCCTGCGGCGGCGCCGCCTCCGACAGCCAGCAAGCCGGGAACATTCACTTCAGAACGGAATATCGTCTTCCATGTCGTCGAACTTGCCGGCCGGCTTCTTCGCGGCGGGCTTGGCCTCGCCGGCCTTGCCCTCGGCGGCCTTGGCCTCGGCGCGCTGCCCCGCCGGCTCGCGCGGCTCGCGCGGCTCGCCGGAGCCGGCGCGCGAGCCCAGCATCTGCATGACGTCGCCGCGGATCTCGGTCGAGTAGCGGTCCTGCCCTTCCTTGTCCTGCCACTTGCGCGTGCGCAGGCTTCCCTCGACGTAGACCTGGGAGCCCTTCTTCAGGTACTCGCCCGCGACCTCCGCCAGGCGCCCGAAAAAGGCGATGCGGTGCCACTCGGTCGCCTCCTTCATCTCGCCGCTCGCCTTGTCCTTCCAGCGGTCGGTCGTCGCCACGCGGATGTTCGTCACCGCGTCGCCGCTCGGCGTGTAGCGGGTCTCCGGGTCGGCGCCCAGGTTGCCGACGATGATGACCTTGTTCACCGATGCCATGTCACACCTCCCCCGTGATCAGTCCTCGTCCAGGTCTTCCACATTAACACCGGACGCTATCGACAACGTCAAACTCGAAAGCTCGTTGACCGCGGGTTGCAGCGGCTTCATCCCCGCCGCCACCGCCAGCCAGACGGCGCACAGCGCCGCGCAGGCCCAGAACACCCCGGCCGCGCCGTAATCCCTGCCGATCCAGCCGCCGAACAATCCGCCGAAGAAGACCCCCAGCGTCTGGGTCGTGTTGTACACGCCGATCGCGACGCCGCGGCCGCGTGAAGGCGCGAGGCGCGAGACGAGCGCGGGCAGCATTGCCTCGAGCAGGTTGAAGGCGACGAAAAAAGCGAGCATCAGCGCGGCGAGCGCCGCGAGGCTGCCCGCTTTCGTCGCGGCGAGCGCCGCCTCGACCGCGAGCAGCAGCGCGACGCCGCCGAGCAGGACCGGCTTCGGCCGGTTGCGCCGGTCGGCGTAGAGGACAGGCGGGACCATGAGAGCGAAAGAAACGAGCAGCACCGGCAAGTAAAGCTTCCAGTGCTCCGGCAGCTCGAGCCCGGCATGCACGACGAGCGGCGGCACCACGACGAACATCGCGTAGAGAACGACGTGCAGAACGAAGATGCCGGCGTTCAACCGCAGCAGCTCCGGGTCGAAAAGCCGCCCGCCGCCTTCTTCATGCGGCTTTTTCCCCGGCATGGCGGGCGGGTCTGGAACCTGAAACTTGACGACCCAGATCGCCGCAAGCGACAGCAACCCGGTGAGCGCGAAGATGCCGTCCATGCCGACGGCGCGGTACAGCAGCGGCGCGCCGACCAGCGAGAGAGCGAACATCGATCCGATCGTGGCGCCGATCATCGCCATGATCTTGGTCCGGTGCTGCTCGCGCGTCAGGTCTGCAGCAAGCGCCATGGCCACCGAGTTGATCGCACCGGCGCCCTGCAGGGTGCGCGCCGCGATGGCGGTCCAGATGTCGTGCGCCGCAACGCCCAGGAAGCTGCCCGCGGCAAAGATGACCAGACCGGTGTAGATGGCCGGCTTTCTTCCCCATCGATCCGAGGCCAGGCCGAAGGGAATCTGCAGAATTCCCTGCGACAGTCCATACACCCCGAGCGCGATGCCGACCAGCGCAAGGTCGGCGCCCTTCAGCTTCGCCGCGTGCACGGCAAACACCGGGAGGATGGAGAACAAGCCGAGCATGCGCAGGCCGTAGACGCCGGCGAGGCTCGCGCCGGCGCGCAGTTCTGCGCGGCTCATGCGTTCGGGGAGCATGGGGAAGTATCGGCGGGAATGCGAAACGCGTTATAGTAGCAAGTTTACTTTCCGGCTCCCCCGATGGACAGCATCCGCATCCGCGGAGCGCGCACGCACAATCTGAAGAATCTCAGCCTCGAGCTGCCGCGCAACCGGCTCGTGGTCATCACCGGCCTGTCGGGCTCCGGCAAGAGCTCGCTCGCCTTCGACACGCTCTACGCGGAAGGGCAGCGGCGCTATGTCGAGTCGCTGTCGGCGTACGCGCGCCAGTTCCTGCAGCTGATGGAAAAGCCCGACGTCGACCTGATCGAGGGCCTGTCGCCCGCCATCGCCATCGAGCAGAAGGCGGCGAGCCATAACCCGCGCTCCACCGTCGGCACCGTGACCGAGATCCACGACTACCTGCGGCTGCTGTACGCGCGCGTCGGCACGCCTTACTGCCCGGAGCACAACCTGGCGCTGCAGGCGCAGACCGTGGCGCAGATGGTGGACCAGGCGCTCGCGCTGCCCGAGGACACCAGGCTCATGATCCTCGCGCCGGTGATCGCGCGGCGCAAGGGCGAGCAGGCCGAGCTGCTCGACGAGCTGCGCGCGCAGGGCTTCACGCGCGTGCGCGTCGACGGAAAAGTGCACGAGCTCGACGCCGCGCCGCGCCTGTCGAAGAACGTGAAGCACTCGGTCGACGTGGTGATCGATCGGCTTCGCGTGCGCGCCGACGCCAAGCAGCGCCTCGCCGAATCCTTCGAGACCGCGCTGCGCCACGCCGATGGGCGCGCTCTCGTCGTCGAGACCGACAGCGGAAAGGAACATCTGTTCTCCGCCAAATTCTCGTGCCCGCGGTGCGATTACGCGCTGCCTGAGCTCGAGCCGCGCCTGTTCTCGTTCAACAACCCGATGGGCGCCTGCCCGCGCTGCGACGGCCTGGGCGCGATCGAGTTCTTCGACCCGAAGCGCGTCGTCGCGCATCCGAACTTGTCGCTGGCGAGCGGCGCGATCCGCGGCTGGGACCGCAGGAACCATTTCTATTACTCGATGCTGCAGTCGCTCGCCGGGCACTACCGCTTCGACATCGAGCAGCCCTGGGAGCTGCTGGACGAAAAAGTGCAGGAGCTGATCCTCTCCGGCTCCGGGCGGGAGAAGATCGCCTTCACCTATCTGAGCGAGCGCGGCCGCAGCACCGTCAGGGAGCACGCCTTCGAAGGCGTGATTCCCAGCCTCGAGCGCCGCTACCGCGAAACCGACTCGAGCGTCGTGCGCGAGGAGCTGGCCAAGCACCTCAACACGCGCGCCTGCCCCGAGTGCGGCGGCACGCGGCTGCGGCGCGAAGCCCGGCATGTCAGGATTCTGGACAAGACTCTGTTCGAGGTGTCGCGCTGGCCTCTGCGGAAAACCCTCGACTTTTACAAGAACCTGCAGCTCGAAGGCGCGCGCGGGCAGGTCGCCGAGCGCATCGTGCGCGAGATCGCCAACCGCCTCGAGTTCCTGGTGAACGTCGGGCTCGATTACCTGGCGCTCGAGCGCTCGGCCGAGACGCTGTCGGGAGGCGAGGGGCAGCGCATACGGCTCGCGAGCCAGATCGGCTCCGGCCTCACCGGGGTCATGTACGTGCTCGACGAGCCCTCGATCGGCCTGCACCAGCGCGACAATGCGCGCCTGATCGAGACGCTGAAGCGCCTGCGCGACCTCGGCAACTCGGTGATCGTGGTCGAGCACGACGCCGAAGCGATCCGCGCCGCCGACCACGTCGTCGACATGGGGCCGGGCGCGGGCGAGGCCGGCGGGCACATCGTCGCGGAGGGCCCGCCTGCGGAAATCATTTCAAATCCCCAGTCGCTCACCGGGCGCTATCTGGCCGGCGCGCTGACCATCGAGGTGCCGCGGCTGCGCAACCGGCCGAACTCCAATCGCCTGGTGGTGCGCGGCGCGACCGGCAACAACCTGAAGGGCATCGATCTCGCGCTGCCGCTCGGGCTGCTGGTGTGCGTGACCGGTGTTTCGGGCTCGGGCAAATCCACCCTCATCAACGACACGCTCTATGCGGCGGTCGCGCGCAGCCTCTACGGCAGCGCCGCCGAGCCGGCGCCGCACGCTTCGATCGCCGGCCTGGAGCACCTCGACAAGGTGATCAGCGTCGACCAGAGCCCGATCGGCCGCACGCCGCGCTCCAACCCTGCAACCTATACGGGATTGTTCACGCCCATGCGCGAATTGTTCGCGAGCGTGCCTGAGGCACGCTCGCGAGGCTACGACGCCGGGCGCTTCTCGTTCAACGTGAAGGGCGGCCGCTGCGAGGCCTGCCAGGGCGATGGCGTCACCAAGGTCGAGATGCACTTCCTGCCCGACATCTACGTCGCCTGCGACGTGTGCCACGGCAAGCGCTACAACCGCGAGACGCTGGAGGTGCGCTACAAGGGCCGCAACATCCACGAAGTCCTGGAGATGACCGTGAGCGAGGCCGCCGGCTTCTTCTCCGCGGTCCCGGCGATTGCCAGAAAGCTGCAGACGCTGATCGACGTCGGGTTGGGCTATGTGCGGCTGGGCCAGTCGGCGACCACGCTCTCGGGCGGCGAGGCGCAGCGCGTGAAGCTGTCGCTCGAGCTCTCGAAGCGCGACACCGGGCGCACGCTGTACATCCTCGACGAGCCGACCACCGGCCTGCATTTCCACGACATCAAGCTGCTGCTCGAAGTACTACATCGGCTGCGCGACGCCGGCAACTCGGTGGTGGTGATCGAGCACAACGTCGATGTCATCAAGACCGCCGACTGGATCGTCGACCTAGGCCCCGAGGGCGGCGACGGCGGCGGCCACCTCGTCGCCGAGGGGACGCCGGAGCAGGTCGCGGCGAACAAGGCGAGCTACACCGGCCAGTCCCTGCGCCAGGCGCTGGGCATCAAGCCGGGCGAGCCGCGGCGGCGCGCGGCGGCTTGATATGTTGCTAAACGGCAAGTAGAGCGTCGCCGTGCCAGGCGAGGTGCTTCTGGTGATACTGCGCCAGGCTCTCGCGGTGGCCGATGGAAACCAGCGTCGTGTTGGGCAAGCGCTCGCGCAGTAACCGGTAGAGCGCAGCCTGGTCCTCCTCGGGCAGCGATGCCGTCGCCTCGTCGAGAAACAGCCAGTCGGGCCGGTTGAGCAGAGCGCGCGCGAAGGCGAGCCGCTGCTGCTCGCCACCCGACAGGACCTGCGCCCAGTTCTCGCTGCGCTCGAGATCGTAGGCGAGAGATTGCAGGCCGACCGCTTTCAGGCATTCACGAATTTCTTCGTCTGAAAAGCGATTTGCGTCCTCCGGGTAGCAAACCACGTGCTTCAGCGAGCCGACCGGCAGGTAGGGCTTCTGCGGCAGGAACAGCAGCCGCGCGCCTTTCGGCAGCTTGATGCGGCCCTTCCAGTAAGGCCAGATCCCGGCAAGCGCGCGGAACAAGGTCGACTTCCCCGCTCCCGAGGGACCGGTCACGAGGACATGCTCGCCGGGCTTGAGCTCGATGGTCGCCGAGGAGAGCAGCGGCCTGCCTTGGGGAAGCTCCAACTCCAGATTTTCAATTGCCAATCCTTCACCGGGCACTTCGTTGCGCTCGCCATGCATCCGCTGCGCCTTCTCGCGGGCCTTCTCCAGGGACGCGGCAAAACCGGTCAGCCGGTCGACGGTCGCCTTCCATTCGGCGAAGCTCGGGTAGATGTCGATGAACCAGGAGAGCGACTCCTGCACCTGGCCGAAGGCCGACGCAGTCTGCATCAGCCCGCCTAGCTGGATCGCGCCCGAGAAATAGCGCGGCGCGGCGACGACGAACGGGAACACGATCGCCAGCTGCGCGTACGACACGGTGAAGAAGTTCAGCTGCTTCTGCTTGCGCATGATTCCCCACCAGTTGGCGATCACGTTGGCGAAGCGCTTGCGGAAGTTGCCCAGCTCCTCGTTCTCGCCGCGATAGAGGGCGACGCCTTCGGCGTTCTCCCGCAGGCGCACCAGCGAGAAGCGGTAATCCGCCTCGTAGCGCTGCTGGTTGAATTGCAGGCCGATGAGCGGCTTGCCGATCCAGTGGGTGAGCAGGCTGCCCGCGCCGGCGTAGAGGATCGCGAACCAGACCATGTAGCCCGGGATCGAGGCGCCGGCCAGCTCCAGCGTTCCGGAAAGCGTCCAGAGGATGCCGATGAACGAGAGCAGTGTTACCACGGCCGAGAGCAGGCCGAGCCCCAGGGTCAGGGTATAGTCGACGAACAGCCTCAGGTCTTCCGCGATGCGCTGGTCCGGGTTGTCGGTGCCGTGATCGAGGAGTTGCAGCCGGTAGTAGGCGCGCTCGCGCAGCCAATCGGCGAGATAGCGCTCGTTCAGCCAGCTGCGCCATTCGATCTGCAGCATCTGGCGCAGGTAGAGGCGGTACACGGCCAGGCCGATGGCGGCGAACGCGAGCAGCGTGAACTTGCCGAGCAGCCGGTAGAAATCGTCGAGCCGCTTGTCCTGGATGGCGTTGAAGAACTCGTTGTTCCACAGGTTGATCTGCACATTGATCCAGACCAGGCCGAGCGACAGGCCGATCACCGTGGCGAGCAGCGTCACCCCCTTGGCGCGCTGCTCGGAAACCCAGTAGGGTTTGGCCAACGCCCAGAAAGCCGTTAGAAATCTGCTGGTTTGCATGGGGCACCTGAGAAGGGATCTGAATCAGTTTACAGAACGGCCATGGCAAGGTAACAATTCTCCCAATGTCCTCCGGCCGGGTCTTCCGCTTCGCGCCCACCCCAGAGCACCCGGCCAAGCACCTGTTCGTGTTCCTCCACGGCTGCGGCGCCACCGCGCAGTCGATGATCCCGATCGCGTTCAAGTTCCAGGCGCGCTTCCCGAGCGCGGCGCTGGTGGTGCCGAGCGGATTCAACCCGGAGGCGCGCGGCGGGGTGGCGCAGGACTGGTATCCGACGCGCGGCCTGCACGCCGACAACCATCGCGAGCGCGTCGCCGCCGTGCTGCCCGACGTCGAGGACCTGGTGCGCCACGAGCAGACCAACTTCGGCGTGCCCTCGAGCCGCACCGTGCTGATCGGCTTCTCGCAGGGCGGGACGGTGGCGCTCGAGGCGGTGAAGGCCCCGGGAATCGCCGGCGCCGTGGTCGCGTTCTCCGCGCGCTACGCCCGCCTGCCCGCGCGCGGCACGCCGATCCAGTCGCGCATTCACCTCGTGCACGGCGAGCTCGACTCGGTGGTGTCGCGCGTGTACGCGGAGCGCGCGGCACGGGTCCTGGCCGGGCTCCATGTTCCGGTCACGCTCGACATCGTCGAGGACCTCGGCCATGCGCTTTCGCACCGCGCGATCAGCCTCGGGTCGCTGCGCCTCCTGCAGGGCATCTACGAGGGTCGCCGCGCGACGTTGCATTGAAGCAAGGCATCGTTCTCTTCGCCCACGGCTCGCGCGACCCGGAATGGGCGCGGCCGTTTCAACGAATCGCCGAAATCGTGGGCCGAGCTGCGCCGCATTGCGCGGTCAGGCTTGCGTATCTCGAGATCATGCGGCCGTCGCTCGAGGAAGCCGTGGCTGCGCTCGCCAAAAGCGTCAAGGCGATTCGGGTCGTGCCCGTATTCCTCGGGCAGGGCAGCCATCTGAAGGAAGACCTGCCGCGGCTCGTCGCGGCCGTTCGCGGCGACTACCCCGGCGTCGAGATCTCGCTCGAGCCGGCGATCGGCGAGCAGCCGCGCATCATTGAAGCGATCGCCGCGCTCATTGCTGGAGGAGGAACTGCCTGACCGGGGCGATCTGGTCCTCGCTCATCAGCGCCGGCACGTGGCCGACGCCCTCGAACTCCACCGACACCGTATCGGGCCTGCGCTCGCGCATCTCCTTTAGGGTGCTGGCGGGCAGCACTTCGGACTTGGCGCCGCGCAGCACCAGCGTGGGACACTTGAGCCTGCCCCAGATGTTCCAGAGGTCGACGCCGCGCAGCACGTTGGGGCCGATCGGCATCTCGCTGTCGATGTTGCCGTGGTAGCCTTCGCCGATCGCCGGGTCATAGCGCAGCACGTAATCCCCCTTCTCTTCCTGGGCCACGCTGTGGACCGCGAGCTGCTTCCACTGCTCGTCGGTGAGCGCTCCGAACGACGCGCAGACCTTGCGGATGTACGCCTCGACCTCCCCCAGATTGGAGAAGCGCAGGCCGCGCGTGATCGAGCCCTTCATCCGAATGAGCGCGCCCCAGGGTATGAACGCGCCCACGTCGTTCAGCACCAGGCGCCGGATCGGCGCGTTGCGCTTGGCGGCGAGAAACATCCCGATCAGTCCACCCATGGAGGTTCCGACCCAGTCGATCATGGGGGGCGGGGGGCCGCCGCGCAGCCGTTCTAGCCAGGTGCCGGCGGCGGGCGCCGTCACCCGCGCCAGCATCGCCGCCGCGTCGGCCAGGTAGGTGGAAAAGCTGTACTCGGACTTGTTGTCCAGCCAGTCGCTGTCGCCGCGTCCGACGACATCCATGCACACCACGCGGCAGTCCGGGGCGAGCGCGTCGGCTAGGAAGTCGAAATCGCGGCTGTTGCGCGCAAGACCGTGCACGCACACCACGACGTGCGGATTGTCGTGATCGCCCCACTCGGTGTAGGCAATGCGGTGGAAGCCTCCGTCGCCCAGGGAAAAGAAATATTTCTGGCGCATGGGAAAATCTTAATCGATATTTTTGCGATGCAAAAAAAGATTTGCAGTGCAATACTCCTCACCGAGAGTAAAGTGCTTGCGCGTGGAGGCGTGCCATGGAAGAAAGACCGATCCGCAGCATCATCGGGGAGCAGAAGCCCATTTTCGCTCGCGCCGAAACCAGCGTCGCGGCGGCGGCGAAGCTGATGAAGCGCCACCGCATCGGCGCGCTGCTGGTCATGAAGAGCGGCCGGCTCGCCGGCATCTTCACCGAGCGCGACGCGCTGTTCCGCGTGCTCGCCGAGGGCCGCGACCCGGCGAAGACCCACCTTTCCCAGGTCATGACGCTCAATCCGCGCACCATCTCGCCCGACCGGCCGTTCGGGCACGCGCTGCACTTGATGTACGAAGGCGAGTTCCGGCACGTGCCGGTGGTCGAGAACGGCCAGCCGCTCGGCATGGTGTCGGCGCGCGACGCGCTCGGCCCGGACCTGAAGCAGTTCGTCGCCGATCTCGATACGCGCAACCACATCGGGGAGATCCTGGGATGAAGCTGAAAGATGTGCTGGCGGCCAAGGGCAGCCGCGTGGTCACGGTGTCCGCCAAGTCGAGCGTGGCCGACGCGATCCGCACCATGCACGCCCAGAAAGTGGGCGCGGTGCTGGTCCCCGACGCCGAGGCTTGTCCGGTCGGCATTTTCACCGAGCGCGACGTAGTCAGGCTGCTTGCCGACGGCGAGCGCGACCTCGAGCGCCTCGCGGTCGAATCGAGGATGACCTGCAGCATCGTCATCGGACGGCTGGCGATGTCGGTCGACGAGGCGCTTGGGCTGATGACCGAGCGGCGCTTCCGGCACCTGCCGGTGATCGAGGAGGGCAAGCTGCTGGGGCTGGTGTCGATCGGCGACCTGGTCAAGATCAGCCTCGAGGAGACCGCGCAGGAAGCACAGGCGCTGCGCGCCTACATCCAGTCATAACGGCTCTCACTCGGAGAGCTCTGGCAGGTCCCTGAAATACTCCAGGGCCTCTGGATTGGCGAGCGCGTCGGTGTTGGCCACCGGCATGCCGTGCACCACCGCCTTCACGGCGAGCTCCACGACCTTGCCATTCTTGGTGCGCGGGATGTCGGCCACCTGAACGATCTTTCCCGGCACATGCCTCGGCGAAGCGTGACGGCGTATTTCTGAACGGATGCGCTCCTCGAGCCGCGCATCGAGCGTCTGGCCGTCCCGCAATTTCACGAACAGCACCACCCGCGTGTCGGACTGCCAGATCTGCCCGATCGCCACCGCCTCCTCGACCTCGGCGATGCGCTCCACCACGCGGTAGATCTCGGCGGTGCCGATGCGCACGCCGCCCGGATTGAGGGTGGCATCGGAGCGCCCGTAGATGATCATCGTGCCGCGCTCGGTCAGCTCGCTCCAGTCGCCGTGGCACCAGACGTTGGGATACCTGGCGAAGTAGGCGGCGTGGTAGCGCTCGTCGCCGCGGTCGTTCCAGAAGCCCAGCGGCATCGACGGGAACGGCCTGGTGCAGACCAGCTCGCCTTTTTCATTGGTAACGGATTGTCCCTGTTCATTGAAGACCTCGACGGCGATTCCTAATGACCGGCACTGCAGCTCGCCGCGGTACACCGGCAGGATGGGATTGGCGTCGGCGAAGGCGGCCATGATGTCGGTGCCCCCCGAGATCGAAGACAGGCAGACGTCGCTCTTCACCGCGTCGTACACGTAGTCGAAGCTCTCAGGCGCGAGCGGCGAGCCGGTGGACAGGATCATGCGCAGCGCGGCGAGGTCGTGCGTGTCGCGCGGGCGCAGGCCGCGCTTCGCGATGGCGTCGATGTACTTCGCCGAAGTGCCGAAGTGCGTGAAGCGCTCCCTGTCCGCGCAATCGAAAAGAATCCTCCCGTCGCGCGCGAAGGGCGAGCCGTCGTAGAGCATCACGCTCGCCTCCGCGCAAAGCCCGGCGAACAGCAGGTTCCACACCACCCAGTTGGTGGTGCAGAAATAGAAGAAGCGGTCGCCCGGCCGGAGGTCGAACTGCAGCTTGTGCATCTTGAGGTTCTGCAGCAGCGCGCCGCCAGCGCCGTGCACGATGCACTTCGGCTTGCCGGTGGTGCCGGAGGTGAACAGGATGTACACCGGGTGGTCGAACGGCAGCTGCGCGAACGCTATGTCGCCGGCGGTGTAGCGCCGCAGCCATTCGTCCAGCCTCACCGCCTTCGGCACCTCCGACACGTCGACGTGCTCGTCCAGGCTGGGGACCACCACCGCCTTTCTCAGCGTCGGCAGGCGCTCGACGATTTCGCGCACCCGCTCGAGCGTGTCGTGCTCCTGGCCGTTGTAGCGGTAGCCGTCGGCGCAGAACAGCACCTTCGGCTCGATCTGGCCAAAGCGCTCGACGACGCCGTCGACGCCGAAATCGGGCGAGCAGGACGACCAGACGATGCCCTGCGACAGGGCGGCGAGGGCCAGCATGCCGGCTTCCGGGATGTTCGGGATGAAGGCCGCAGCGCGGTCGCCCGCCCGCAGTCCCAGCACCTGCAGCGCCTGCACCGCGCGCGATACGTCGCTATAGAGGTCGGCGAACGAGACGCGGCGCCGGAAGCCCCTTTCGTCCCACAGCACGAAGGCGTCGCCGCGATCGCCGCGGCGCATCAGGTTCTCGGCGAAATTGAGCCGCGCCTCGGGAAACCAGTGCGCCCCCGGCATCTTGTCGCCGTCCACCAGCACGCTCGAGCCCCGGCGCGAGGCGATGACGCCGCAGAAGTCCCAGACGTCGGACCAGAACTCCTCCGGGTTGTCGACCGTCCAGCGGTAGAACTCGGGGTAGCTGTTCAGCTCCAGGCGCCGCTTGCGCACGATCTGGCGCGCGAATTGCGTAATCTGCGCTTCCTCGATCGCGCGTTCGGACGGCCGCCAGAGAATAGGAGGGATGGCCATACACGGCGTAGCATTTCCTGCGGATTATATTCAGATGGGTCCCGAGCAGAGGCGCGATCACCGCATGCCGGAGGCGCAAGCCGTCAGGCGCCTGCTCGCCTTCCAGCCCGGCAGGGACGCCTCCAGGCGGATCGCTTCGCTGGCCCTGCGCCTCGCGCAGCGCGTGCGCGCAACGCCCCCGGGGCCCCTCAGCGCCGAGTCCTTCCTGCGTCACTACGGGCTTTCGACGCGCGAAGGCGTGGCGCTGATGTGCGTGGCGGAGGCGCTGCTGCGCATCCCCGATGCGCAGACCGCCGACGCCTTGCTGCGAGACAAGCTTTCCTCGGGCAGCTGGGGCTCGACGAAGGACGACGCTTCCTTCGTCTCGAGCGCAGCCGACTGGGCCCTGATGCTCACCGGGACGCTGGCGCGCTGGCGCGAAGCGCCGCAGGAGGATCTTTCATCCAGCCTGAAGCAACTGGTCGCCCGGCTGGGCGAGCCCGTCGCCCGCGCCGCCATCCGCCAGGCGATGCGCATCCTCGCCGAGCAGTTCGTGCTCGCCGAAACCATCGAGGAGGCCGTCAGCCGCGCCGGCGAACGCCGGCCTTACGGCTTCTCGTTCGACATGCTCGGCGAAGCGGCGCGCACCGCCGAGGACGCGGCGCGCTACTTCGCCGCCTATTCGAACGCGATCCGCGCCGTCGCCCCGCCCGACAGCCTCTCGGTCAAGCTCTCGGCGCTGCACCCGCGCTTCGAGGAGATGAAGCGCGGCCAAGTCCTTTCTGAGCTTCTACCCAAACTGAAGGATCTGGCAGGCATTGCCGCTGCCCGCGGGGTCGGCATCACCCTCGACGCCGAGGAGTCCGAGCGGCTGGAGCTGACGCTGGACATCTTTGAAGCCTTGACAGGTCAATTCAACGCCGGGCTGGCGGTTCAGGCTTACCAGAAGCGCGCGGCCGCGGTATGCGACTGGCTGATCGCGCTCGGCCGCTCGAGAAAGCGGCGCATCCCGATGCGGCTTGTCAAAGGCGCCTACTGGGACGGCGAGATCAAGCGCGCGCAGCAGCTCGGCATGCCGGACTACCCGGTGTTCACGCGCAAGGCCGTCACCGATATCTCCTACGTCGCATGCGCGACGAAGCTGCTCGCGGCGCCCGATGCGATCTATCCGGCGTTTGCAACTCACAATTGCCGCACGGTGGCGACGATTCTGGAGCTTCGCCCCCCGAACAAGGGGCGTGAGGGGGGTTTTGAATTCCAGAAACTTCTAGGCATGGGGGACGCGCTGTACGAAGCGCTGCTCGCCGAGCATCCGGACATCGCGGTACGCGTCTACGCGCCGGTCGGCAGCTTCACCGACCTCCTGCCGTACCTGGTGCGCAGGCTGCTGGAGAACGGCGCCAACACCTCGTTCGTGCACCAGATCGCCGACCCCGATGTGCCGCTCGAGGACCTGGTCGCCGATCCAGTCGAGCAGCTGCCCGAGCCCTATGTTCCCGACCCGCGCATCCCGCTGCCGCGCGAGCTCTACCCGGACCGCAAGAACTCGCTCGGCCTGGATCTTGCGCGCCGCGACGTGCTTGACTCGCTTCACCGGAGAATTGCGGTCGAGAAACTTTCGCCGGCCCCTCCATCCATCACTCTCGATAGCGCCATCGGACGCGCCGCGCAAAGCTTCGAGTCCTGGTCGCGCGTGCCCGCCGCAGAGCGCGCCGCGGTTCTGGAGCGCGCCGCCGACCTGCTGGAGGAACGCATGCTCGACCTGGTCGCGCTCATCGTGCGCGAGGGCGGCCGCACCTATGCCGACGCGGTGTCGGAAGTCCGCGAAGCAGCCGACTTTTGCAGGTATTACGCCCTTCAGTCCCGAAAACATTTTGGCCAATCCCACTTGCTCCCGGGTCCCGCCGGCGAGCGTAACGAATTGCAGCTCCACGGCCGCGGCGTCTTCGCCTGCATCAGCCCCTGGAACTTCCCGCTCTCCATCTTCACCGGCCAGGTCGCC
>Ga0209156_10001256_pt1 | contig 20832 bp, 19 predicted proteins | sample GraSoiAngelo_124_FD_185881 | JGI IMG/M metagenome (GOLD analysis project Ga0209156, IMG submission 185881) | Grasslands soil microbial communities from the Angelo Coastal Reserve, California, USA - 14_0927_05_20cm (SPAdes) (version 2) | ecosystem: Environmental > Terrestrial > Soil > Grasslands...
CCAGTTGTACGGCGCGAACGCGTAGAAGCGGCCGCGCTGGAGCAGCGCCACGAGAAACCGAATGGACCAGATCCCGCCGGCGAACGCGAGCACGCAGCTCATCGCCAGCGGCAGCGCTCCGACGGCCGCGACGTTCACCGCCATGTGACGCCCCTCCAGGATCGCGGCACCCGCGATCACAGGAATCGCCAGCAGGAAGCTGAACTCCGCGGCGGCGGCGGGTCCGAGACCGCCCCACAGGGCAGCGCACACGGTCGACCCGGAACGGGAGACTCCGCGGAACACAGCCGCCACGGCCTGCGCGAACCCGATCCCCACGGCGACCCCGACCGAAGGCTCGGGGCGGTTGCCGCTGAGCCGCCGCGTGGACCAGTTCATGAACCCCGTCACGAGGAACCCCGTGCCCACGAGCACCAACGAGGCGGCCGCCTCGACTTGACGATGGAACAACCCGCCGATGACACCCGCTGGAACCGTCGCGAGCACGAGGAGCCCCGCCGTCCGCAGCTCGGCCGGCCGCCGCGCCAGGACGCCCCGCGCGATCGCCCACAGTCGCGGCCCGTACATGACCAACACGGAGCCCAGGGTCGCGACGTGGAGCGTCACCTCGACGAAGACGCCCGGGGTGTGCACGCCCGTCACCACTTCGAGCACCCTCAGATGTCCCGAGCTCGACACCGGGAGAAACTCCGTGAGCCCCTGCACCAGTCCCAGGATAATTCCCTGCCAGAGCGTCATGCGACCCGCCCGGCCACCAGGGCCACGATTCCCACGAGCATGGCTCCTTTGAGGAGGCGACTGTTTCCCTGCGTACGCCCGGTGAACAGCCGGCTCGCCACGGCCAGCACGACGAGCTGGGCGAACAGGGCGATGAGAAAGTACGCGCCCCGGTAGTGCGCCGCTGCGGGTAACGCGAGCGACAGGGGCACGAAGGCCGCCGCCAACCCCGCCGCCACGAGGCTCGCCGGGCGAGCCCCGAGGACGAGCGGTAAGGTGCGGCGGCCGAGCATCTGGTCCCCGGTCTGGTCGTCGATGTCCTTCACGATCTCGCGCACCAGGTGGATCCAGGCGGCGAGGATCCAGGGTACGATTCCCGCGGCCGCGTGTCCGACCGCGATGGCGCCGTACATGAGCGGCAGGCCACCGACGAGCGACACGGCCACGTTCCCCGGCAGGCCGCGGCGCTTGAGCACGGGCGAATACAGCCCGAGCACGGCGAAGGCCGCGAGGCCCACGAGCACCGCGGTCCCGTTGACGAAGGCCGCGGCGCCGAGCCCGATCACGGCCCCACTCGCGACGCACAGGTCGGCGGTGCCGCGGGTCACGCGGCCGGTGGCGAGGGGGCGCTCCCCACGGGACCGGTTGACGCGGTCGGCGGCCTGGTCCCAGATGTCGTTGAGCACGTTGCCCGCCATCGCGACCCCGACCGCGGCCACGGCCGCGAGCGCCAGGACGTTGGGCGTCCGCACCGCGCCGAGAGCGATCCAGCCGCCGGCGAGAACGCCGGCCGCGGCGAGCAGCAAGTTGTTGATTCGGACGAGCCGCAGCAGATCAGTCACGCAGCACGTCCTCGTACAGCTGCTCGTAGCGCGGCACGATGCGGTCGGCCGCGAACTCGAGCGCGCGGCGGGCGGCGGCGGCGCGCATCCGGGCGTGGAGGGCACCATCGCGCAGCACGCGAAGGCCCTGCGCGATCATGGCCGCGACATCCCCCTTGGGCGTGAGGAATCCCGTCTCACCGGGCACCACCACCTCGGGGAGGCCGCCCACGGCGGTCGCGATGACCGGTACGGCGCATGCCATCGCCTCGAGCGCGGCGAGGCCGAACGATTCGGTCTCGGACGGCAGCAGGAACAGGTCGCTGCCTCGCAGGATCTCAGCGACGTTGTCCACCTTGCCGAGGAAGCGGACGTCGCGTCGTAGCTCGAGGTGATCGACCTCCTGCTCCGCCGCGTCGCGCTCCGGCCCGTCTCCCACCAGCACGAGCGTCGCCGGAAGCTCGCGACGCACTCCGGCAAACACGCGCACGACGTCCGTCACTCGTTTCACGGGTCGGAAATTCGAAACGTGGACCAAAACCTTGTGGTCGGGCGGGGCGAGCGAATGGCGGCAGGTGCCCTCGCCCGGCGGGTGGTACTCGGCCGTCGGGATGAAGTTCGGTATGACGATGACATCGCAGCCGGCGCATCCGAACGCGCGGTAGGTCTCGTCCCGCAGGAACGCCGACACCGCGGTGACGCGGTCCGATTGTTCGATTGAGAACTTGGTGAGTGTGTAGTACGACGGATCCTGCCCGACCAGCGTGATGTCGGTGCCGTGCAGCGTCGTGACGATCTTCAGGTCGCGCTGCGACTTGAGCATCTGTTTCGCGAGCCACGCCGTCGCGGCATGGGGGATGGCGTAGTGCACGTGCATGAGGTCGAGGTTCTCACGCATCGCCACTTCGTGCTGCTTGACCGCCAACGCCAGCGCGTACGGGGACGACTGCTCGAACAGGGGATACTCGGTCTGGGTGACCTCGTGGAACGTCACCCGTTCGGCGTAGCCGCGCAGCCGAAACGGGCTCGCGTAGGAGATGAAGTGCACCTCGTGTCCACGCCGGGCGAGCTCCAGCCCCAGCTCGGTCGCGACCGCACCGGAGCCGCCGTACGTCGGATAGCAGGTGATGCCGATCCTCATCTTTCGGGAGCAGGGAGCAGGGAGCCGGGAGCGGTCGCGCTCCGCCAGCGTTCGAGAATGCGGGTGGCGAGCGCATCAGGAGACGCGGTGGCATCGAGGGTCCACACGTTTCCCGTTTCCCCTTTCCCGCTTCCCGCGTCTCGCAGTTGGTGTCTGAACCAGGTCTCCTGGCGTTTCGCGTAGCGCCGGGTCGCCACCACGATCGCTTCCCGCAGATCCCGCTCCGGAAGCCGCCCTGCGAGCATCGCAGCCACCTCTCGATATCCCACCCCGTCGAGCCCCGGGGCGTGCGGCGCCACGCCCGTCGCCAAGATCCGCCGCAGCTCGTCCACCAGGCCCTTCGCGAGCATCTCGTCCACGCGTTGAGCGATGCGACGGTGCAGCACGTCCCGTGGCAACGTGAGTTGAATGTACCACGGCCGCATCGCCCCGGTCTCGCGGGCGTGCTCCTGCCACCAGCTGAGGCCCCGCCCCGTGAGCAGCGCGACCTCGACGGCCCGCCCCGCCCGCTGTCGCCCGCCCCCCGCGAACCGGCGGTCGAGTCGCGCCGCCCAGTGGGCGAGCCGCGCCGGCGTCAGCGCCGCCGCCCACGCGCGCAGCCGGTCGCGTCGCGCCGGGTCGAGCGGAGGCTCGTGAAACAGGCCCTCCGCCAGCGCGCGTACGTACAACCCGGTTCCACCGACGACCACCGGGTGACGGCCCGCACCGCGGATTTGTCCGAGCCATTGCGCCGCGTCGCGCGCGAAGCGGCCAGCGCTGTAGCGCTCCCCCGGCTCGACGACGTCGAGGCCGAGGTGCGGCACGCGGGCCAGCAGCGCGCCTGACGGCTTCGCGGTGCCGATATCGAGCCCCCGGTATACCTGACGGGCATCGGCGGAAACGACGCTAATGGACTCGGTCTCGGCCCACGCGACAACGACCGCGGTCTTGCCGACCGCCGTAGCGCCGACTAGTACCGGGGTCAATGGAAGGGACGTCAGGTCCTCCCAAACCGACGTTCCAGCTCATCCTTCGGTAGCTGGACGACCGTCGGTCGTCCATGGACGTCGTGCGCCGGGAGCGTCGCCGTGAGCAGCCGCGCCACGAGCTCGCGCATCTCGTCGGGCTCGAGGTGTTGGCCGGCTTTGATGGCGGCGCGGCAGGCGTACGTCGCCGCGAACCGCTCCAACCGATTGGCGAGCCCGCCGAATCGCCCGCCCGCGAGATCGGCGACGAGCTCTCCGAAGCAGCGGGCCGCATCGAAGCGGGGATGCGGATTCGGCGCCGTGTGCACCACCACCGCGCGCCCCGAGAACGGCTCCACCTCGTACCCCACGCGACGGAGCAGCTCGCGGTGCGCGTCGATCGCCTCGAGCTCGGGCGCCGTGAACTCGAGCGTCAGTGGCAGCAGGAGCCGTTGGGCAGACGCCCCGTCGCCCGTGAGCTGGCGCATCGCCCGCTCGTACAGCACCCGTTCGTGCGCGGAGTGCTGGTCCACGATCGCGACGCCCGAGTCGGTCTGGAACACGATGTAGCTGTCGAAGACTTGAAGCAGCGACGGGGTTCGGAGCTCGGGGCCAGGGGCTCGGGAGTCGCCGGCGAACATCTCGAGCGGCACAGCGGAGCCCCCTGCCGCAGCCCAAGCCCCGAGCCCCGAGTCCCCAGTCCCCAGCGGCGCCGCCGCCACGAGGGGACCCAGCGCGGCCCGCACCGCCTCCTCCACGACCTTCTCGACGAAGAACTTGTCGCGGAAGCGCACCTCGAGCTTCGACGGGTGGACGTTCACGTCCACCGCGTCCCCCGGGAGCTCCAAAAACAGGATGAGCGACGGGCGGTCGCCCGGCGCAACCGTGGAGCGGTAGCCGGCCTCCGCGGCGCGCAAGATGAACGGATCGCGGATCGGCCGGCCACGCACGAACACGTAGCCCTTTCGGCCCGCCGGCTTCGCCTGCGCCGGGCGCTGTGCGAAGCCTCGCACTTCGAGCGGGCCTTCGCGGTACGCGATCGGCAGGAGCGTGCCGGTCAGCTGGGGGCCCCACAACGCATGGACCCGGTCGATGGGACGTGTGGTGGGACGGACGTCGATCAGGGAACGATCGTCGCTCGTGAGGGTGAAGGCCACGTCGGGACGCGTGAGCGCGAGCAGCGTCACCACCTCGACGGCGGCACGGGTCTCCGTAGCCTGCGCCCGCAGGAACTTGCGCCGGGCGGGCGTATTGAAGAACAGCCCGCGCACCGTGACCGTCGTCCCCCGTTGCCGCGCGGCGTCGTCCATGCTCTCGCGCTTGCCGCCCGTGACGCGCAGGCGGGTAGCCACATGGCCGTCCGATGAGGTCTCCAGCTCGAACCGCGAGACCGATGCGATGGCGGGCAGCGCCTCGCCGCGGAACCCGAACGTCGCCACGCCGATCAGGTCCGCGGCCTCGCGAATCTTGCTCGTGGCATGACGCGACAGCGCGAGCTCCGCATCGGGGCGGCTCATGCCCGCGCCGTCGTCGCTGACTCGAATCAGGCTCTTCCCACCATCCTCGATGTCGATGCGGATCGCGCTGGCGCCGGCATCGAGTGCGTTCTCGATCAGCTCCTTCACCACCGACGCGGGCCGCTCGACCACCTCGCCGGCGGCGATCTGATCTGCGACCTGGGGGGGCAGGACCGCGATCGTCGCCGTCACGGCCGCGACACTTCGGCGGCGAGCACCCAGCCGCGGACGCCGTCCGCGCGATGCACCTCGAGCCAGGCGCCGTAACGCCGGTCCACCAGGAGCGCGGCACCGGCCTCGACCATGGACGCGGGGCTCGCGCCCCCGTATGGCGCGACCCGGACCGGCGTCGCGGCGTTGAGGACGATCGCCAGGGGCTCTGCACGGCGCAGGACCTCGCGAGCCGCGAGGCCCGCCGCCGCGACGGTGACGAGCGAGAGCCCGAGGACAACCGTGCGGCGGCGCCGCGCGGCCACTGCGATCCACAGGGCGACCCAGCAGAGCCCCGCGCCGAGCGCCCACTCCCCGGGCGTGGCAAGGCCCGTGGTCAGGAGCGCCTCGCTCGCGGCGTCGGGTGCCGGGAGGAGCTCACGCGCGCGCCGCACCAAGAGGTCACGTGGCGCGAGCCGGGCGGCTCTCGCCCAGGCGGCAGTCGCCTTGCCGTCCGCCCCGGCGCGGTACAACGTGGCGCCGAGGTTGTACCAATGCGCCGGCACACGCGGCTCGCCTGCCGCGCGTGCCGCAAACGAGTCGGCCGCGGCGCGGAGGGCGCCGGCGTCGTACAGCGCCTCCGCACTGAGCGTCTGAGCCGCGGCGGGCGGCGCCAATGCTGCGAGCGCCATGAGCGCGATCGCCGCCACCACGCGACGCCCTTTCCCGCCCGGCTCCGCACCCAGGACCCGCAGCACCTGCGCCAGCTCCGCGGCGAGCTCGGCCACGTCCCCCAGGCCGCGGGGGCCGTAGCGCGACGCTCGGAGGCGGTCCCGCAGCCGCTTCACGTGGTCGGCGACCGCGCTGTCGACCCCGGCGGCGCGCAGTGCGCGGGCGAGCCCGTCGCCGTCCCGGGCCCGCTGGTCCGGGACGTGGCTCGCGAGCACCGCGTGAAACTCGCGCTCCAGCCGTCCCAGCTGGGTGAGCCGCTCCGGCGCGGCGGGCGCCACGGTCGTGGGGCCGTCCAGGGCGAGCGCGCGGCGCCGCCGCCGCCATACGAGTAGCGGCGGACCGACGAGCAGCACGAGCCATCCCCAGGGCACAAGGCCACGTGCCACCTCGTCCGCCCACGCCGGGTCGCGCCCGCGCGCGAGCGGCGGCAACGCGCGCGCCGCGTGCGGCTCGATTCCCGGCGCCACGGCCAGCGCGCGCGGAGCGATCGTCGCCGCGCGGTAGTCCCCCGCCGCGAGATCGTAGTAGGGGTAGCGCACCTCGGGCAGGAGGAATGATCCCGCCGAGTCGGGCATCACGAGGTAATGAAACACCTTCGTACCCGCGATCCGTCCGTCGCGCGCCGCGATCCGCATGCCCGTTTCTCCGGGATAGGGACGGAAACCGGGCGGCCAGCGAATCGCGGGCTCCGGCCAGAGGGCCACGTTGCCCGCCCCGGATACCGTCGCCGTCATCGCGATCGGCTCTCCCACGCGACCGTTCGGCGGGTCGAGCCCCAGATCGAGCGCGAGCCCCTGTCCGACGACCGGTTGGTCGTCGGCAGGCCGGCGCGCGGCAGGCAGCGGCAACACGGTGACGGGTACCGTGTCGCTGCGCAGCGAGTAGCGCTCCTCGCGCTTGAAAACGGAGAACCCGACCGGCACCGCGTAGGCGACCGTGGCCGGCGGAATCACGATCCGGCCCGGGGCGAGCGGGAACAGCGCCTGGTGGGCCACGAACAGGTCCATCCATCCACCCCGCACCTGGCGCGACGCCGCCACCTCCGTCGGCACCGCCCCCGGGTACGACCACGCGCCTTCGGCCGTCTGGAGTGAGAGAATCGGTGGGTAGCTCAGGCGGGTGCGTAACTCGCGCGGAAACCAGGCGGCGGCGATCACGTCGAGCTGTTGGCCCACGAGCACCGAATCCCCCGGCAGGATCAGGCTGAGCGCGACACGGTCGTTGTGCGCGGGAGGCGGGGCCGCCTCGATCAGCCGGCGGGCAATCGGGGAGACGGCGGTGGCGAGCCCGGCCGCCGCGCTGTCCACCGTGACGGTGAGCGGAGGCGTCGCGATCTCCCGGAGGCCCTGCCGTACGCGCACCGGCCCGATCACGAGCGTGCCGGGCCGCTGGGTTTTGAGCCGTACCTCGCGCGTCATGGTGCGGACCGGTCCGCCCACCCCTTCGAGCGTCACCTCCGTCACCTCGCGGGAGGCGACGATCGTAAAGCCCGTGAGCCCCGGGAGGGTGAGCGCCACCGGCTCGGCCGAACGCGAGCGCGCGCGGATGGTGAGCGTCAGCTCTTCGCCCGCCGGCACTCGCGCGCGGTCGACCTGCGCCGTCACATCGGGCGGCGCCGCGCTCTGCAGGGCGACCAGCAGCCACAGCGCGGGGGTCACCAGTCCTTCACGCCCGGCTCGGCCGGGTGCCGCATCAGGCCGGTCCGATCGCGGCGGGTCTTCAGCTCTTCGTGGCCGATGGAGCGCAGCAGCTGCTCGGCCTGGGCCGGGCTCAGCCCGCCTTGAGCCCCGCCGCTGCTCCGGGCCCCCCCGCCCGATGGGCCGCTCCCCCCGCCGCTGGGCGGCGCCTTGTTCTGGCTGCCACCGCGGTGCTTGATCGCGAGCTCGAGGTTCCATTTCGCCGCGCGGTCGTGCGGCCGCAACAGCAGGGCTTCGCGGTACGCGCGCTCGGCGTCGGCCAGGTGCGAGTCGCGGCCCGCACTGTCGTCATCTGCCTGGCGCAGCGCGAGCAGCCCGAGATTGTACAACGCGCGGAACCGCAGGTCGGGATCGAGCGATGCGGCGGCGTGCGCGAGGCTCGCCTGCGCCGTCTCGGCGTCTGAGTCGGCCAATGCCGCGGTACCCGCGTTGTACCAGGCAGCGTCCTCTTTGCGACGGGCGGCGAGCTCCGCCAGGTACGCGACGCGCGCCCGCCGGAGGTCGTGACGGTCCCATGCCTTTTCCGCGGGGCTCCGCGGCAGTTGGGGCTGCTGCGCCGCGCTCGCGCGCGGCACGGTGAGACACGCGAACGCCAGCCCGACGAGCGCGGCGGTTCGCCGCGAGGCGGCCTGCGCGACCAGCAGCACCACGCCGAGCATCAGCGGCAGCCAGGCCCGTGGCCGGCTCTGCTCGGTGCGCGTCTCGCTCGCCCGTGCCCGCCGGTACGAGGCGACGAGGTCACGGACGGCGCCGGCCTGGTCGGGGAGGTCCGCCGCGACGAGCGTCCCTTGCGCCGCGTCGGCCGCGGCCCCGAGCATGTCGTCCCGCCGCGTCGTCTCGATGACACGCCCGTCCTCGTCCTTCTGGTAGCCGAGCAGGAGGCCGTGGTCGTCCCGCACGGGAATGCGGCTCGGGTTACGTCCGCCTTCGGCCACCAGGATCAAGCGGATCCCGTCGGCCTTGAGACGCTCCGCCTGCGCGGTGATGGGCGGCAGGGAGTCGTGCGCCTCGCCGTCGGTGAATACCACGAGCACGCGGTCGGCGAGCTCGGAGCTGGCCTGCAGCAGCTCGCCGCCCTGGCGCAGCGCCGGCGCGAGGCCGGTGCCTCCCTGGGAAGCCATGTCGGGGTCGAGCGCATCCAAGTAGAGCGTCAACGCGGAGCCGTCGATCGAGAGCGGCGACATGATGTAGCTCGAGCCGGCGAAGGCGATGAGCCCGATGCGATCCCCGTCCAGGTCCTGAACCAGCCGTCGCGCCTCGCGGACCGCGCGCCGGAGCCGGCTGGGCGTCGCGTCCTCCGCGAGCATCGAGCGGGAGATGTCCACCGCGAGCACGACCGAGAGGCCACGCGTCTCGGCGACGATCCGCTCCTCTCCCCAGCGGGGCCCGGCGAGCGCCACGACGCCGAGGAACGCAGCGACCGCGAGCGCCGTGGGTCCGAGGCGTCCCGCGGCGACTGCCTGCCGCACCGTCTCGTGCGACCACAGCGCCGCACGTCGGATGCGGACGCGCCGCGCCCAGGCCGCGGCGAACCACACGGCACCGCCAATGAGCGGCGCGAGCGCGAGCACGACGGGGGCGTCGAACGTCATCACGGAATCCGCACCGCGAACGTGCCCGCGACGACGATCTCGAGCGCGAGCGCCACCAGCCCGAGGGCGAGGGGCAAGCGGTAGGCTTCGTCGAAGCGCCGGTAGACGACTTGCTCCACCTCGGTCTTCTCGAGGCGATTGATTTCCTCGAAGATGTGGCGCAGCGACTGGGTATCGGTGGCGCGGTAGTAGCGCCCCCCGGTCATGGACGCGATCTCGGTCAGGAGCTGCTCGTCGATTTCGACCGGCCGCATCTCGTAGCGCAGCTGGCCGTCCGCCCCGTATTCCGTCGGCATGGGCGCCTGCCCGCGTGTGCCGATGCCGATGGTGTAGATCTTGATCCCGAACGCCGCCGCCGCCTCCCCGGCAGTTCGGGGATCCACGGTGCCCTTGTTGTTGACGCCGTCGGTGAGCAGCACGAGCACTTTGCTCTTGCCCGGGGCGCGCCGCAGCCGGTTGGCCGCCGTTCCGATCGCCGTGCCGATCGCCGTGCCGTCCTCGAGCATGCCCGGATGCAGCTCGCGCAGCGCCTGCTCCAGTACGGCGTAGTCGGTCGTGATGGGAACCTGGGTGAGCGCCTGCCCGGCGAACGCGACGAGCCCGATGCGGTCCGAGGTGCGGGCCCGCACGAACTCGATCGCGGTCTGCTTGGCGACGTCGATGCGGTTCGCCGGCGCGAAGTCTTCCGCCTGCATGCTGCCCGAGATGTCCACGGCCAGCACGATGGAGATCCCCTCGCTGCGCGTTTCGCTGCGCGCCGCGCCGATGCGGGGTCCCGCGGCGGCGATGATCCAGGCGCCGAGGCAGGCGCTGCGGAGCGTGACCGGGAGGCGCGCGACCCAGAGGCGTTCCGCCGCGCCCGCAGCGGGTCGGACGTCGCTCATCTGCGTGCCCGAGAGGCGAGCGAGGCGCTTGGCGCGCAGCCACCACCACAACGGCAACAGGCCGAGCGCAAGGAGCAGCAGCGGCCGGGCAAAGCTCACGGGCTCAGCTCTCGCGCGAGCCGACGCGCCATGGCGGAGAGCGCGGCGACATCGGTCCCGTGGGCGGAGGCGAACGCCACCCGGTCGAGCTGCTCGAGCAGGTCGCGCAGCTCGCGCAGCGGCGCGTCGGGACGCGCGCGCTCGACGACCGCCAGGCACTCGGCCGTGTCGAGCGCCGGGTGCGCCTCGGGGACCGCGCGCACCAGGGCGGCGCGGAGCCGCCAGATCGCCCGCTCGGCGACGGCTTTCGGTTCCCCCGCGGCGAGCCACCGGGTGTCGGGGACCTCACGTTCCAGTGGAACTGGAGGTGCGGGCTCGAGGGTTCGGGGCCGCCGTCGCCGCACGACTACGCCCGTGGCGAGGAGCCCGGCGGCCAGCGCCAGGGCCACGAGCGGCGGCACGGGATCCCGATGCGCGGCCCGCAGCGGCGCGAGCAACCCCTGTGGACTCGGCCGCAGCAGCGAGTCCGGGATCACACTCGCCACGCTGAGACTGGTCGTGCCTCCGGCCGTCGAGTCCGCCCGCCCGTCGGGACCGAGCCGCCAGAGCGGAGGCAGCCCCAGCTTGTGAACGCCGGGTTTCCAGACTACGACGGCGTAGCGGACGACCCAGCCACCCGCGCGCCGGAGCACCGCGGGATCGGCGAGCGGCTCGACGGCCTCGGTCGCGTCGAGCTTCCCCGCCCTGACCTGCCAGCCGGCCGGGACGGCGATCGCACGCTCGAGCCAGATGGTGTCGCCGACGGTGGGAGCTGGGGGACTAGCGATCCAAGTCGCCGTCTGAGCTGCTCCACGACGCCACGACGCTACGACGCTAAGCACGACAAGTACCGCCGTCCGCGCCAGGACTCGTACGGCGTAACGTCGTAGCGTCTCACAACGTGCGGTCATCGTTTCAGGCGGCGGGCGCGCTCGGCGAACGCGCGGCGCAGCACAACGCCATATGGCACGCTGGTCTGGAGCGCGACGCGATCCACGCCGGCTTGGGCGAGCTTCCGCGTGCGCTCCTGGAGCTGCCGCTCGGCCGCGACGCTCACGCGCGTGCGCGTCGGCCCGTGGCTCGTATCGACGAGGACGCGCTGACCGGTCTCGGCGTCCTCCATGTCCACCCAGCCTGCATCGGGGAGGTGGCGTTCCCGCGGGTCGTCGATGGTGATGGCGACGACGTCGTGGCGCGCCGCCAGCTGCGCCAGCGGCACCTCCCAGCCCTCGGCCCGAAAATCCGACAGCACGGCCACAATCGCGTGGTGCTTCGGCAGCTTCGCGGCGTAGCTCAGGGCCTCCCCCAGGTTCGTGCCCCGCCCCCGCGGCGTGAACGCCACCAGGTCGCGGATCACGCGCAGCGCGTGCGGCCGACCCTTCGCAGGCCGCACGATCAACTCGACTTTGTCGGCGAACATCAGCGCGCCCACGCGGTCGTTGTGGCGCGCCGCCGCCAGCGCCAGCACGGCCGCGACCTCAACCGCGAGGCCCGCCTTCGTGTAGGGGCGTCCGAACTGGCACGAGCCCGACTGATCCACCACGAGGAGCAGCGTGTTCTCACGCTCCTCGTGGTACGTCTTCACGAACGGGTGGCCCATCCGTGCCGAGACGTTCCAGTCGATCGCGCGGAAGTCGTCTCCCTGCTGGTATTCGCGCACCTCCGCGAACTCGATGCCCTGCCCCCGGAACATGGACCGGTATTCGCCCGTGAAGAGGGAGCTGACCAGGGATCGGGTGCGCAGCTCGATGCCCTTGACCTGCCGGAGCACTTCTGGGGTGACCAGTCGCCGGCGGGCGCGGAGCGGGGAGGTCTCGGCACTTCGACGATCCTTGCCTTCGTACGTCACGGCACGCCCACGGCCTCGAGGATCTTTCCGATGACGCGGTCCGAGTCCATGTCTTCGGCCTCCGCCTCGAACGTGAGCAGGACCCGGTGCCGCAGCACGTCGAAGGCCATGGCCTTGACGTCTTCCGGGACGACGAAGGCACGGCCGCGCAGGAACGCGTGTGCCCGAGCCGCCTGCGCGAGGTAGATCGACGCGCGCGGACTCGCCCCGAAGGCGATGAGCGGCTTCAGCTCCGGCAGGCCGATCGCCTGCGGCTCGCGAGTCCCCCGGACCACATCCACGATGTAATCCACGACCTTCTGGTCCATGAAGAGCTCCGCGATCGCGCTGCGCGCGGCGAGGATGTCGTCCGCCTCCGCCACGCGCTGCACCTCGATCGGCCGCCCCGACGCCATGCGCGCGACGATTTCCTTCTCGGCGTCGCGCGTCGGGTAGCCCACGCGCACCTTCAACATGAACCGATCGAGCTGGGCCTCAGGGAGCGGGTAGGTTCCTTCCTGCTCGATGGGGTTCTGGGTCGCGAGCACGAGAAACGGCTCGCCCAGAAAGAACGTCTCTCCGCCGATCGTCACCTGCTTCTCCTGCATCGCCTCGAGCAGCGCCGCCTGGACCTTGGCGGGGGCGCGGTTGATCTCGTCCGCGAGCACCAGGTTCGCGAACAGCGGCCCCTTCTTCGGATAGAACTCCTGGGTCTTCTGGTCGAACACCATGGTCCCGATCACGTCCGCGGGCAGCAGGTCCGGCGTGAACTGGATTCGGGAGAACGCGATGCGAAGGCATTCGGCCACCGTGCGCACCGCCAGCGTCTTGGCGAGCCCGGGCACGCCTTCGAGCAGAACGTGCCCGCCCGTCAGCAAGCCGATGAGCAGGCGCTCGACCATCAGGTCCTGCGCCACGACCCGCTTTGCCACTTCGCGCGCGATCGTCTGGCTGAGCACCGCGTCGCCGGTCTTCGCCGTCCGAGTGGTCATTTCAGCCCCGCCTCCGCCGCTTTGCGCACCGCCGGCTCCTTGTCCTTGCTGTAGAGTTCCAACAGCCCCCGCGCTTCGGGGCGCGCGATATGCCGTAACCCGTCCACCGCCGCGGCCCGCACCGTTGCGCTCCGCCGGTGCATCATGCCCCCCGGCTCGGCGTACCGGGCGAGGACATCCAGCGCATCCCGCGCCCCGAGCCGGCCGATCGCCCGCAGCAACTCCGCCTGTACCCCTTCGTCGGCCTCCTGCTCCACCCGGCGGACCAGCACAGTGGACGAGGTCGGGTCGCCAGCCGCGGCGACCGCCCGCACCGCCGCCGCGCGGACGGCCACGCTCTCATCCTTGAGCGCCGGCATCGCCGGCCGCGCGATCTCGCGCCCGCCCGCCTCGGCGAGCCCGAGCAGCGCCGCTTCCCGCACGAATTCCGATGCATGCCGCAACAACGGAATCAACAGCGCCACCGCCTGCGGGCTCCCCGTCAGACCCACGAACTCGGCCGCCGCCGCCACCACCTGGGCATCCGGGTCCGCCAGTTTGCCCTGCAATGGGTCGAGGGCCCGGTCCGCCGCCTTGCGCACCGCTCCCCGGTACGGGGCCCGCAGGTCCACGGGCGCCGCGATGAACGCGTCCAAGACGAGCCCCATGGACAGCGACGCCAGCGCGGCCACGGCCGTCACGACCGCCTCGCGCTCCTCGGGGGGCACGCGCGCCTCCCCGAGCCGGTGCACCAAGCGCTCGACCAAGCCACGCTCGGAGAGCGCGACCGCCGCCTGGTCGATCGCCTGCACGACCTTCGGATCGTTTGCCGTCGGCAGCAGGCGGTCGAGCGCCGCGATCGCATCCGCCACGATGGCGACGTCGTGCAACCCCAACAGCTGGGGGGCGAGCGCAGCGAGCTTGTCGACCGCGGCGGCCTGCTCCTCGGTCGTGGCGGCGTTGCCGAGCGCGGTCACGGCCCGCTTCACTTCCACATCGACCGGCAACACGTCGGGCCGGAACGCGGCACTGGCTCGTTTTCCGGCCATCAGCGCGCCGGCCGCCGCGGCGGTCGACTGCTCCGTCGTGACGGCGGTCGGGGGACTCGATTCGGCCGACGGCTCCGGGATCGCCGGCGCACCCGACGCCGGCGTCGGCGTGCGCAGTCGCTCGAGCCGGGCGGAGGTGCGGCGTCCCAGCGTCAGAGTGATACGACCGAGCGTCCCATCGTCGGGCGGGACGGTGCCGGTGGCCACCTGGAACAGCGCCAGCACGTGCTCGGGCGCCATGCCCGGATTGAGGGTCACCGCCCGCACGCCGCGCGCGTACAACAGGCCGGCGAGCTCGGCAATCTGTGCGTTGCGGGGCAGCAGGTGCTGGCCGTGCCAGTGCAAGCCGGTGACGCCTACCTTCCACTCCACGGTACCCAGCGCGGCGACGCCCGGGATCGCCTCGCCGATTTGCTTCAAGGCCTCGACCACCGCGGGGTGCGTCGGTGGATAGAGCCGCATCAGGCGGAACGTCGTCCCGATGGCGCCGAGGGTGCGTTCGACTCCTGCGGTTTCCGCTGCCATGGCCTAGCGCTCGACTCCTTCACGCAGGTTCATGCAGTCGCTCGATGGCCTCGACTTCGTTCTGGGCAAGCCGCCGGTACTTGCCCTCGGCCAGCCTCCCGAGCCGCACCGGCCCGTAGGAAACGCGGTGCAGCCATTCGACCTTCAGGCCCAGCGCCTCGGCGAGCCGCCGGACGATGCGCTGGCGACCTTCCGCAAGCGTGATCTCGACCTCGGCGCTGCGCTCTACGGGGCGCACCCGAAAGTCCACGACCCGCACCGGGCGACCGTCGATGGCCGGGGGTCGCGCCAGCGCGGCGCGCACTTCGTCCACGCCGCGGCCATGGACTCGCAGCCAATAGGTGCGGGGTACGGCGAAGCGCGGGTGCATCAGTCGATGCGCCGCTGCGCCGTCCGTGGTGAACAGCAGCAGCCCCGATGTCATGACATCCAGTCGTCCAACGTACGTGAGCCCCGGTACGTTGGGGAGGAGACCATAGACGGTCTGTCGCCCTTCCGGATCTCCGCGACTCACTACATAGCCGACCGGCTTGTTGAGCGCTAGCCAAGTAACGGGCCCCGCGGCCCGCACCGCGCGGCCGTCCACCGTTACGCGCTGGCGCAGCGGATCCACGCTCATGCCGATCGTGGCCACGGCGCCGTCCACGCGCACGCGACCCGCGCGGATCAGGTCCTCGGCCTTGCGGCGGGATGTCACGCCCGCACGCGCCAGGGCGCGTTGCAGGCGCATCAGCATCATTCGGGTTCGGCGGGTGCGGGCGGCCGCAGCGCTACCGACAGCTCATCCAGCCGCGGCAGCTCATCCAGGTCCTTGAGGCCGAGGATCTCCAGAAACTGCGGCGTGGTGCCGTACAGCAGGGGCCGGCCCAGCCCTTCTCCTCGGGTCACGACCTCCACCAGCCCGCGCTCGCTCAGCTTCTCGATCACGGCGCCAGAATCCACGCCCCGGATCTCGTCCACCTCGACCCGTCCCACGGGCTGCCGGTAGGCGATGATGGCCAGCGTCTCGAGCGCCGCCGGGCTGAGCCGGCGCGGGCGCAGCGCGAACTGCGCGCGATCGATCGCCTCCGCATACTCCCGCCGCGTCAGGAACTGCCACCCCTGCGCGATCTCGACCAGCTCGACCCCGTGGTCGCCCGTCGCGAACGCGTTCTGGAGCTCGGCCAAGGCGCCGCGCACCGCCGCCGCGCCGGACTGCGGGTCGAGGGTCATGAGCTCCTCGACCGTGAGCGGTCGCGCTGAGGCGAACAGCGCCGACTCAACCAGCTTCGCGAGCGGATTCACGGCGGATCTGAATCGGGGCGAACGGCCCCTCCTGGTGAACGTGCAGCGAGCCGCGCTTGGCGAGCTCGAGCAGGGCGATGAAGGCGGACAGGACGTCCACGAGCGTGGGACGCTCCCCCACAATGTCGCCCCACCCGAACGCCGAACGCTCCGTGAGCAGCGCCTGAATCCGCTCGGTCGCGCCCTCCACGTCGAGCGGCCGCGGCACCACGCGGTGCAGCACCGGCTCGGGAATGAGGGCGATCACCCGCTCCGCCGCCGCCAGCAGATCGTTCAGGTCGATCACGAGGGGCGCGGGCGGCGCGGCGGGCGGCTCGGGAGAGAAGCCCCGCCCGAACTGCTCGGCCCGGCGGGCCGCCGCCGCCCCCAGCCATTCCACGAGCTCGCGGATCTGCTGGTACTCGAGCAGCCGCCGCACCAGCTCGGCGCGCGGATCTTCCCACTCGTCGTCGCCCAGGCGCCGCGGCAAGAGCATCTGTGCCTTGATCCGCAGCAGGCGGGCGGCCATCTCGAGATAGTCCGCCGCCTGATTGAGCCCCAACTCGCTGATCACGGCCAGGAACTGGTCGGCGATCTTCGCGATGGGCAGGTCGGTGATGTCGACCTCGTCCTCGCGGATCAGATGGAGCAACAGGTCGAGCGGGCCGGAGAACTGCTCCAGCTCGACGATGAAGCCGTTCTGGTCCTGGGCCGTGGGCGGGAGCGCGGTCATGACGCGGGCAGGCCCCCCGGCAACGCGTACCGGCCGACGACCGACCAACCCAGCTGCAGCAGCGCGCTGGCGGGCCACAGGAACGGCGTCAAGAGCGCGGGCGCGAGCCAGAGAATCAGAAACAGCGGGAGCATGCCGAGCTGGTAGAACTGGCGGTACTTCAGGCCCCAGCCCGGCGGCAGGAGGTGGTAGAACACATGGCTGCCGTCGAGCGGCGGGATCGGGATCAGGTTGAAGAACGCGAGCACCAGGTTGAGGCGCATCCCGTAGAACATCATCCGCTGCAGGATCTCGAGACTCGCCGTGAGCGACGGTACGCGCTCGGCCACGAGCCCCACCACGGCGAACAGCCCCGCGAAGACCAGGAACAAGATCAGGTTGACGACGATGCCCGCGAGCGACACGATCACGTCGCCCCGGACGAACTTGCGGTAATTTCTGGGATTCACCGGCACCGGCTTGGCGGCACCGAACAGAAACCCGGCATGGGACACCCACAGCACCACCGGCAGCACCACGGTCATGATGGGATCGATGTGCTTGAGCGGATTCAGCGTCAGCCGCCCGAGCATGTAGGCGGTGTCGTCACCCTGCCGATAGGCAGCCTCGGCGTGAGCGTATTCGTGGGCCACCATCGAGAACAAAAGCACCGGGGCCCAGATGAGGATGTCGAACGAAATAGCTCGGGCTCGGGGGTCGGTGACCGCCTAAGATAACGATCCGGCGGTGGCCCGGTCAACGGCGTAGCGCCTTGACCGACCTGCACTTACCCTCTATCTTCCGCGCCTCACGAGGAGGCCTCGAGTGCCGAGAATCAAGTCTGCGAAGAAGGCGATGCGCCAGGGGCGCGCCCGCCAAATACGTAACCGTGCTCAGAGCTCCGCGCTCCGCACCGCCCTCAAACGCGTGCGCGCCGCCACGACCGCCGAGCAGGCGGGTGCGGCGTATCGGGTGGCCGCGCGGCTGCTCGATCGCGCCGCCCGAAAGCATCTGATCCATCACAACAACGCGGCGCGACACAAGAGCCGGCTTGCTGCCGTGGTGCGGAAACTCTCCAAATAAATAACGACGTCCAGTAAAGACGTCGCGCAGAGGCGTCCCGCATCGGTTTCAGACCGCGTCGAGCTGAACGCCACACTGCCCGCAATACCACTCCGTCGGCAGGTTCATCGTACCGCACTGCTTGCACCGCAGCGTCCGCTCGACTTCTTCATCGCCCGCCGCTGACGGGTCGGGGACGATCGGCGCAGGCACAGGGTTGGCGGCCCGCTGCGACGGCGGCACGGCGGCGCGGGGGGGATCGGACGGGATCGTGGGCTGGAACTGGGCACCGCTGGCGCGTCGCGGCGACGGAGCCGCCCCCGTGTCGTCCTCGGTGACCGACTTGATGAACTCGAGCTCGTCCACCTGGGCCGGTTTATGCGGCGGCTCTGGAGGCATGATGATGGGTGGAGCGGCGTGGCGCGCTGGCGGTGTCGGGGCAGGCGCCGCGGCGGGTCTCGGAGCCGGCCGATTGCGAACCAGCGCGTCCAGCTCCTCGAGCTTCTGGATATCCGCCTCGACCGCCTGCAGGTCCTCGCGCACCGACACCAGCTCCGCAAGCACGTCCTGGTGCACCTGTTCCCATTGCGACTCGTCGTACTCGCCGACCGAATGGCGCAGCTCGGTCTCGGTGAGCTTCTCGGCGGCGAGCGCCTCCTTTTTCTGTAGCTCCCCGCGCATATAGCGCTTTTCCTGGATCGCCAGGCGCGCGCTCTCGGCGTGAGCCTTGAGCTCCTCCATCACCGCGACGAGCCGGGCCTCGTAATCCTCGCGCACGCGCGCCCGCACGTTCCCCGGCGTCGCGTCCGCCGAGCTGTTCAGGCGCGCGATCCAGGCTTCGTACTGGCGCCGCTCCTCCAACAACCGCTGGATGATGGCGGTGCTCTTAGACATGCCCTTCGGCATCTCGCTCCCGTCGGAGGCGCGCTGCCGCCTCAGGACTGAGTTCGTTCACGCGCCCGAGCGTGCGCGCGACCCAGATGATGCGCGCGCCGTGCTCGAGACTCTCCATGCGGATCCACGCCGCGTCGAGCGTGGCGCCGACCGTCACCGCCCCGTGGTTCGCCAACAGCCACGCTTCGTGCCCCGGCAGGTACGGCTCGAGCCGGTCGCCTAACTCCCGCGTCCCGGGCGTCCCGTAGGGCACCAGGGGCACATCCCCGCACTGCAGGATAAGCTCAGGCAGGACCAATATATGCAAGTCTTGGCCCGCGACCGCCAAACCGGTCGCCACGGGGGGGTGCGCGTGCACTACCGCCCCGACGTCCGGCCGGCGCGCCAGGATCCGCAGATGTAAGTCCAATTCACTCGTAGGGTTATGGCGCCCACGCCGCTTGCCGCCTCGCAGGTCCACTTCGACCATATCCGCAGGCCCCACCAGCGCCTTGATCACTCCGGTCGGTGTCACGAGCACGCGGTCGGGCCCCAGGCGGACCGCCAGGTTGCCGTCCTGTCCGGCCATGAGCCCCCGCTCCGCGAGCTGCCGACAGCACAGCGCCATGCGGTCGGCCACCGCGCGCCGCGTCACGAGCCGGCGGACGCCTCCGCCTGATGGACGACCTTGCCGCCGACGATTGTGAGCGCAGCGCGTCCGGTGAGCGCGCGGCCCGCGAACGGCGTGTTGCGGCTTTTCGAGAAGAACTCTGCGGGATGCACGGTCCAGCGGGTGGCGACGTCCAGCACGACGACGTCGGCGGCCGCTTCGGGTTTCAGCGTTCCGCCCGGGAGCCGAAATGCGACGGCGGGTGCGGTGCTCATGCGAAGGATCAGCTCGGGGAGCGTCAGCATGCCTCCCGCTACGAGCTCCGTATGAGCCACTGCGAACGCGGTCTCCAGCCCGACGATCCCAAATGGCGCGTCGTCGAAGGCGGCTTCCTTGGCGTCGTAGGCATGCGGGGCATGGTCGGAGGCGATGCAGTCGATCACGCCATCCTTGAGCGCCTGGCGCAGCGCCGCGACGTCCGCCGCCTCGCGCAGCGGCGGGTTCATTTTGGCGTGCGTATCGTAGCGCTCGCAGTCGCGCTCGGTAAGCGTGAGGTGGTGCGGTGTGACCTCGGCGGTGACGCGGACCCCCTGCTCTTTCGCGCTGCGAATGAGCCCGACCGAGCCACGCGTGGACACGTGGCACAGATGCACGTGCCCGCCGGTGAGGCCGGCCAGCAGCACGTCGCGTCCCACCATGATCTCTTCGGCCGCCGCCGGGATGCCTTTGAGACCCAGCCGGGCGGCGACCAGTCCCTCGTGCATCACGCCGCCCGCGGCGAGCGTCGGCTCCTCGCAGTGGTCGGCGACCGGGATCTCGAAGGTGCGCGCGTACTCGAGCGCGGTGCGCATGAGGTGGCTCGAGACGACGGGCTTGCCATCGTCCGAGACGGCCACGGCGCCGGCCCCGACCATCTCCCCGAACTCGGAGAGCCGCTCTCCCCTCTGGCCGACCGAGATGGCCCCGATCGGGTACACGCGGGTGAGCCCGGCACGGACCGACTGGCGCACGATGAAGCCGACGGCTGCCTGGTTGTCGGTGACGGGATCCGTGTTCGGCATGGCGCACACGGTGGTGAACCCGCCCGCCGCGGCAGCGCGGGCGCCGCTCGCAATCGTTTCGACGTCCTCGTTGCCGGGCTCGCGCAGGTGGACGTGCACGTCCACCAGCCCAGGGGCGACAACCTTGTTCCGCACGTCCCGTACCTCGGCGCCGTCGGGCGTCCCGAGCCCGGGGCCAACCGCGGCGATTTTCCCATCCTGAATGAGGACGTCCGCGACCTGGTCGAAGCCCCGGCTCGGATCGATCACGCGGCCGCCCTTCAAGAGCAGCGACCGCATCACTCCGGGCCTCCGGACCGTTTCGCCGCGTCGGCCAGCTCAGGACGCCCGCCGGCCAACAGGTACAGCACGGCCATCCGGACGGCGACGCCGTTCGTTACCTGGTCGAGGATCACGCTATGCGGCCCGTCGGCGACGCGTGAATCGATCTCCACGCCGCGATTCATGGGCCCCGGGTGCATGATGGTCATGGGACGTCCCGCCTTTTCGAGCCGCTCGGCGGTGACGCCGAAGACGCGGTAGTACTCCCGCACGCTCGGGATGAATCCCATCTCCATGCGCTCGAGCTGAAGCCGCAGCACGTTCAGCACGTCGGCCCACTCGAT